>Ga0172381_10003273_pt1 | contig 17278 bp, 9 predicted proteins | sample Leawel6488metaG_FD_119754 | JGI IMG/M metagenome (GOLD analysis project Ga0172381, IMG submission 119754) | Leachate microbial communities from a municipal landfill in Southern Ontario, Canada - Leachate well 64-88 metaG | ecosystem: Engineered > Solid waste > Landfill > Unclassified | place... | reverse complement strand
TACTCCAGTGTAACCAGAAATACCTGAACCAGAGAAACCACTGACTCCAGAAGTTCCTGACCATCCCGAGGTTCCACTTGCTCCAGTATAACCACTAGTTCCACTAGCCCCTGTGTATCCGCTTTCTCCGCTTGCTCCTGAAGTACCAGTATATCCCGAACGTCCACTAACCCCTGTGTATCCGCTCGTGCCTGGCTCTCCGCTTGCTCCCGATGTTCCCGTGTGTCCAGATCGACCACTGGTTCCAGATGCACCGGTGTAGCCAGACTGCCCCGAAGTGCCAGTATATCCGGATAGTCCACTTACTCCAGTATAGCCTGAAGCTCCTGAGGCTCCAGTGTATCCACTTGCCCCCACTGCTCCGGATGCTCCCGTCCATCCTGATTTACCAGATACTCCCGTATGGCCAGAAGTACCGCTAGTTCCTGACGCTCCTGTGTAACCAGAAGTTCCTGAGGCTCCGGTATAGCCAGATGCTCCAGCTGTTCCAGATGCGCCGGTATAACCACTCGCGCCAGCTATCCCCGATACTCCAGTATATCCTGATTGACCAGAGGTTCCGCTAATTCCTGTATAGCCCGATTTACCTGATGTTCCTGTATATCCAGATATCCCGGAACCAGAAAAACCCGATGTTCCAGATACTCCAGTATAGCCGGAGATGCCCGAGCCCGAGAAGCCACTCTTTCCAGAAACTCCAGTCCATCCAGACGTTCCCGAAGTACCCGAAGTTCCAGTATAGCCAGACGTTCCGCTAATGCCGGTGTATCCAGACTGGCCTGATGTACCGGTATAGCCGGATGTTCCAGAAGCACCTGTGTATCCACTTCTGCCTGAGGTTCCTGTATACCCAGAACGTCCACTAACTCCAGTGTATCCCGAGCGACCAGAGACACCGGTGTAACCACTTACGCCAGATGCGCCACTATAGCCTGAAGTTCCTAATAGCGTAGACGCTGCTGCCCAATAGCCTACTGTCCCATTACTAGCCAATACCATTCCATTATAGCCAACGGGGGTACTAGGGACGACACTAGCCTGGGCTTGTGTTAGGTGAAAATACTCCCCCGCAGTTCCGCCCTGTAGGCCCCCTAGGTTATTGTGAGAGGTGGCGGCAGAGGTTGAGAAGGTATTAGAAAAAGCAGAATCAATAGCGATAAATGTCGGGTCACCGTTCTTAAAGGTAGACCGACCTATTAGTTTAAAGTGAGCATATATATTAAGTGGTAATGTAGGGGGAACCGAACCGAGTGCAGCTTCTGCCGCAGAGGGATAGGAGTTGCGCCCATAAACCATAGCGAGATAGCCTGTATCACTTAGATACCACCACAAATTGGCATACTTATTAGGAAGTAAGTTTTGAAGTGTACCTGATCCGTTATCATATTGGGCATTAGGCCACTGTGTAACGTCTTCAACTTCGGTAAAGCCGGTTCCTCCATCTCTATACCAGACAGAGAATGTGTTAGCAATCGTAGGAGGGCCACCCACTGAAGTATCTATGGGAGAGATTATAAATTTAGTAGCTCGATCCCAGAGAGCTCCACCTGATAGAAGTATGTTTCGTGTTCCTGTTTCTCCTAGAATTAGGCCGCCGAGTCTTTCGTCTCGAGTTAGAGGGAAAGTATTATAGAATCTTTGCATAATCCCGCCGACTGCATCTTGAATACGCCGGGGATTATTAGAGATATAGAGTTCGTCGTCCATTCTTGTAACATAACCAAGAGGGAAAATATCCTGATAGGTAATCTGGGTTGGAACCGAATAGTCGGTCGGGCCTGATCCCTCGAACAAAACAATTTCGGGATCGCCATCATTATAATCAACAGCAACCCATGTGACTCTCTGGTCTGTTAGTTCTGAAGAGGTGATTCCGTCCCAATTAGCGAATACAAGAGGGCTGGTATCCTGGTCGTTAATGGCGATGGCCCCCGCACCAGAAGCGATAGCAATAGTCTGATTCCCTGCATCGGTTATTTCTCCACCACTTATCATTCCCGCACTATAAGTATTAAACCAATCCATTAGGGTATTGCGTTCACTATTACTCGTATGGGCCAGGTTAACATTTGCAGAGCTAAGAGGAGTCGTGGGAATGCCGGCTATATAGATAGAGCCATCAACCGCTGACTCGACTACATACGCTATGGTTTTTTGCAGATGGGGGGACAAAGGTAAGTCCCCCGTTAGTGCTCCCGGGGTTGCCCCAGATAAGTACATACGTGAGTTTGTCGGCCACGCACTAGTATCATAGCCATGTACAATTCCGAAAGTTGTGACAAAACCTTTTTCACCTACCGCAATATCTTGAGTAGCAATACCCAAAATTCGGGCCTCAATAATCGAATCTGCGATAGCTTTTCTTACTAACTGAAAGTGGCCCGATACTCCAGAGGTATAGACAACATCTCCATCCGAAATGGCCTCATCAGCTACAACCCGGATATAGTTTTCTTGTCCTATTTGTAGGGTTGGTCCGCCAGGCTCATCTAGAGCCAGGGTTTGGTGCTCAGAGTCCCAGTAGATTCTACCCGGGACACCACTTGTCCCCACTTGAGGAGATTGGTTAAAGATAATTCTATCAACAGTTAGAAGATTGTCTCCCAAATCAACATCTTGGGAAGCACCTGTATAGGGGATATAAATAGATGCTATCTCGCCAGACGAGAGGGCTCCTACTTGGTCCGCTGTTACCTCATGCGGGTTATCGGTATCTGTCGTGTGTTCGGTATAGGTGTCGGTTGTTATGACCGGATTATTAATCGTAGGAGGATAGGCCGCGTGAGATATGGCAAGCCATTCATCTAGGCTCAAATGGTAGAACTGGTCTATATCTGGCCAGGCTCCACCTTGTTTATTTTGCAGGTCATTATGATCGTGAGTATGCAGGTCTGTATTGCTTCCATCTACGAGAGGAGTAAGACTTATGTCCCCGGTTGGGAGGGAAATAAAGAGGTCTTCAGCATATAGGCTATGGTCGCCCAGATTAACATCATTAAGAGCGCCAACATATGGAACATAGATGTCTTGAATTTCACCGGATGTGAGAGCCCCAATTTGTTCGGTCGTGACATTATGAGGGTTATCGAAGTCATTGATATGACCCGATAACTCAGCTTGCAATTCCGCGATGTCCTCAGGGGTTGTATCTGGGACGATAAGCGGGATCCACTCAGACGACATTAGGGACTCCGTTTAGTATTTATAGAATGCGACGATGGTTCCGCTTAGAGGGGGAATAAGAGCGGGATTTGTGATAGAGATTATTTCGCTATCGAGGGTATAGTCTGTGTCTTGGATAAGAAGAACACCGCCTACAAATAGCATGAGACTTGTTGAAGGGATTGGAGCGTGTGCTAGAGTAAAGGTAGCATTGACTCCATCAATATCCCCCGTCGGAACCTCGCTCTCTACATATTGAACTATATCCCCGTTATCAACTGCGGCCTGTAGTTGGACTACTTGGCTTGCAAGGTTAGAAAACTCTTGGTTAATGACCGTCATTGCTTGTCTCATCTCTCGATGAGTCGATAGAGTCGTAATGTATTTAATGAGATATTCAACGGCTTCTGCGAGTCGCTTTATCTCTAAATCTTGTCGTGTGTTTACTGTGTCCATTAGCTTGCTCCAGTTGCCTTGAGAATAATCCGAACTATAATCTCGGCGATTATAGCAACGACACCACCGGCAATGGCTCCATAGGCAAAAATCTTAGCCTTGAGTACTTCAAACTCTGTTCGAAGTTTGGAAAGGGAGGTTTTGACTCCCGCTTCACCGTTGATTTCTTTGTCATGCCGTTCCAATTCGGCAAGCACCAACCGCTGGTACATGAGCCAGCCGTTGCTGTGGCCATTACTCTCGTTATCCGGTTTGTCGGGTGGCATAGGTATGGGTCCATTGTTAGTCGGTATCCAGACTATAGAGTGTAAAGCTGTTATTTCTTACCAAGCGAAGAGGACTTCTTTTCGATAAAGTATGTCCGAATCAGCTCGTTACATTGAGCCTGTTCATCCTTTTTCTCTGCTCCCCTTGGCATATGCTCGCAGTTGTTGCTACAGATATGCTTTAGAAGATTTTTGAGTTTAGGGATACTCGACTCTTCTTGGCTAGAATAAGTTATAGTGGAGTCCATTTAAAAACCCTCATTCGTATTAAGAGATTTTAGTCGCTCTAATCGTTGTACGAACATATGTATATTCCGGGTTCGAACACGCGACATAAGGCGCAAGATAGACGGGAGTGCTGTCCGCCGCGATAGCGATTGTGAATGGTCCGGTAATGAGCCAATCATTTGTTACAGGTGTAGGAAACTGATGTAGAACTTGACTATTTCCTGGCCAGAACTGACCCAGAACTACGGTGCCCGATGCATTTGCTGGTACGCTCGGAAGATTTGAACCATTGCTCGCGGCCCATTTATAACTTGTTCCAGTATAATTGGGGTCGCCAGAACCGGGCGCCAGATTTGAGAACTCTATGGATCCTTCCATTTCCCATGTGCCCGTATTTAGTGACACATAGTTATCTCCTGATATCTCAGCCCAGAATTGACAATCGGTAGTGAAGTTACTCTCTGCATAGGTCTTATCTAGAGAGAGAGGACCGACAATATTGTCAGCATAGACGTAATCTGCATAGATGTTATTGGCGTGAACTTCGTTCCATGGATTGCCCGAGGCTCCCACTTGTACACTCGCACTATCGGGGAGAATACTGGCGTCAACTAATACCTCTCCAGATGTAATGGCGATAACCTCTACGCTATCAACGAGAACTCGAGTTCTTTCTTCAGAAGCAAGAACTAGTGTATTATTATCCCCGACAAGAGAAACGGCGGAGCCAGCAGACACGACTACGTTTCCAGAGCCATCAGATACTGCGGCCGCCTGATCTGTAAGAAGGGACAAACTACTCAGAGATTGTATCCCATTCATACCCGTGTCAGTGATTGCTTTGATACCGGGAGCAACGTCTAGAACATCATCAACACCAGTAGCTCGAATGAGGTGATGCATTGTCTGGGTCCCCGTAACAGAAACCTGACCAGAAGGCAATGCGGGATATCCACTGATATCTGCTCGTAGTTCATTGATAGCAGCGGTTACAGTTTGAGCGGTAGTATTTAGGGTCGTAGTTCCCATCTGCGTTTGTAGAACAGCAATGGCTGACTGGGCGTTTACAATATTAGCCTCAGCTGCATCGAGATCCGTTCCAATGGTAGAGATGGTAGACTCGAGAGTAGCATGGGTCATCGTGCCTATATTTAGGAGATCGCCATGGTTTAGGCTTGATAGGTCTAGCTTTCCAATGGAGATGGATGCATCCGGGGCAAAATTGGCATCGGAAAGGCCACTAAGGGAATTAATGACAAGCTTATCACCGGTGATTGAATTATCTGTAATTTTAGAACCAGGAAGTGTCTCTTCCTGAATAATAAGACCAGAGATACTATTGTTGTCAAAGTCAAGACTCGTAAAAACTGACGCAGGAATAGCCTCGAGAACTGCGATCCGGTTGTTAAACCCGACCACATCCCGGGATAACTCGATAAACATGTTATCGATCTTGTTGACATCGGAGAATCTATCCCCGACCCCAGCACGATAAATCCCTAGTAGTTTGCGATAGTTAAAGTTAGGCATGACATCTCCATATATATTCTAACGAGTTTACGAGATTTTAACTCTGTAACTTTGAAGTTTGGGCGTAATATCCTTGTTATTGGATTTAAGGACCGCCTTAAACCGGATTTGTTTGTGGGCTTCTGTATCTTGGGTGCTGTGGTAGGAGAACTTAATAATGCTTCTCTCGTCTTCTCGGGGGGTAGACCTGACATCAAGAAGGTTTACATAGGGATCCAAGCTGGAATTACCTACGATTTTGAAGTAAAGCTTGGGCATGACGCAGCCAGTCATGTCAATTTCTGTTCCATCATAGACCGGGAGAACCTGAGGGGTCTCATCGGAGAAGCTGCTATGGGCGGTATAGGCCTGGGACGGCGTAGCGTAGCATCCATCTTGAATGGTTGTCCATTCATGGCCAGCCGGCAGATATATCGGTTCCGTATATAGGGTATAATTAGTCTTAAAGATAGGCGGGAACAATTTATATACCGCGTTACTTAGGTCTATTTTGGAACCCGTAATAAAGTAGACCTTGATATACCTCGCATAAACGGGGGTATCAAAGATAGTTGCACCGAAGAGCTCCATTCCCCCTGCTGGTAATTCAATATCTGGGCTGACTACAGTATAATCTATTCCGTCCATAGAGGCATAGACCCTGAAAGAAGTAGGAACCGATGTATCAAGGGTAATCTGGAACTCGTTAACCCAACGCGGATTAACAACTTCGGGAGGACCCGGCTCTACGTCGGTGGCGAATTCCAAAAATGCACCAGCATTGATTAGGCCGGATGGCGAGGTTACTGACATCGAGGCTCTAGAAAGGGGAATATCTGAACTTAGATATGATCCATCCCCGCGCTCTCCCGGCTCGAAAGTCTCGGCATAATCAGTTGTAAGATCCTGAAGCTTATAGGTCATAGGATTAATGATGACCTTGCCCATTTCTTGGTTATAGGTAAAGATTCCCAGGTTGTTATCTTCATAATCATTATAGAATTCAAACGGGGAAACATATCTCATATTCCAGGCAAAGTATTTATCGCAATTCTGGGAAATCTCTGCCTGATGTTGATATAGGTCATCTGTCGCTATCTGGTGAAGACCGTTACTGAGAGATACAATTCCATTAACCTTTTTACCATCAAGGATAAGAGGAGTTGCACCAAAGTCGATAGATGAACCTGCCTCATTATTTATTAGAACATTTGTAACGAAGTAGTCTTCTCCCAATCCGGATGGAGGGACTCTATACCCCGCGTTATTTTCGTATCCCGAATCGACCTCGATTCCCTCGTTCCTATATACTGATAGTGTCTGGGCAATCGTATCTCCATACTCAAGATTAATGGGGCTAATTCCCGAGATGTCAGAGGTGAGGTCTGATACTTCAATTGTTAGTCTCCCAGACTCTAAAGCCCACTGATGAAGGCCCGAAACGTCCGCAGTGCTGATCTCTGATTCGTTCGTCCCAAATGATCCCAAGTCTACAATCTTTGAGTATTTAATATTATCTACATTCGTTGGAGTAATGGGGATATCATTCTCGGCCCCAAGATTACCAGAGACAGTAAGGAAGTATTCAATATCGGTGTCTACTGGTTTACTTTCGCATACTTCACACGCGACACGCCCGATTGGCCTATCTACATCTGGGAATGTAATGGGGATTGAATATAGTGTATCTCCGCCCACGGCATCGCTATACTGCGTGCGGATAAAGTTTATATTCTGGAATCCGATAACGAAGGTATGCCCATTATCTGGAACGTTTTTAGTAATTAGGAAACGAAAGTGGGTAGCATATACGGTGTTGAAGCTAAGAGAAGCTGCTTGAGTCACGTATAGCGGGTTTGATGGGCTTGGTGCCTCTAGATACGAAGTCCCATCTTGGGAGTAGAATACCTGAACTTGTAGTTGGTTGTTATAGTTCGACATCTTCGTCTGGAATTCTACCCGGTTGATAGCAATCGGATCGAGCGGAGATACCCGAACGGTGAGTTGAGCAACCATGGGGTCGGAGTTTGTAGTCGTTATTTCCCGCTGCCAGGCTACTGCTTTGTTATTAAAGATGTCATTAAGCTCAGCTTGACTAAGAGAAACAACCGATAGGGTTGGATTTAGAACGGAGAAAGATATCTCTGTCGGTCTATTCTGGAGAAATTGTAGATTAATAACCTCATCGGCCCAACCTATCCCCGGGATACCCGTTTCGGTATCTCTTGATAGCTCAACCTCTCCAGAGTCCACGTTAACCATAGCCGTTGTTTGATGCGTGGTGTCATAGGAAACTTTACTCTTATCATCAAAGGTATCGAAGAAAGAGTAGAGGAACCCATCTGTGTTATTTGCCAGTAATAGAAGGTTCTCAATACGGCCCAAAAGCTTGTTGACTCTAACTCTAATAAGATTAGCAGTCATCATGTATACGGCCAAACGGTCTGTTAGTGTCTTGGCATTGCTGATGAAGTCTCGGTATAAGATCTTAATATCTTCTGCGGCCGATGACTGGGTCAGATTCCACTTATTGAAATCTGACGGCTCCCGATAGGACAGATCTGTCTTTTCCCAGAGAGGTGTATTTACAACGTATTCATCAGCTACTACATTGTAGTAGTCGGAAAGTTGACTAGATAGTTCACCCTCAACAACCAGGGTATCCGGTATCTCGCCATTTAGGAGATATCTCTTTATAATATTATCTGTTCTGATTGCCAGACGTTCCGATGAGACAGACATTATAGGTCCTCACGGGTTATTACTTGCAGGTCTAATCTTCTTAGAACCGGGGAGTAGAAGGGGATTAGATTAGGATCAAGGATAAGGTCTGGGTTCTTCTGCATGCTAACCCGATATCGGACCGCATTAGACTCTATCGTAGAGTTGAGATGATCGACCCCCTCTGTTAGCCCACTTCCGTCTACAGAGTTTACATACATAACTTCGGGATATAGCCCCGCTCCACCCATATAAGAAGGGGACATTTCTTTCCAAGTCATTCCGCCATCGACAGAGATTTCGTGGTTTATCTCTGCCCCATTAGTATTCTCTCCATCTTCATACGCCAATCTTGGGAATTCGTTTGCGTCTATGAGGATCTGGGATATGCCCTGTGGAATAATATAGTCCTTGGAAACTAATTGAGACGAATCCGCATATTCTTTTCCTGCTATCTCGATGTTCTTAATCCCAATTGCCCACCGATATAAATCACGGATAGAGTCAAAGTATGGAGAAGTTTGCTCGATTAGAACATGGATATACTGCGCCTCCATTGGGAGGAAGCTATATCTGCCCTCTCCTGCATAATTACTCGTATAGGGAGCGAGAACAAACTGAGTATCGTTCGCCTCATCTGTTAGCAGCGCATCACGAATACTAAATAAGTCTATCCCGTCTGTCGATATATCGAGAGCGAGTATTTTGGGCCATGTTTTAGTTCCGTAATTATTGGGGACTATTCTTATATAGTTTATAATTTTGGGTGTCTTAAGTTTAATAGTAAAGTCCAGAACGAGTCTATACTCCTCGAACTCTGACGAGGTATGCTCGTACTGAAATAGATAAAAGTCTCCACTGGCTATCGTTTTCAGTAAAGAAGTATTGGCAAAGGCCGTTCCAGTACTGTTAACCGCCGAGATTGCAATGCTCTCAACATCTTCTTGTGTTGCTATTCCCTCTAGCACAGAACCCTTAGTAGCTAAGGTGATTATGCCTTGGACTGTATCAACGGCACATTCTGAATCCTGGACAAAGGTAGAGCCTATATCAAGTTGCGATATATCATTGAAGTTTTCGACAAGTGTTCTCTTGTTCGGGTCTGTAGTAGAAGCATATAGCTCATAAGAGGCGAGACGAGCATTGGCAGATTTTAATTGTAAAAGAAGACCTTGAATATCTGCTGTAACATAGTTATGGTTATCACTAACCATCTTCCCGATTCGTTCTGCTTCTTTATATAGAGCCGTAAGATCTTGGCCAACCGCGCTCCAAAAACTATTGTAATAGGAGGATGAGTTAATACTCCCATAGGGAATAGTCAGAACAGCTTCAGCCGTAGCAGAGTCCTGGAGACTATTAAGAAAATCCTGAATAGCCAACTGAACCGAGGACGTTAAATCTCCGCGAGATGAGTCATCTCTAACCGTGAATTTATTATCACGGATAAGCTGGTCAATCTCCTTTAGCTTATCCTCTAAAAGAGACTTAACTAGGGCGGATTCTTTGATTATGATTTCGGCCATTGTTAACTCGAGTATTTTTTGTATTTGAGTGAATAGGATCGGACAGACGGCGTGAGGAGCTTATTCGGGTCGATACTGCGCATGAATATCCGCAGATTAATTATAGCATTATCGAATCTCTCTGTCTCGACGACATATGACTCTATTACTGGCTCATAGCTAACTGTAAAGTTAGATGTTCTTACCGTAGGCCAGCCAAGATTATCGCCTATAATCTGAACCGTTACCTTCTTTGTTGTAGGGTCCTGGACCAGATTATAGTGAGTCGTTTCGGTTAGTAGGCTTGAGTTCATTTTTACAACTATACTCGTAAGGTCGTCAACGCCAAACCTTGTGGTTGCAACCCAGTAAGGAGTAGAGTACGAACAGTCTAGAATCTCTGAATCTACACTTTCTCCTGCTGGAAGAATTGGTTGAGGAATAAGGGTTTCAGATGTCCCATCTGTATCCGAAAGAGATATAAGAACATCATACTCAATAGGAGTTAGCTCGGTAGAAGTCTGATTAGTTTCCAGTCCAATTGCTCCTAGTTTTTCAACCGCCAGAGGATCCGAAACATAGATGCCGTTACTCTTATATTGAAGCTGGGATAACTCTAGCGTTTTGATCCCGTAGAGATACTCATATGTATCGACTATCTCCGATTCACTGAGAAGGCTCTTATTAATTCCAAGTGCTCTTTTCATGTTGGTAGACATGGCAAAGTAGACACTATCGGGAGTTCCTACGGAGCTATCAATGTCGAGTTCTTGGCCGGTAGACAAATCAAAGAGCCTAGTAATTGTGTCGTTGGATGAATTTGTCATATATCTTAAGAGAGAGAAGTTGTCCTGCTCTATCCCGAACTTAAGTTGTTCTGCATATATCGTTGAGAACTCAATTAGGGTCTTAGAGGTTAGCAAAATAGGATAGGTAAGCGAATCAATCGAAGTAAAGTCAGAGGTCGATAGTTTATTTTTCTTATAAGAGATGTTTGTAATCTTATAGGGATGTCTGGCGAATGGATCAATTATGATTCTAGATAGTTGTTGAACTCCCAGAAGAGTAACAATTAAGTCCGTGGTTGCCGGAGTAACAGGAACGGCTCCGTTAACATCAACAGTCTCCGCCCAGTATGTGGTTTTGTCGTTGTCTATGAGCTTCCCGAGAGCGTATGGAGCTTCTTCTTCGAGATAAATCCCACTACTAAGAGTCGTGATTCCTGGAGGAACTTGGTTCTGAATTTCAGCTGAGTCGAGACGATAGGCGATAGCCTTGTCAACCGGAAGATGGAGGGCTTCGTTTTCAACGACGGCGTCATATTCTTCCGATAGATAACCCGGGCCATCCACAATGAAGGGCTCATTATTTAGGGTCTGGTATCTCTCGAGTCGATTTGTATTATCTTCCTCAAAAGAATTAAATGATGAGGAGACATACCCATCCGTATTTGCGGATAGGATCTCAAGAACATCTATCTTGCGTTCCATCCGACCTATTGCGGCGATAATAGACGAGAGATTGGCTTCGGTAATCTGGTTATGGTCAGAAGCTAATTGCCCAAGGAGAGCTGCCTCGGTATACAACGACTTGAGATCTCCTATTGCTTTAGACTCCATATCATTAAAGTTAGCAGAGCTGGTAAGGCCATTTTGGATGGCCTTCTTCAACTTAAATGATGGGGTTCCAATTGTTGTTTCTAAGGATTGGAGGCCGGTCGCAAGGCGAGCTTCGTATTCTCCTAGTGTTGAAAGTTCACCTGTGTTTATATCCCCGAACAGAGTATTAAGTAATCTCTGTCTTTGGCTAGACGGGATAGAGCTGAGATAAGTATTGAGATAAGACCAGGAGGGCATTAGAAGTAATTCCTATCTAGCGGAGGGTGAGCCGATACGACTTCGCCATTGTCATCTAGGATCGTGTCCACTATCTGTCCCGTTGTGTGGTCGTAGAACCTGACAATAGGCATCACCCCTGCTGCTATATGCTTTTTACAAGTAGTAACTAAGTCTCTCATCGTAGACTGAATTGTCTCCGGAGTTTTTGTAGTCAAAGATGTCAGCTTCTCTATTGGTAACTGGATAATGACAACGGAGTTTCCGGGGAAAGTTGCCCCATCCCAGTTTCTGAACCTATACATTCCGTAGGTGTTTGCCTCGATTAGGTCCACACTATCTTGTGGTAGAGGGTTAATTAGTCCGCCCCCAAGGATTCTAGTATCAACTAAATTCTCGTCCGTTATATCTCTTATGGATGAAGAGGGAGAAAGGAATATCCTCGCGAGTTCCACAAACTTTGTCTGGTCATCACCCTCTTGAGGCAGATTGTTAGCCTTATATGCTTGATAGAACGCATCAATTGTTGTTCCCGTTACGGATAAACCATTGGAGCTATCTACGATATTTTCGTCTGCATCAAATCGAATCCACTCAACTGTGCTAGGTAGAGTAAATGAAAGGTCTTCTAATGAGGAACCAACAATACCGGGGTACCCATAAGCCTTGGCTGGTTTGAGATATATCGAGATGCCACCACCCAAGATTGCTTTATTGGCTAGAGGGTTGAAGTTAATCTTGTTAAAGGTATATTCTTCTTCGATATAGTAGTAGCAGGCAACGATTTCATCAGTAGTATAAATCGCGTTATCCTTCTCGTTGAAGGCACTTCCATCGGGCATCGTTCCCTTTAATCCCGCGATTCTTACTAGCCCACTATTTCTATCGATGTCTTCGATATCTAGTTCTTGCCATCCAATTGAGGCCCAGTCTGGTGCCGTTTGAGAAAGAGCGGTAGTGGCCACTGCTGTGCTCGTATTAAGGCCCGCACTATTGATAATGGCGTTGACATCATTCGAAGTTGTGGACGGGTCGTGGATAGTTCTGTCTATACTCCGACGAATGTATATGCGTATATTTCTAAGCTCATCCGTGTCGTTAAACTTAGCGAGTGGTGTCTGCTTAAGTCTCAGCATATCGTTATCTATAAAAGTGGGCTTCTCAAGGGCCTGAAGTTTATATGGATATAGGGGCTTCCAGCTCTGGGAAGAATACTCGGGCAGAAAATATTCATAAACGTTGCCGTCTTGTATTCTTTTAAAGTATCCATTTGTAATCTGAACATACCAGGGATCAGTTTGTGAAGTTACCTGGACGGGATGTTTAACATAAATTTTGGTGGTTCCGATGTTCTTGATACTATATTCAATCCCGCTATCGGGTACGACAATAAGCCAGCGGTTATCGCCTCCTGGATTGGCGACCAGGGTATACTCGTTGTCGTCTAGTATCTCTGTGTCTACTTTCGTATAGAGAGGTTCTACGGATAGGAGCCGTCTAACTTCATCTCGATTGCTCATATAGACTAACGTATAGGTCTCGTCTAGAGTATTAATAAGGTCGGTATATAGGGAGACAGGACTTACTGTTGAGTCAAACTTATAGTGATCATCCGGAACCAAGTCTCCGTTTTTATCATAGATTCTAATATTATAGGCCCCGCTAGGAGGCTTATCGGGAATGTAATCAGTTCCGAATCTATGGATATACCATAATGGTCTTATGGGAATAGTCGGGTTAAGAGCTACTAGGGTATTCCCGTCGTTAGGAGTTGCATTACCATACTCGCTAGTAATTAGAAAATTATATGAGTCATTAATAATGTTCCCCGTTCCCGCAGGATAGCTGATAATAGAGTTAGCGAAAAGAACACCGTTCTCAGGGAATCCACTGTAGGATCGATCAATAATCCGAAGATTACCAGCATCTCCCGATGGGTCCAACTCGGGCACATTGACATAGGCGAGGTTAGCCCCTTGAAGAGTTCCTAGCGGATACTCTTTTGGAACTGACCTCGAATATCTAAAATAGAAGTTACCGTTCATTGTTTACCAATCCCGTCTCCATGCTAGCCATCTTGTGTCTACTCCCCCGGGGTTTGGGAGATAGGAGTATCCAACCCAAGATATTTCAACACGACCGGGGTCTCCATTTCCTGGCCATGTTTGGACACTAGCAGAAGGAAAACCATACCATATTTTCCCATCCGCACCGCAACCACCCGTTCCATAACCGTTGTTGGAAACTGCAGCGCCACCCGAGTACCAGCCATCTCCTACTCTCGGCTTAGTGCTATGGCTCCTAATTACGAACGAACCACCACTTCCGGGAGAGACATATATAGAGTTGCCCTCGGCATAATATACCCCAGTGTTAGATGCTGACGATACTACCGTAAGATTTGTTTGCCCCAATAGATTCGGAGTAAGGGATGTTGACCCAACTACTGGGGGCCGAGTGTATGACCCAGTTGAAGAGTATTCGGCAGATATACCCGGGGCCAGGCGCCCTGATCCACCGATCCCGCCCTGTCCTCCGTTGCATCTCGCCAGTTCATACTCGACGCTCGTTTTAGAATTATAGTATCTAATCCATGATGCTCCACCACTTATTGAAGAAACAGGGAGAACAGCTGATCCTTGATCTGCTCCAAGTGCCCAGTTATATACGCTACTATGATAGGGGTATCCATTGGCTCCAGTATAAATTATGAACCTATCACCAGCGTTAAATCCACTGATGGTAAAGGTGAGATACCCTCCCGGAGCTCCACCTGTTCCAGTAGACAAGCCAGTACCACTAAACGTGGCATTGTCTTTATTGCTATCCCAGATGGAAACAGCTCTGCCACCGCCGCCTCCACCACCCCAGAGTTTGAAGGTTAGGGAGTCAATGTTCGCGCCATTCGGAACCGTAAAGGTTCTAGTCTGAGCTGATGCAGAGAAAATTAATGGGGAGAATCTATTCGGATATGTTAGTTTTTGAACCAACACATTCTGTAAGAGATTCTCATATTCATTAAGTCTTTCTAGCCTTTCGTCTATTGTTAGTGGCCATATGCCACTTGTGTCCGGATAGACTGTTGTATCGGGAACAACGGGGATTCCGTGAGAGTCATAGCTATAAACCAAGGGAGAGGGAATAACCCAACCCGATACCACGGCATAGGAGGAATAGTCATCAACCCCGATTACATTATTCATCGGGGGATAGCCACCCAGTTGACCCGAGACGATGGGGCTTATTGTGCTCCCCTGATTAATCGCCGTTATAGGATTGTAGGCAATAAGTCGAGGGCTACTAGGGCCCGACGCCGTATAAATCCCCACTCTCTTATTCTCGATGAATACAGAAATCTCGTCTGTGATACTTTTTGTAAGAGAAACCCCGAAGGTTGTTGCTCCTTGGTTCCAGTAGCATGGATCTGCCGGGAACGCCATATCTCCTATGGCATTTTCTAAGAGATTTATGCCATCAGAAATTCCAGAAGGAACGGAGTCTGGGTATCCGGATAGTGGGGCGATATAGCTCGGGTTACAATAGGTTTCAATATCTCCGAGCCAACTAGCTAGGGTTTTTGTCCCACTAGTGATTGCTTCATTGTAGTTGAAACTTTCTAAGTCTCCCAATATCCGAGCGGTAATATCTATGCTTCTCCCAGCTTGGCTGAAGAGAACATCGAACGACTCGTGAGGGATAGGATAAGCCTTGCTGAATTCGGTTGTGATATAACCGATTCCTACGAGACTACTATTTTGGAAGACGTTATAACTCATGTTATGTTAGCGTCACATTCTGGGTTGTTAGGTCATTAATCGCATCTGCTAGGAGATTCATATTCGCTTCAGCTTGCTGGAGACGAACATCAATAGCCAATGGAGCTGGTGTTCCATAGTAGCTTGAACCGATTACATTGGTCATCATTGATGGCCATAGATTGATCATGCTGTTGACCATGAAGTCTTCTGCTCTCATGAGTCTCATCGGGATTGCAACCGGGATCATAATTGTGAAATAGTCACTAGCTGAAATAGATCCCTGGTCTTCACTCGCAATATAAACCGTTGGTAAACTTCCATGACCGCTAGCCTCAAAGCAAGCAAAGACCTGGACACCATCAGACCTCATTAAAGGAATGCCGGCGTTGGTGTAGACCCTGGCTCTTAAGATATTAGGAGATGAGATTTCTTGGGCTATATCCGTAGCGTTTTTAGCGTAACAAGTTGTATCTGTTCCTTGAACCGGGGGGATTATTGCTCCCCGGGATAGGAACTCAATTATGTTCGTTGGTGAGGGCGAACAAGATGAGGCAATCCAAGTAGATGTATTCCAGGCTTGGGACAAACCCACAGATACGTCAGTTCCTTTCCATGCCGGGTTAGGAACAACTCCATCTCCCTTGCGGATAACAACTTTCCAATTAGCATAGAAATATTTATTTTCTAGGAAAGTTATTTCCTCTGTTACCGACTTAGGGGCGGTATATGTTTCTAATGTTCCGCTTGTGTCAGCAATGAAACCCAGAGTTCTAGATGGATACGCGAGAGACCCAATATTAACCAGGGCCTGCATCAGCGACCCAATAACTGTTTGGTTAGGAGCAAGTATTACCATCTGGTAATCTGGGTTAGAGATATCACTACCGAATAATGCCTCGTTTGTGCCAGGCGTAAAATATAGACTTGTAATGTCTTGCCCCGCAGTGGTTCCAGCCGGAGGGGTGAAGCTTCCTTCATATGCCCGGACAATAACTTCTTGAGAAATGCTAAAGGCAGCCAGAGCTATATTTATTACCTTGTCCGTAAAAACAACGTTCTCTCCGCCCAGAAGATAAGTCGAGGAATTCATACTGAGAAGATATTTTCCTCCGTCATACGATCCGACAGTTACCTCGAGCTTATTAAGAAGCTTATTCCCGGTATCAAAGATTGCGGGTGTCGCAGGTATAATCGATCCAGGGTCAGATAGGAGACCGGCATTGCCAAGGACGGCGGCAATATTACAGATATTCCGTAGGAATGTATTCCCGGTGGCCCTTAAGATTTGGTCAGAGGCCTGCTCAAACTTATTTGCGATAGTATTGAGCTTGCCTGCTGTTGGCATTTCACCTTCGATAAACACCGGCTTATCAAAGTTTATATCGATTTTGTCGTCCATGTTATAATCCTGTCCATCTTAGATAAGAGAAGTAATCAATGAATTTCTCGTCGAGTCGGAGGGCACCCTGCTGAAGAGGGTCTAGGCCTATATTAATTGTAGCACGCTTTTCTGGAATAGGAACGTCTTCGTACCATCCAGATGCGATTACTTCTACGTCTCCCGGCGTGATTACCCGAAGATTATCCTGAGTATGATGATCTAAATCTGCATTGAAGTATAGATACGTTCCAGAGGGAGTAGGGAGTGACCCTACCGGATGAGTTGGGGCATAAGTATCAAATGTAGTTCTAAGTCCTGCGGCATAATTAAGCATAGTCAGGTTAGAAGCAACAACAACTAACTTACCGAAGTCAGTCGGACTGTCATACTCGTCTACTTCATATGCCAAAAAGTTAGCGTGTCCCGAGTGAGCGGCGATGGGCCATACTGATGTCCC
>Ga0172381_10003271_pt1 | contig 17283 bp, 10 predicted proteins | sample Leawel6488metaG_FD_119754 | JGI IMG/M metagenome (GOLD analysis project Ga0172381, IMG submission 119754) | Leachate microbial communities from a municipal landfill in Southern Ontario, Canada - Leachate well 64-88 metaG | ecosystem: Engineered > Solid waste > Landfill > Unclassified | place... | reverse complement strand
AGGTTATTTGGACCAACTGAACCATCTCCCTGCATATCGTAAATACGTCTTACCAGGTCACCATCCAAGAATGCGATGGTCTCTGGGTGCTGGGACCAGTAAGCAGGTCTTTCACTTTCTGGTCTCATTGTACCCCAGCAGCCAACTCCAAAGGTACATCCGGATGCATCAGGTATCCAAAGACCGCCGTTGACACCCTTGGTAATCTTATCTCTCATCATAGCGGGTACTGCGTTTTCATTGTACCATCTGAAGCCTGCAGCTCCGGCAAATATAACATCGGAGAAAGGAACATTATCCAGCAGCCAGTTGAATGGACCAAGGATCTCACCAACCCTCTCCATGGCAGGTATTCCGGATTCCTGCAGGAACTTCATGTACTGATCGAGCGGAGTATTCCAGCCGGTCATCTGGATGATAGACTGAAAACCTTCTTCTGCAGCGAAGTACACGAACATCAAACCGTTAGCTACTACCCATACCTTGAAGGCTCCTTTAGCGAGCTGCCATGGACTGGTTGCAACTTTCCAAGCGAACCCACCAAGGCCTGTTACTGTACCTCGAATGAGTCTGCTGAACTTGTTTTGAGGTAGTACATCTTTGATCTCAGTGAGTGTTTTTATATCTTCGACAGTATATTGTCTCTTTGTATAAAGTTCGTCTATGAATTTCTTATGCTTAGCACCTAACGAATTGTATCGAGGGCTTGCTTTGATGTCAGTAACGATTGCATCTTGGGCTGCCTTCTGATATTGAGAGGCTAAGTTAGGATCGATGTCGTAGACTGCATTGAAGGCATCGTCTGCGAACCTTTCATCCTTGAGTGCTATTCGAACATCTTTGTCAGCCAGTAACTTGCGGAGATCCCCGGTCTTGTCGGCCGTGGCTGCATCCAGCACGCTGTTAAGCTTGACACGTCCCAGATCTGCGCCGGCTGAGACGCCCTCGTAAGCACCTGCGTTATCTAAAATGCGTTCCATCTGCTGGTAATCTTGCTGAGCAAGCTGACGGGTCTTGGCCCTGCTGATAATCTCCTGGTCAGACTTAGACATCCGAGAGATTAAGGAGTCGTCTAATCGGTTAGCAGCTCCCTGGTAATTTAGGCCCATTATCTTTTCGGCCTGGGTTCGGTCGCTACCCAGTTTCTCAGAGATGGATGCTGCGAGGTTTTCTGCCTCTTCTCGGGACATGTTTTTAACGGTGTCACGGAAGGATGCACTTTTTCCCAGAGTTTCTTCTAGTGTCTTTTTGCCATCAGCTACGGGCAAGGTATCCAGCTCTCTCAGCAAATCGTCAACTGCATTTTTGCCATCTACGACATGAACAGCTCCGGCTTTCTGTTGTCTGGCGGCTTCGTAGGACTCCTGAATGAATCGCTTGCTTTTATCGTTGAGGCCTGATGCCTTGACTTTTAGAGAGTCAATTTGAACTTTTATTCCAGCTTTTTCTGATTTGGCGGCTGTTGCGTATTTTTCTCCTAATTCTCTTAGTTCGTTACTAACTACAGAAATTTCATCCTCAACAGCCTCTCTTTCTGCTGACCGGAATCTGGATTCTTCTGCAAGCTTAGCATACTCGGTTGCCATGTCTTTAGCAGATGTGGATGATGTTGGTTCGCCACTTCGAACGAAGTCTGATTTAGCGGTATCCAAATCGGCTCTTAGTTCTGATACTGCAGCTTCCGTGCTTGGTCTAGGGTCCTCAGCAAAACGAGTCTCTGCCTCAGCTATTTCCGTTTCGAGTTCACGTACTTTACTTGGAACTACGGTTCGAGTTGGGGCAGAAATATTAGAAGCGACTGGCGCACCATGCGCCATGAGTTCCGCTTCGTCTTCTCGAATCGAGGATGATAACTCGCTGATCATGTTATCCGCCATACAGTTAGTACTTGGCATTTTACTGTCCTCCTGCTTTTCGAACTACATACGGTAAGTCGGTCTCCACTAAATCCGCACCTCTGTAGAGATTACCACTTTTAGTTACATATTCAGCACTCCGGTCTATTTGGTCCAAGCTGGTAAAAGCACCAGAACTTGCAACTGTTTGTGGAGCATTGGTTGTCATCGATCTAGCGGGTGATGATCCGTATGATGGTGGTTCCTCGGTTTTAGAAGAACCTTCTAACGCTGCAAATACAGCCTGTTCTGGGATGTGCGCTTGGCTAGCGCTTATGGTCTGGTAATTGTCCGAGGTCAATGTTTCAACATTCAAGAGCCTAGCGCCTTGACCTTCCGCCCATGCATTAAAGTCTTTCAAATCACTACCTTTAACAGTGTATGACTGAGTAGCTGGTCCTGATGGGGTTTGCCATACGTATCCCAACCGATGGGTGCCAGTTTCGGATGCTGCAGCTTTGTTGAAGGCACTGGATTCAGATGCAGAAGCATATGACTTGCTCATCATTTCGGCCTGGGTCATAACCCCAGTCATGATATCGCTCTGAGGTACGTTGGACGTAAGTCTATTAACGTAATAAGGTCCACGTACTGCGGTCACTGCTGCGTTTGCATTTCCAGCCGGGGATATCACACCACTGGCTGCTCTCTGCTCAGCTTCGAAGTTTGCAACCAGCTCATTCTTGTAATTCATGCCTTCCATACCAACTAAACCGGCTGTCAGGCCAGCTCCCCCGGCTGCGGCGATGGTCAAGAGAGGAGTCAAGCCTTTTGCACCTGCACCCAATCCTGCGGAAAATCCGGTTCCTGCTCCACACACTACCTTTTCGGCCTCACCGAAGCGATCAGCAAAGTTCGTCTTGATATCCTCGACGCTTCTCAGCAATGCATTCTTATCTTCAATGCCTTGTTTTACCTCTTCGATATGAGCATATTTGGTCTTTCTGCCGGCCAACATATCTGCTCGGGACTGAGCAACGCGGTTGTTGATATCCTTAACTCTGGATTCCAGAGATCTCATGAAGTTCCTGTCTTTGATTTCACCCCGGATGATGGCCTTTCGAGACTCATTAAGACCCAGTTTTTCGATATCGAGTTGCTCAATATCATCCATGTTTCTTGCAACCATGTCCTTAAACGTGGTCTCGTTTAAGCCCTTCATTTCGCTTCGCCAAGCGTTCTGTAGCTCGTCGAGTTCAGCCTGGGTGTATCTGGATTTTTCTAATCCGGTGGGTATGACTTCCTGGGCTTTGGCTGCCTGGGGTTGGACTACTTCAGCAGCCTTTCCTGCGGGTACCTCGCCGGTGGTTGCTCGCACTTCATCCATCAGATTGGATCTGGTTTCGTCCAGATATTTGGTAAGGTACGGTAGATCCTCTTCTGGAAGGTTTCGAATCTCGGCTGCATTGTCGGAGATGAATTTCCGGTAGTCGTTAGCACTTAGTTTCTGGATATCAGTGCCAGCAAGACCATTGATCCGGATTGCATCCTGCTCAAAGAGGTCTACTCTCTTACCTACCGTGAAAGCCTTTGATTTATCGGCTTCTCGGATCGTGCTCCAAACTTGCCCGTCCGGGGTCCTCAGGTCGATTTTAACGAACTCTTTTGTCATGTCCTTAGACAGGCCGCCAGCATCTGTCAAACCTTTCCAAGTGGCCTCGGGGAAGCTGAATGGGTCTACTTTGGTAACGGCCTCGACTATGCTCCCATCTGCACCACTTGGGATTCTAAACTCGTTTGGTACGTTAGTTGGCATCTCCCAGAAATACATATCCAGTGGCGCACGAGTAGAACTGATTGCCTCTTCTGCAGTGGTTACGAATTCATTCTTGGCCACGAATGAGATATCCTTACCATCTGGAGATCTTACCACCCACCCATCGAGTTTCTTGTATGCGTATCTGGTAGCCTGGTAACCATCTTCACCACCTACGACGAAGCCATCTTCCAAAGCTTTCTGGAAGGTAGTTTCCATGACATATTTGGTTGGGCCCTTGGCTTTCTCGCCTATTACAACATCAGCGTACTTGTTATTACCGAGAACCATCTCAGAGACGCTGAAATCAACGTTCTCAGCTTTCCACCATGGGGGCATGTCAGGGATGAGATTCTTGGATGATCTCATGGCTTCTACGGTTTTATCCCAACTTACTGATGTCGGAATGGTCCAGTCTTTCCGAACCTCATTGAATTGATTAAGCAGGTTTGGAATATTACTGGGCTCACCAGCATAATACCCAAGTTCGGCATTGATGATTTTCTTGGCCTCCGGGGAAGCTCCCTGGTATTCATTTGACATGAGGAACTTTCCAAGATTTTCCTCGGCTTTGGTTTGATGAACGATGATTTCTTTTTCAGGCGGCAACCCAGATGCTTTGATTTCGGCATCAGTCATGGTTCCAATCTGAGCACGATTGCCTGTGATCAAGTTCTCGAAATCATTCATGGGCATTAGGTTTGCACTGGTCTGGCCGCCTGTTGCCGCGTCAAATGCATTCTGGCCGTCAGGAGTCATTCGTGATCTCAGGTATAAGGCACGGTCGATCTCTTCTGCAGATAATGATTTACCATCCTTAGCTTTGATAAGGATCTTAGTATCGGCATCAGATTTTATGATCCTGTCGAAATCCGGGGTCTGGGTAAAGACGGTCCAAGCATCGGCTGCCTCTTCCACGGTGGTTGCCCTGGCCTCAATGGGCGCTACGGTCGCTGCATAGTTGGACTGCAGATTGGGTACATAGGATTCGTAGGAACTGGGTGCCTGATACGTGGCTACCTGAGTTGGCGCAACAGGTGTCGCTGCAGCAGCTTTCTCGGAGAGGTATGCACCGTATTCGTCAGGAGTTTGTCTGGCGTTGGTCCACGGATTCTGGATTTCGAAGCTTCCGTCAGCTTTTTGGTAATAATAGTACCCGCCTTCAGCGTTCCAGATGGGTGTCTCGGACGAACCTTTGAGGGCGTCGTAAACGTCTTTAGTAACCCAGTTTCCGGTCATCTCATCCAGATATTGAACTCCATGGGTAACATCGTTGGTTCGGATTCTGGCAGTGCCATCTACACCCATGGTGAAAGTCGGGTTATTAGCGGCAATGGCTGCTCTCTCGGTATCAAATTCTGTCTTTGTAACCCAACCGCCTGCGGAGTCTTGATACAGGTCTACCGTCCACTTTCCGTCTGCATCCTGGCCTGTTTTCTTGTAGGTATTCAGGGTTGCATCATATTTCGCACGTCTCTGTTCTATTCTATCCAGTACCAGTTTTTCGTAATCCGTGGTAGAGTAGGCTACTAATGTTTCTGGATCTTCAACCATCCAAGTCTTACCGCCATCGGGGCTCATGATTTTGGCATCCCAGTCAGCATTGTATGTCCATTTACTGACATCTGTAGTATCGGCTGGTGGGTAATATGTAGATCCCCCACTACCACCACTACTACTCCCGCCATAATCCCCGCCACCTCCGCCCCCACTGGGTGCCTTTTCGCTGTCGAGCTGTGCGTTTATGGCAGCCAGTTCATTGTCCATTTGGGCTTGCATGGCTTCAACGTCTTGCGGGCCTGCTCCGGCTACGCCTTCTGGCGTTCCTCCTGCTCCTTTAGCCAATTCGTCTTCGTAGTTTTGGGCGTATTTCATTGCGTCTGCATCTGATAATGCATAGGTACCCGGATTAGCTGAGATTGTCTTTTTGAGACCACTGGCATCTTCGTATGTGATGTGGAATATGTCTTTGGTAGAATCTGCGGTGATGAGATGAACTACGTTGGCATTACCGGCATCATCTAAGCTCTCTACGCTCAGAATACCCTTCGCCTTTGGGTCATATCCATCGCCAACAGGAAGATACTTATCTTTTCCATATTTCACATACTTCTGGCCGTTTTCTGCCATGAACATATCGTCTCCGAGATCTGCAACCAAGTTCAGATCTGCAGATGTCAGTGGCTTATATGCAATTTCAGGTTCGACACTACTCATTTTGGCCAGTTTCTCAGGGGTCACTAAGTACTGATCCATCTCATTTGGAACCCTAAGATCGGTTACTTTTGCGGTCTCGGGGATCTTGACATCCAGTTGAGAGATTGGTTGTGCTTTCAGTTCCGCTGGTGTTACTTTCTTGAATTCGATGATCTTTGTTGGGGTTGATGGTGCTGGTTTCTTGAATGGTACGGTTTCGATGTTTGCTTTGGTACCAGTAACGATTTCTGTTGGAGCCCTAGTTACTGTAACTGAAGCTTCTTTAACTTCGGTAGCTGTAACCGTGTCACCCTTGACGGTCAGCTCAATTTTACTACCATCGAAACCATCAACCACGAACTTGGATGCATCCTTGGAATCTCCAACAACCGATCCGATGACTTTCCCATCTCTGAGAGCACTCATACCCTGTGCTGTTTTTACCAGGGTAAGAACTCCTGCTTTTTCACCGACTTTCATACCGGTTTTTGCGATAGTGACGGGGGCCTTCCCTATGATTAAAAGGGGTGCTAATAACAGGTTTACGCCTACATTGGGGGTCACGGGGCTGATGATGATATCTTTGCCCAGTTGAGTGAGCTGTCCCGTGGCATAAGGTATAATGTCGGGCATTTTCCCGAGGTCAGCACCGGTTTCGACGTAGCCTTTGATGACATCACCCATTGGTTTATCGATAGGGGCATTTCTGAGTTCAGTTTCGAACTCCTTATATTCGTTATCGGTCAAACCAGTTGCAATGGCTCCCCAATAATCTTCTCCCATTTTGGCTTCAAGAATACCCTGCAGAGAGTTATCTACCGATGCACCAACGATAAGTCTTGGGTTGTTTTTAGCGATTTGAGCTAGGACTTCAGGGCTGGCGTGAGCCATGGTTGCACTGAAGGTTTCATAGGATGACATACCGCCAACATCTTTAACATCGTCAAGGGTAGCTCCTGGTTTGGCCAGGTCAGTGGCAATCTTATTGAATGTCAGCAGACCAGCAACGGTAGGCTCGATCTTGTAACCGTTCTTATATTCGGGTTTGGCAAAGTAGGTGTAAATATCCTCACCCTGCTGAACGGCAGATGACACCACATACCCCCATGGGTCTTTTAATGGGTCCGGTGTTGCATCTATGTTTGCTTGCCGCTGAGCTGCTGTTAAGGGTACTTCCACGAAGAGACCTGATCCTATCTGTCTCTCGCCTGGGAGCTGCAGGGCTTCCTGGGCAGTGGTTGGCAATGCTGCGATTCCAGAGACTGGTTTTAGAGAACCGGTATCTGCGGTCTTCATTTGATCCAATACTGTCTTCGGTATTTTAGCCATATCAGCATCTGAGATACCCAACTTCTGTAATTTGTAGTAGGTAAACTCAGGAACACCTTGCCACTTACCGGTTTCTGGATCAGTAACCGCCTTATATGGATCTACTCTGTAAATCCCAGATGCCTCGGAAAACGTCTCTGATGGTTTCTCTGCTACCTGTCCTATTTTCACGTTCCCTGATTTCGTATCTACATAAACACCCAGTCTTGCATCTGACAGTAAATCAGCTATCTGATCATCTTTATAGGTTTGTTTCAGGCCATTGTAGATGTCAGTATCGATCTTTACAGACCTTAGTCCATCGGAACCTTTGACATTAGTCATTCCGGCTGGTGTAAAGGTTATGATCTTAGTTACCGGCTGCAGCGAAGTAACTGGCTGTCCGAATGGGTTTTTGGCGTTGGAAATGAGTTTAGCAACGCTTGCTATTATGGAAGGTTCGGCTGCTTTTGGAGTTACTGCAGGAGTTGTTGAAGGTACACTTGTAGGCGGCATAGCTGGTCCGGTTGTGGTAGGTGCCGGTCCAAGGATGTAAGGAAGTTCCGCAGGTACAATATCTTTACCTGGTATTAGGTTGCCGCTTGCGGTCTTGTACATCTGAGTTGGATCTATATCAGACATTTTTAGAGGCACCTTGGTAGCAGTCGTTGAAGTTTTCGAGCTACTTGATTTCTTCGCAGCTTCGGCTCTCTCAGTTGCGGTTTTAGCAGCCGCGGCGGCTACGGGAGTCAATGTGACAGGGGCTGCGGCTTTCTGATCAGGTGATTTGGTTTCTCCAATGACTACTTTGGATGTGTCTGTGGTACCACTACCAGGGATCGTAACTTTAGGCTTATCCTGTGTTTTGGGTTGATTAAGTCCCTTGGCTGCAGCTTCTTTATTGAAACGGTCAACTTTTTCCTGTGGAGTTTCAGCATCAGGCGTCTTTTCTTTAACAAACTCCGAGGCCTGAACTACCAATCTCTGAGTAAGATCCTTCTGGATGGTTGCAAGGCTCTTATCGCTGATTTGTCCACTGGGGCCAAGGTTAGCTTTAACAACTTTCAGGATTGCACCGTAACGTTCAGCCCATACCTCTGTGGATACAGGAGGTTTACCGCTGTACATTGCACTGTAAACGGCTTTCGCGATCACGTCAGGTGATGCATTATCCTGAATTGCTAGTGTTTTAACCGTGAAACTTGAGACTGGGGTCTTTTTAAAAGTAATAACTTTCTGTACTGTCGGAAGTACCTTATTGCTGGTTAGTTTTGCAACTGCTGCAGCCAGATCAGGCGTTTTTGGTGTCGTCTTGAAAGTGATGGTCTTGGTGGGGGTTGCCAATGCGGATTTTCCTACCAACGAAGCATCTATGTTATTCTTGACGAATTGCCCGATGCTGGATACAATGGCTGCATGATCCTGAGCTATGGTCCTATTAGCGGCTGATGCTAAACCCACTACGTAGTTTGTAGACTCATTAGCAATCGTTTTCAAATCCTGTGCAGCCGCTGCACTGGCCGCCGACTTCATGCCATATGACGCCAGTTTTGCAATCATATTCAAAGCATTGGCTGCATCCATGTTGTTTTGCGAAGCAGCCATCTCTGACCGAGATGTGGTGACGTTTACCGAGGCTTTTGCTACGGTCCCTAAACTGGTTAACTGATTGGTGACGAAGTTGTTGAAGGTTACAACTGGATTTTTCGCTTTCTGTGCTTGTACTAATGCGTCCTGAATCTTATTTGTGATCAGTATTTTGTCAGCCGTAGTTGCATTAGAATCCCATGTAAGGTCAGTACGATTTGCTATGACACCTGCTGCTTCGTTTGCGGTTTTTACCAAGGCCTGAACTGTTTTGTGAATATCCTGGGATAGTTGAGGGGCTGTCATTACATTGGATGCAGCCATAGATGAAAAGGCCCCTACGGTTTGTGATGGGGTTGGTACGGGTGCGGTCTTGAATTCAATAACCTTAGTTACGGCCGGTGTCACACGATCCTTATCAGTAAGGTTTTGCAAGGCCCTTGCTAGATCTGGGGTGACGGGTAGGGGAGTAGCAGCCGGCGCTGTTTTGAATTCGATAACCTTAGTTACTGCAGGAGTTTCCCTGTCCCTATCGGTTAGGTTTCTCAACGCTGCGGCTAAATCTACCGTGATCGGTGGGGGTGTAGAAGTTGTGACGGGTGCGGGTATTGGGGTTGTCGTTTTGAATTCGATAACTTTGGTTACCGCAGGCGTTACCCGATCCTTATCAGTAAGGTTTTGCAAGGCCCTTGCTAGATCTGGGGTGACAGTCGGTGCAGGTGTTTTTGTAGTAGTGGTTACAGGGGCTGTAGTTTTGAATGAAATCGATTGAGATGGTGTTGGTACAGATGCTGTTTTGAAAGTTATTGTTTTGGTAGGCGTTGGCGTGCTAACTGCTGGCCTAGAGCTATTCGAGAATGAAATTGATTGTGACGGTTTTGACACAGATCCAGATTTAAAGGATATGGTCTTAGTAGGGGTCGCAGCAGGCTTACTTGTCGAAAAAGTGGCCATTTATTTTTTCTCCTTTTTGAGCCTCAGTAAGGCAGCCTGTAGTTCTTTGTCTATCTGATCTTTGGTTTTCCGGGCGCGTTCCTGCAGAGATTTCTCATCCATTCGTGATCACTTCGACTATTAAATATGCCTAAGATCTATAAATAGAAGCAGCCTATGTATGTAGTATGCAAATTGTGGTTCCATGTGGGCCGGTGGAGGTTGTGGTTCTTCCACTGTTGAGAGATTATGGAGGTGACGAAGATGGCAGAAACAGACTTGACAGACATGAGTTATCCGACGACCGAAAGTGATATTCTTGCCATAGATAACAAGGTGGATGCCTTGGCGAGACAGTGGCTGGTCAGAGTACAAACCAACTTCTGGCAGTTCGATGCAGCCGTCAGAACCAGAGTTACATGGTTTAATGAGCAGCATTACAATCCTTTAAGAGTTTATGAGGGTATTTTACCCCATTATGCAGCTCTGCTGTCTGATTTGAATAGCTTCAAAAAGTTTCTGGATGACAACAGTTTTCCAAGAAACAGCTCATACTACCAGTATTACGACGCATATGCTCTTTATTACGCAAGTTATGCTGATGTAGCAAAGCCACCAGCGCTGGTTCAAGAAGATTTGGATCGTGGAACTATCGTTGGTATCTGCGAGTTAGTAGATGACGGGGATACCTTATTCGTAGGTGGTAAAGAAGTAAGAATGGTCGGTATCAACAGCCAGGAAAAAGGAACCTTCGCGGGTGGTACCGCAGCTACAGTACGACTAAGACAGTTGGCTGAAGGGAAGATGGTAACGGTCTATTTTGACCCTTACACCCCGCTGGAAATGTACCGTAGAGTCCTGGGCGCAGTTTACCTGGGGGATGGGAGTCGCGAAGCGCTTTACCTGAGACCGGATTGGAAGAAAATCTTCTTGAATTATATAATGGTAGACGAATGCCTAGCAGAACCAACTGATAAGGGCAGGAACAATTTTGTTGACCCGTATGAATTCAAAGCGGCCTGGGCGAAATGCAAGATAGCCGACACTCCGAACCTGGCCAGGCTCACTATTAAGAGCAATCCAACTCATGCCAGGATTTACGTGGATGGAAGAGCCATACCCAAAGTTACACCGGATTGGGTTGACATGCCTCCTGGCACCCATCACATCGTAATTGCGGCAGATGGCTGCAGCGCCTGGCATGAGGATGTGGATGTGGCTTATGGTGAGAATAAGTTTTTCAGGAAACTATTGGCCTTACCGATAGCGGTGGGTGTTCTGAATATATTCACAGAACCAGAAGATTGTGATGTGATTATAAACGACATGCCGCAAGGATTAGCACCGCTTATAGGGGTGCAGATGTTAGCGACTGCTCCTGTGGTTATCACAGTCCTGAAAGAAGGATTTGAACCAAAAACGGTCAGCGTATTGCCTTTAGCGGGTAGGTATATTGATATCAAGTTTGACCCGCTTCAAAAAGTTTAAATAGGTTAAAGACAACGTAGGAAGTGCATCTCACCTTTGCTGACGGGGTGAATGCAGTTGTCGGGAATCGCCAAAAATATCGCCTCAAAGCAACCGGCGTGTGTGGTGTTCCATGCGCCGGTATCATCACCATCATCATTTCTCCGAGAAACAAGCCTGTAATGGCGGCATCGAACAAATCGTATGAGGGGGAGGCGGAGAGGTCCTCTCCCTTTCATAATTACAACGACAGAGGCAAAATAGCTGCTTTGCCATCTACTTTGATTACTTTTAAGATACGGCCGATTTCAGTAAGATCTACCCCATCGTCATTCAGGATGAGTAGGATCCCTTTGCCAAGAATGATGTCTTTTGAAATCGAATAGACTGTGATGGGATGGTTGCTGCTCTCCGTTGTTGCAGTGCTGGTTTCTATAAAACCCTCTTTAACCATATTGCTGAGGTGCTTTTTGAACCGGTTGAGCTTTTTCAGGCGATCTTTGTTATCATCCTTTCCATCCTCACCACTCTCGATTCCGTAGATCTCACGTACAAGATCAGTAAGGGATTGACATCCCTTAACATCTAAAAGTTCTATTGCCCTCAGGTCCTCCGGATTTATTTTCCAAACCATGGTATTTCCTCACGAAAACGTTGTTGGTAACGGGATAGCAGCCATTGCGTCCTCGATGGTCTGATACTCCCCTCGGTACAATCCGGCAGCCACTTTCATTTTGTATTTTTGGGCAGTGCCTGCTAATTGTGGACTTGCACCGATTTCATGTGCAAACTCTAACCAGGCATTCGACTTTTTATACTTTTTAGATTCGGCCGGGGGCTTTACACCATCTCTTTGATAACCTGCAGTCATAAAATTTTCGTCTATGATATTAACTGTTTCTGCAAGCAGACGACCCAACTCCTTTTCGCACCCTGCCCTGCCCTGGCTACATAGGGTTTGGGTGTAAGTGCTATGGGCAATTACCAAATCGGCATCGTCCGTGCATAAACTGCAGGCCGCGGAAGCCAGTTTTTCCTGTGCCATCAATTCGTCAAGTTTTGCTAGTTCACCTTCTCTGATTAGCTCTGCGCCGGTTAGGTAAATATCGACTTTCTCTAAAGCCTTCTTTGCAATCTGAGGATCGACATCTTGAACTTTTACGTAACCGGATAACTCAGGCGTTTCAGATTGAATGGGTGCCACAGCAGGCCGCCATGGTTGCCTTTTGTAGTGCTCCAGATAAGCTTTTGACACGAAAAAGGCGCACCCGCACATTTGGTCTTCGGGGGCGCGATTAGGGTCTGTAATCCTCGTGATAGCATCCTCACAGGGACATGTGGGTGCATGATGACAAGGGCATTGGCCTTCGTTTTCGGCAAGGGTTTCCGCCCATTCTTCAGGATTTGTTCTGGAATGGATCTCAAAGCCGTGCTCTTTCGCGAATGCGATTAGCTCCTCGGCCTTCTCGGACATTTAGATCCCTTGCTCCAGTCGAAGTACTTTGATGACTTTTGCGGTATCCTCTGAGAGGGCCCTGCCTTCCGCTTCCTGTTTTTCGGCCCACTTTATTAGTGCGGCTGAGTTGGCTGCATTGTGAGCGATGGCATAGTCAATTTCAGCTCTGATGAAGGCATCGGGATCGGGCGCTGCTTCAATTGCCCTTAGAATGACTTCCTCTGCCGATTTCACGTCCTTGATGTCAGCAGCCATCTTCTCCATTTCAGCTCGGCATGTAGCCTTTGCATCCTGATCAGGTAAAAATTCGCATGCGGCGCGGGTTGAACTCCAAGTAGCCATTATTTTGGGTAATAAACAGGGCATACAAGGTTTTTCCTCTTCTTCCTGGGGAGCTGTCGCTTCATTAGCTGCACCAAGGGGTATGGGCTTTTCATTTTCGACCATGGTCGTGACCTCTTATCTTTTGATATAATACTGTTTTCTCAAACTCGGTAGATCCATTGGAGCTACGAGTCGCGCATTTCCATTTACTATGGCATTTACCAACTTGGTAAGTATCGATTCTGGGAAAACGGCTATTTCTACCTCCCCTCTGGCCATGAGATCCATCATCTCGGCTATGATTGACTCTTTTCGTACATTGTCTGGTAAATCAGGACTGGGCTCCCCTTTGCGAACCATGCGATCCGCAATCAGGTGATAACGGGATGCCCAAGCCGCTTCATAACTATTAGTCGCTGTCAGTACGTCAAATACTGTCTTATCGTCATGAAACATCCTACGGTGATTAGGGCCCTCGCCTGAGAGAATGTCCATAACCTGGTGGACATCTGGAAACTTTCGTCCGATCATCAAATCATCTATGTTGTAATGGATCTCATGCTGTGGCATCGGGGTCCTCCGTAGTTAACTCCTTCATAGTGGCAAGTAAGCTCTTCGTAGTAAAAGCGATGCAGAAAGTCACAAAAGCGTATTCTGAGTCTTTTTTCGATAGGCCGCAATTGTATGCGAAGAGTGATGCTTGTTTTATCTGATCCATTTTTTCGGCAGGAGCACCTCCCTTTAGAACTCTGGTTTGATGCGCTACTTGTTGGTGTTCCTTCCACATATGCATACAATCATGCGCATACCTTTATATAGATTTCCTATATAAGTGACGAGTATGAAAAGGACAAACCCCGGCCGTCCACCTGCAGACGAAGTACATACCGAGGCTGCAAAACAGGTACTGGATGCCAATAAAATCGTCGGTAGTGACAAAACCGATGAACTATTGAATCGAGCTAACGAAATGCTGGCAAACACCGCAAAATCCACATTACTGGATGCAGCAAACCTCAGTGCGAGGAAAGCTGTGGTACTTGCTAAGCGAGAACTAAGGGAGGCTCAGGAAGAAGAAGGTGACGTTTCTCCCAGGGGTGGAAATTTTAAGATAAACGGCATGACTGCTGACGATATTCGCACTATGGCTGAAAGTCTGCCAGAAGCACAGCGCGAATCTTTTATTCGACAAGCGTTGGGCATGCCAACGGGCGGAAATCCCATGCTTGGGGCTTTCATACAAAGCAAGGCTCAAACTCCATCGACTGCCCCCGCCGAACATGCGGGTCCCATGTCCTTATCAGAGGCTATGCAGGCTATGATGGGCATGATGACTATGCAAATTACGGCACAGCAGGCTCGATCCGAGGAGTGGAGGCAACAGCAGGAGTTTGAACGGCAGGCTCATGAACGCAGGTTAGAAGAAATTAGGGAAGCTCGTGGACAAACCCAGCAGCAGGGGCCCAATCCAGAAGTGGAAGCTCTAAAATTGCAGATGGATTTTTACAAAGAAACCATTAAGGAGCATCAGGCACTTATCAAGGAAATGGCTGCCAATAAACCGGTTGATGCAGTCGATGCAATGCGAAAAGAAAACTTCGAGCTGACTAAGAGCATCCTCGAAGGCCAGAAAGCTCAAATGGAAGAGAAAGTTCGCAGCATGGAGGCCAGACTGGGCGATGCAAACCGCAATACAATGAACCTGGGTGAGCTTATCAAGGCAGCCAATGCCAATGGCGCAAATCTACACCAGGGCGACTCCACGGACCTGCAGGTAGCAAATGACCATGAGTTTAAAATGAAACAGTTAGAGATACAAGAAAACAGAATAATCAACGAAACGAATGCTAGACAAGCAGAAGCGGCAGCCCGTCAAGCAGAGGCTGAGAGGACGGTTGAAACTGTGAAAACATTGGCTGCAACTTTAGGAACTGCGTTAGTGCAAAGTCGAATGGCCCCGAAAAAAGATCTGGCGACATCCAATCCCCTCATTCAGAAGATTGCAGGGGCGGTGCAATGACCTTAGAACGGTTAGATGCGATCTTGGAAACCTACAAAGCAATGGCAGATGACATTGCAGATGACAGTACGGCTAAAGCGATGTTAAATCAATCCATGGTAGTCGGAATTGACGGAACCGTTGCAATAGTCACCCGTTCCAATACATGGATCACGTCGCTTTCTTTTCTGCAGTCGGCCATTAATGACATACCCGTAGCAGATAACCCGGAAATAGCATCCATGGTTTTAAATGTCGCTAACGAGCTGTGGCCAACATTTATATCCGCTGCAGGCCAGAGTACTAGGAAGACGAACCATATCGCTGGAATTCTAACCAAGCTAATTCAGGAGATACGAGATGCCCCTACCAGTTGAAAATATCATTGACGAAAAATACGGTATCAATGGACCTTTTCGGGTCTATAATGTACCGGAAGGCCAAGGTTTAGAGGAACAGGCAAGGCCGGATTTCCGGCAGCCCATTAGCTTTGACGGAAACGATAGGCCGCTGGTTTATTTGCAGTTAACGAAGAATCCGTTGACTAACAAATTTGTGCCGTATGCTGTCTATTACGATGCCAGTCAATATACCGATGATCAGATTCTGTCAATACCAACTCTCGGGGAGCTGGGAACTAAGTGTTCCTATTGTCAGGCCAGAAACGATGCATCCAAGGCCTTGGGTATCCCAGATACCCCGATCCAGAAGGGTGTTGAAGCCCTGCAGAACATGCAAAGACCAGTCCAGCAACCATCTCCCCAGAGTACGGACTTGGTTCCCTATGGGGGCCAGGGGGATAACTGGTCGTCAGGGCCCATGGGTCAGTCCGAGAGGCAACCCGATAGATATATGGATGTCGGAAATATTATAACGCCTAAGTTTATTCCGGCAGCCATTGATGTTTTCTCTAAGGTCTTCTGTGAGCCATTCGGAGAAGCTATCCTGAAAATTGGCATGGCCGGCCTGGCCAGCATAGCTGCAGGATGGGCGTCGGAGGGAGGCACCCAGGCCGCATGGCGCAAGATTTCGGAGGACATCGTTCGGGACTACAAGGTTTGCCCAACTGATATTCCCAGGATCCAGCAGAATGTCATGGCCATGAAAGAGGCGCTGATGAAGGATAAAGCCAACATCCTGGGTGCGATGTCGGCAGGCACATTCAAGTCCTTTGGCCAGGTCGCTAAGGAACATGGTTTTGAAGTCTCCGGTCAGGCTAGCCTGTCTGGCAGAGCTTCGGTAGCCGTTACACCTCTCAGGAGAGGCCCAGGAAGGGCCATTGATTGAGATGGGTGCTCCTGAATTACAAAAGGCTGTGAAGTTGCTTCGAGAGAAGCAGCTTTTCCCAGCTAAAATTCGAGATGCTCAGAGCCTGGTTGTTGCCAGTGGCCACAGAATAAATGAAATAGGTGTTGCGTTGTACTATGCTGAAAAGGGAGATACCCGCAATGCGAGTTTAAATGCTGGTAAAGCAGCAGATGCAATTACTAGGCTGTTGGGCCAATAATTACTCGACTGCGGGTTTCTGTCTTGTTTTTTGGGATACTGGGTGTTCCAATTTCCATTTTGTTATTAAGTTGCGAACTACGGCGCTGGCTGTCGTTCCTTCCTGTCTGCATCTTATTATGAACTCGTCTTTATCAAATTCATCCATTTTTATTACCAATGCCATGGTATATACAGTGATATTTCAATACTTATAGTTGTCTATAAACTAACATTGTTATATTTCTATACATGCATATTTATAGGTGTTATCATGTAGATAAGTATCAATCAAAATGTAGAGGTATTGCGATGGTACAAGGATATGGCAGAAGGGTAATCAATTTTAAGTTCCCCTTCTCGGTAACGGCCACCACCCCCGGTGCGTCCGTACAGTGCGGAGACGATCCCGCATATGTTTATGAAGTCGGTCTGGAGCGATACTCCAAGCCCTGGGAATGCGCACCCGACATGGTTGCTGAGCTAGAAGGTATCGAGATCATCGGCCCAGTGGACGCTTTTGGTGTCAGAGTTCCGATTAAAAGAGTTGCCCCGGTTATCGCCGGTAACGATATCGGTGAAAACATTTCTCTGAATGAGCACATGTGCCCCACTCTGAGAGATGGTGCACCTGAGTTAGGCTATCCGTTCAGGGATAGACAGACTTGCACCAACTTCGGCAAGGCCCTTCTGATGGGTGGAGATGCATCCAGTACTTCCGTCAAGATTGGTCCGAGCGAAACTCTGAACTTCAAGGTCGAGTTCCCCACACTGGCCCATGGCGGCGACGCAGCTATCGTCAACGACATGGAAATCAAGGCTCACATTGCCTTTGCCAAGGGAACGGATCAGATGCTGAATGCTTTGAAGGCCAGCT
>Ga0172381_10003270_pt1 | contig 17291 bp, 17 predicted proteins | sample Leawel6488metaG_FD_119754 | JGI IMG/M metagenome (GOLD analysis project Ga0172381, IMG submission 119754) | Leachate microbial communities from a municipal landfill in Southern Ontario, Canada - Leachate well 64-88 metaG | ecosystem: Engineered > Solid waste > Landfill > Unclassified | place... | reverse complement strand
GTCTCTGCAACAGGATTGTTTATCGGCGATGTATATTCATAGATATTGTCATTATTTTCATCGGTCGGATACACGGTTTTGCGTCCGCCAAGCTGGTCAATCGAAGTATACGTTTCACCGCCAAGGGTCAGCCGAAATCCTCCCCCAACATTTGCGGCCTTTGATGCCAGTAATTCAACCTGTTCTGCGTTATAATAAGCACCACCCACCTCATATACATCCGCAGACCCCACAAACGATATCAGGTTTTTAAGCAGCGCAGTATTAACCTCCGTGCCCAGCGTATTGGCAGCAGTGCTCTCAATATTGCTTGATTGTCCGCTCAGTGTGTCCAGAAACGATTGCGAATAACCCAGTTGTTCTTTCAGTGTGTCCAGAAACGACTGTGAATAGCCCAGTTGCGCCTTGGCATTATCATCCAGCATGGAAAACAACGACCCGCCCGAATCCATAATATTTACAATCGATAGCAACTCATCGAGCGCTTCTCCCTGAATGTCTTCGATCGAACGGCCTTCGGCGCCTGTCATATCCCCGGCCAGCGAGTCCAGAACCCCTCCTGATCCGAATATATTGTCCCATATATTAAGGTACGCTTCATTTCCATCATAGTATGTCCGCATAAACGGCAAATACTCACCTTCCAGAAAGCTTAAAAATTCTTTATAGCCCTCTGCAGTAGTTGCGCCGGCATACAGATCGGCATATACATTCTGATAAGACTCGTAGCTCAACGACGGCGCCAGGCTTTCGGATAAGATCATGTTCTGCCGGAATTCCGTCTCGGTTTTTAATGCATTTATTGCCGCCTCCCTGGCCGAGATCTCATCCGCATAGCTGTCTGCGGTCAACGAGATCATCGTGTTCAGATAATCCAGCAGATTTTCCGAATCAAGAAGCCCCAGGTCATTCAACCCGCCGAAAAACAACTGGCTCAGCGTATTAAGCTGTGTTTTACTTGACAAAGACCCAAGACCTATCGTATCCATTGCGCTGTATATAGATCCCATTACGCCGCTCAGGCTGCCTATTCTGTTAACACCTTTAACGTCGGAAAAATCGAGCGATTTCAGTTCGTCGATATAATCCTTCTGTGCATCATTGACGCGGTCTATAGCATCGGCCTGCCGTTCCAGGGCGTTTTGATATTTTTCTTCCGCGTTTACGCGCGCCTCTTCTGATTTTTCTCTTGCCTCTGCCAGCGCGGCCTCGGATTTTATCCGCGTTATTGTTTGCTCCGAAGCGTCTGCCGCCGCTTTTTTTACGGCCTCAATGGCGGCCTCGACTGCTGCAAGCGAGCCGTAATTGCGGCCGCCGTAATGGTAAATGGTAAATCCTGATACCTCGGGTCCGGCTGCACTGCTGCTATTCCGGTCCGCGTCGGCTATTTGCCTGCCGGCCCTTTCTTCCTCGGCTATTCTCCTGTCGGCCAGGTCATTCGCAATTTCAATCCTTTTGTTTGCGGCGCTTTCCTCTGCATCAATAACCATATCCAGGGAATCATAAACAGACTGAACATATTCCTCCTCGCGTATAACCCTTAACATGTGTGCGTCATCATCGCTGTCCAGTATTTGAGCCCATGCCGCCTCCTGGGCATCCAGTACCCTCTGCATGTTCTCTATGGCCGCGTCGGCGTAGGCCGCCTTGCCGGTAGCCTTGTATAGCTCTTCATACAGTGCAGCGGTATCATCCGCAGCCTGGGCCTCTATCTTCGATTTTTCATCCGCCCACCATTGTTCCAGGTCAACTTTATCTTCGACAATGCGGGCATATGCGTCTTTTTGTTTCTGTAATTCGGCCAATTCGATCTCAGTTGCCGATTTGCCTATTCTCTCCTTGGTCTCCAGCCATTCAGAAAGCGATTTTTCATCCTGCTTCCTTAGTTGTTTGGCCTGTTCCAGGGCCTCTGCCTCTGCCTCTGCAGCCTTTTTTGCAGCCTCCCTGCGCTCTTTAAATGATTCCTTAACCGCGTCAGCCTCTTCTTTTGCAGCCTCTGTAGATTTTTTACTTGTCGCAGCGCTTTTATTCCAGAGATTATCGACGCGCGTTACCATATCATCAAAGCTTTTTGCCATATCCTCACGGCCTGCCTGCCACGTTTCCATGGCCTGGCTGAAATTACCCGTCAGCAAATCGGCAGCCATTGCAGACCACTTGGCGATTGATATGCCTGTCATTTCCAGTGCGCCATATACTGTAAATATGCCGCTTGTGAATATTTTCAATGCTCCCACCGCAACCTGCAGTCCGCCCGGCAGATTATCCGTTGCAATAGTTGCCAGTTCACCGACAAGCCTGGCTATTTCTGCGAGCGCCTGCTGCGTGCTCTCTTTTTCTATTTCCTCGCCGAAGATCTTTATTGCATCGCCTATGCTGTCAATAATAGATGACGTTGCCGGTCCGAAAGCGATGCCTATCGGTTCCTTTAATTCCTCGATATACCGGTCCAGCGATGTAATCTTTTTCCCTGCGGTCTCCATTGCCGCTTCATACGTCCCGGCAATTCGGGTTCCTGCCTCAAATACCGCGTTCATGGCTATCTGCTGTTTTTCGGCCCCGGAAAGCGATGCTATTGTCCGGTCGTTTGCCGCCGCAAATTTCGAGTACTCCTGTTCAAAATTTACGATAATGCCGACCGTCCGCAAAACCTCCGGCTGCAATGTGGTAATGCCGTGCAGAATGGTCTCGAATGCCTGGGATGAATTCATTACGCCGATAACCGCAGCGTCCTGGGATATACGCGCAAGGTCGCTTGCCTTGGTCAGATCAAGCTGCGCCTGGGTCATCTTAATCACAGCCTCATGCGCGGCCGTGCTGGTAATGCCCATGCTCTTAACGCTTTCCTCGTATTTGTTCATCTCGGTCGCAGAATAGCCTGCATTCCTGCCGACAACCTCCATCACTACCCCTAGCGTTTCGACGCGCGGGGCGAGCAGGGCCGAATCTTTTATAAAGCCTGCCAGCTTCCATGCCCCCCACGCGGCAGCCAGGCCGCTCACAATCTTGGTAAGGTCGCTCGCCTGCGCCCTGAGTCTTTTCATCCCGCCTGTGGCCTTGTCTGTGTTATCAGACAAATCCTTTTTAGCCTTGGACGCCTTCCCTGCAGCCGATGTGTTTTGCGAGTACTCTTTTGTCAGCGCGTCGACCTTTGAGCGAAGGTCTTCGATAGATCCGCTAACAGCCTTTACCTCTGCCGAGCTGTTCTTTTGGTCTACCTCTATAATAATCTGAACCTTATTTTCCACTATAACCCCTCGCTATCGCCTCAAGACCCTCTATAATATCAACAGGGTTTAATCCTATTCGATCAGATATCGCAATTACAGATGAATAATCAACCGTCATACGGGCTGCGATATTTTCAAATCTCATTACCCCGGGATACAAACAAAAAAATTCCCACACCTCTTCATTGTCTGTGCGTAAATCTATTTTTCCGCATTGTTCGCACGATGCCGGCACCCTGGCCGGGTCCAATGCCCTGAGCACCCGGCAACCCCTGCATGTCACGCCTTTGGGTCGCTTTTTTTGCCACCGTGCGAACTCCGTAAGTTTTTTGCTCGGGCCTCTTTTTCCTTAACCACGCAAATGCCAGCCCCGTTTGCCTCGGCAACGGCCCAGACGGCCAGGCCCGGCATTCGATCGAACACTATGTCTTTTATTTCGTCCGTACATGGCAGGGGCTTTTTTTTCTTGTCAACCACTCCTTTCCAATCACCTACTGCCTGTCTCGCATTCAGGGTCTCCAGCAGTTTTGGGTCGATCTTGGTCTTTTTAACCTCTTTTCCGTTTTCGATTACAACCTCTTCAACTGTGGCCTCGTCGCGCAGCCTGTGATATGTGCTGCGGAATATCGGACGTATGCATATTTCAAGACCCGGCATAAACTCCTTCCATTCCCCGTCCGTATCCTTTTTATTGATGTCGACAATTATCATTTAAATCTCCTTTAATGCGTCATTAATTGTTTTTTTGGGAACGGCTTAAACGTCCCTGATAATTTAAACTATAACCAGGCCCCATTCGTCATCGCCGGATGATCCTTTCGGACTTGCCTTTATATCGAACCTGGATAGCCCGTCTTTTTCAACCAAAGATACGCCCTCGTACTGCAGATACCCGAATGTCAGCGTAAACTGCGATGGCGTTGATCCCCACTGCGCTGAAAGGGTCCCGATCGTACCGGCGCGCCATTTGCCCATAAAATCATATGTGGCTGCAAGCACATTTTCCGGGTCAAACGATACCATAGGCTCCCTGATGCCCGCTATATATGCGGACCGGTATCCGGAGGACGCCGATACATCGGGCCGTAGCGCCGGTTTGCATCCCAGATCAAACTCCAGCTTGGATATAATTGCCGTATATGTGGAATCCAGGCTGAATGTGGCGCCCTGGAAAACAGGAGGCGTCTGGCTGTTATAAACAACGCTGGATGATACCAGGGATTCGTCCTCTTCACTCCAGTCGGCAAGGGTCAGCTCGATCGATAATTTACCCGGTTCACCGTCATTTAAAACCATTTTTGCATTGCCGCGCGCGCCCCAGCCCTTATACATCTTTCCGTCCATCATCCATGCAACGGAAACTGTGCAGTTCGAAAACGGATCGGACGTCGATATATCCGAGCACGGCGCATATGTTCCCGATGTCGCAACTACCAGTGTCTGCTGTACGTTGCATGCTATTAATGCGCTTGCCAGTCCGAAATTATTCCCGCTGTTGGCAGATCCGATCGGATGCCCTGCCGACGATCCACCCACCATCTCCACGTCGAACGAAAGCTTTCCGGATCTCAGGCCGGGAAGGCTCGTTTGAGGAGAGTTATTTCCGCGCACCTGTTTGCGCGTCACCATCTTGATATCGGGTGTAAACTTAATGTTAGAGGCAAGGAAAATATCGGCGCCTCCCGGGGGAGTCCCCGCGCCCCATATATCTGCGCCCTCGGTTGTTTCTATCTTGCACGCTATCTGTGCAAGCTGTTCCTGCATTGGCATATTAAGCCTCCTTTTTTGTTAGTTAAATGCTAAAAGTGAAAGGGAAAAAGTTTTAACTATTCACTGTTCACCTTTTACTATTCACTTTTTACTGTTTACTGCCGCCTATACAGACGGATACAAATGATATACTGCCGTCTCATACTCCGCGCTGTAAATTGACACACCCTTGCTGAACCAAACCGGATTGACGCTAAGCAGTTCGAACGGTGCGATATCGAGCGACAATTGTTGCCCCACAAGAAGATCGCGTATACTTTCAAGTATTGCATATGTGCCAGGGTTTCCGGGGCCGCCGCGCCGTGATTCTTCATTGTTGCGCAGGCTTTTATCGCATACAAATAGCAAAAATCGCGGCTTTTCGATTTTCCTGGCTCCCTTTTTGATGTAATTAGACCCGCCGTATACGGCAAGAACAGCGGGAAACAACATGCTTGCCCGCGCGAGATCCTCCTCGCTGTCCAGCTCTCCATAATACGTTTTTATTGTCCTGACATTCAGGCTCGTTTTTAATCCAGCCAGGGCTGATATAATTGCATCTTCCAGTTGTTCGGTTGTGTACATTCTATCCCCTATTGATACGCTACAAGTGCTATTCCGCTTGCCGCCGACTGGTCCGTAACCACAACAATCACATCATTGCCGGTCTGGTAATTTGTAATAAAATCCGTTCCTTCTGCCAGATCAGCCGGTGTATTTGCCTGGTCTTGTCCGGTTGCAATCGAGACAACAGAAATTATCCCATCCGAAACCAGGTCAACTCCCAGCGCCTCTTCATTGTCCGCGTCCCATTTGTACATGAGATCAAAATACACATTAAACGCATCCTGGTTTGTTTCACCCTGGCTGGTAAGTAAAATTGTAATTTTATCGGTAGTATCACAATTGCCGTCGCATCCCGATATATCAAGCTCAATCCATGTCCATGTATCGGCAGAGACAGCGCCGATGCTGTATGTCTGGTCCGTGCCATCGGTATCATCGAGCACTAGTTGTAGATCGCCGGCAGTCAGAGGTGTGTCCGAATACAGCCAAAAGCCGATGGATTCGTTTGAGCTCAGGTCATCATCCACTATATCGTTTGTTGCCCCGTCTCCTGCCACTGCCGTATCTGCAAACGCGATCTTAAGTGATTTGGCTCCGGCGCGGTAATATGTTTCATCTGCAGTCACTGTGATATTCGTGCCCGAATCTATTTCCGCCCACTCGCCGTCCGGAGTGTCATCAACATAGCAGACTGTCTCTGTTGTTCCATTCACCATCGTGCCCAGCGAAACAAGTTTTATTGCAGGCAATCCGATCCATTGGCTTTTTGCTCCGGCCTGGCCTCCGGTCGTATCATACGCCAATGTCTGATCGCCGGAATAAGATCCTGTCGTTACTGCCGGGCTCGTGAGAGTCTTATTAGTCATCGTAACCGCGCCGCTGTCCACATAGGCCTTAATGCTCTGCTGTGTGGCTAACTGCGTGTCGCTGTCACTTGCCATGTCATTTTCATCGAGCACGGCAGTGCCTGATACGCCGGTATTAAGTACGGGGCTTGTGAGAGTCTTGTTGGTCATCGTAACCGCGCCGCTGTCCACATAGGCCTTGATGCTCTGCTGTGTGGCCAACTGCGTATCACTGTCACTTGCCATGTCATTTTCATCGAGCACGGCAGTTCCTGATACGCCGGTATTAAGTACGGGGCTTGTGAGAGTCTTGTTGGTCATCGTAACCGCGCCGATGTCCACATAGGCCTTAATGCTCTGCTGTGTGGCCAACTGCGTATCACTGTCACTTGCCATGTCATTTTCATCGAGCACGGCAGTTCCTGATACGCCGGTATTAAGTACGGGGCTTGTAAGCGTCTTATTAGTCATCGTAACCGCGCCGCTGTCCACATAGGCCTTAATGCTCTGCTGTGTGGCTAACTGCGTGTCGCTGTCACTGGCCATATCATTTTCATCGAGCACGGCGGTGCCTGACACGGAAGTATTGAGCACCGGGCTTGTAAGCGTCTTATTAGTCATCGTAACCGCGCCGCTGTCCACGTAGGCTTTAATGCTCTGCTGTGTGGCTAACTGCGTGTCGCTGTCACTGGCCATATCATTTTCATCGAGCACGGCGGTGCCTGACACGGAAGTATTGAGCACCGGGCTTGTGAGAGTCGAAATACCGGTCACGGTCAGTGTCCCGCCGACAGTCGCATTCCGGGTTACATCAGCATCCCCCTTCGTAAAAATATTGCCAAAATAGCCATCATACACCTTCGACATGACCGGCCATGCGAATAAGACAACAGCAATTAACGCAAATATCAAAATGCATGCTGCCTTCTGTTTATTCCTTGTTTCCTGCATAATTATTGCCTCCTTTCAAATCTCAAATTTCAAATCTTAAATCATTGGTTTAGTACATATCCATTGTGTCCGAATCAAAAACCTTGGTCCTTGTGTTTACCTGGCTGCTGCCCGAATAACCGCCCTCTGCCGGGGCATCCGGGATGGGCTGCACGCCCAATCCAGCGATACCCTTCTGGATATCTTTTAAGGCTTTGATAGCATCATCATATGTCTTTACTATATCCTCTGGCACTATCTTGATGCGATAGAGATAATATATAGCCAGGTCTTCTGACAGACCCTTGATCACCAGCGGCGCGGGATCGAACGGCAATTTATAGGCGCCGCAATAGCTGTTTATCTTTGCATCCGCTTTTTCAATTGCCTTTGTGATCTTGCTGTCATCTATAATTCCCGTTCCCTCCTCATCCGTAAGTTGAGTGAGAATGTCTTCATCGATAATCTCCAGCAGATCCGTTTTGGTGCAGTAAGCCATCACACACTATCCTCCGGATGAGGCGCCGTATTTTTTTCAAGCAGCTCCAGTATATCCGCTTTTTTGGCGTTTGCCGGATATTCTATTTCCAGCTTATCCAGCAGATCCTTTAATTGCGCTACAGTCAGCTTTTCAGGATCTTCGGATTTCGCTATAATGCCGCCATCTTCCGTCTCCGTCACAACACCTTTTCGGATCAGGCGCTCCGCCTCTTTATCGTTGATATCAAAGCTACTGCCGGTTAGGTATCTGTCCTTGCCGACCCAGACGCAGCCTTTTTCGACCGTAACTGTTTTCATATTATTCTCTCCTTTCCAAAGCCTAAAGTTGATATTGTCAACGCCTTATAACCCTTTCGTAGGGGCGGGCCTTGCGTCCGCCCGATTACCTAAACAACGCCTAAACAACGGTAGCATCAACCACAGCAGCCGGCCTCTGAAGCACCGGCAGTGGCCTGGCTTCGGCCTTGACCCACCTGCCGCTAGGGTCCTTTTCCGGCCATGACTTTGAAAAGAACAGCGCGCCGTTTCCGTTTGCGTCAACATTGCCGACACCGCCCGGTGCTTCGTCATCAACCACGGGGGCATAGGGTGTGTCAACCATGTCCTCGCATAGCCCTATCAGCAGGAATTCATCCGAATTAATAAACCTGCGCCTTGTGCCGGTGTCATCAATAAACGATCCGTTGTATTCTTCCAGTTCTACCTCTACAAGCTTCTGGATGCGGCCGTTTTCTGCCATCTGGCTGCCTTTATCCGTCTTGAGAAGGTCACGCACAGCGGCATGGGCAAGCAGTGCGTCCATGGCCTCATATCCCAGGTATGCAAGCCACCCTGTGATTGCAACTGATGCATCATCCTCGATCAAGAGTTTCAGCGCCCTTATCTTTGCAATAGGATCTGATGCCGTGCTGGTCCAGAGATCATCACCTGTCAGCGTGGGTTGGTGAGTTCCGGCCATCCCGTAATCAACCAAAACCGTTGATAGATCCTTATCATAGATCTTCCCCTTCAGGGCGTTCGCGGCCCAGAATTCGAGGGTACGGTCATGCTCATTGCGCATATCCTTTTGCTCCCTGGCAATCCTGTCCTTCATCATTTCAACGGAGATCTTGCCGCCCATGGCCCGCAGGGAGTTAAGCGCGGCTGTAGCTATAAACCGCTTGCTAGAGAGCCTCGGCGCGGTCATGGTCACTGTTTTGCGCCCGGTTTTATCCGTAACGGTCGCCGGTGCATAGATAGAGATGTTCCCCAGGATCTTTTCCGATCCGGTGATAATATCAAACTGCAGCAGGTCACTTGGCTCCAGATGTTCCCTGGGGGCAAACAACCTGTTATAGATCCTCCGGCTCGGGGCCTTCATGGCGTTGATCGCCGTTGTCAGTACTCGCACTAAAAAAAGTTCATCCATATTGTTTCTCCTTTCATTTGGTTATTCCGCCATACGGGCGAATAATCATTCGCCTCATCGCGGAATCCGGTATTTTGTGTTATGCTGTCTCTTCCACTGTCGTCAGATCCGCGTCAACGATTATCCCGCGCGCCTGCAATGCTTCGAGCGCGGTCTTTTTATTCGCCGCGGACATGGTTGGCCAGACCAGATCACTGTATCGATATTTGCCTGTGAAATATGCCATCCCCTGCTTATCCGCAAGGGAGGCGTCCACATCTTCGGCCAGGATAGCTTCCGCACTCCCGGGTGTGGAAATGACAGTATATTTCTGGCTTGAGCTTTCCATAACTGCTCCGCGCACCAGGTTCTGGCCGCTGACAATTGTTACTATTTTCTGTTCATGTACCTCGCTCGCCACAAGCTGACTGATCTCAGTGCCTAGCGTTTCCGTAATTCCATGTGTTCCTGCCATAAAAAATCCTCCTTTTTTGTTAGTGATAAGCAAAAAGTGAAAGGGTAAAAGTTTTTACTGTTTACTTTTAACTATTAACTATTCACTTTTAGCTATTAACCTTTTACTGTTTACCCTTCCCTGTTCACCTTGGCGGCTATGCTCTCACCCAGATCCTGCTGCTTTTTTGATTCTGCAAACTCGGCACTATCGCCCGCTGCATCCTTAATTGCCATCTCTTTAAAAATCGGTGATTCGCTGAAACGGGAAAGTTGCTCTTTATAAAACTGCCACTTTGATTTTTTGCCGCCGTCACCCTCGGCAAACTGGATGACCTCATCCCCGTCCAGGCTCTGCGCAAACGCCACAACCCCTGCAGATACCTCACTGGGAGGGAATTTACCTTCCTTGACCAGTTGGCCGACAAAGTCTGCGATCTCTTTGTCACGCACCTTTTTGGCATTCTGGCGCTGTTTTTCCGTAAACTCCGCATCTACTTTTTTCCGTTCATCCTGTTTTGCCTTTTCAACTGCTGCAGTCAGGTCAGCCTCGCTGAATGTCGCGGCAGCGCCCGCAGGCGCGGAATCCGGTATTGCATCATCCGGAACCTTGCTCATATCCACGCCCAGTGATGTAAAAAGGCCCTTAATTTTTTCCCTGAAATTCATTTTACCATCCTCCTTTTCTATGAAACCTGGCTTAGCGCCGGTCTCAGTTTCGTGTTTATCTGCTTCCTCCCTGATATATGCCACATCCCAGTCCGGGATGATTGAATCCGCCTTTTCCTTGCCTTCCTTTTCGATAAACCAGTCACGCAGATTTCTTAAAATGCGTGCGATAGATCCCATTTGAGGATCATAAAAATCGAACGTCATGGCCTCTTCGTCAGAGAATTTAAGGTCAGCCAGGCCCTTGACAGCCGGAGGCGCCGCGCCCAAAAAACCAACATGTCTTAAAGAGCCGTCAGGATAAAGGCTGATAGACCGTTTTTTAAAAAGTCCCTGCTTAACCATATCTTCGAATTCGGAGACCACGTTCTTTGCTTTTATGAGGAGGAACTTTTCACCGTTTTTCACAATTGATTTGAGTCCTTCGACCCATCCGTAGGCCGGGTCATTTTTTTTAGGGTGCCCGATTACCAGGGGAGGTTCATGCGTTTCAGCGTTAAATGTACTGACTGCCGTATCGATTATCGCATCCCCGTCATGTTCATTGCCCTGGCTGTCGACCTGTTTTCCTCCCCGGAATACCTCTATCCAGTCACCAAAACCTTTGAAATTTGCCATTTTATGCCCCTTTTTTAAAAAAATATTAACTTTACCTTTCTGCCTTACCCCGGAACCGTGTTAAAACATCTTTTAAATTCGCTCACAATCGCCGATCTCTTTTTTCTGGTACTTTGTATAGGGTCTTACCATTTTAACGCCGCCACGGCCCTATTTTGCGATTTCCGGTTTCAGAATCATACCTCCGCAAGTATCGCGTCATTTATAATGTCGATTATCTCGTCGCTGTTTTCCCTGCTTAGCCCCAGAAACTGCCTTGCTGGGATCGCGCCTACGGGCATATGTATCTTTCTGAACAGACCAAATGGCGTATTAAGCGCCTTTTTTCTCTTCGGCAGAATATCTATTGCAGAATCAGGCCCCCCGAATTGATGTATGGCCGCATACACTTTATTTGTGCCGACCGATAACACGGCGCCCTGCACCTGATACCGGATGCTGTCCTTTAGTTGACCGGACACCGTCAGTGTGCGTATTCTTTTTTTATTTTCGGATTTAGGCGCTTTCCATTCCGTGCCGTCAGGCGCCGGCCCAGCGGATTCAAAACGCTGTTTTGTCTGTTCAACAATGCGATCGCCTATGGCTTTCATAATGGGAGAGAGGTTTTGTATCCTGCCCGCGATCCCGCTGAGCCTGTCCCTTACCTCGTCTGCCCCGTCTATCTTAATTGTGTCTCCCATTTTATCCTTGCAAATACCTGTAATTGTAATATACTTTTGTCAACTGGTCTGCCCAGAGCTGCACACTCTATCATGGCAGGCAATAGCGGCGCATGCCGGTGCGGCGGCATGGCAGCCACTCATTTTGTCGGGTATATCAGCCTGCCGGATCTCAATCTCCCCCCGGACATATCTTTGCTGCGAATCATATCAAACGCCATTATTTGTCCTTTCACCGCGTCCGCAATCACACCGGCGACACGGCCTTTTTCGTACTGATACGCCTTGACATACCTCCTTCGCAGGTAAACGCGCCCGCTGTTTACAGCCTGTATAAATCCGACCCATACTTCCTGGGCATGGCTGATAACATCAGGTATCAAAGGGAAATATCGTTCCCGGCCATCCCACCGTTTTTTATTTTCAAGAATATGGTCGGCTATGGCCTGAGTGACATTTACGGGTTCTCCTGTAACATCGGGATATATCCCTTCCGGCACGGCTTTCCTCAACTGCGATTCGGTTTTACAAATATCGCCCAGATCAACAGCGGGTAATTCACCCTTTAATTGCTTTGGCAAAAATGGATATTGCTCTTTTCTCCATGGGCCTAATTCCTTCATTTTTCCGGTTTCCTTTACCCAGCTCTTGCCGAATGCGGCCTTCCCCACGTTGTAATCCCATCCTTTATCTATACCGGCAGGTGCGCCGGTCTCAGGATCAATGGGGGAGGGCGGCGCAGTGCCTTTACCTGCGGCCTTGGCCTTTTCATAATCTTTGCGTGTCGCCCCTGTCACCCGGCATTTGCAGCCCCAGCCGTTGGGGACATAGTGAGTGTCCCACCACGGATCATCGTGCGGTAATGTTACACCGTCCCACTCAAGATGTGTCGGCCTCGGGACCCTGCTGTCTCCATGGCGGTATGTCAGATACGGCATAATCTTAAGCTGATCCGGGTCAGTAAGCTGCGCCCAACGGCCTGCCGCGTAGGACGTACGTATGTTTGTCGAGAAAATAATCTCGCTTCTCCAGTTGCGTGATCCGTTGTATGTCCAGCCGTGTCTTTTTACTATTTCGTCAAAGCTGTTCTGGAACTCCTCTAGTGTGGTTCCTTTTTCTATTGCCGATCCGACTGCTTCGCGAAAATCAGACAAAATGTCATCTCTGTACGCGCCTGCAACCATAAATCCCTTTGCGTGCTGATCCTTTACCAGGTCATTCCATTTGAGCGTGGGTATATTGATCTTGCCACGGAAAAACTTTTCCTGTTCCTCGAACGGAAGCTTGAAAACGGCATTAAGCTCAGGATCCATTTTTTACCTCGTACCGTCCCGACAGGTCTGCAATCAGCATGGCCCGTTCCATAATTGCGCCCAGATCAGACGGATCTATGCCGCCATACAGATCCAGCAGGCTGTCCCGGAACTCTTCAAGTGTCCCGGATTTATCCAGCAGACGTTTAACCGCAGCCATAATTGCATCAGATGCGGCCATAGAATGCTCTCCCATCCTGTTCGTAATAATGTCAGCCAATATATCAGGAGTCGGATCTTCGCCTGTATCGGCAAATTCATGTGCTGCCTCCGGACCTGCGTCCGTCCCTGGTTTTGACGGAGATAAATCAAAATCATCCTCCTCCAGGTTATATGTCCTGGAGTAATATTTTTTGGTAAATTTCACACCTTGATCGGAAAGGGTCTTATCCCGTTCCGCCCGGTCTTTCTGTACGTCCTCCTTCTCAATGTACGAAAAATCCGGGGCTGCAGCGCCGGCCACGTTAAGCTCGGCGATCCAGGCAAAAAGCTGGTTATATGTGCTGCATACCATTTGTTTATCGCCGTCGATCAGGTCCTGGCGCACCTCCATCATGGAGGTATCGTTTCCCAGCCTGCCCGGGGTTCCCTCTGTTGTTCCTGTCTGGCCCAGGATTGCCTTGGAGCACTCCTTGTTTCCCGCCTCGATCAGCTTTTCATAGATGGCTGCGCTCGATGCCTTGGATGGAGATTCATTCATGTCAATACTCTCATCATCATTTATCACAGCAACCGCGTCCTGGACCATGCTGACAAGCCTGGATAACAGGGCTGCCCTCTCGGTTTCGCCGGTTCCTCTGGGAACCTTTCCGACCAGATGAGGCATACCGTATTTTTCGGTAAAGATAGCCCAGAACTTGAACCCGCCTTTCTTGAACGCAATCGGCCAGAAACAACGGCTTAACACCCGTTCTCCATACGGATTCTGATAGCTCGCATGATGCCTGGGAAGGAGAAACTTATATTCGCCAACCGGCTCGCCCGTGATCATATTATCGCACGACATAAATCTCAAATTATTGGATTCGCTGAACCTGAACCACTCAGGCGGTTTCCCTTCGACGCGACCAGGCAGCCATACCGAACTTTTTTGCCACATCACCTCTATCGGGCTCATGCCGAAAAATATTGCCTGCAGCATGTCTTCAGTTATCTGCCGCACGTCCAGTCTCTTCATAACCTGCTGGACCAGGTCATATGCCTGTTTGTTGGGCCGTGCGTATCCCCCTTCTGCCGGCAGGTCTATCTTCCATTTCTGCGACAGGGTGCCTGCCGTCCGGCTCTCATAGCAGCTCCACACATGGGCATCGGAGAGGAGCTGCCGGTAGATGGACATATCCTGGCCCAGTTTGTTCAGGATAAGATCAGGATCGGGCAGGTAGCCGTAATATCCCATCCAGTCTATAGACCGGGTTCGCGGCGCCTGTTCCAGTGTCAGCACCTCTTTATCGTTAAGATCTATAAATTTATTCTCATTGATCCAGAGTTTCATCCTTTTACCCCATCCTCTAATAACACCCGTAATTAACAGTTCCATGATAACCGGCAATCTGTTCAGGGATTGTCCTGACCCCGGAGGTGATGATGTCAGGCATCTCGGCAACATCCCGCCTGCTGCGATAATCGGCCAAAAGTCCGGCAATGGCGCTGTCTCCGTGCCGTTGGCCCTTTTTGTCTGTTTTGCTGTCCGGAAGCCTGGGAACGCCGCGAACCAGTTTAATTGCCCTGTGGTCCTCCAAAACATCGTCATGCCGGATAATTGTTGTCATCCGGTCTTCAAACCCGGCCTTGTATTTGGGGAACTCTTCCCGGTAAAAGCCTTCCGTGAATTGGACCGAATCAACCATGCTCGTTCCCCAGGCGTCTGTGGCGGCTTCGGCTATGTACCCTCCGTTGCCTCCGGCATCTATGGCGCACCCGCCAAACCGTGGCAGGCCGTTCCCCAGGACAATCACAACCTGTTCCTGCTGTTTATAGGGCACATTGTGCAGTTCAATCAGAAACGGCCAGCGTTTGCGAAGGGTTTCGCCTATTTCCAGAGGAACGATATCGCTCATGTCGCCCTTGCGGGCAAAGTCCATTCCAAATACGTGGCGCCGCTTTTTATCCAGTTTGCGGAGCTCAGGTTCCAGCATATCCTCGATCCAGTCTTTCATTTCCGCAGCGCGCACAGGTTCCGGCGCCAGGTTAAATGATCTGGTTCCATCGAATCTAAGAAGGGGCCCGTCCACCATACAGACAGAAATAAGCTCCCTGGGAAGATAAGTGCCTCCGCCAAATGCCGGAATGGCAAAAAGCTCTTCATCTTCATTTGGGTGATATCTTTTTATTAACGATTTCCGCCATTTGTATTCGGCTTCAGGGCTCCATTCCTGGGCGGATACCTCGCAGATCCGTTTATAAAGTCCTGCCTTGAGCGCATCATCAAGAGTAACCCGGTGCACGGAACAATCCGCCTTTTCCGCCCTGGCGTCCTGGATTAAAAGATTGAACGGGTTGTCATCGCCATTGTGTGTGCTTAATATATGTATAGTGCCGCCCCACATGGTCATGGCCATTGCGGCCTTAAGCAGTTCGGCCAGGTCATCCACAAACGCGGCCTCATCGATTATCAGCCATTCGCCCGGACGTCCTTTGCTCCTTAAATTCCTTGGGTTGCTGGAAAATGTCTGAATATGGTGTCCGCTGGCAAACTTGATGTCAAAAACGTGTATGTCCCTGCCGTCATCACGTGTGAGTATCTCCTCGCCCACCTCACCTGCAGCAACATGAAACGCTTTGGCCCATGTGGCGCAGTCCTGAATAAACCCGGATGTCATCTCTTTATCATAAGAGATATAGTAGACATTCGCGCCTCTGTCTGCATCGGAGGCATGCAGAACCGCATCCGACGCCTCACAGTATGAAAGGCCGATTCGCCTGCTTTTTTCAATGGCCTTTACAGGGGACCGGTCGTTTATCCAGGCAATCTGATATGGCAGAAGCACAGATTTCATTAGCTAATCTCGCTCATAATAGCCTCACGAAGTTTATCAATTGTCGCAGCGCTTGCCCCCTGGCGTTTGGCTTCCTTTTCCACTGCCTGGGCAGCCTCCTTTTTGGATTCATCCCTAATCTTTCTTTCGGTCTCGGTATTGTCCTTTGCTGCCTTTTCAAGCCTCTGAACCGCAAGCGCCAGATCCTTAAGCATCTTAGGTTCTATAACCTCTCCGCTGTCTGCAACGTTCACAGCCGCCTCAAAGGCCAGGTTTCTCACCATTTCGTTTAATAGTTTCCCGACCTCTCCCTGTGGTTCGGCCCCCAGTTTGCCTATCCACATTTTTGCTATCTCACGGGAGTGCCTGAGCCGTTCGCCTATTTTTTCCATCTTCAGCGAGTACCGGTTAACTGTCGACTTATCCAGCTTTTCCGGGTGCCCGATCTCTTCCAGAAGCATATTCATCCGGGCCGTGGCCTCTTTCTGGGTAATTGCCGGATCACGCAGATAATCATTAAGCTGTGTCCGCATGGCCTCCGGCAGCCGGTCTATTTTTGATTGCTGTCCCATCAGCGGTTCCTGGGGCTGGGTCGTTTTACGCCGGGCACGGTAGCCCGGCCATGAACCACGTCCGCACCGCGTGCGGTAATAGTGGCAACATAAACCTTCACGACCTCTTCTATTGTTAAAAGTCCCTGTTCTTTCAGCCATACAAGGTCTGTTCTCACCCTGTCCCGGCTTACATTGTGCCCCAGGGCCTCCAGAACGGACTGAATCACGGATTCATTAAGCGAATACCCTGCATCCTCTTCCAGGGCGCGAAGAATTACCAGCCTTCTGTCACTGTCAACCAGCTCGCTAAACTCCATTATCTTCTGGCTCCTTCCTTAATCAGAAATTCGTTTATCAAATCTACTGCCCTGTTTACTCCCTCAAATCTGCCCTCAAGTTTTTTAATGTTGCCGTTTAATCTGCCTATTGAATCATTCAGCTCCCTAAACTGATGCTGGCTGGGCTGATGATCTAATTCGGAACGCACCTCCGTTAATGTCAACTCCATTTCATCAATCCTCTTTTTAAGTGCGAGTCTGCTTCGGCTGATCCATACTGTGTATCCTATTGCCAGGTTAAAAACCCACTGTCCGAGGAATGCCCAAAACGATAAAGCCTGATAATTGATATCCACTATCTCTCCAATTCCGCCTGACATCTTATACACAGCATGCAGCCCGGCACGGCTTTTTGCCTTGCGTAAGGTATCGGTTCACCGCATTTTATGCAGGTTTTTCTTGATTCACTGTTTTCACCGGCTCCCAATCCGCTATGCCTGATCGCAAGGCCCAGATAAAAATCACTCAAAACATTAGCCTGATCGCATTCATCCATTTCAGCT
>Ga0172381_10003269_pt1 | contig 17292 bp, 36 predicted proteins | sample Leawel6488metaG_FD_119754 | JGI IMG/M metagenome (GOLD analysis project Ga0172381, IMG submission 119754) | Leachate microbial communities from a municipal landfill in Southern Ontario, Canada - Leachate well 64-88 metaG | ecosystem: Engineered > Solid waste > Landfill > Unclassified | place... | reverse complement strand
ATTACATCCCATAACGTATACATTATGCCGTGTTGATGGATAACCCAAGACACCAGTATTCATGCGGCTTTCCAGACTTTCCCCATTTTATGCCTCTGGACTACCCCCGGTGATTGCAGCATAGAGATGGATTTTTAGCGGTTTTCCCACAGCACCATACCACTCCAACTATTTCACCATCCAAAACTTCCCCGATAATTATTAAGTCATCGGTAGACCTACTCAATACCGAGAAATCAATCTTCGGAAATCCTACGGTAAATCAATTATTAAAATCATAATTCAACCATAAACTTAAACCGAATATCGGAGATAGGATGATCCATCCCTTCAGCTTTCATTTTAGGGTCGATTTAATACACAAATAGCGTAAAAAGTAGGGGGTATCTCAAGCGTCTGGTATGTTTATACCTTCCGGCCTTTTTAGCAAAAGAAAATGACATTTTAAGATACACCATATTATCAATTTCTAATGAACGGAAAGGGAGGTAATAAGAGACGGATTATCATAGATGTTTAATAGAAGATAAGAAAGATATCATAAACACTATCAATCCTATTTAACAATTACCCAGATAAACTATCATATAATTATTATGCTTCCGGCCCTAGACATTTAACAACCATCATTATATTATCTATCCATAATATGGTGTATATCAAAATATGCCTCAAACCCGCATTATCACTGATAAAATTAAATCATCCGATCAGCATCCGACAAGGCTTAATAATCATCTGCTATCCGTGATAAGTTTTTAATCATTAAAACTTGACATTACCCATAACACAAAAGACGAACCATAACACGGTCAAGGATATCGTCCTGGGAAAGTGATAAAAGTTAGCACATATATTTATATACCATATAGAGAGAATCCCTTTAAAGATCATGCCTTTGACCTGTTGACAGGCTAGCAAGCATGTGCTATTTTATATCCATAAGGATACAATGAAGATAACGGAGGGAAGATATGGAAAACCTGCAACAGATATTCCAATATACCATTTAATAAAGCAAAACAAACGAAGGGAGAATGAAAGCAGACTATGGCTGTAGTATTAGAAAAGAAGATAAAGTTTGATGAAGATGTATTATCTATCGTTAAAGGTATGGAGTGGGACAACGACGGTAAACTAGGTAAGATTACCGGTGGACAACTGGACCGCAAACTTTACGAGAAGACTAACAAAGCCCTCTCTGCTATGGGAGGACAATGGAACAGAAAAGCAGGTGGACATATATTTGCTTATGACCCTCGGCCACAGGTTGAAGGATTATTAGATAACGGAGTATTAACAATCGAGAAGGACGGATTCTTTGAAACACCGCTTGCGGTATGCAAAAGAATGTTTGAACTTATTAAACCCTGTTACGATCCAGGAGAAGAGATAACCGTCCTTGAACCTTCTGCCGGTCTGGGTGCTATCGCCAATGCGCTTGTAGCTGCCGGTGTTTCATCTAAGGACATATATTGTATAGAGAAGAACGCGCAACGATGCGAAGTGCTCCAAGAAACGTTTGGGCATGTTGTAAATGTCGATTTCTTGATTTATGACGGTATGGGCTTCGATTTAATTTATATGAATCCACCATTTGAATTGCAGCAAGACATAGATCATATAAAACACGCTTATAGCCTATTGAATCCTGCTGGCAATTTGGTATCTGTGATGGGTGAAGGATCATTCTTTAGAGAAGATAAAAAGGCTATTGAGTTCAGGGAATGGCTGGATAGTGTCGGTGGTTATTCAGAGAAATTACCTGAGGGATCATTTAAGGAGAGCGGAACAATGGTTAACACCCGCTTGGTAATTATATAAACGCTATAAGGAGGTAGAAGGCTAATGGACAAACAAGGTTTTACCAATGGAAGACTAAGAATAGCAACAGAAGATGATGTGCAAACCAACTGGGGAAGTCATGGTATAGGCAGGGCTTTTAGATGTTGTTTGTGTGGACACAAATTCAAGGTAGGTGATGTATGGAGATGGGTTTATACCAATAGCAGTTACTTGAAAGGTGTAAAGGGGAATGCATTTATATGCCAAGGATGCGACATGAGTGATGAGGCTATTATACAGGCATTGCACGTGAGATATGAAGTGCTTATGGATGAAGAGTTTTGGTGGTTTAGGATGCAATGGGGGATAGAGGAATGAATCAGCCTAAATATCAATTCGGAAGCAAAGTAGTAACAACGATAAAAAGCATGGATAAGGATAGTCGTTTCTCTTTCGCAAATACTGTTATTGGTCGTATATGTAGTGCGAGAACATATTCCTCTTGTAATGGCGTAGAATACGAATACGGTATTACAGATTGTATGCCAACTTACGGTAGTTATGGCAACGCACCATTTATATGGATTCGCGAGAAAGATATTGTCTTGGCAGGTGAGGAATAATGGAGGTTAAGTCAAATGAAGTTGCTTTTGAGGCTTCAGGAGTCTACCCCGTAAATGGCTGGCATGTAGGACAAGTTGGACAACAATTAGGAATGCAAGCCAGGGAAGCGATTAAAGACGGCTGGGGATATAAAAACGTCAGGTTGGTATTGATTTGTGAAGTTGAGGAGATAGGGAATGCGTGATATTAAATTCCGTGGCAAAAGCATAGAAACTACTGCATGGACATACGGTGGATACGTTAAATTCATTGATAGTAAGGGGGAAGAATATCATATTATTATAACCTTCTCTCAAGACGCTGAACCCGACTTTGTTCCAGTCATTCCTGAAACCGTAGGTCAACACACCGGTAGGGACAATATTTATCAAGGCGATATAGTAGCAGGTAACTTCCCCAAAGCCCAGGAAGGAGTTGTTGTATGGGATAAGGCCCGTGCAGGATTTTATATTAAACCCTTTAGTTATAACAACCGTGCAGCATATGATAAATACTATAAGATGAACTCCACTAAGCTAACGGTTGTTGGAAACCTTTGGAATAATCCAGAGTATTCAGATGGGAGGAAACATTGAGTAGTATAAAAATAGATACTAAAAAAGCATTATCTCATATGCCCGATACTATAGAAAAACAACTCAAAGAGAATCAAGCTATATGCCCTTACTGTAATGGGTTCGGGCTTATCCGCATAGACCGTAGGGATTGGCTTATTGATCCAAGAGAAGAGTATCATGATGACTTCTTTCATACTTGCCATTTCTGTAATAGTGGTGTTGTAAATGTCTGTCGCTTTTGCGGAGAATTTATAGAGAAAACAAGAGGTGATTACTGTAACTGCGAAGGCTATCAAGAACATAGAAAAACATTAGTCGAACAAGCAGAGAAAGAAAGGTTTGATAAGGCTGAAAAGATAACTCTTGATGAGGCTATCAATCGTGGAATTAAAGCAGTTGTATGGGGAGATGATGATTATATATTCTTTGATCAAGACGATGTTTATGAATGGATCGAGTGTGAATATGACAATAACCCAGGATTAACAAAAGATAATTGTCCTGATTACGTGTGGGCTACGGATGCAATTCATTTTAGCTTTGATGTAGGCAATATCTTGGAAGATGCATGCTCCGATTTACATGAAGATGCTTATGATAATCTTGTGGATATTGAAGAGTTAGAAGCCTTTTGTGAGAATTGGATTGCCAAGCAAGACGGAGCTACTAGCTATTACCCTGATTATAAAATAGCCGTATTAATAGACAAAGATAAAATTAGTTGGGAGGAAGATAATGATTAATTGGAACCTTAAAATGTCTGATGGGAGTCCTGCAATAAGAAGCGTAAAGACAAACGAAAAGGTCATTTTTGTTCACAAAGTAGATACTGATAAGCATGCTGTTATGTTTGAAAATGGTGCTAGTAGCACGTATCGCGCTTCTGGACAAAACATATATTCAGACAGAAGTTGGGTTGAAAATATACCACAGATAACAACTAAGTATATCACGATAGGAACAGTGCCATGCGGAGGTAACTATGCTCATGTTCATAATAATCTTCGCTTTGCAGATAACAAAGAATATTGTAAAGAAGTCACTAATTGCTTACTTATAGAATGCGAAGGAGATAATATTATACACGCCAAGAAAGTAGATATTGATTCAATTAAACAATAATCATATCCCCGGCGCGGGGCATTAAATAAAGGAGTAGTAGTATGTTTACAATAGACAACCCAACACTCACTAAGGCACCCCTACTTACAAATTCACCATTACTTACCGGAGAAGCTCCTTGTCCTAAATGCGGTAAGATGCATGAGATACGATACGGCAAGCAAAAGATTAACGGTGAATGGAAGGAAGGCTACACATTAGCCTTTGTTAAGTGTGGCGATAACACCTATCTTGTCGGTGTTAACAATAGGTATATTGGCAAAAGAAAACTACCCGTCCAACCCACTATTGATGAGGTCTGCGAAGATAATATATGGCAATACCGACAGAATAAACCGTCAAGAATAGTAGATGATATGGAGAAATATGGGATACCAAGAGAAACAGGCTATAAGATATTGTTAGGCAGAGGAGTATGCAAATGGCTTAATGTCCGGCGTAAGCTCATTAAATTGAAGAATGCATGGAAGGAAGATGTTAATAAGACTATTGAAGATATTAAGATTGCAAAGAAGGGAGATAATCCCATATATCTAGGAAGGCTGCGGGGAAGATTGGAAACGTTGCAGTCTTGCCGTAAGCAAATAAGAGAATTATGCAAAAGTGATAGATGGGCAATGCCTGACTATGATGAAAGAGGAAGAAGGGAAGTGGATAAGCTTTGGGGCCAGGATTACTTTTCAGCCAGCAAGGAGGTAATATGAAACTGATTCAATCATATGTAGCGAATAAATATTTCGTTTCTACTATAAAACGCCAGTCATCTATGACAGACCAATTATACGCTATGGTATGGGAAACGATGGCCTGGAACTGGAATCCAGTTACTCGACAAACGGAACAAATACTCCCGATACAAGAATCCACAAGTTGCAAGGAAGGTGCCTTTAAGCAGCACTTCGATGTTTGTATGCAATTAGAAGAGACAGGGGAATATAAGGAGGATGAAGATTGAAGCCTGAATACACCGATATAACATCAAGAATATTTGGAGAGCCTAAATGGTATGACCAAAACGGAACTCCTCGATATGGGAAATTTAAGCCAGAATTAAGTTCAGATATATATGCCGATACTGTAGTGCTTCTGCTGATAGCATGTCAAGCTTGTGATACACAGTTCAAAGTAGAGATGCACAATTCTTGGCTGAAAGAATCTGTTGTTCCTAGAAATTTGCATTACGGTGACCCTCCTATGCATTGTTGCTCTGGCGGTGGGGCTACTATGAATTGTGAAGACCTGGAAGTATTAGAAGTATGGCATAAAAGTAGAGGAAGCCGGGAATGGCAAAGAATACCTGAGCAAGAAGGACCAATCAACATATCACAGGAAGATTAAAATTGGAGGTTAAATCTAATGAATGTTAAAGAGCTTACAGAAACACTTAACCTGCTGCCTGACGATGCCAAAGTATACATAGAAGCCGATCACGGACAGCAAGCAGAAACAGCACACAATATTCTTGCTTATTATGGCAAACGAAAACTGGATTATTATGGGGATGAACTTGGATGGGAAGAATTCTGTTCTGCTATTCCTGATGATGAAGTTAAGGCAGTATTAATAAGTTATTAAGGAAGTGAAGTATGCAAACATACATTATCAAGCATGGTGACGGATGGGAATTTCAAACTCATGGTATTTATACCGGGCCGGAGGATATTAATATTGATGAAAAGCTCGAAGAGTTCAAGCAACTTATAGGATGGAAGAATTATAAACATATTCATAGCAAATGGATGAATACTGAATCTAGTGAGGATTGGGAGGAGCTTAGAACCGAAGAGAAACGTATATTGCTTATATTGAAAGCAAATGGAGTAACAGTTGTTCATCTTGTCAATAACTTTAATAGCTATTTCGTAGAATGGTTAGCTAATAAATATCATCTTGTTGAAGTAAAAACGAAAACACTTATTTTCGATGATATATCCATGGATTTCTACATGGAGGATGACGATGAAGAATAGAGACTGGGAATCCATAGAAAGACATGCCAAGCATTGCATTACTCACCACGATGCTTGTGATTGTATAGAATGGAAGCGGCACAAAGAGCTTGTAGAATGGCAAAACAAATTCAATCGTCTCCAAGAAGCTATGACAAAAGAACATAACGAAGTAGAACAGATATTGGGTAAGGCATTGGGATATCCTTATGGGGATTACAAGATATGTAGTAAATGCGATACTACTGATTGTAGCAATTGCCCCGATCCATTTGTAGTTGTAGGAGATCATACGCCAGCCACCCTAGCTATGGAAGCTGCTTCACGCATTGCTGATTTAGAAGCAAGACTAGGCATAGAGAAATACTTTAATTATGACATAGCAATCAAGCGCTTGACTTTCCCTTATAAGTGATATAAAATGTTCATAAGGAGGTAGACAACATGGAGTTGGGAAACATTATAGACGGTAATTCCAGAGGAGAATACAGCCTCAACAACAGTGAAGCATTCAGAAGAGAATTAATAAGATTGTTTGATACTTATGCTCCCGGCCAGGACAATAGTTATGGAGAACGATTTGAAAACGAAACATTCTTTGTATTCCCTTACTATTGGGGAGAATGCACCTGCGGTTGGGAACAACATGACAACGGCCACGAAAGAATCAATAGCACAGAACACAGTAATACTTGTTATCAAGAAGATTACTGGAAACTACACGAAAAAGTAAATGCTATGTATTACAAAAAGCCCCGCGACCAAGTAAGAGAATATGAAAGAAAAGAAATTATCAAACTTTACCAAAAGCATAATTTAGAAATAATAGGTGATGATCCGTTTACTGGATGTGGAGTAAGATGTTCATGCGATTATGAAGAAAGAATAAATGCGGTATTAGAAGAATACTCTAAAGAGTTTGGACATAACGGCCATAAACCGGAATGTTTGCTGTTGAAGGATAACTTCTTTTACAAACCTACAGGATTTGCGATTCAATGGTATAAGTATCCATTAAGAGATGCTTATATGAACCAGAATATTAGCTTGCAGGAATTCAGAACAATAATTGATAATTGTATTAAATCTATAGGAGGTGAAACGATTAGTGACATTAAACCTTGAAAATTGGGAACTTAAAAACACCGAAAAGCAACTTCAGTGCGATGGAAAAGTATTTAAGGCTAATGTGTATTTAGGCAAGACGCAAAAAGGAATAGGTTTCTTCGTTCGCTTAGACTACGTTAAAGGGTTATCTTGCCCCGGTTGTAAAATGTGTGGCGGTTTAGAAGATGACATGAATGAGCTTAATGTTAATTGGCCTATCATAGGAATAAAGGATGTCGAGGATGGTAAGTATTATCGCTTGGGCATTACAAACATCACAACTGATTTTGAAAGCGGTTATGCAGACTATTGGGACTTACAATTAATACCTTATAAGAAATAAATCTATAGGAGAAAAAACGGAATGAAAATATACGCTATTAAAACAGACAAGGGTGCGGTAATATCCGATCTGGGAACACATAAAACATATGGTGACTCGAGCCTAATTAAAGGCTTTCTGTTTGACGGCAAGAAGCCGGAAAATACGTTTCACGACCTATGGTTTGCGGTAGATGCAATACCCACTAAATGTCAGAAAATCATACCGGAAAAAACGTTTATCGCAGGTTATGATTTGAAAGAGGGGTTCCCCGTAACCGATAAAACACCCAAGCGGGTAGAGGCTGATTTTTTTGAGTATGACCATGAAGAAGAAAGGACAAAAAACTATGAATTAAAAGGCTTGTATGTTGCTGATAATCAAACTATACCCGTAAGTTATGAGGACGAAGAGCTAGAGATTGAATTGCTGGCAGTCATTGACGATTTTGATTCTCTCCGGGGATTTAAATATCAAGTAAAGACTACTAGCCTAATGAACGGTAAAAATTATGTTATTACCGAACAGAACCTTAAACATCAATTGGCTGATAAGATATTCTTTCCAGAACCGCTACTAGCTACCAGACCATGCAAGCTAGGCTCTGAGGATTCGTATGCTATTATCAGGGCGTATATCAAAGACAACATTAATCCAAAGATGGCAGAGATAACAAGTGATTACGACTTCTGCTTCACTGTTAAGAAGCGCATATCTTTGGCAGAACCGGTAAAGTATACGGTGGATGCTAACTTTAACCCATTTAGTAAGCGTAAAAAGAAGGCTAAATATGTAACTAGATTTCAAACAGAACGACAAGTTGCGGTGTATGAATGCGCCCCATTCAGACCAAGAGAAGGCGTCTACAACGGATATACTCAATGCCCTTCTTTTGAGGGCAAAAGCTATGATGATTTGCAGAACAATATTGCCGAATACCTACAAGAGGTTATCACTGAGATAAACAGACCGTTGAAAGATTGCCCACACTGCAAGGGTATGGGTGTAATTGTTGAAGAGACTTCGGAGGAGGTAAAGAGTTGAAAATTATTGACGTAGTTATGAAACTTATTGGTCCAATAGCTCCGGTAGGAGATTCAAACATTGATGATCAGCGCTTTCAAAACCTTGAAGAGCTTTGCCGATTGGTTGATAGACTTACTGGAGAGATATACGCAATTGCAACGGCAAACAAGACTGCTCCAGAGTATTCCCGAAATAGGTCTGGAAAACGCGCACAGGCTTTTCTGCGCATGTTAGCAGAAGCATTTGAGGAGGAAGAATAATGTTGCCGTGCGATAAAAGTGATTGTAGTTCATTCGTTAATGGTATTTGTGCATGCCCAGGAATAATTATAGAAAACGGTAAATGCTTGATGTATGACGGTCAAGAAAGCATTTCGCGAGAAAGAAGATAAATCGTGAATCTTCCTAAATTTAGAGAAACGGTAAAAATTAAGTTTTGGTCATTACGTCCCGGTCTTGGTGCTAACTTAGGAGTTATCTTCGATATGGACACTCAAGTAGAACGCGAAGCATACCGAGTAAGAACTGATGATGATTGGAAATGGCAAATAAAAGGACTTAGACAACTTAAAAAATATGATTACTATGCGGAAGAAGATCAATATATTTTAGATGATTGTGGATCATCGATAGAAATTGAATTACAGACTATAAACCAGAAGGAAGAGCGGTAAGTTGATTATGAGTAAACTAATGTCATGGATAGAGGAATATGCCAAGAACTTTCTTGCAGCGATAACTCCAATAGTAATTATTATACTTGCAACTATGCTGACAGTATTTTTGACAAATAGAATGCCATCACTGGAAAGCACGTTGAAAACAATAGCTATGTGGGGATTCATAGCTATGCTTGCAGTAATAGTAGTGTATGTTGCTGGTGGAGTTATAGCTGTTATTATCTGGGCTGTGGCTGGATTGGTGAAACTGTTTAAGCTTAGGAAGAGGAGGTAAAACGATAATGCCTAAAGTGCTTATTGTTCCATGTCCAAACGAAACCCGATACCGTTTTGGGTGTCCTGGGTGCAATACAACTCACGAAGTAAACCACATGTGGGGATTCAACGGCGATGTTGATAACCCGACATTCACTCCATCAATCAAGGTTGTATGGGAAGGTGGAGGGATACGTAAAATATGCCATTCGTTTGTCGAAGATGGAAAAATCAGGTTTTTGGATGATTGCACTCACAGCATGGCCGGGAAAACGGTTGAGTTGCCGGAATGCAAAGAAGGGATGGTGTGATAATGCCTAAGTTGCTTACAGACGAGGAAATAACCCAACTTTGCCAACACGCTGCCGTATGTGCGCAGCAGATTATCGATCACACTGATAGATATACTGATGCTAACGACTTGCACAAGACAGTAGTAAAGTTGGCCTATACCGCCAGAGTGTGGCAAAAAATAGGCAGGACGCTAGAAAAACAAAGTTGCTCTGCGTGTCCAATAGTGAACAACCGTGAATTTTGCCCTAAATATAACTACTCCATAGAGCCGGTATTGCTTTGTGATGATCAAGTAAAAAAATGGGCCGTAAAAGAGATAGAGAAGGGGGAAGGTGCAGAATGAAGTGGTCGGATGAAATCGAAAGAGAACTCCGCGAACAAAAACAACGAGAAGCAACACTACTATGTTTAAGCGGTCTGTTAGCTTTAAGTATTGGCCTTACTATCGCTAAAGGAATGGCCGCTGGTCTTATATGCTTGGGAATAGGTATATTGGTGCTCTCTGCTATTATTGCAATGGCAAGTTTTGATGGACCTTAAAGGAGGATAACAATATTGATTAAACTTAAAATAATCCTTAGTGTTTTAGTAGACTTTATTACAGGTAAACTATTTGAAGGAGATAACAATGTATCTAATTGCTGATACACACTTTAGTCATAAAAGAATAATTGAATTATGCGATAGACCATTTTCATCTGTTAAGGAAATGGATGAAGTTATGATTGATAATTGGAACTCTGTTGTCGGGCCGAGGGATAAAATAATACACTTAGGAGATTTCGCTTTAACAGGAATAGATAGAACGAAGGAAATACTATCACGATTAAACGGTTATAAGATACTCTTGAGAGGAAGCCACGATAAGGGCCGGGGAATCAAAAGATGGATGGAGTTAGGTTTTGATGAAGTATCCACAACAGAAGAATGTATGTTTACACATTCTTGGGATAATCTCATCGTAACGTTCATCTGTTCCCATGAACCTACCAAGAGAGACTTACTTGAATGTTCTCAGCTATTAGAAGACGATGAGTGTAAGAACTTCGGTTATACTCGCATAATTAGGAACATACATGGACACACGCACAATTCACCAACCAATCTCAATCCGGAACTGTATAAATTTATTAGCGTAGAAAACACTAATTATAAGCCTATACACATCGATGAATTAGAATCCTGGATTACAGAAGGAGTAAAAGAATGACAGCCAATATTGAGAATGCAATCCACAACATGAATACTGGTGACGGTGAAGTTATAGCCAAGAGACTTACTTCTATTATATCTAATCAACTTGAACTTACTTATCAATTAGCAGAATTACTATCAACATTTATAGAAGATGATTGTAATTGTTCTGTTTGTGTTTCCGGCCGGGAGATATTAATTCCTTTAGGCTTGCTCAAACCTACTGATGTTATTTCATACGAAGAATTGGCTATTAATTAGCCATAAGGAGTAAGACATGCTAACATACAAACTACACTACCAAGACAAAGAAAGTATTATTATAGAAGCTAACAACATGAGAGAAATAAGAGAAAAGGTGTTTGATGAAATATATAGGCGTAAGTGGTTAGCAACTGATTGCTGTTTGGAAGAGATAGAGTAAATGCCTATTCGGCCAGAAAACAAGAAGCGATATCCCAAAGACTGGAAGTTACGCTCTTATTTTGTTAGATTCGTCAGGGCAAAAGGAACGTGTGAGAAGTGCGGAGCAAAACATGGTGAACCTAATCCAGTAACGGGAAGTATAGTTATTCTAACTACAGCCCATGTTTACGATCACCGACCGGAAGCATGTAGTCTACTAAACTTAGCTGCATGGTGCCAGCTTTGCCACAACAGACATGATGCTAAAGAAAGGGCTAAAAATAGAGCAGAAAGGAAAAAGCGTGAGGCACAATCTTGACAAATATGAAGCAGAAGTTAATCATCTTCAAAATCAAACGCTTAATGACTTACTGCAAGACTTAAAAGAGCTTCATTATGGGTTACGTAATATTAAAAAAGAAAGGGATGAAGTATCTGAAGCATTAATAGCTACTAATATGTGTCCTAAGTGCTTACATGCATTGACAATAGAAACGTGGATGGAAGATAGAGGGGAATGTTTTGGCTCCCCGGCCACGGAAACGTTAGCTCATAAAGTATGTTTATTTTGTGATTGGGAGGAAGATTGAATGCTTACTCATTTTATATGTAGTGATAACCAAAGAATTAAATGCTCAGATTGTTTGAGCGAATGCCGTATGAAGCAAAGATGTGCTCCATACATGTTCTTATTTAAGGCTTCGCAGGACAGAAAGCCAATACTTGATAGGCTGCCAAGCGTAACGGAAATACTATCGCCTTTTAGGTATACATACTTAAAGCAAAAGTATGATTATGCTGAAATGCCCAAGGAAATGATATTTAAGATACACGGATCGGCGGCACATTACTTTTTAGAGGATGAAGAAGGAGCAGTAGAACATATAGCTACAGAACTATCTCTTACTGACAAAAAAGAGAAGTTTAAGGGAACTATTGATTGTTATGATTTTACAAGAGGAGGGGTGATTAGTGATTACAAGTTCTTAGGTAAATATAAAATTGGAACTTACTTAGAAGATTTCAATAAGAATGCATTGGACTACAAAAGACAGATAAACGGTTATAGGATATTGCTTGAAGATAATGATTATTCTGTTTCCGGCGCGGAGCTTAATTGCTTCTGTAGAGACTTCAGAGGGTATGAACACAAACAGGAAGTAGCCAATCAAGGTAAAGTTTATAAGACAGGCAATAAAGCTGGTCAGCCTTATCCCAAGCCGGTAGAACCTTTCTATTGCTTCCCCGTAGAACTGTATGATCGTAATGAGTTTAGGGAGTTCTTTTACCAGAGAATTGAAATGCTTATGCATTACTTGCGTGAAGATATCATGCCTCCGGTATGTGAGGATAGGTGGGGCGATAAGAAGTGTAAGGGATATTGTCCTCCTAATGAATATTGTGATTATTATGTAGAGAAGTATGGAGAGGAGAAGCAATGAGAGTAAGGCAAATAGTAAAGGAATACCTGGAAATAAATGGCTATGACGGCTTATGTGATGATTTCTGCTCTTGCAAGTCTAAAGACTTATTGGGTTGCCACGATGTATGTGCATTTAATTGCCGGGCCGGAAACATAAAAGATTGTAAAGAATGTTCCGAGTATTATGAGAATGAATGCCAACAAGGAAATGATTATTGTATTGAAGAAAAGGAGGAAGAGAATAATGCAAAAGTTTAAAAGGAATTTAGCACCAATGACTATACGTATATATGGGGAATGCAAGATTGAAATAGAACCCGCTCCCAATCAGAATACATCTATCACTAACTATATGCCAGATACAGTATTGGAAGTATTGAATAATGAGATAACAGTAGTAAAGGATGAATTCGAGGCTGTCAAAAGAAACGATTATTAGAGCAAAAGGAGAGGTGAATAATGGAACTGGAATATAGAGTCTGGGATAAAACAGCCCAAAAAATGCTTTATTTTGAAGGTATATTTAATAACCGTCCATATACTGAGCGTTCCAGCTTTTCTCAATATGAAAGTTGTCCACAATATCACGACCTTGTAATTATGCCTTACACCGGCAGGTGGGATATTAACGGAGTAAAAATATACAAGGATGATATTACTGCTAACAAGAACGGTGATTACCCGTTGCTTGTTACGTGGCACAATTATCTAGGTAGTTGTGGATGCTGTTGGGAAGAATTTGTCGGGACTGGATTTATTAATTGCTCGGATATTAGAAAGGTTATAGGAAACATATGGGAAAACCCAGAGATGGAATACGATAAAACAATAAAGCCCGGTCTATCCCTCTAGGATTCATTTTAAGGCCGACTTTTTACACAAATTGTGTATTAAGTAGACCCTATCTCGAGCTTAAGGTATAAAACCCTTGGACGGCAAATTTGAAGAAAGAAAATAACATTTTTACACAGAAAAGGAGTAGCTAAATGATTGAGTATAAATTTGATCCAATGGCAATGATTGCTCAAGCCATCAACGATCTCTATCCTGACATCAATGTAAATATTTATTTTACAACTATAGATTCAGATGGAGATGAAAAAGTATATGGAAGAACAACATTCCCTGAAGAGGGTGAGCCTGAAATAGATATATCTATCGAAACACCGTTACAGCATATACCAGAAATAATAGCACATGAAGTAGCACATGTTATTGCCGGACTAAAGGCTGAGCATAATAGCAGTTGGGAGTTAGAATTCAGGGCAATCAACATGCAATATAACCTGTTAATGAATATGAGTAACGTTCCTGAAGAAAGTGAAATAGTATTTACAGAATGCATTGCTTATCCTGATGACGGTCCGTCCCTCTAGGATCAATTTTACCCCCGACTTAATACACAAATAGCGTAAAAAGTCGGGGGTATCTTAACGAAAAGGTATAAACACCTTACCCCGTGTTTTTAGGGTAAGGAAAATGACATTTTAAGAGGTGTAAATATGAGTATTGACAATATGTTGGAACAGATAAAAGGTAAAACAATTAAAGACATACAGGTATCTTCCTATAGAAACGAAATATTGTTTGAGACTTCTGATGGGGTAACTGTTGCAATCGAAGCCGCACAAGAAAATAGCGAAGGTTGGATTACTCCTGAAAACCTAAAATTTATAATCAGATATGGCTTTATGGTCTAATAATTTAAAATTGGTTAAAAACTCGATCCCGCTTGTGGTGCGGGTTTCGAGACTTTTTTAAAAAAGTTTTAACAATCAGCGTCCAAGGTGTCAAAAAAATGTCCTATAAAGGGTGAGAAAGCATATATTTTGAAAATGGGGAAGTATACCCTGTTTAAAGGTTTGTGTCTACCTTATAAAAAGATACTAATCCACCTTGCTATTATTCGCATGTTGGGTCGCTAGCCGGGGGTTTATGTCGAGGGCGGCGCTGGTAACAACCATAAAGGAAATACTTGGCAACGTTAAAACATTTTCGATACTGGGCAACACAAACAATTGAATAAAAGCAAAAGAAGGGATACATAATTCCCCTATCTTTTTAGCACTAGTTGCGGCAGGGGGAGGGGGGTCCGTTTACCCTTTTCGTCCTGGGCAAACTAAATAATATATAAATAATATATATAAATAATAATATATATAGTAGGCCTACTATAAAGGAATACTATATATACCGGCCGAGGGTTTAAAAAGCCGAAGGCCGGGGAAGGAAGGTAAGATTGAATTTGTTAGATGAACAATGGAAGATGAAATGTGAAGCCATTAGAGAAGAATATGATGATAAGTGTTTATTGTGTGGAGTAACAAGTAATGACGAAGAGATATTAATCGTTATGAAAAAAGATGAAGATATTTGTTGTTACGCTCCTGTCCATGAATTCGCTACATTATGTAAAGATTGTTGTGAAGCATGGAAGAAATACAGTAACGGAACGATATTCAAAAATAAGTTCGTATTAAGAATCAATAGGTTGATGAGTATGGGTTTTTCAAAACATGATGCAGTAAGATATTGTTATGGAAGACAATATAAACCGATTGTTGATTTAAGAAAGATACCAGATGATGTTATATTGATAAAGTAATATTTTCATATAGTAATTATCTTTACCGGCCGAAATTTAAAAAGCGGCCGGTATTGTTTTATGGGAGGACCGATGGAAGAGATAATAGACAAGTACGCCGATTACATGCCTGATGATGAAACAATAACAAAACAGATAGCCAGGATAAGAAACCTTAGAAACTACATGAATTATTCTGAAGAGGCATTAAGAGAAAAAGCTATTGAGGGTATCAGAAAGAAGTTAAGCCGTAAGGGTGATGATGCAAAAGCAGACAACAATAATTTTATAGTTGAGTTACCCAATAGAACATTTGTTCAAACGCAAAGTAAAGATGAATATGATTTTGTGAAGTCAGCCCTTGATGATTTGATGAGTTTAGCTGACTTCACAGGTCATTATGCTGATTTGTATACATTGTTATCGACGAAGTACAGATTGTTTCTTTTGAGCCGCAAGGAGAAAAGCGATAACAAAGATATTGAGTTGATGTCAAAACTATCTACGGAGATAAGGAATCTTCAAGATAGTTTAGGTATTAGTCGAAAGCAAACGCAGGGAAGCGGTGGAGAAACACCAGTTGAGTTCTGGGAGAACATGAAGAATGATGCGTCAGAGTTCCGGAAAGAGCATTTATATTGTTTTAAATATGTATGTGGATTTTGCGGATCAGTAAGCGTTAATGATGTTCCTCACTTTGCTTTTGTCCATTGCACCACACCGTTGAATGAAAGAAACTGTTTGCAGTGCATGGATGATAGCGTTCCGGAACAATATAGACATTTATCATTTGAGCGCCGGATAAAATTTAGAACTAATATTTGTGGTAAGAAAGTATGGAGCCAGGAAGTTGCAAACATGGTGAGAGATAAAACCTTGACCGTGCAACAGGCTTCAAGAATATTACAAATAGCTCCAATAGGATTACTGATAATGGCAAGAGAGAGAGAGTTTGATTTGGGTATTGAATATGACCTTAATCATCCGGACAGTTTGGAGCCATTTGTATAGTAGAAAGATAATGAGGATAGAACTGGCAGCTATCGCGCCTGAAAAGGCATAAAGAGATGCAGGATACGCCGCCCTGCCGATTATCTTTCAGCAGGAGGTGAGAGTTATTACCAAACCAATACCGGGAGCGATCCGAGGACGGCAGAAAGCCGGTTCAACGGTAAAACTAAAGAAGCGTCCCTTAAATGATGAGGATTGGTATTTATATTCAGCCATACGTGATCCTCTGTTATTCTCAGAATTTGTTATACCGTTATCAGACGGAACACCAGTAAGGCACTATCATTATCAGTGCCTTTTTTATTTACCGGATGTAGAAGCCGCTTGCACAGGACGATATACCGGTAAGTCAATGGCGCTAGAGCGTCAAGGATGTCACGGATTAATTAATTATTCCTTTGAAGAAACATTGTTTATAGCCGCCGATAAAAACCATTTAGATAAGCCGGTAGAGAATATTATCAGCACATTGAATACTAATAAATTCCTGAAATACTTCTTAAAGCCTGACAAAAGAGAAGGCTCAATAAAGCGTTCTCCGTCATACAGAATAGAATTAGTTAATCATGCAAGATTGTATGGCGTTCTTCCTGGAGGCAATGAAGGAGCTGGTGGAGCTTCAAATATTGAGGGTTTCCACGTAGCGAGAGTGCTTGCTGATGAAGGCAGTATGCTTGCATCAGAAGTTGCTTTTAAATTATCACAGGCTGTTAATGAATACAGCAAAGAGCACGGATCAGTCAATAAATGGTATGGAACTCCATCGGAGTTGATGGGATCGCCCTTCCAGGAGAGAATGGAAGGAAGGCCTGAGAGCTTCGCCGGAAACGGATATAACTTCTCTTCAGCTTTGAATCCAAGTTATTCATTAACTAAATATAGAGAGAATTTACAGGAATACGGCGGGAGCGTAAGCACACCAGGATATAGAAGATACATTCTTGGATTACATGCT
>Ga0172381_10003267_pt1 | contig 17300 bp, 21 predicted proteins | sample Leawel6488metaG_FD_119754 | JGI IMG/M metagenome (GOLD analysis project Ga0172381, IMG submission 119754) | Leachate microbial communities from a municipal landfill in Southern Ontario, Canada - Leachate well 64-88 metaG | ecosystem: Engineered > Solid waste > Landfill > Unclassified | place... | reverse complement strand
ATAATTCCAACATCCAAATCAAGACGGATTTGGTTCCAATTACTGTTAATAATCCTGCTAATACAAAACAAAAACAGGCTTTTGAGCCTGTTAATGTTTTGTGAGCGGGTAACGGGAATCGAAGGGCTCCGAGCAGTTTACGTAAAAATGGAAATGTTAGAATAAATCGGCGAATGTTAGAATAAATATGATTTCTTATCTGAAATTATATTTCATTAAATTTTCTCAATTTTCACTACCTCTTGGACACAATATGGCCACAATGTGGCCAGGACGATATAGGGAGGGGGTAATGAAAATACCTAATTATTTAGCCAAACATTCTATTAAATATTCTTCTATTTGAATAATTATAAACAAACCCCTTATTAAAAAGGGCCTCCGGTTGAGAAATATCATCTCGCCATTTTTCCCAATTTATTTCAAAATCACAATTATATTTCTTATTTCTTAAACTTTTTTCGATTTGTTTTTTTATTAACAATATGAAAAATAAGACAGCAATGTTATAATGGCACTGGCTTTTTTTAAAAATAAAGTCATCATCATCTACTCTTTGGCCATGAATTATCTTATTTCTTAAAGAATAAAATTGATCCGCCCAAATTTCTTTTAGTGTGTATTTGTGCCCTCGTAATGGTTCAATTATTTTACCTTTATCTTTCACATTATAAATATATTCTCGATCTGCATTATGCACAGTTAAATTTTTTATTGTTCGTCGAAAATATTCTCTTTGTTTTACTTTAGGAAACTGTAATAGCATCTCAAATGAATTCATCTGAAGTAATATTCTTGCATTTCTACTAACATAATGGGAATTATAATAACTTCCAAAAAATATTTCTGTTGCATTTAATATTCTTCCATATATTTTCGGTTTCTTGCCCTTTAATTCAATTAAATGGGCTAATAAATCATTGTCAATTTCAAATCTCAGCGGAGTTGGCACAAATCCTGGTCTCTGATAAACAATATTACCCAATCTATAACCACTTCTACTAAAATTAATAATTTCTCCGGATCTTTCTGAAAAACTATCGCCTTCTAATATAAAGTTTTGATAAATAATATCAAAATTATCAGCTGTAAACATTTTATGACCACTATTACAATTATATTTACAAGTGTTGTTTTTTGATAAACACGACAAAAATAACAAGTGTCGCACTTCTCTAACTAAACCCAATTCTTTATCATTAAACTTTCTAAAATCACAACGCCGAACATAAACTACTCCAATGTCATTTATCAAGCTATTATTTTGTGATTTATAACATGATAAAATCCTGGTTATTTTACTTTTTATACTCTCATCTGAAATATAAACATCTTTTTTTCTAATAAAATTCCACACCTTTGCAAAACCAAAGTCTATTTCATCAATGTTATTCATGCATAAATAGGGAAAATATATTATTTGATAATTCCTATTCGCCATAACTCATACTAATTATTATTCCCGCTAAGCTCTGGCCACATAATCTTTAAAGTGTCCTTTGTGGCTTCTGTGTGAATATTTATTTTACTTCTAAGCTCCCCAACATCCTCTTTAACTTTGTTCCATGCACCTGAATTGATTTCTTCCTTCGCATTATATCGATGCCACAATATATTATCGGCCAAGTCGTAGTATGCGCTAACAATGATATCTAACAACATTAATGATTTTTCTGGTTCATACTTAGGCCCATAGTTAAAATGATATTGACCGCCTTTTTCGCCTCTTGAACCATATAACTGTGACCCAAAAGAGCTTGAGTGCGATACTTTACTTAAAACCTGAAAAGTTGAGCTAAATGGTTTTATGCCTCTTTCGACCAAATCTTTCTCCACAGCACCTTCACTAAAAGCTTTTTTAAAATCATTATTCTCTTGGTAGTCATCTTTTTTTTCGTTTAAAAAGAGATCGAGTAATTCTGGATGAAAATGCAAATATTGCAGCATCGCCAAATCGCTCATAAGACTTCTTAATACTAAAAAACTATTCCCATAGAACCCACTCTCGGTGAGAAGGCGCATACTCTCAATATGTTGTATCGAACGGTTTAATAGCAAAAGCTGCGCAAGGGCATATTTCTTTTTATCGCCAACCGCGTTGGTTGCATCATCAATTAAAAGATTTATTACATCCTTAACAAGGTTCACGCCAAACCAATAAATTCGATATGCGATACTAAACATATCTTGAGTTAACCCGACAATCCCTTCTTCCTCCTCCTTAAACTTACGGGTGCCACAGTTCTCGTTATTATTTTGTGATTCATCTTTATTCATTAATGTAGGTTCCCTCGCGACAGAAACTCGCGAGCCAACTATCTAAAATTTTGTTCTATCCTATAGCTCATTACCCCCTTATACTTTTTGAAATTTTTCGATTGTTTTTCAAATTCAAACTGGTTCATCTTTTTTATATTCTTTAAAGATTTTTTGTACTTTCTCTGTTAAGTCATCTAGGTATTTATCAAGATAAACTATAAACGCTTTTGCTCTTTTCTGCCAATATGAGTTATCGGGACAATATCTATCATTAGGCGTTGGTTTCAGCCTTGTATACAGTGCGTCCTCGCGCATTTGCCCAATTCTTTTTTTTAAAATTTCTTTATCCTTAGTGGGAAAGGGGGATCGAAGATGACTTTCAATAATTTTAATTATTTCGGATATTTTCATTTTATGATCTACCAAAATATTAATTTTTGACATATCCGAACTGTTTTGTATTAAAAGGATAGCCTTTGCTGACTCCTCTAAACCAGTATAAGCCAAAAAAAACGCCCTCGAATAAGCTCCTTTATTCATTAGTGCCTCAGATTCTTTTTTTAGTTCTTTGGCGTTCTTTATACATTCGACGGCCAACATAAGGCCGTTTTTTGAAACAAACGTTTTATCAAGTTTCTCCATAAATTAATAATCCCAAACTTGGACGCAATATAGCCACAATCGTGGCTATAGCGATATAGAGGGGTGATACTATTTTATCAAATTTATAATGATAGAAAATTTATACTTGTTATTAACGAAGAAAATCGTTCATTGTTTTATCAACTCCTTCAGTTTTTACCTTATATACACCAACTGCGCATTGAAGTGGAGTAAGAGTATCAATGCCTCTTTCGATAAAACCACCAAATAATACATATAGTCCCTGCTCGCTTTTTGCGCGAGCCTGACTAGCAATTTCTTTTTTGAGTATGCCACAGGGGCTTATTGTCCCATATATTATAAAAATGATGACGACAAAAATGGCAATAAAGACAAGAATAATATTCAGTAATTTCATATATAATAAAATTATTTATAATATATCTAATAAAATCTTCTTAACTATTTTATTTAATAATATCTTTCAATTTCCAAAATAACCCACTACCAACTGGCAATAAATCATTAATTAAACTATATGCCTCTTCTTTTGTTGCGGGGTTTCTATAAAGGATATCTAATGAATCAAATATTTCTCTATCAGCATAAATGGAGTAAGAAAATCCATCCAAGGTCTTTGATATATAGCGACTATCTAAATACGCCTTAAGAATCTTCAGTGTATTTTCTGGAGCCAGGGTCGCTAATTCAACAATTGATTTCATTAAACCATATTCCCAGTCTAATCTTCCTTCGCTTTTTTCAATTGTTTTATAAGCTCGCTCTGACACCCAAACTTTATCTAAAACATCTTCTTTGGTATTCATCCAGAAACCAAAGCCAGACAAAGCATCTTTATCAGAAATATTAACCATTGCCCAATCCCAAAAATCTTTTAGCCTGTCAAGATTAACCTTGCTCTTGGCGATAAAATCTTTAGCCTTTTCTTTAGAAATAACACTACGGCCTATAAATGATATAAATTCTTTCTGCCTCTTCGTATTTGGCGTTATCCAAAATAATTTAAATAGTGGGTGATTTAAATCAAATGTCGGAAAATACGTAAACGCCAAAGCTATATGTGTTGCCAAGCCCTCATCAATATCTTTAAAATAGCGACGTTTAGTGTGCTGATCGACGGTCATTTTTATCGCCATCTCATAAACGCCGTTCAAGTCGGTAAACAGTTCTCCATAAAGATTGTTGCAAAAACAACCCTCAAGGGAGGCTACTAATAAATCATGTTTTTCTGGCTCTAATGGGAAAATTTTATTAAATAAACTCTTAATCCAATCACGATCCCTGTAGTAAAAATTTGCTAAATAGTGGCCATATTCAAACATGACAGCATATGTATCTTCGTGGTTTAGCAGGTCTTCATATAATTCTTTAACATCGCCAGAAATTTTCACCTTATCCTCCTTATTAAATTTCTTATCTTCTTTTTGAACAAGAAGAATTAAGGCTTGAAAAGCTTTACCCCTAACCGAATTAATGGCCGTACCAAATGGATCAGCTCCATTCTCCCGCGTATTGTCTTCTAGGTCAGGGTCCGGAAATGAAAGAAAAACTTTAATGATAGAAAATAATCTATTTCTAAAATCTGAAAAATTTATCAAATCTTCTGTTTTATTTTCTCCTAACAATTCTTTAAGAACATCAACTGCTGAATTAAAAACCGCATTCCAATTTGCAAGCCAAGCATTATACATGTCTCGATCCCTCTTCTCAATTGTAAATTTATCTCCTGTGTCAGAGGCGACAATATCTTCTAACATTTCAATAAGGCCTGTATAATCGACTTCCGTTGGATATTTATTTTCTCTTAATACATTATAAATCCCTTGCAAGAAAGCATATGTATAATGAGAATCTAGGTTGGCGCGATCAAAAAATAAACTAGCACTTTTCACATAATCAGCAAATCTCTCAGAGATATCTTGTTGCATTAAAGACCCCATCCCTTCAGCATTTAAAGGGTTTAAAAAATCCTTAACCGTATCCATTTCATATAAGCTCTTCGGACTCCAAACACTCTTTAGTTCATCTGGGATATTTTCTACTTTAATCACCCTCAGCTCGGGCAGGCCAATCGGTGCTTTAGACAGAACATTTCCGCCTCTGCTTTTACCTATACTTGGTTCTGGTTTATGATTGTCTGGAATTTTACCGCCAAAGATAGATTCATATCCTTCAATTTTAGTAACATCCAAATAACTCTTTATGCATGACAGAATATCAAGGCCATGAGCTTGATAGTATTTTTTCTTTTTATTATCACCAAAGAAATCTACAACTTTATTTATATAATCAATTCTATCAGCTTCATCTAAAACGCCAAAACATTTTTTGAGTAGCTGTTCATATTCTGCTCCAGAAACAAGTTCTAATGAGTTGTCGTAAACAAAAATCTTAAATAAATATTCTTTTATCAAATCCTTAAACGATTCTGGACACAAACTAACAACAAATAATCTTAAGCGCCACATTGAGCGACTTAATGGCAGTGAATTAATATATTTATTATACAAACCTAATGCCTTGTCACTATTGGAACATTCCGAACCGATAACTTTTTCGGAGAGCTTTTTAATAACAGCAGCTAAATCACGTACATCATCTCTTTGAGAATAGTGATGCCCGCTATCAACATCCAATTCATAGAAATCAATGTCAAACAAGAAAAATTGTTCACCAACTTCAAATATATCCTTTTCGGACTCCTTATCGGCCAATAGAATAACTTCCCTCATTTTCCTAGATGCCAAATCTAATGCCAATTCAGCATATTGCACTGGCATATTAGTAAGGGCTTTGAATAATTTTATCTGCCCCAAGTCATTAAAGTAAAATGGGCTTTCAACTGAATAACCATTTGATGATTCTTGAACCTCTTTTTTCGTCCTAATTGATAAAATTACATCAATCAGCTCTAATAAACTATTGTAATTACCAATGGCAGATAACTTTTCAATCATCTTTTCATATTCAAAGCCCCAGTTATTACCCTTATTCATTAAACGTACCCAGTTTTCAGCCTTAATCTTTGGTACTAATCTTACTATTTGATCACCGGGTAAAGAGCTTGAAATCCACAAAAATCTGCTAACAACTTCGATATTAAAGTTATTTGGCTCGGAACTAATTTCAAGAATAATGTTTGTCACTTTTTCAGGAACTTTTTCGGCAACAGAAGCCAAATAATCTAATTCTGGCATTCGATATAATGAACCGTCTAAAATTTTAGATTTGATTGCATCCAAAAAATTATTTGCCCAAAGCCAATCAAGCCAAGTTTCATCAGCCCTTAAAAAGAAGTATCTTTTTGCATCTTCATTAACCCCTATAATATCTGCAAAATCAGACACCTGCCCATTATTAACACCCTCTTTTAATACTTGGTCTATTTTATTGTGCAATTCTATTTGATTCATACTTATTCTCCTACGCAATATTTAACAAATACGTCATTAAGTTTGTAAATTAATTTTATACATATTTCTTCAAATACAAATTCTTGTTCTTCTTTAGAAAACACGTCATCATTTTTCTGCCCAAAACCTCTATTTTTTAGAATTTCATCAACCTTGCCTTTTCTTGGTCCTGGCACGAAATGTACTATATCAGAAATATAGTCTTTAATTTTAATAATAGCGGAAAAATCATCTTCAACTAGTTGATTACTAATGTCGGGAATGCATCTAATTGCTTTGTGAAAATCTTCTGGCTTTATAAAACATACAATCTCTCTAATTGAGGCGGCACAATGTTGCATCCACAGGTTGTCATTTCTTTTTATACCATCACTAAACATTTTTTTACCATTAACGATTAGTTTTCTTACCTCAACTTCTTTGCCAAAACTATCACCAAATTTTCTCTTATAATCAATAATAGTTTGCATGTATATTGAAACTAAACTAATTACGCTTTCCGGTATATTGTTAAATTTCTCAGGAATTTCAAAAGCAAGAGGCTTCTTTTCTTCTTGAATAGCGACCCCTGGTACGGCTTCTAATAATTTATCCTTCAAATCTGACATAATTTTACTTATCTTTCATCTTCAAAATTAATTTTTCGATATATGACTTATAATATCTTCTCACCATGGACGCCAAATCTAATTGCATTTATATATATCTATTTTACCATAATATATAGCTTTTAACAGCCCAGTTGATTGACAAAGGAAATACTTAAATATTGATTGTCTTAGTTGTTGCGGCGAAGTCGCCACGGCAACTGAGCCGTAAGTGTTATGGGCCAGAGCTTTGTTTGCTCTTAACTAACAGCCTATTGACTTTGATTAAACACCTCCGAGACCCAATTTGATCTCAGCACCATTAATCCTTAATGGTATTAGCTTCTTACCACCTATTTTTTATATATCAATGCACAACTTTTATACTAGTATATTTTTATCAGCTAAGATAAGTTCTTAATTCTACCACCAGGAAAGTTTATCCAATCTTTTTTTATAAGCTTCAGCATATTCAAGAAATATTGTGATCGAACCATCAAAAAGCCCAGCTTTAATTGGTCCCCAATTTTCTTTATACTTTTTAGCTTCTTCTATTAACGTGTCATATGGATTCACGCCATATCTCTTACTGTATTTCCATCCGAATCTACCAGGAGGCCCCCAATCACCCTGGCTTTTATGTGCGTATACAATAGCAAATAATATCTCAAAATAATCAAACAGTTGCTCATAGCTTTTACCCAAAAATAAAATATCCTCTAACACTGGCTGTAAATTGGTATAAAGATGTTCACTTCTTGGCACGTAATGCCTTTCGTGTCCAGGAAGCCATTTAAATGTATCATGCAGAAAAGATAAATTACTACCGACAACTATTACTAGCGACTCCATCCTATCGGACGTTGAATCAATCTTTACAAGTGTTTCAAGTATTATTTTAAGTGCATTATAGTTTTTGGCTGACAAAGCGGAAATCCCAGCTGAATACATAAGAAGTTGAATTGGATACCAAGTAAATTGCAACCATAGAGTTACGCCAGCTGATCCTTTGTCAGCTTCTGCTAATCGCGTAAATATTCTCTCAAGTTGTTGCAATTGTTCAATATTCCCCCATTTAGCAAGAAGTATTACTGTTTGCTGTAAATTATTTGTTAGCTCTTCATACTGGCTTAATCGCTCAATGAAATTATCTTTATCCGCGCTTATCCCCTGAACAGGAAAATGGCGTAAATCCGTTTCACTTAAAAAGTGTCTAATGTTTGAGGCAATAAAATCATCTAATTTTATTTTTTTAGACGTGTCCGAAAGTAATTCTTTCATAGAGCTAGCCATTGGCATTTCTGCTTCAAAGGGGGTTGTTATTTGTGCTGATGTGTTGATAAGGATATCAATGTCTCCTTTTTCACCCTCTTTTTTTTCTCCTTCCGAACCATTTTTTTCACTGGCCTTTTTTTTCAAATCCAAAATTGATGTATCAAAAATAAAATCACCATCCCCATCGACAAAACCATAATGAGGGGTCTGATGCGAATATTGGTCGTTAGCTACATGGTCATACACATATGCCATAACTCCGTTAGCCGTTATTATGCCCTCTTGGGTAGAGGCAGAGCCCTCAAGTGCATTTAATAAATGAGCGGTAAAGATTGAATGACCTGGGCGTATACCTCCCCCATCAGCAACGGTCTCGTCAGCTTTCCCCGCAGTTAATACTTGGCGAGCATATCTCTTTAACATATCGCCGATAAAGCGCATACTTCCAAAAGAAGGACTACGAAGAAATGCTAAGCCACCATAACACGCATCCATAAGAAAAAATATATGTTTAGCCGGAATTAAATCTGCATTTCTTGTTAATTCATCCCATCTAATAAGACTATCAATATTCTCGATATTTCCATCTATTGGCACCAAAAAACCAACCTCCCCTCTTTTACCGGTCATCGTATGACCGTGCCCCGCGTAAAATACTAATAATCTGTCATCTGGAGTAATCTTCATTGTGCTCGTATATTCAAAAAATGATTTTCTTATTTTGTCTATCGTAGCATTCTCATTAATTAACAAGGAAATATTCTTTTTTGGGAAATTAAATTTCTTCTCTAAAATATCTGCAATTGCTTCGGCGTCATTTACCGCATAGCCTAATGGAGAGGCATATTTATAATCATTAATACCAATAATCAATGCCCAGCTATTTGAATAATTTGCCTTATAGTCATTTTTTTCTTCTGCTGACATATTTGCTAAAAAATTAATGTATTACAACCCAATTTTTCTTTATTATACTCCTAAATTATCATAAAAACCAATAAACAATCAAAAAATGTGCCTTACTTTGGGACAGACTATATCTACATGAACATTAGCTAAAAGTTAATACTGTCTAGCAATATTTTAATTGCCTTATCAAACAAAAAATAAGCTATAGCTTATTTTTGTTAGTGCTCCGAGGCTGGGATATAGTTGGAACTTTTTTTTCGTAAAATTAGAATTATTAAAAATTTTATCCACAAAAATTAATAGTGCCGATTTTTATAAGATTTCTTTATTTAATCTTGCAAAGCCAGTAGTATCCAGATACTCACTAACATAAAATTTCTTATCTCTAATGTCAAAGGCTTCTTTTGTTTTTGGATTAATCCAAAAATAATAACTAAATCTTACGCCATGAATTTTTTTATTTTTTCTAGTTAATTCTTGTAGTTTTTTAGTAGGAATAACAATTGAATGTGGACTTAATGTTCTTCGCCCTATTTTTACATCTTCTTCTATAACATACACTAAAAAAATAAAATATTCGGCCGTTGCCTTAAATATAGTTTTTTCTTCAAGATAGAACCACCCAACATTCCCATGCCCATATTTAAGGAGTTCGCTTTTTCTTGGCTCGAAAGCCTTACTGCCTTTCACCTGAATTGTCGCCGCTTTTTTAGTATCAACATTCATTATAACTAAATCAACGCCTTTCATCTGCGCGTTCATTGGCATCAATACTTCAACTTTTTTGTGAGTTTCACTCCTTAATATTCCTGCAACAACAGCTTCATCCGTATTTAAGCTCCAAAAATTTTTATAAGTACTGCCCATATTTTTTAATAATTAGTTTCTTTTTTCATATTTTAAAAAAATAATAGATCGTCGACTTTTAGTCAGGTTCTCTCATCCTTAAGGATGTGGAACTACCGTCAGAAGATAAATCGATTAATACAGTGATTATTAACAAAGCTATTTGCCAGAATCCCCAATGTCCATTAAACCAATTGCTAACCGCGCTATACCATAATAATGTATATGGCATAAAGAAAAATCCAATAATCGGCCATAATTTTGTATCAAAAACACCAGTAAACCATTGGGACGATAAATACAAAATTATTATTAATAACCGTGGGAATATTATAATTGGCAAAAATATACACCACATACTATTTTATTAATAAAAATTATAAAGAGTATTCCTTATTAAAAATATATTTTTTATATTCTTTTACAATTTTGTCTATTTCTTCTTTATCCAGCCCTTTATCCCAAAACATCCTTAGATCATATTCGCCACCGCCTAATTTATAGACCCAAGCGGAAAACATTTTATCTGGCTTATCTTGAAAAATAATATCAATGTCAAGCCCGCCGCCAAGGTGTTCGTTAATAGCCCATACTATGAATTTACTTTTATAATAAGATTTATCAAAAGCGCTAAGACCATAAATTGCACCATTATCATTTTGTTGTTCAATTGTTGTTTTAGGCATATCCATACCACTATTACTGCCGTCTAAATAGCCATTCAATGCCTTGCGGATATGTATAGCAAATGGATTTTGATAACTGGAAATGTATGATTTATAATCTTCATCGGAAAGGGTTATTTCTTCGGTTTCCTCTTTTGTGGTAATGGTACCAGTATTTGTTGTTGAAGAATTTTTTATCGTATTTAAAGCATTATTTATGTTAATATCCTGATTCTTATTACTTGTCGAACTACATCCGGCTATCAGAGTAACAATCGGAGCTAAAATTAATATTCTTTTCATAGAAGTATTTAATTATTTAGATCTTGTATGCCCTAAAATTTGAAGAGTTCTAAAAAATGGATTTCCGAAATCCTTAGTTGTTTTACCTGCTTCTTTTTTTAATTCTTCAATTATATTAAAATATTTCCCATTTATCACAAATTCCAAATTTTTTAAGGATTTTTTTGATTCTGCTTTTAATAAACTTTCAAGCCTAGGCAGGACAACTGGCGACCAAAGCATGTAATGTTCATGAAAATGTTCAGGAATATATTTCTTCTTATAATCCTTCTGTCTATTATATTTACTTATTATTTTTTTAATTGTTGCCTCATAGTTTTTACCATACACCAAACCATCGAGATGAGTTGATACCTCGCATAAAAATATTTCTTCTTTTCCTTTCTCTAATTTTATTCCTATAACATCAAGCTCGCCTAAACCGTTTATTCCTCTTTCGGACGGCCTCACATTATAATCAACATAATCACATCCAACTATTATTTTTAGATAGGCTCCAACTATATATTCTCCCATTTCCGTTTTCATATCACTCTTTTTTTAATATTTTATTCATCTTTAAATTATCACGCAATCGCCAAAAAATCAAAAAAATCGCAAACTATTTACATTACCAATGAACAATCACGAACACTTTTCCGAAATATCTGTTAATATTCAGTCGTAATAATCGTTAATTATATCAATATAAATGATATTATTTATTTGTTACAAAGTGCTTGTTGAATAAGATATTCTTCTTGGCGCGACTCTAAGACGGGGATATATTTTTGAGCAGTTTCTGGCTGGTAATCAGGATTATGTTGATAATAAATACTACCTGTTTTTTCATAGTTTTTCATATACATTTGTAGGTATCCCAACAACTCTAGCGTCGTATCTGGGGCAAACTTACTATTTACAGGATTATTACTTTCGCTATAATACATTATTTTTGTTTCCGGCGGAGCTACCATTAATTCGCCGGCTTTTCGACAGGCTATTTCTTTATCTGCATTGATTTTCATTTCATTGGCTTTAATTTCGGCCTCTTCTGCTTGATTTTTAAGCTCTTCCGCCTGAACCCTGAGCCCTTCTGCTATATTCTTGTTTTCTTCGGCTTGAGCCTCAATTATATCTGTCTTATCCTCTATCTCGGCAGTCTTATCTTCGATTATATTAGTTTTAGCCTCGACATTAGCAGTCTTCTCCTCAAGAACTACTACCCTCCCAATTAATGAATCAACTTGAGAGGCCAGAATCTGTACTGCCTCCTCTACGGTTTTCCCCTGAATTAGAGAGGAAACAAAAGTTCCTCCAAAAGCTATTGTTGGAAAAGCGATAAGACCGATTAAAATGCTAAAAATTATTTTCTTCATACGATCTATTATTAGTAAATTAGCCAAACAAAACTATTTTAAATAGATTTTATAAGCGATGATATCTTAAATCACTAAACAGTGCTAGCGCGAATTAATATAGTCATTTAGCCAAACCAATTCTTCTGGAGTATAAAACTGTTTAAATTTTGCGAAACAAATTTTTATCTCACTATAGGCATTAAATGCGGCGTCGCCGGCAAAATATTGTTTAAACTTAGCCGGACAAACAACCCAGGTAGAACAATGATCGTCAATATATTTCATCGCCTCTTCGTCTGGAGTATTGTTACGTAAAGTTTCTAAACACCAGCGTGCATGCTTTCTGAGCGCCTCGTCAAACGTAAGTCCGGACTTGTCTTTTTCATCCTTTTCTTCTTTAAATCTCCAAAACATATTATTTAAATCTTATTTATTAAGAAATGACTTCTTCAAAAACTCCTCAAACCCGACCGAATCAGTGATTAAATCGCCTCTTGGCTTTCCTTTTAAACACCCATAAATAGTAAGCGACTCTTCGTTTTCCCGAAAAACCTCTATCCAATCACAGGGCAGTGTCGGTTCGGTATCTGGATAACAAACTATACAAAGATCCTTCCAGTATTTTTGTTTACCTCTTTTCTCTACAGCTATTAACCCTTTACTTTCCCAAAATTTAATAATCTCCTTATTATCATTAGGGCTCATTGATCCTTGAACAAATAAATTTTCATCAAATAAGACTAAGCCGGGAATCTGTTTCTTTAAAATAATTTCCTTAGTTACATCTTCCGTCAAAACTCTCTTTAAAGATTCTACGGGAATTATCAAACTATAGAAAGTCAGTAAGACCGCCATATTAAACAGATTGATAAATTAAAATATAGCCGATAGCCCCCAACATCGTACTTATTAATGAAAAGCAAAGAATGGTAATGATACCAAGGATAAAACTCTTTATAAAATTATTTTTAATAACTTTTACTTTTGACTTAATTCGATAATAAAACATTGGTGCAACAATCGCCGAAAGAAAATATAAAATCAATGTTATAGACTGATTTCCATTGGCAGCTTCTTTACTCATATTGCTTATGATTCCAAAAAAGAAAAAAGATATTAATATCCAACCCCATTTTCTTTTCTTCTTAACATATAGCTCTGGATGCGAGTACAACTCAGCCATCGTCGGCTCCTTTTTAATACTCATATAATTTTAATTAAATATTCAGTTAACATGCCAAATCCAAATAGAAAAATTATAGTAAGTAATATATTAAAACATATCCAAATGGCTTGGCAAAAATAGCCGGCCTCTCCGCTAATTAGTGTTGAATTTATTTTTTGAATTATTTGTATTAATTCTCCAAGCTTTGTCATATCTTTTTTTAAACCAAGCTGGGTACTTTTACAACAAAAAAGGTCCCCCGAACCAGCTGGTAGATCCTTGCGGAAATGCCACTATACCCTTTCGAGCATAGACCTATCCTACAAGTACTGGTCGGAAGACCGTCTTTATGTAGGATAGGATTTTCGACCATGCTCCAAAAACTTAGAGTTTAGGCCTTAATTAAATTGTTACTTAAAGATTAACATAGGTTCTAAAAATTTGAAAGCACCCCTGGAATTGAAGAAATCGCAAAAAAACACTATAATTAAAGGATCGATAAAGATAAATTTCTATGGATATAAATGAATTATTATTAGAAAACCCGGGAATAAAGAAGTTCTTATCGTTTTTGGCACTAAAAATTGATCTACAAGGATCCGATATTACCATGAGCTATGGAGAATTTATACCTTTTTTTAATGGAAATAAAGATGCGTCTGAAAAAATGCTTTATTTGGAAAACAAAAATATTTTTCATCTTAAACAGATTGTTTTAAAGAATCCAATGAATGCAAATGAAATAGTTTGTCCTGCTCAAGAGTTTTATCATCCAAATATAGCGACAACACTAGAAATGAGTCCTGCAATTTTCGGTTTTAATATTAACGATACATTCTATTTTTCTTGTGACAAAGAGAGGGTTGAAGAGCTAGCTGGCAATAGTAAATTAATTAAGATTAAACACATAAAAATCAGCGAATCTCTTCATCAATTAATATGTAACCATGGAGATATTACTATTTCATTTAATGAAAAGTCTAGCTCCAAAAATAAAGCTTTTATAATTTTAAGTTACTTATGGGAATTTAAACGTGAGGTAATGACCGGAGTTGAAACTCAGAAAAAGAACGAATTTTCTATCTTTACAACGCTTAGTGATCTTAAAGGGGCAAGCGGCTGTCTTACAGATGGGGCAACCTATCAACACATTAAGCGATTAAATAAATTATTTAAAGATAGGCGGCTACCAATAAAAATAGAGTCGGAAAGGAGTAAATTTAAATTAATAATTAAAAAATCGTAAACCTTTGGGACAATTATGTTACTATTTTAAGGACATCACATCTTACTGAAAATGATAAAAACGCAAAGGAAACGTTAAAAATTAAAAAAAATAGGGACATACTCAGAAAAGTCTGAAATGACAAACAATATTTAAATGTTAAAATCAAGGTATAAAAACTTTGATTTTTTTATTTAAAAAATAAATTATAATCTTTAAAACATCATTGGCAGTAATCGGATTTCCTGCAAAAGCAATTAACCAATAGTTAGTTGCTTCCGCAGGGGTGACCGAAGCGAAAACCTACACCGAAAAATCATTCTCCAATTTTAACCAATGACTCAGACAGCATTCTGAGAGATGGGGGGCAAGAACAACGGGAAGACAGACTAGGGGATTTCGGAAAGGTAGAGAGAGCGAACCCCTGCAGTATAAACTATTAGTAATACAAATATATGAATAGTCTTAAAAAACAAAATAAATTCAGTTATAAGCTTAAGGCTTTTCGGCTTGATGACAAAACAATAAAAGCGTTGGGAAGTTTAAAGTCCAAAGTTGGTAAAACTTACAACCTCCTATTTTTAGATATGATTTATTCTTTCCAAAAGCACGGCGAGGATAAAAGAACTTAAAAATATGTCCAAAACCCAAACAAAAACTACCCATAATTATCCAAAGAAAAAGCCTGTTAGAAAAGAAGCGGAATATCAAGAATTCGTAAGATTCACGGCCATTCCCCGGGTTTTTCGAAATAAAGAGTTTGGCTACAATTCTGATAGTGATTTTGCCAAGAAATACAAGGTTAATCCGAGTACATTGTCTACGTGGAAAAATGACAAAAATTTCTTGGATGAAATTAAAAATCTTTCTAAAATTTGGGGCAGAAATCGGTTACCGGATGTTATGTATGCGCTCTGCGATAAAGCAATCAAAGACGGTGGCGCGGCCGAAGTTAAACTATTCCTACAGTACGTTGACGGCTGGAAAGAAAATAGTACAATCAATCCCCATTACGCCGCTATTAAAGATTTACAAGATAGCAATCGAAGATTGTTTGATGAAGAAGCAAAAAAATATAAAATACGGAACAAAAAGGCCCGGTAATAGCTATATAATCATTAACGCGGTAAAATGTGATGTGGTCCACATAGTCTAGCGGCTATGCCCTATATCGCACCTTAAAAACTAAATGTTTGGTTCAATCTCAGACAATTTAATAACTCCAGATGAATTAGCGGGATTCCTGCGAATTTCTAAATCTTCAATCTACCGCTTAGTAGACGAGAGGAAGCTTCCCTTCTGCAAAGTTGGCGGATCCTTAAGATTTAGAAAAAATGATATTGATAAATATCTGGATGATGTCTGTTTTGAACCAAGAGCTAAAAGATAACTTTATGAGTATATTCAAGCGCGGAAACAAATACTGGGTCGGCTTCCGCTTTAATCATGAGCGATATAGATATCCTAGCCCGGACAATACTTTGTCCGGGGCTAAGGTCTATGAAGCTTCACTGCGGAGCAAATTGGCTCGCGGCGAACCGATCATAACTCAAGCTGATAAGCCACAGGAGATGATTACCTTTAAAGAGTTTGCTAAAACTTGGCTGGATGTCTATGTGAAGAACAACAACCGGCTATCCGAGCAACAACATAAAGAGGGGTGCCTCAGGCTTTATCTCGTGCCTTATTTCGGCAAACACCACTTAGATCAGATTGGCAATTTAGATGTAGAAAACTTCAAAGCAAAGATGATGAAGACTAAATTATCTGAAGACTCTATTAATCATTTCTTATCGACTTTAAGCACCTGTCTGAAGACGGCCATGGAATGGGATATTATAAAAAGCATCCCGAGAATTAAAAGACTGAGAGTCACGCCGAATAAGTTTGATTATCTGACCGAAGAAGAAGCGGATCAGATATTGGCTCAGGCCGAAGGGCAAATAAAAGAAATGATCTTCTTCTGCCTTAAGACTGGCGTACGCTTCGGCGAGCTAATTGCTTTAGACTGGAATGATATAGATTTCCAAGAAAAGCAGATAACGGTTAGACGTTCTATTGTCAGAGGAATAATGGGCAGTACTAAAAGCAATAAGATCAGATATATTCCCTTAATCAGCTCGGTCTCCGATATGCTTATTAAACGGGCTAAGAGTCATGGCTTTGTCTTTACTAGGCATAAGACCCACTTCACTCAGCATTACAGCTGTAAGAAGCTCTATCAGGCCTGTAGAGGGGCTAAATTGCGCAAAATAGGCTGGCATAAGCTCAGACATACCTTTGCCTCCCATTTGGCCCAAAATGGGGTCGCCATTCAAGCCATAAAGGAGCTCCTAGGACACTCAGACATCACCACCACGATGCGCTACGCCCATTTAAGCCCTTCGGCCTTAAGATCGGCGATGAATGTCTTAGAACCAAAAGGAGTTATGCGAATGACTGTTGGCCACAATATGGCCACAATGGATAATTCTAACATCCAAATCAAGACGGATTTGGTTCCGGTTACTGTTAATAATCCTGCTAATACAAAACAAAAACAGGCCTTTGAGCCTGTTAATGTTTAGTGAGCGGGTAACGGGAATCGAACCCGTCTATCGTGCTTGGCAAGCACGTATAATAACCACTATACTATACCCGCTTAATTAGAATTCTCTTCTAAATAAGTCTAGCCAGACCAACATCTTCT
>Ga0172381_10003266_pt1 | contig 17302 bp, 21 predicted proteins | sample Leawel6488metaG_FD_119754 | JGI IMG/M metagenome (GOLD analysis project Ga0172381, IMG submission 119754) | Leachate microbial communities from a municipal landfill in Southern Ontario, Canada - Leachate well 64-88 metaG | ecosystem: Engineered > Solid waste > Landfill > Unclassified | place... | reverse complement strand
TGAGTCTATTCTGGCTTCTTCTGGTATAGATTATCAATATGCGATAAAATTACCTTTAGGGGCAAAAGTACCAATTAAAAAACGTTTGTATAATGGAAATTTCCCGTTATGCAGATGGGACATTGAAAGAACGGATTATGGTCTCTCACAAGGCGATTTGTGGGCGTTGAGAACGGAATTACAGGATAGAGTTACCAAAAATGCTAAGGGCATATTAGTATTTTCTGATTATAACAAAGGTGTTTATGATTCATTATCTTGGGCGTCTAGGGATGATTTATTGAGTATTGTTGACCCCAAAAAAGGGCCAATAGACAAATGGCGTGGATGTACAATATTTAAGCCAAACGCACAAGAAGCAGAGGAACTTAGTGGTGAAAAAGATTGGCACAAACAGTGTGATTTTTTTAGAGATAAATTGGATTGCACCGCCGTTATCATTACACAAGGTAAACACGGGGTATTTGGAAAAGTTTTAGATGATTATTTCGAATACAGGCCAAGAAAAGAAGTTGTCGCTGAATCTGTGGTTGGGGCGGGCGATTGTTTTATGGCTTTTTTAGCAATGACGCAAGCATATAATATGAATATTTTTAAAGCTATTGAGATTGCTTGGGATGCGGGAGCAGTTTACGTGCAAAAAAAATATAATAGTCCCATTGCTCCATACGACCTCTTGAAATATATTGACCCAATTAAGGCAAAATTAGTTAATGCTAATTTCTTGAGAAAATCTAATCGTGATTTTAAATTGGTTTTTACAAATGGTTGCTTTGACATTATGCATGCAGGTCATTTGACCGCCTTGCAGTTTGCCAAGTCCAATGGTGACAAATTAGTTGTTGCGGTTAATTCAGATGCAAGTGTAAAAAAAATAAAAGGCGAAAATAGACCAATTGTTCCGATAGCAGAAAGAAAACAATTATTAGCTTCGTTAGAGGTAGTTGATTTTGTTGTAGATTTTGACGATGATACTCCTTATAATGTCATTCGTGAAATAGAACCGGATATAATTTGTAAATCTGGTGATTATTTAAAGGATGTTCCTCCTGACCATCCAAAGTATGTGGTTGGGAGCGATATAGCAGAAGTAATTATAGCACCTTATATACAAGGACATTCAACGACGAATATCGTTGAACGAATAAAGAATGGATAAATTACCAAGCGTGTTGTATGCGGTCGTGCTTAGTCAGGAATTAAAAACAAGTAGAGTTGGCAAGTTATTTTGGAAGGTTATACTTAAGACTCCATCCGGTATAATGGCGGCAAATATGTGGGATGCTCCTGCGAACGCCGAAATGAATCCTAATTTTCCGCACACTAATGATATTATCGAGATTACAGGTTTCGACGACCAGAGAGAGACAAAGGGTAATATTGTAATTAGGGGGTTTAATCTGACTGATAAAGAACATGTGCCGGAATACGCTCAGGTTATGTTCGATGTGCCAAAAGCTTCCGAAGAGGAAATGTCTGAAGCGATGGCGGTTATTTTAGATGATACTGAATGGCAGGATATTAACCATTATAAATTTGCCATGAACTGTCTAGAACATTTAGATATCAAAAAGTTTAAGATGTGTCCTGCTGGCGAAAGGGTGCATCATAGTTATCAGGGTGGATTGGTCATTCACACCGCCGAAGTATTGGGGCTTTGTAGAAGTGTGGTCAAAGATATAGTTAAAAAGTATAGTTTCATTAATGCTGATGTACTTAGGGTGGCCGCAATTTTACATGACCTTGGTAAGTTGTGGACGTATTGTATTAATGAGTCGGGAATAGCTGAAATTTTGCCATTAGAAAAGACAATAGGGCATATTTATTATGGGATGAAAGTTGTTGAGACGGCATTAAACGACATGCGACGGTCGGCTTCGCCATCGGCTATTGATGTTGGTCAAGATTTTATTGATGAAGTGTTACATTGTATCGCCAGTCATCATGGGGAACTGAGTTACGGTTCTATAGTTAAAGTCCAGTCAATCGAGGCTGGTATATTAAGTAAGATGGATTATATTTCTGCTCGTAACGGGATGATGGAGTCGCAGTTGTCACAGTTGGCTAGGACTGGGAGTAAAATCAAGGACGCAATTATTGTTTATGGCGACCGTTATTTCCAGACTATGGGCATGAAGGAATATTTGGAAAAGTTATCTTAATTGGTTTTCCGCATGAAATACTCTGTTATTTCATGCGGAAAAAGATGCTGGTTAATAAGCGGTATAAGAAGTTACTGGATAAAAAATGTCATTTTTGTCCATGTGATAATTATGCCGCTTTAAAATTACATCGCATTATTCCCGGTAAAGATGGGGGAAAATATACTGATTACAATACCATTACTGTCTGTGCCATTTGTCATGATAGAATTCATGCTGGACAAATTATAATATTAGGGAAACATCATAGCACCATTGGTAAATTCGTTATTCAGTTTGTGGAAGACGGAGAAGAAAAATGGGTATGAACCATACATAGTTGTATGGTAATTTCATTTAAAAAATGGTTAGAAGCGAGCGCAGCGGGGCAGCAACAGATGATGATAGACCCGAAAAATCAGCCGCCTGCGGTTCAAGCCGCAATGAAACAAGTAGCAGATGCAGTGGAAAAGGCCGCAAAACAAGGGGCAAAAGACTTAGACAAAGTACAATTAACGGCAGCGGCAAATCAGGTTAAACAAGGGAATGTCCCTTCATCCGTTCTACCAGATTTAACCAAATTAACAACCCCCGGTGAACAGCAATAATGACTTTTCGTGAGTATATTAAATTGTCTGAGCAAGGAACTGGTCCTAGTATCACAGGTCTTGGGGCCGCTGGTAGATTAGGACAGTCTCAGGTGACTCCCGAAGGTCCGCAGGGGCAAATGCCGACACCAAATGTAAAAGTGGGACCGGCTAAAACTCAAGCCAGCCCGTTTAATGTAAGTGATAAAGGGAAAACATTTAATCGCCCACCTAGTAATATGAGTCCCGGTGTTAAACCTTTGAGTATCCCGCCAATTAGTCCTTTTACTTTTAGCCTTAAACAACCACCGCCAACTCAAATATTTAAACCTTTTAAGAAATAAAAACCATATTTCTCTTTTAAGGCAATGAATTACACGCTTTACAACAAACAATTGCAAAGAAAGTTGGTACATCCGATAGTTGGATTATGGTCAACTTCTAGCCTCGAAGAAGCCGAAAAGATGTTGGCTGCTTGTCACGAATATTTGTGTGCTATTAATTTGGCTGATTTAAAAGATGAATTTGTCATAATTGATGTGGCAACGGAACAGGAAATATCATGAATTTAGGCGAGGGGCTTGGTATTTTAATAAATTGTGGCTTTCCCGTACAACATTCTTGGATGGCTTTTTCTCTGTGTAGGTCTGTAGAGATTTATTTGCCATATGCGAAGGTGGGGCTGATATGTAATTATAAAGCTTGTGACATTTACAGATGGACAAAGCGATATGGCGTTCCCCTCCTAGTCGAATCGAATAGAAAAATTGTGGATTATAAAAAACAATTTATTGGTCTTAAATTAATGGAATTGTTGCCGCACGTTGTGGCTTGCCGAGAATATGATGAAAGTTTACTAGGGCCAGTCGATGCCAAGTCTGATATTGAAGCCACATTTGTTGATTATAAAAATGGCTGTGGTAATTTTAGTTATAATAAGGCATTGCATGTGTCCGCTACCCCGTTTGGTATTGGAACGATGTTGGCAAGCGTAGATATGACGATAAATGAGGTTAAAGTTTTACAATTTTGGGACTCTATTAACCGTGGTTTGTTTACTGCTATTTATTAGGAGTTAGATTTGCGATATTCTTACGATAATGAGAGAGATGGTGAAGACGGCCCAGAAGAAATCGAACATTTCTTTGAAGAAATGGGGGGCAACCAAGAACAATTAAATAATGTAGTAGAGCTTGAGCTTGGACATCGAGATTTAAACCAACAACTTTTAGAGAAAGCTGTAGAAATTGCAAAAAAGTCATTTTTTTGGAAATTTTATGGCTTGCCGAAGAAATTAAGAATAATTAAAGAATTATATCAAGGTCTTGTCGATATACTGCAAGGAAAATAATATGCCATTATATGAATTTCGTTGTTTGAACAAAAAATGCGGTGTTGTTTATGAAGCATTGACCGCTTATGATGAAACCGAAAAATATAAAGATGTTAAATGTCCTGATTGCGGGGGGAAGAAAAAGGAGCGGTTGATGTCTACGTGTTCTTTTTCTTTTAAGAATCCTGTTGGAACGGGTGTTTGGAATAGTAGTCATGATTATCGTTTTAAATGGAATTTGCCTAGAGTTAAAAAGGAAAGAGAAGCCGCAGAAAAAGCAGCTAAAGGAAAGAAAGCTTACAATCCTATAGACGATATCAATAAAGGCGATAATTTCGGAAAAGTGAAATAAAATTCTATTGCTATATGGGTGGGTTTTATTTATACTTTGCTCTGTTGCTTAAATTACCCTTTACAGAAAGGTAAAGCATGGAGAATCGGTTACAGGAATTAGCGGCTCGTTTCGACACCCAAAACTTTAAACTCTTGCACGAAGAGATGTCTTTCGCAGAGTATCTTGAGAAAGTATACCAAAATCCACGTTTAGTCAGAACAGCCTATCAACGTTTATATGATATGATTATGGCTGCTGGTACTTCGACTATCAAGCTTTATCGCAAAACATATGTTCACTATAATTTCTTTGATGACAAAGAAATTCCGATTTTTGGGCTAGAGGAAACTCTTAGTAATTTTGTGAAATTTATTAGGGGTGCCGCTGGTGGATATGGTACTGAGCGGCGAATTCTTTTGCTGCATGGTCCTGTTGGTTCCGCCAAGTCTACCATTTGTCGTCTTTTAAAGCGTGGTATGGAAAGATATTCAAATATCGACGATGGTGCGTGGTATACCTTCAAGTGGGTTAATTTACCTGTTGGAAATGAAGGTATTTATACCCATACTTCTGATGAGTGTCCGATGCACGAAGACCCTCTCAAACTCGTTCCGACGACTATTCGTGACAGCATTTTGGGCGAATTAAATGTCATTTTGCGTAAAGGCTATACGCCGGAAGAGCAAAAGATATCGTATACTCTTAAGTGCGAGGGAGAATTAGACCCACGTTGCAGACGTTTTATGGAAGAACTTTTGGTTAGAAATGGTGGCGATTGGCAAACTGTTCTGAATAATCACATTCGTGTTATTCGTAAGGTTTATTCCGAAGTTGACAGAATGGGTATTGCTACATTTCAACCCAAGGATGAAAAGAATCAAGATAGCACCGAATTAACTGGTGATATTAATTATGCCAAATTGCCGCACTTTGGCTCTGACTCTGACCCCCGGGCATTTAATTTTGATGGTGAATTTTGTGTGGGCAATAGAGGCGTTGTCGAATTTATTGAAATGTTGAAGTTGGCCCAAGAGTTTTTATATGACTTGTTAGGTGCTTCGCAAGAGCGTCAGATTAAGCCGAAGAAATTCGCACAGATATCTGTAGATGAAGTTTTGATTGGCCACAGTGTTCACGGCGATACGCCTATCCCCCACCTTTATGACGGGGTGCTGGATGTAGCTCCTATCGCTGAACTGGCAGATAAACAAATTGGCAAGCTTCAAGTTTTTTCGGTGAACATGGATACCGAAGTCGTGGAGTTAACTCCGGTGAAGAATGTTTTCAGTCATAATTTTGAAGGCGAATGGGTAGTTAACAAACAGAATGGTGACAAGATTACAACGACTCCAAATCACTCTGTCTATAAGAAGACCGAAAAGGGCTTTGAGACATTTTATCCCGGTGACGACGCAGAAACAGAAATTGCAACTGTGCGACTTCCACTTGATGTAATTTTGAATTATCCAAAGACAGAACGATGGGATAAATTCTTCCAGAATATATAAAAAAATAATCCAGAATACCCTAAATACATATAGAAAGGAATTATATGTATTTAGAAGATATGCACAAACCGGGTTATTTTACGGTACGGATGAAATGTGATGAATGTGGACAAGATTATAATGCTAAGGTGCGGACTGTTTGGAAACAAGAGACAGTTGTTGGGCACCATCAATGTAAATGTTGTTCTTCTAGAAGAGCAGGTAAAAATACTTTTGCAAAAACTGGCGGCGCAAATTTAATATACGGAAAAGAATATTTAAGACGGCCTGATATTTGGAAGAAGATATCTAAAAGTAAAAGTGGAATAGCGTTTACCGAGGACCACAAGAAGGCTTTGCGAAAACCAAAATCAAAGACGGATAAAATTATAGAAGCGGCCAATAGACCAGAGGAAAGAGAAAGACGCTCTAGATTGATGGTTGAAAGATTGTTGTCGGACAAGCACAGGATAGGCGGCATTCATGAATATGTTGCCACTAAAAAAACGAAAGAAGTAATTTTGTGCCGTTCGAAATTGGAAGCTCGTTTTTTGCGGAAAATAGATGATTTGGATTGTGTGGTTACGGTAGAGAGCGCAGAGAAGCTTAGGCTCCCGTATATTAAAGAAGGTTGTATACATCATTATTTGCCGGATTTTTTACTGCACACAAAAAATGGTGATATAATAGTTGAGATGAAGGGTACAAATAGAATTAACTCTGAAGACACAAAGAAAAAAATAGAAATTTTGGAAAACTTCTGCCGTGATAATAAATGTTCGTTTGCTGTCTTAACCGAAAGGACTATGCACAAATGGCTAGAACAGTTGAAAAAGTAAAAGCATCTAATGGAACTTTGGCTTGGGATATTGAATGCGAAGGTAATCACAACTTCATAGGAGGCAAGATGTTGTGTGTTCTACATAATACTAACAATCCCGAGTACGAAAAACTTAAGGCAAATCAGTCTATGGAAGCTTTGCGTGACCGTACTGTGAAAATTGATGTTCCTTATTTACTTCGGTGGCGGGATGAAATAAAGGTTTTGGAACAGGATTACGGTTCTAATCGTGTTCGTCAACATGTGGCACCGCATACTTTGGAAGTTGCTGCTCTGTGGTCAATTCTGACCCGACTTCAGGACGATAAAGACCAAAAGTTATCATTGGTTGATAAGGCTAAATTATATGATGGGCGTTCTCTTCCCGGTTGGACCGAAGATAAGGTTAAAGAGATGCGGGACAAATATCCCGAAGAGGGCATGAAATTTGGCGTGTCGGCTAGATACGTTCAGGACAAAATTTCTAATTGTTTGTCCAGTCACCATGATTATATTAATCAATTTATGGTTTTGAATGAGTTGCGTGATGGATTAAATAGCTCGTCCCTTATCAGTAATAAAGAAGATATTGCTAAATACCGGACGTGTGTTGACCTTGCTATTAAGGAATTGAATGAAATTTTGAAGACAGAGGTCCAGAAGGCATTGGTTGGTGACGAACAAGCCATTACTAGATTGTGCAGTAATTATATTGACAATATGATGGCATATATTGAAAAGGTCAAGATTACTGACCCGTTCACTGGCCGTGAACAAGAACCAGATGAGCGTTTGATGCGGTCGATTGAAGAAAAAATTGATATCGCAGAACAGCATGCGGACGATTTTCGGCGTGGCATGGCGGGATTTATCGCCAGTTTAGCCCACAAGAAAGAAGTTTTCCATTGGGACTCTAACCCCAAGCTGAAAACAGCGTTGGAAGCCAAACTGTTTGAAGATACCAAGGACCATATTAAGTTAAGTGCCTTACACGCCAAGGGTGCTACTGTTGTGGATAAGGATTTACAAGAGAAGATTGATGCTGTTAAAAAACGTTTGATTGACAATTCCGGCTATAATGAACAGTCGGCTACGGATGTGCTGGAATATGTTGCTTCAATTTTTACTCGTGGCGACATCATTGAAAACAATTAATTGAAAAAGTTGGGAAAAAGGTGTGTTAATAGCACACCTTTTTTTTTACCAACTTTTTCAGACTGTGATAAAAACCACTTCCTTTTTATTTTGGAATAACATATAATTATGAAGTTGGTAAAACAGAAAGAGACGGTGCCTTATTCCTCGCCGGATTGAAGAAGACCATAAAGACTTCAGAGACGTTTACGCAGGTAGAATACGTAAAGCTCTGAAAAGATTTATCAAGAACGGTTCTATTTTTAGAACTCGTGGAGATGGGTCTAAGATTAATATAACGATTCCAAAAATAGAGATTCCTCATATCGTTTTTGGAGAACCGGATGATGGCGTTGGGAGAGGGCAAGGGGGAAATGGTAAAGTTATTGGCAAGGCGGACCCTCAAGGGCAAGGGAATAAAGCTGGCCAAGACCCCTCTGAAGGTATTACTATTGGCGTGGATATGGAAGAAGTATTCAAGTTTTTACAGGATGAATTACATCTGCCAGATTTAAAACCAAAACCAAATCAGACTTATGATGAAATAAAAATAAAGTATAATGATATTGCACTCCAAGGGCCGGAATCTTTAAGGCATAATCGTCGCACTATGTTGCAAGCTTTAAAGAGAATGTCGGCCAGCGGGGAAGTTGAAAAAGAACATTGTATTCCCGGCTTCTCCCAACCAGTTCGGTTAATTACCCCCATTAATTCAGACCGTAGATATAGGCAATATAACGAAATACGTGTGCCGTCCAGTAATGCTGTGATATTTTTTGCTCGTGATGGTTCTGGTAGTATGGATGATTATAAGTGCGATATTGTCAGCGATATGGCGTGGTGGATTGACATTTGGATTAGACGATTCTATAAACGTGTTGAGCGGTGTTATGTGTGGCATGATACTGAGGCGGAAGAAGTAGACGAAAAGAGGTTTTATAATTATCGTTATGGAGGGGGGACTATTTGTTCTTCGGCTTTGAAGACAATATCACACCAATTAGAAAATCGGTTCCCACCCGAAAAATGGAATATTTATATTATTTATTTTTCTGACGGGGAAAATTGGTATGGCGATAATGAAAAGTTTAATGAAATGATTAGTAATCATTTTCCTCCTAATGTGGTAAATTTTATAGGTATAACACAGATTTTGGCGTGGCAATATAATGATAGTTTAAAGGCCGCTGTTGATAGATTTGGGCATGAGGAAAACGTAAAAACTACTAGTATCGGTCCTAAAGATGAACCCGATATGTCAGGAAGAACGGCTTTAGGGTTTTACGGCACACCGCAACTTAGTGAAGAAGAACGGGATATGCAGATTAAGAAAGCTATTATTGATTTATTAGGAACGGAAGCCAAGATGACGGGTATAGTAGAAAACGAGACGGAGGCGACAAATGGCTAGTAATTATATCGGTGGTTCACCATTGTTATTGGGCGATAATACAATTCCCGGGGTCAAATTGCCGCAGGAATTGGCTGATTTATTGCCGTCAATTTTTAAGGAAGTTAAAGATTTTGGTTGCGACTATTATCCGTCCGTAGTGCAGATGTTGACCTACGATGAGATTTCTGAAGTTGCTGCATATGATGGGTTCCCTGTCCGGTTTCCGCATTGGAAGTGGGGAATGGAATATGAAGAACTTCAGACAGGATATGAACATGGTATGCATCGCATTTATGAAATGGTAGTGAATTGTTTGGCTCCAAATACGATGGTGTACACACAGAGAGGTACATTGTCGGCATCGGCGGTAAAAATTGGAGATAAAGTCAGGATTGGAATGGGAAAGGTCCAAAAGGTTGTTGCCGTCGTCCCACAAAAAAAATCAAAAACCAAATGTATTTTATTAAAGAATTTTGGACAACCGATTGTGTGTAGTCCTAATCATCTATGGAAAGTTTATGATTTTAATGGATGTTCGTGGAAGTCGGCAGATGAATTGGGAAAAGGGGACGTATTAGTTGGACAAGATGGTTTTTATGGATTTCATAATAAGCCATATGAGATAAGTTGGTCTCCTGAAGAAATAATAGAGGACACTAAAGCTAATGGTCATTGTTTAAAAGAAATACTTATACCCAAATATATGACAGTAGAATTGGCCGAACTCATGGGAATGGTTATAGGTGATGGTTCGTGTGGAGTTAAGAGTCGTGAAAATATGATTTCTGTCACGGTTGGCAAATCATTTTCTCAATATAAAGAACAAGTAATCTCGCTTTTCAAAAGAGTATTTGGCGAACCGTTAGTCGAGTCAAGAGAGACTGTTGATATTGTTACTTATTGTTCAAAAATAGCCGTACATTTAATGGATTATTTAGGAATTCCCAAGGGCTGTACTTACAAAACGAAAAGAATACCAAAAGCTATCTGGCAGTCCTCGTCAGAATACCGTGCTGCGTTTTTAAAGGGTTTATTTGACACAGATGGTTGTGCGTCGTCGGTAATAAGTTTTTCTTGTTACAACAAGGATTTAGCCTGTGATGTTCAGTTAATGTTGTTGGAAATGGGGATGACATCGCACTATTTTGAGGCAGAAAATAATGATGGCACAATTCATGTTTTAAGAATTTGCGGGAGAGACAGCATAGCCAAGTTTCATGAGCGAATAAATTTTTCTATTGATTATAAGCAAAACTTACTAGAGGATTTGGTTAATACTGGAAATTCGACAAATAGAGGCATTAAGTTGCCGGATGCTCAAAATAAGTTATTGTTCATTGGTAAGAAGTTGGGCATTACAACATATAATGATAATTCAGTTGGGCGAAGCCTTAAGGTTTTAGAGAAGTGTTTGGTGGGGAAGAATATTTTGATTGGGCTGTGTGACCGTATGATACTAAAATATGGCAACAGTCTTGAATTGCAGGAAGTGAAAAATATTTTAGACGTACCTTATTGCGAGGTTGATGAGGTTGTGGATGGAGAGGCAGAAAGCACAATTGACATTGCTTTAGATACAGGACACGAGTTCGTGGCATCTGGACTTGTAACTCACAACACAAATCCGTGCTACATTTATTGTTTAGACTCTAATACATTAGTTGATAACGTTACTGTTGTCTCACATGCTTTGGGACACAATGACTTTTTTAAAAATAATATTTTCTTTAAGCCGACCAGTCAGAATATGATGAATCAGTTAGCGAACCACGGCACTAGAATTAGAAAATATATGAAACGGTGGGGTAAGGAGCGGGTTACGGAGTTTATTGATTATGTATTACGAATCGAAACTTTGGTAGACCCTGTGAAGGCGTGGTCGATAAAACGAATTAAGGATGTAGTGATTCAAGATACTAGGGAATATAAGCATCCTCATCGCTTGGATGTACCTGATGACCATGAATATATGGATGATTATTTGAACCCGAAGGAGTGGATTAAGAAACAACAGGACAAGATAGAACGGGCTGAAATTGCTAAAGAATTAGACGTTTTTCAAGAGCCGACAAAAGATATTCTTGGTTTTCTGAGGGACCACGCTCCGCTTAAGCCATGGCAATCAGATATTGTTGCCATGTTATATGAAGAAGCCCTTTATTTCGCCCCTCAGAGAATGACTAAGATGTTGAATGAGGGGTGGGCTAGTTATATTGATTATAATATTATGTGTAGACGTGGACTTGCTTCTCTAGGGCAGCAAGGCGTAGATGGTGGTATTGTCGAATATTCTTTACATAAAATGGGAGTTTTAGGCGGAAAATATTCCTTGAACCCATATAAACTCGGTTTTGAATTGTTTTGTGATATACAAGACAGATGGGACAAGGGCAAGTTTGGTGTGGACTACGAAGAATGTAAAGATATTAAGGTTAAGGAAAAATGGGACAAAAAGGTTGGTTTAGGACACGATAAGGTATTTGAAATTAGGCAGTGCTGCAATGACCTTACCGCCCTTACAGAATTCTTTACAGAAGAATTCTGTAATGAAAAAGAATTCTTTGAGTGGCGATTATATCCTAATGGGGAATATCGTATTGTTGATAGGGATTACAAAAGCATTAAGAAAAAATTAATAGAAAGATATTCAAATGGCGGCTTGCCCGATATTCGTTTAACTGACCCCAATTTCAAGGGTAAGGGTTATTTGTTTTTGCAACACGTTTGGACTGGACGGATGCTTTATCAATCTTATGTGACAGCCACGTTGGAAGCGTTGGTTGGTTTGTGGCAGAATAGTGTATATCTCGCTTCTAGGGATAAAGACGGGAATGAGATTATTTATTGTGCCCATGGTCCGTCTGAAGAAGACATTTTGATTATTCCAAGAGAAGAGTTCGATGGTAGCGAATATTAAATGAAAGGTAACATATGATAGACGTAAATTTATATTTAACAGATGAATTCAGTGCTTTTTCTGCCAAAATAGCCAAAATACACGCTGATAAGAAAGCTAAAGAAGAAGAAATGAAGAAGGTTTTTACGGCTTTTAAAGCGGAGTTAAAGAAGTTCGATGAAGAAGCTTTGAAGGCTAAACAGGAATGGGAACAATGGGCTGAGGACATGGCGAATCCTAAAGCGGCAACGGCAAAATAATGGCAGAATGTCGAAGAAAATTGAAATGGACGGTTGAGTTTACATCACGAGAACAACTTATGCGATGGAAAATCATATGCCTTTTATAGTAGAGGCATGTAAGCAGCTACTTCAAGGCAAAAAAGTTCTTCATCTACGTCATCCCGATTTTTATAAAAGTCCAAAGTAGGTATTATGCCAGATATAGTTGGGTTTGAAAATTTGCATTTACACACTCATTTCAGTCTGTTAGACGGATATGGCGACCCTGCCGAGTATGCAAAGAGGGCACCTACAATAAATCAGAAATATTTGTGTATTACAGACCATGGAATGATGGGCGCAATTCCCTCTCAAATTCGTGTGTGTGAAGAACATGGTTTGAATCCACTTTTTGGTTGTGAGTTATATTTAAATTCTCGCCAAATGGAATTGAAAGCTGGTGAATCTACGGGAGATTTGATTAAAGAAATGGATGATATCACTAAGCGGAAGATGCGGAAATCTTACCATCTTTTGGCAATTGCCTATAACAATGAAGGATATAAAAACTTAGTGCATTTATCGTCTTGGGCTTGGAAACATGGATTTTATTATAAACCAAGAATTAATTATGAAATTTTAGCCGCACATAAAGAAGGCATTATTTTTTCGTCTGCTTGTTATCAGAGTGAAATAGGGCAGGCGTTGGAGACTCAAGGGGAAGATGCCGCAATGGAAATGGTGCAACGATATAAGGAAATGTTGCCTATTTTTTACCTTGAGATGATGTTTATTAGTTTTAAGAAACAAAAAGCATATGATGCCTTTTTAATAAAGGCCGCCGAAAAATTTAATTTACCCCTAATAGTTACAAACGACGTTCATTTCGCAGTTCCAGAAGATTCTCAGATGCAACGTTATATGATGGCTATTCAAACCGGGCGACCATGGAATGATATTCTTGCTGATAAGGACAAAGCCGATAAGGGTCTTTTAGATGATAAAGGAAATCCTTATGAATATCCATTTGAGTTGCAAGATGACCAAATTTGGATGAAAAGCGAAGGAGAAATTAATGCCAAATGGGAAAGTGATTATAGTGATGTGGTTCCTTTGGATGTATTTAACGAGGCGAAAAGAAATACTGTTCGTATTTGCGAACAATCCAAAGGTGTGACTTTAGATAAGTCCATTAAACTCCCGCAGATTTCAGACGCCAACAATAAATTTAAACAAGATATTATGGAAGGTTTTCAAAAGCGCAACCTACCAAAAACCAAAGTGTACTTAGACCGAATTAAGGAAGAGTACAATTTGATAACGGAAAAAGAATTTGCATCTTATTTTTTGATTAATAAAATGATGACAGATGAGGCCCGCCGTTGGTGGGCTGAAAAGACTGGCGGTTCGGGTGCGGAAGCCGTGGGTCCGGGCAGAGGTTCTGCTGCTGGTGCGTTGGTGGCTTATTGCTTAGGAATCACTGATGTAGACCCCATAAAACATGATTTATTGTTTTCTCGATTTTTGAGTCCTGCTCGTGGCGGAAAAACCATTAAGTTGAGATTTAAAAACGTGAAACCAATTGAAACTAAGGGGACCGAATAATGAAAATTGTTTTTAAAAAAAAATTTGATACACATATGTTTATTCCATATCAGATAATGAAAGTCAGAGTGCCGTCCCTCGACGCAGCTACAGAATTAAAGGCGGGACGTGAATTTAAGGCATTTATTTTAGATGAAATCAGTAAGGCATTAAGTCGGCAGTTTCCGTGTCTGCCAGAAACAATTTCTTTAAAGGTAATATCATGAGTATTCCAATTCCAAGTTGTTTAATTTCGAAGGCCGTTACGGACGAAAAAGCGTACAAAGTTTTGTTAGAGAGAATGACATATAATTTAGAGTGTGGCCATTGGACGTGTTTAGGCTGTTCTCATAACCCGCCATGCCCAGAACCAACCGAGGAACAAATAGTAGCTTTGGAAGCTAGGCTTTTAAAAGATGTAGAAGAAAAGAAGAAAGGAAAAATAGATGAAACCAAGTGATTTATTGTTTTGTGTTGTGAATTATCCAGATACCTATGGTGGATTTGTCGTTTGTATTACAACTGAAAAAACGTGGACTGAAAATCATTGTCAAGACGATGATTTGTATTCACAGGGATTTGAAGTAGTTCAGGAGATGATTGAAGAAAAGGGAATTGATTTAATAGAAATTGTTGAGGGAAGTTTCGAAGTGAATCAAGATGAATCGTCGGCTGATGTAATTTCTATTTTGGAAAAAGTTGGTTTGACTTATAGTCAAGAATTCCAAGATTTTATGGAAGTTTGTGATGGATTTGATGAAGACGAAGATGATGGATTTGACGAAGAAGGTGCATTCGAAGACGATGAAGAGTAATGAATTTAAAAAAATGGACGAGAGGCTTAGTGGAATTGTCTGTGATACTTGTGAAAATTATACACTTAAATTGACTGGTGAGGTAGGATATACCCTGCCAGTTATATATTTTTACAAGTGTCAAAATTGCGGACATAATGGTTGGGTTAAGGGGGACGAAGATATCAATGTGCTACGTGACGTTGATGCTGTCAAAAAGAGACCAAATTTGTATTGGTGCTGGTCTGATAAGTGTGATTGCGCTACGATGATTTGCGTTAGGTGTAAAAAGCTTATGTGTGAAACCGGCGGTGACGCTGATGACTGCGAAATATGTACATTTTTAAGAGAGTATGAGGGTAAATCTAAAAAAGATGGAAACATACCGAAAAAGGAATTATTAACATCAGGGGCTACTAGGTATAATATTAGACGATGGACGGAAGGTTCGTGAGTTAAATTATGAGTGTAGAAACGGCTAAATTAGATGAAGATTTAATGACAGTTAAGATATCGAATGATGGGGTAGAGATTTCAATTGGCGATAAAATGGTTCAATTGGGATTTGGTAACGCTGTTTTACTGACTAATTATCTTAATGAATATAAGTATTTTTTTACTAGGCGCAAAGATGATTTAGTGTAATTAAAAAAGCCCGCCAATGGCGGGCTTTTAAATGTTATGTTAATAGGCTTTCATTTTCGCCTTCATATGCTCTATTTCACCCATTGCGTCTAGCAAATGGTCGTGAGCAAATTTCTTTTTTAATCTGCGTGGTCGGTTCATGCCGCCGTGATTACCCATTTGTGGTTTTTCTTCACTATCTATATCGTCTTCTGGCATGGTTTCATCTTCTTCGCCACCCATGTCATCGCCATCAGTTTCTTCTTCGTCACCTTCAGGAGCTTCATCGTCCTCTGGCATTTCGTCGTCGATGGGGGCGTCGTCTTCGTCATCTTCGTCATCAAGTCCAAATGGAGGGGCCACTGATTCGTACATGCCGTCTTGGTCACTCTGGAATTTTGAGAAAGAGTCATCCATAGAGCGAACTAATTGTCTAGCACGTCTGGGTCCGTCTTTTTCGTCTCCTAAAAGGTCTGTAACGCAACCATGGCTTTCTGGAAGGTCAAATAAATGGCTCATCATTTTTTTCAGGCAACCTTCTCGTTCTTTAATTGCGTGAACTAAATCTTCCATAATTCTATCGTTTTTATCCGCAAGGGTCACAACATACTTTATGGCTTCCGGGGGATGTGGGTGGAATCTCCCAGTTGTATACGCACTGACCATAGGAAGGTCTTCGTCTTCTTTTCCCTCTTGACGTTGTTGCATGACATAATTAGCAAATTCTGACAGGCTCATATCTTTAGTTGTGGACAAGAATGTTTCTGTTTTTGTTTGAGGGTAGTTGCCAATAGGTTTGAACTTGCCGGTAAATTCCTTCGACGTGCTTTTGCCGGGATATTCTCCTACGGGTTCGAAGTCGCCGCCTGTTTTTGGTTTATATACAAGTTTCTTATCACCCACATCGCCAAGGCCAGTATCACTTTTTTTGGTTGTGGTCTTGGTTGTGGTTCTATAAGGAGCAGGAGAACCAGCCGATTTTGGTGGGGCCATTTGTTTGTCTAAAGCTTTTGGTGCTTTAGCTGCTTCCGGTGATGTGGGAGTAGGACCAGTATAGTCGGCAACCGCTTTTTCTTTTGGTTTATTGATAGTGCCTCTATCGTCCATATATTCTGAGAAACTTTTTAATTTGTTCATAATAACCTCTGGTATTTGCCTTTGAAGTTATTTATTACAGCAAGCTTCAATTCTTATTATTTATTCTTTCGATAGTTTTGGGCCGGTTGCAAGTTATTGTTTTATTTTTAGTTGTGAAAAAAATGCCTCCCTCAAGGAGAGGAAGGCATTTTTTAATGGAGCCGCCGATTTTCGAAAATCGGGTCCAGTGCGACTTGTAAAAAAGCGTTCTACCAAGCCTAGTTTATCGTTTTCGACTCTTACCTGATTAACACACAACAAACAGAGCGGCAATCAGGCCAGCAACTAAATCTTATCTTTAGCCTTGTTGCGAAGGTGAAAGACCAGTCAGATTTTTTGTCAAGTTTTGGTCGCCTCTGACGGGGCTACCGCAACTCGTGCGGCCTAATTAGGCTGCAATGCGGAGATTACTCTCAGCAATTAATTTTTAGACTATTTTTATACTGGCCCTTAGTCTAACCAGTGCTGGCTACTTTTCCACAGCATTCGCCTGTCGAGTCCGCTTCGGCCCCGAACTATTCATTCTAACTTTATATGTACCGTTGTAAAGCCAAAACCAAAATTTATTTAAAATATTTTCGCCACACATTTAATGCTTTGTAATTATACCACCATAAGGCGATTTTGTTGAGGGTTGTCCATTTCATTTTCCACACAAAGGAAAGTGTGTTGACTATAGCATTTGTGTTCGTTGTGGAGCATCTATTCCAGAATGGCACCCAATCTATGTCTTGTGAAACCACAACAGGTATATTATTGCGAACATAATCAGCCGTAACGATATTAAATGTTTCAGACATGCTCACTTGCATGCCGA
>Ga0172381_10003265_pt1 | contig 17302 bp, 19 predicted proteins | sample Leawel6488metaG_FD_119754 | JGI IMG/M metagenome (GOLD analysis project Ga0172381, IMG submission 119754) | Leachate microbial communities from a municipal landfill in Southern Ontario, Canada - Leachate well 64-88 metaG | ecosystem: Engineered > Solid waste > Landfill > Unclassified | place... | reverse complement strand
TAGTGTAGGGTAAATGAGTTAAAAAGAGGTAAATTATGGAAGAAGAAACTAAATTAAAAATGTTTGTATGGAAAAATGTGTTGATGGAAACAACGTCTGGCATGATGGTCGCACTTGCTAATAATGTAGAAGAAGCTCGTGCACTGCTCACCGAAGAGTGTGATTATATACCATACGATGATCTAGAAAAAGATCCAGAAGTGTATGATACGCCAAAGGCCGTTTATATCAGCGGAGGAAATTAATTTGAGGTGAAACATGACATTAGTACCTATCAAATGCCCATACTGTGAAAAAGAGGTTTCGATAATTATTGAAGTAGGTGATAAATTATCTTATGAATGTTTTAAATGTCATAAGAAGTTTACAGCGATTACGGATATTAAAATTATAAAAAATAATGAAATATAAAAAATCATTTCATTTAGCCAAAATCGGCCAAAACTTACCATTTTTATCCGGAATAACAATTATCTTCTGCCCCTCAGTAATAGTTTCAGCCACTCTCAAAAGATAATAAGTCCCGGATGCATGAGCCGGGTAAATCAAAGCTTTCTGCCCGACCTCGGGATCTACTATTTTTTGAAAAGTATAATGATTATCCTTAGTCGGGATCATCAAACCGTAATCTCCTTCTTTGATATCGCCGCCGTCCTCATCTCCTATTAAAGTTGGATCAGCGGCATACATCCCCATTTCAACCATTATTTTTATGATTTCCTGGGTTGTGTGGTCTATGTCCCCGTAAAAGTCCCCGTTGAGATTGTTGGTCACATAGTCATTCTGGGAGACAACTTTTATAGTACTGCCTGGCATTGCATTATAGATGCCATACCCCACAACCGGGAGATTACTTCCTGAACTTCCTGCCCGCTTCCCTATATTATTGGAAATGTTATTATTTTTGGTATTGACTATAAATCCAGAACCACTGATAGCCGCGATGACCTGGATACCCTGCTGATAGTTTCCGTTTATTGTATTGTCCTCTATCAGGATTCCATTACCCCACCCATAAGGCCCTATTGAAATTCCAGATGCCCAATCAGCCCAACAAGACCAGCCGTTTTCATTTATTGTGTTATCGTGGATGTGAACTGTTTGGGGCGTACTGCCTGCCGTATTCCGAACATCTAAAATCCAGATACCTGCAAGCCCTTGATCAAATATGTAATTATTATATACATTGATATTATTTGTTAGCAGTGAATAATTACTTTCGTTACTTATCTGGATTCCGTTTTGACCGTGTTCCCCTGCTCCGTTATTATTAGGTCCTAAATATGATGTAAGCGTGTTATTGTAAATGTCAACGTTTATCGAGCTCCCGACTCTTAGGCAATCTGATGTTATGCCCTCTACTGTATTGTGGTGCATGGAATTTAGGCCGGTTGTATTTTTGTAGTACAATGCGTCGTGCTGGAGGTTAGAAAGGTAATTATACGAGGCGTGGATATTCTGCCCTCCAAAAATCATGAGAGCTTCACCGAATGCATCATATATCCTCATATTGTGCATGTTGATATTAGATGCCCCGGAAAACTGGAATATCCTTTCTACTCCAGAACCTGACGAGCGGTATGTATCCCCCACCAATCCTAAGTCATTGTGTTGGTTTTGACAGTTTCCATTTATTTGAAATCCATATATTTCAATATTCGAAGGTGAACTGTTAAGCGCGGCTATCACTGGAGTACCGTTCGGAAATACACAGCTTGCATAATCAGCACCGCATGCATAATCTTCAACTCTTAAAATGGCGGTTGAATCCCCTGACCAAATAGAATTAGAGCCTATAAACATTTGCCCGGTTATCCCGTAGGTAAACGGGCCTTTCATATGGATTTGGCGTTCAGTGCCTGCAGCCATCCAAGACAGCGCGTTGTTGATGGTTCCCTGGTCTGCGTGGCCGTCACAGTCATAATCTCCTGTTCCGTCGCCTGCTACTGTCTTGATGACTACCATTTAAGCCTCTTCAGGATCTTCTTAGCGTCTTAGTAGATCCTTTTGCAAAATCCATTATTTCTGTTGCATTTTCGGTGATATATTGTTCTGCATGTGCAAATGTATCTAGATAAGAGTCTGGTATTGCCCATTCTATAACCTTCTGCTCATACTGGAAAAACGTACTCCCGTCTATCGTAACTGTTTGTATATCCCACCGTGCAAGGACTCTCGCCTTCCCACTTTCGACTTTATCTAGATATAATTCATCTGGGTTTATTGTAGATATCACCATGGCTCACACCTCTGGATAATATTCGATTCTGCATCCGGTGTATTTGTCTGACAGGGTCACGGCTACGTTCATGTCTATCATAAATGGACCTGCAAAATTACCACTCGACCAACGACCCCCGACGCGGGCAGCCGAACCACTAATAGCTGAAGGCGTGTGATAGTCACATAAGTACGTCGAGTTATCCCCAACAACCGCCGATGCAAGGCCCGCCAGGAAACCACGTTCGTCAGTTGAAAGCCCGGAAATAAAACCGGCTGTTGTCGGCAAGCCTGTAATTGTGTCGTACATATCACTTGTAAGTGTTGCAGGCATCGCCGCCGTAGTTCCCGCGCCATCACGATTGAGAATATGATAAGAGCCGTCCGCGTTTGCGTTAAGACCGATTTGCCATTCCCATACATTACCATATCCAGGATTTTCTAAGCTGCGATATTTTACAGGGGTCAGCCCGTCTGTTCCAGTCCCCCGGCCAGTCCCGTTTTCAGCAGCGTTTGCCGTCAAATCAATACTATCAGCACCGCAAGCTAATGGGCTGCCCGTCGTAGCGTTTAAATCAACAACGCCTTTTCCCCATTTGTATTGCGTGTTAAACGACCCTCCCTCTATAGCCATCATCCACGCTATAAGCCTTTGTGTCCATATATTTGTAATTCCGAAACCGGAGCCAATAGCGTTAGCGTAATCTTCGGCCTGATCAATATTAAGAGATATAGCGGTAGCTGCTGCGGTAGCAACTGCTGAACCTGATGTTCTGGTTATATTTTCGGCTGCAGAGAAATTAACCGGAGTTGCCGCCGATGCAGAACACGGCTGGAGATACACATTTCCAGAAGCGGTTCCCGCGGCCCAATCACCCGAAACTTTGTAAAATGCGATTACGGTTCCTGTAGCTCCGCTTGTAGCACCGGTTATCGTTTCCCCGACTGTAAACGCAGTGTTTCCGGAAGTGAATGCTAAATTATATGTCCGGCTGCCAGTTGCTGGGAGCACACCAGCCACGGACTGTAATAATATATTTCCTGATGAATCCACCCTAAAGGAGGCTTCCTTCGCGCCCACATAAATAACCGGATGTGCAACCCCCCCGCGCTGATACGCTGCCGGATAATATGGCAACTGGCTGTATTCGTCGATGTCAGGGAAAAACCATAGATACCTATACGGTGACGCGGAGGTGTATAGATATCTAGGCACGCGGATTTTCACAAGCACGTCGCCGGCCGTGCCATCTATTGTGAGGCCATCCCCCCGTGGATTACTTCCTTTGGAGATAACTCCGGTACTTCGATTCCTGACTACTAACTCCATGTCACCCCATAGCCAGTGGTTATCAAACCACGTGGTCGTGGGAGTTATACGAGTTCCGTTTATGTCGATTACGGTCAGTGTTGGGTCTGAGCTTGTAGAGTCCCATCTCACACCAACTGGCTTATAATATTCAGACGTTTGTACTATTTTAAGCAGTCTTTCAATTTCTTCACCTGAAAGTGTGCAGTTAAAATCTTCAATCTGTTCAGCCGCGCTTGCAAAATCTATAAGTCGCTTGACTTCTGCAGCCGGAAATGTCATTGGGTATGTTACCATATTGTTCACACCGTTAATGTTACTACTGCCGCGCTTCCAGGTAGCAGGGTAATTAATGCAGATCCATTGACTATACTAAGATTTGTAGGGTAGCCTGGCGTCCACGTGCCGTCCGCGGCCACTGCGTTACCTCCGAGAGTTATTCCGGTTTTTGAGTCTATTGCGGGAGCCGTGAGAAATATCGCTGTAGCCTCTGAATATGTCCCGGCAGGCGTGATTTTCACATGTGCTGAATAATTAACATCTTTGTTTACAATCACTACTGATAATTTACCGTCTGATTTTACCACGGCATGTCCTGAAACGTTATTCGAGGAAACGGTAGTTGAAGCCACGCTGTTACCATCCGGGGCAGCATAATGAGCACACAGGAGCGAGTAATAAAGAGGTCCAGGTATACCACCCTGGAGTATAGTCCCGTAATAACTGTCTACATATTCATAGCTTCCGTGAAAACTCACATGTCTGTATCCATTTTCGAGCAAGTGGAACATGTAGTCAAGCCCGTACAATGTCGCAGCAAACGTGTTTGATACACCATCTACGCCCTTTGTACCAACCGAGTTTGATTCCCCCATGACTAAGGGCAAACCTGCAGTAGTCGCATACCCCATGCTTTCTACAATATCAGCTTTGATGGAATCCATTAACCGTTTGCTTAATATATTTTGGATTGTTGGAGCTATTGTCCCGGTTCCTGTTCTTCCAGTCGGGTAAAGATGGAAATTCAGAAAATCTATATCTGCGCCCTTATCAACTGAGAAGTTATGCAGCCAATCCATATCCCCCACTGACGGACCACATAGGGGAATTGCAGAATTATAAGTTTTTATGGCAGTTTTGTAGGCCTCCCACTCTGCCAAATAATCAGCATATGTATATGAGGGATCTCTAATCCCATTGTAATAATAGTTGTCGGGTTCGTTTCCGATCTCAAAACCTATCAGCCTACTTCCTAATTTTCCGTAGATATAATTCGCCATCGCTGAGAACATAGTAGGGTCATTGTATCTCAGGTTAAGAAGCCAGATCACATTCCAGTCGATTTCCTCGATTATTGCGCAAACCCTGTCTACAGTGTCCTCATTTATATAAGTTGTTGGAGGCCACGGATCAGGCACAGTGTCAGGATACCAGTACCGCGAATCCCCAACCCCCATTCTCATAATAGAAGTGCCTAAATTTTTATATAGTTGCAGAACACTTGGAGTAGTTTCGCCCAGCGTGATGAAATCGAAAACGACGTTAATATTAACGGACAGTCCTCCAAAATCTGAAGGTACTGCCCTAAGTATACTGCTTTCATTTATCGTGATCGTGGTATCAACTGGATATGAAACCATAAAGTTTTCGCCGGTTGATGTTTTAAATAGTGCCATGTATAGCCTCGTTTATGGTAATTGGATAGTTACTAATTTCCCGGACGATGTTTGTACAACAGCCGTTTTATTTTCGGTATTAATCGAAAGTACAGTGCATGTCTCTGGCTGAAGCTGTTTACTTATAGTCCCATCTACTATTGATTGCGTGGTAGATGTGGGATCGTTGATTATCGGTTTTCTATACCCCGGACTCAGATAATCAGAATACGGAGGATTTATTACAGGATCACTATAAGAATAAATATAATCAGTTATCAGTGTTAACTCGCATGTCTCGTGTACATTTTCCGAGTGGTATTTTATAGCGGATATCCTCAGCCATTCCGGAGAAGGAACCCCAGAAACATCTATTATATGGGTCGAATTCGGCTCGTCTCTTGGGTCAAAAGCAACAACATAAGGCATTTGTACGGAGGTTGTAAGGGCGCGAATGGCAGCCTGGAAACCTGACCCGAAACGAACTCTTTGATATAATTCAAAGTCGAATCTGTTAACGAACTTTGCTGAAACTGTAGCCCGTGAACTCATGAAATATATGAGCCATTTGATAGCCTCGCGTTCCGCAGTCGAACCCTTTTCAGTTATCGAATTGTCCTCTATAATGTATTCCCTCGCTTTTTCTTCTCCGAGATAAACGGCTGGAGAATAGGCAGCAGCTACAACGGTTTCGCCGGTGTCAGACAACACACCATAAACAATAACTTTGTTATATTTTTCATCCGGTTCAGATGTCACAGTCGGCTCGTCTAACATTGAATTGTCCGGCCATGAAAACGTTATCGGAGCTGGCAGATCAAAACCGTTCGCCGGCTCGTCGATGTATTCAGGAGGGACCAGATAAAAGTAAGGTTCGGTTACTGTGATTTCATTTACGACTTTTGAAATAAGTTTAATATTAATTATCCCTCCCATATACGAGGCTATTTTTTGGATAGCTTCTAATCTAGAGGTTTTTGGATCAAATACAAACTGTTTTGAAACAGCTTCCGTGTTGATGATATTTTTCGCTTGAACTCCTGTCATTTCGGAGTCGAGTAGAGCACGAACAAGCCAGGCCCAAGACTCATCCCCTCCCCCCATCGTCTGATAAGTCCACGGGATTTTCTGTACTGCCAAGTTACGGCTGTTGTCGGCAGCCTGCATTTTCAAATTACTGCCTACATACCTCAACGTCGGACTATTTGCCACTACTTTTCCGGAAAATAAGATATATTGATTACCTTCCGGATCTCTTGCAATATATTTAACAGTTGATTTTTCAGGAGGGACTGTAAGATCCGCAAACGTACCAGAAAGCTGGAGGTATGTGTCATCAGTTGATTTCGAAATATCGCAGCTTATCAATGAATAGTCTCTCAATTCCCGCCTTTCTCTGTATGTAGGTTCATCTACCTGCATACCCACAAACTGTTTTGCTGCGATGTACTCATAGTACGGGGTTACGTTGTACCGCTGGGGGTAATGTCTTTCTATCGTAAGTGCTGTAGGTGTAACGGTTTCACTGATTACATATACGGTTTGTTTTCTTGGTGAGTGACTCCCCACGACTGCAACAGCACTTGTATATTTTCTGATTCTAACCCAATCAACCGTTAGGTCTCCCTCGTTAAATTCGGAATATAGGGAGATTGGCAGAGCCCCCGTTGGTAATGTAGTCGTTAATGTTCCTCTTAAAGCATAATTCACATAAAAATAAGCTTCTGTAGACCTATAGGCGATTCCATAAATATTAAATTCCGCGCCTGCTCGTGTGACTCCATCGGATACGCTGGTAGAGTTTACTCCGTCCATCGTGTGTATATAATCGTCTGGATCTCCGGTTATTGACCCCATCCAACACGCTCTTATATTCCCTTCAGCCCAATACCCCGCAATTGTCCGGTTTTGATATGGGTGAGCTATGCGCATCTCTAAAATCGTTTCAGCGTCGTAAGTTGCAACGCTTCTTACAAGGCTGTTCGCGGTTGCGTGGCTAATTCTCAAGGTCGATCCAGTGCACAGCGCCGCGCCTGTGACCACTGACCACTCGGCAAGATTCAGGCTATCGAAGTCATCCCAGTAATCAAAAACTTCTTCTGGGGAACTTTCTGTTTTTGCAATTCCGTTTCCGTAATAAAATTTAAAACTTTTCGTGCCTGCAGGAATCTTAACAACACATTTTATAATTCCGTTAGAAATAGATTCAAGATAATACGGTATCCGAGTTCCTGAAGTCGTTGAAAACCTTATATCCCGGCCATCTAATGTCATGCCAGGGAGTATGGGGATATTAACATTAAGTTGAACATCATAAAAATAAAGATTATCATATGCTGATAATTCAAGACCGTCAGACCCCGCGAGTATGTACCCTTCGGAACCTGTTAATATCGTTTCATCGGCCTGGATATTTATATTACCTTCATATTTCCAGCGTTGATATGGTTCGGCAGGATGCCCTATATAACATTCTGTATTAATTTCACTTTCGGCGGGTTCGTAATGCTCTAAAGCTGGGTCGCTTTCAGTCTGAACTATCCCATTACCATAATAAAAATTAATTTTTGTAGTGTTTGCTGGCACTTGCACCCAGCACTCGAAGACGGTGGTCTTGTTGACCCAGTATGACAATTTATGATTTTTAGTATCTGAAAATCTGATATCCCTTCCATCTACGGCCATTCCTGGAAGTGATGGAATATTTACATTAAGAACAGTTTCAACGCTGCTTAATGGAGTGCGGACATCTCCTTTATATTTCCATTTTTTATAAAGTCCAGTGGGTTCGCTGATGAAAAATTTAGGATGCCTAAACATCCGGTCACCGGTTACCCCCATCTGAGATGACAGATTCAAAAAATATTTCATGGTTATTTCTGCAGTCATTCCGATACTGGTATCAGTGGTTACCGAATTATCAAACGGGTAAGCTTTGGGCTGCGTTGTACATCGTTTGCCTAATGTTATTGTAGGTTCAACGGCTGCATACTTCCTGACCCTAACCCAATCAACTTTAATATATCCTTCGCCTGAGTAAGCATAAACGTGAACTGGAAGGTTTACGGCTCCCGGAATGGTTGTTGTAATCTCTCCCCGGTAAGCATAATTGACGTAGTATTTAGGCCCTGCTGCGATATGCGCAACCCCATAAATATTATAAGCTGTCCCAGATCGATTAACGCCGTCATTATCCCAATCACCGCTCGATCCATCATGCGCAAAACGGTGGTCTGTAAGGAGGCCCCCCGCTGCACCCTGCCAACCTACCGCCTTTTGTGTTGCGTTGCTCCTGAATCCAAACGGCCCACGCTGCCCTGATTGGTGAGCAAGCCGCATTTCTACGATATTGTTAGGGGCAAATGTGGTCTTACTCTCGATATATCCGCTTTGCGTGGTGTGCAACATGGTCAGGATGGAACCTGATACCGTGCCTCCGCTCCCTCCAACCGTCCATACCGAGGTACTCAGCGTATCAAAATCATTCCAAAATACAAATACCGCTGATCCATTTGACCCGCTTTTTACTCCGCCGTTACCATAATACATATAAAGTTTTTTTATGTTTGCAGGGAGAGCAAGCCAAACGCGGCAAGATTTAAAATAAGAAATTGATTCTAGAAAATAGTTTACGTTGTTGCCTTTTTTATCTGAAAATCTTAAATCTCGGAAGTCTCGTTTCATACCCGGCTTCCAAGAAAGAACAAACGTCCCTTGAAAACCATCAGTACTCGACGGATTTGTTATTAAAAGTTCCTGCCGGTACTTCCACGAGAGATAAGATTTTTTCACAAAGACACCTTAAGGGGTCTGCGGGATAGCCCAGAGTGAACATGCAGTGATACTAACCGAATCCAGATTGTAAACCTTAGCTTTGACATATTTAGGAGACCTGTTTAACTGCACAATCCCCTGAACAGTATGCCCTGCGTCTGCTGCTACATCGGCCGAATCGACAGCATCAGCATACGTTCCGATGGTAAAGTCTAAGGTGGCCCCGAGTGGATCACCAAACAGATCAACACGCGCTCCTAACGTGGCCCCTGCAGCAAACGTCATTTGGTATCCTATAGCAAAATCAACCGCGTTTGAAAGGTCAACTCCGGAACTTGCAGAGCTGTAACTCGTAGCCGCTACAGTCACTGCGTTAAGTATATTAGTTGCTGTTTTGTCAAGTGCCATTATACCCTCACCATTGTATTAGTTATCGTGATTTCTACGGCCTCTCCGTCTGAAAATGTTTTATTTTCGCTCAAAACTCCTCTTAAAAGCATGTCTCCACCCGATGAAGCATTTTGAACAGATACCTCTCTGATGATCACAGTCCCGTTAAAAACGAAATTATAAGTCAGTTGAGAAGTACCAGGACTTGAAAACGAACACGTCGCTGCAGCCCTGGCTGATCCATACAGCGTGTTTTCTGCCTCAAGTGCTGTATCAGTGGCCGCTGCAGCTGTAGCCCCCGTGCCAGTGGCAATATATGTGAATGCTGCCGGTGGAGAAACTCCATTAAGCATCCTGGCTACCGCTTCAATCCCGGCATTTGTAATTACCGTTAAAGTTGACATTTTTCAATTTCTCCATTAGGAAGAATCTTAAAATGTTCTTTGATCGACCCGTCCTTGTTTTTTGTTTTGAACTCAATAGTAGTTTCTTGTCTCATTTTTGTGTTACTCAATATGTATCAGCCTGCCCGAATTTTATAGTATATTTCCACCCACCCGACCCCCTAACAGGCTCCTGGATGTTTGAAAGCCCTGAATCTGGATAAATATAACAATTTGAGAAGTTAACACCGTTAACTGAAAGTGTGCCGTATTGGCCCATCACATTAATTAACGCGGTGATCACTGAAAAACTTTCCGTATAACATTCGTATGACCTGGGGAATGAATGAACTTTTGTTCCGAGGGAAACGTGAAGATCCCCGGAAAGTAACATTTTTTCGTCACCGTCTACGGAGTAATTTAGTTTAGGATCTTGGTAACAATCAATTGTTACTCCCTTAAAAGTAATGGTAATCATCGTCATAGGAAAACCCCGCGCTGCCTGCGTTGATCGGCTGTTATTTTATTGATCTCGGTTACAAGAGCCTGGAGATCCACACTGTTTGAAAGGCTAACCGGACCTACATTAATTATTGTATCACCCGCGGAGACTGATGAATCAGTGTTAACATTTGAAACATTTTGTATATTACTTAGTCCGGTCGAGATCGACGAGTCAAGCGGGCTTTTCAGTCCAGACAACTCGTTTTCAAGCGGTGCTGATAATGATTTGATACTTGCTATTGATGCTGAAAGCGGGTCTACAAAAACAGTGTCCCAGTTTGGAAGAGTGGAGAAGGGCCCTTGCTTGGCAGGTGATGACGGTAGATAACTTTTCAGTTCCTTCAGAGAGTCCTTAGCTTTTTTAATCGCCTTTTTGAAGCCTGAAGTGATTGAATCATATAGGGCGTCCATTATAGCCGCGCCTGCCCGTGTGAAATTTGAAACTAATCCTTTAACGTCATCAGCAATGCCGCTTACCGCACTTACTACTTTAGATCCTGCGCTTTTAGTTGAGCTGACTACATCGTTCCATTTCGATTTCCAGGAACTCAGTAGATTAGATGCAGCGGAAATTATACTATCAAATTTCGATTTCACACTTGACAGCATCGAACTTAACGCACTTACAACGTTACTTGCTGCTGTCTTAGTTGCACTTACAAAATTAGTCCAGTGTGTTTTCCAGGTATTCAAAAACGTCGTAGCTGCTGATTTAATGTTGTTAAATTTAGTCGTTACACTGGACAGCATTGACGCAAGCGCGCTTGTTATGTTGCTCGCGGCTGTCTTTGTGTTACTTACAAAGTTATTCCAGTGAGTTTTCCAGGCTGCGAGGATCGTAGACGCGGCCGTTTTAATTTGGGTGAATTTGGCCTGTACATACGAGTACATTGTACTAAGTGCGCTTGATATCGCGGAAGCTGCGGAAGTTGTAACCGATTTGAAATTATTCCAGTGGGTTGTCCAAGATGTTAATATCCCAGAAGCCGCGGTCTTAACTTGCGTGAACCTTGCCTGAACGTTGGTATACCAGGTTTGCAATACCGTAACTATCTGATTAGCGAGGTTAGACGCCGTTGTTTTAAGACTGTTCCACTTTGCAGACCAATCGGTAATTAGACCTTGTATAGCCGTTTTTACCTGTGTAAAACGTGCTTGTAAATTAGTATACCACGTCTGTAAAGTTGTTATTATAGCTGCAGTCGCCTGACTTATTGAAGTTTTTATGTTATTCCAACTTGCAATGAGGGACGTGTATAAACCAGATAGCGCGGTTTTTATTGAATTGTACACGCTTACCATACCGTTGTAAAGTCCCTGCAGTCCCGAAACTATCAATCCAGCGTCTGTTTTTACAATGTTTACTATTAAATCCCATATAGTTTTGAGATTTGTTTTAAACTGTTCAAACGCTGTTTTTAAAGCGGTTATCACGGCTGCCGTTTTGTCCCGGACACCAAACCAATTTTGAGACCAGGCCAACGCAAAAGCAGCGATAAGAGCTATTATTATTGTAAGTGGTCCTCCTAGTAGTGAAACTATAGCCGTTCCAAACGTTGAAAATACACCAATTACGGTAGTAACTACCGCAGAAATGCCTCCGAAAGCGCCAACGAGCGTACCTACCGCACTCACTACCGCGCCGGCTACTATAAGTATAGGCCCTAATGCTGCAACAAGAGCGATGAATGCAATAATTATAGTCTGAACAGTTGGTGATAAACTTGTGAAGGATTCGGCTACACTTGCGACTATTGGAATAACTGCTTCGATTGCCGGGATTATAGAATTTTCTATTAGAGGTACGATGGTATCTTCCAAAATAGGCAGAAATTGAGACCCTAACGTTACCGCCAAAACGTCGATTTTAGCTTTGATGTTGTCAATACTTCTTTGAGATGTGTCGCTCATCTTTGCAAAAGCTTGATCTGTTGCACCCGCGCTGTTTCCTACTGCCTCCAATGTACCGGCATAGATTTCAGCACCCTGCCCCGACAGGTTGAGTATGGCGTTCCCTGCCTCCACAGAACCGAAATAATCAGACACGCGCTCTTTTGTATCTCCGAATCCAACCCCTAGCATTTTAAGGGCTTCTTCGGCTGTTCCTCCACCAGCCTGGAACTCTTTGAACGTTTTTCCGGAAAGTTTTTCGAATTCTAAAGCAAGACCAGAAGTAGGGTCGGCAAGCTCAAACATAGCCTTCTGAAGTTCGGCTGCGTCTGGAACTGCCTGAGTCATGCCGTCGCTTAACATTTGCACGGCTTCTTGGACAGTCCCCCCGCTCTGAATAAATTCATAGAACGATTTCCCAGACAGTTCTTTGAATGTATCTGAGGCTACGGTTCCCTCTTTGGAGAGTTCTACGAATAGCTGTCTTAGTTGTGCCGTTGCAACAGTCGTTGGTGTGCCCTGTGCGGTCATGGCAGCAAGCGCGGCGGTAACGTCCTCGAATGATACCCCGAGAGAAGCGGCGGTAGGTACAACCTCGTACAAGCTCTTCTGGAGCTCTTCGTATGACATTTTACCGACGTTAATACCGGCAAACATGATGTCCGATGCTTCACCGGCCGATAATGCCTCGACTCCGTAAGCGTTTGTAACGGATGTAAGCGTATCGACAGCTACACCTATATCTGTAGCTCCTGCAACTGCCCCTTTTTGCGCGATTTCTAAAAAAGAGAATACATTTTCTTCAGGGACTCCAGAACCGATGGCATCATATAGAGCAGGAAGTACCTGATCAGTAGTTACCCCCATTTCCATAGAAAAGTCTTTTACATCTTGCGACATAGCCCCCATGCTTGCTTTTGATGCGTTAGGGAGTAGAGTAAAAACCTTAGCCATTCCGGTTTCAAAATCGACCGCTTGACTTGTAACTGCTGCGATTCCCGCGCCTGCGGCAATCAGAGGCCCCGTAATCCCGGTGGTCATGGCCATTCCGGCCGAACTCATACCTTGACCAACTGTAGATATTTTCGAACCGACTCCATCAAGCTCGGTTTGAACCTGTGAAAATGTTTTCGAGAGGGCCTGCATATCCCCGATGATTGAAACTACGAGTTCACCGACTGCCATTTTTTCACCGTGTTACTATATACCCATCTTCTGTTTGTGTTCCGTCTGGGAAACGATCACGAAAATCCTTAATAGTTATCGGTTTTTTAGAACGGTCTTTGCCTGAAAGAGCTTCTCCTAAAATCCCTAAAAACATCTGAGCGTTTGTTTTTCTGGATTCCCAACCACCTTTATAATATTTTGACCACTGTTGGAGGCTCATGTGGTATAGCAGGTATTCCGGAGTAGCCCAAGCGTACATTTCCCCCAACTGCGTCACTATTTCCCATATCGTTAGTTTTTTCCGGTCTCTCCGGCGACCTCTTCAGATGGATTGCTTTTCATTCCAGCGAAAACGTACTGAATAAACTTCATCAAAACTTTTATGTCAACATTTTTAAGCAGCCAGTCGGAAGTTATTTTTTTCGAAGATTTCTGGCAAATCAACTCTACGACTTCGAGTATAGATTCGATCATCTCAGAACCACAGCCGCCCGCTGACATCCCTTCGATTTCCTTCACGCCGTACTTTTTCGAAAAATCGATGAACTTTAAAGCGGCTATAGCGGGAACTATAGTCACGTCTATTATTTCCCCGCCTATCTTAGCGGTCCTCTTATCGGGTGCAAGGATATCGAAATCTACAAACGTTTCATCGCTCATGCGGTCACGCCCTGCTCGTCGACTATCTTAAATAGCTGGTCTCCGGCGGTCCTGGTAGCGTCAACGATACCATTGAGAGTTATTTCTGGCATCATTGGCTCGTCTCCGTCGTCTGCCGGGAATTCAAGTTTTATTCCACCTTCTGAAGTTGCACTGTATACCGTAATTTCAAATTTCTTTCCGGCTGAATTGGTATTTGTGAGCCTCACGACCCGTGGAGTAATGGTATTAAGACCGCCAGTTGAAAGCGTCCTGGAAGTTGACGGAGTATACGAATAGGATACCTTGATCCCGTCACCGTCGGTTATCACGGTGCTTGCTGAGACCCTTGCAACGCAAGTATACCCTTCCGAGTCAAGATATGCCACATAGTCAGTATTTGCTACTGCCGTAGTTCCTGCAGTATCCGTAGCTCCTGAGATTGTTACCAGCGTTCCGTCACCGTTTTTATGATCTAGGCGGACGCCCGAAACTCCTGTTAGTACATGTGCCTCGTTTGTAACCGGCGTAGAACTGCCGTCAACGGTGTCGTAAGTGTCCATACCTCCACGGATTGTATTGAGGTTTGCAAGGTTAACTTCCATCATTGAAAATGTGACTTTTGCCTCATGGTCTTTGACAGTTATCTGTTTTTTAGGGGCATTGTCGGGCACAAGGTACACGACTTCAAAACTCTCTTCGAAAGTAATATCCTGCGCTGCTCCTAGATTAACAAGAGATCCGATTGTAGCTCCGACCTCAACCTTTGCACTTCCAAATCTTATTTGGTTTGAATCTTGTACGGTTGTCTGATATGATGACATATTTTTGCCTCAATTTCGATCATTTTCGATAAATCACTTTAAAATCATAAGGAACATGGTAAATTTTTGTAGTATCATCGTAAAAATCCTGCGAATTCAACGGCACAATTATTTCAATGTTAACACTGTTAACAATGCCTGAATAGCCATCTAAGGCAGTCTCGACGGCTTTTGCTAGTGTCTGGCATTCGGTCCAATCTTTAGACCAGGAATCTATCTGTATCCTGGGCCTGCCTGCAATCCTTGAGTAAGCATTTGAAGCTTTTAAGACTGAAATTGCTGGATAAATAGTATCTAATGGGAGAGGAGCAGGCTGTATACGAGTTCCGACTAACCCGTAAACTGTAGGATCTGCGAGTAGTATAGACCTGACAGTCGCTTCTATCATCTGTACCGTCCAATAATCATTTTTATTTTTAGTTCGATTGCTCTTTCTATCTGAGCCTCGTTTTCATCAAGTGCGGGTCTGAGATAGGGGTATCGATATTCAACTGGTGGACCGTATACCACATCAGTACCAACTTGACTTTCGACTTTTCCAGCGGATTCAATCTTTTTTATTTCTTTTATTGATCGCTGAAGGTTTCCGGTAAGCACATGTACTCTAATTTTAGCATCCCGTTCAACGACTGCGCCCCCGGCACTTACAGCCTCAGAAAGCGCGTTTTGGAGTTCACTGTCTAACGATTTGAATTTTGACTGAAGTTCTTTTAATCCCTTCACATCGACAGTGAACGTATTAGCCATCAAACCCGCCCTAGAAACACTTCAATAATAAGTATAATAAGTGCTATGAGAATCGTCTTCATAAAATTCTCATGGCTTGAATTACTGTTCGCGATGGTCTTATTCAATGTTTTTATACCGTCGTTCAATTCCTTCTCCCCCTCCTTCCGTTCAATCCGTTCTTGATGGATGAGTTCTTTGAGATCACACTTTAGACAGTCTCGGTTTTTGTCGCATTCGTCGCGGTTAACGTACTCGACACTACCCGCCATGCTAAAACCCTCTTAAGTTCGTTTTTCCACCACCTCAAGCGATGCTTCGATGTGATCAATTACAGTTTTATCAAAAAGGCTATACAGAGGATTTACAAAAGTTATTTCATAAGTTGTATTAAATCCAGTTTCGGTACTGGATAAATGGTCTCCCTGCCTGACAACAGCTTCAGCGGGTAAAAAAACTATAGGTTCTCTGGCTATATATTCCCCGGAATCGGAATTGTAAAGATAACCGCTGGGATTCTTTATATTTTCAAACCTGCATTTCTCATAAGGAGTTGACGTCGTGGTCATAGCAGGCGTTCCAACATCGTTAGTTTCTGGGATAGTTGGCCCCTGACATGTTGCACTGCCGGGAATTGTGCCATTATCAGCTATGGTTTCCACAGTGAATACTCCTGTACAAGCCGAAAGGATAAGATAACCTGCAGCATTCCCGGAAGCCCATGTCCCCGAGGACAAAACGAGAGTTTTTACGGTTCCGTGTGCTTCAGAAGTAGCCCCTGTAAGTATTTTTCCAACAGTAAAAACTTTACTTCCTGCAGTAAAATTAAGCCTCTGATCTTGAGTAGTACTCAGAACAGTACATGAGTGGATCATGCCTAAATCAAGGGCGTTCATGTGTCCAGCTCCGAGTTAACGGTTCCGTATCCTACCCTTCCGCGAGGCAGTGAAAAGTTTGAAAGCCTCACGGAGTCCTTATATTTCTCGATATACACATCTGCCTTTTCTTCATATGCCGCGATATCGGAGTCTGGCGCGTTGTTCTGTTGTGAGTTCCCAAATTTTTGACTGGCTGCAAGTTCCCCGGTTGATTTCATACGTCGAAGTGTAGCAGCATAAGCGGCGTTTTTCCCGGCAATGATCAGATAAGCGTTAGACTCGTCTGTTCCTCCCGACATCCCCATGACATTAGCGGATACACTGGTAATTAATGCCGTTATATCAGCATCTGTTAAAGTTTTTGTATAGATTACCGCCCGAACATCCGCAACAGAACAAAGTGCCATATTTACCCTCAGTTACTCTCAGTTACTTTGAGTTACCGACTTCACAAACTTTTTGTTTTTAACAGTTCCAACCGTTGACGATTTGTATTTTTAAAGTGGTAACTGAGTAACCCAAGTAACCTATATTTCTATTATATATTTCCCTAGGGAGATCAAGTTAAAATAGAGTTACTCGGTGTACTCAGTTACCTGGATAGATTATGGACTTTTAGCTTTTTTTACGCCAGGCTGTTCTATTGCCTGCCCATCTTTTACGACTGTAACAGCGTTACCGAGTTCCGCAACTTTTTCAGGTGGACAATCAAACTCGTCCCCGGTCTTGTAAAAAGCTTTGTTAATGGCTACGTGGCTAATTTTCACTTTTACTTTTACCATACAATCACCATTTAACTCGATCCAAGACCTGTAATAGAGCAGACACATACATCAGTCATGGTTGCAGTGTTCAGGTGCTTGAACCGTGGAACAAGTGCGGCGGTCTGCTGCATCTTGATATCTCCGGTTTTTGTGTTTCCGTCAGCGTACCATAGGTTGTT
>Ga0172381_10003264_pt1 | contig 17307 bp, 33 predicted proteins | sample Leawel6488metaG_FD_119754 | JGI IMG/M metagenome (GOLD analysis project Ga0172381, IMG submission 119754) | Leachate microbial communities from a municipal landfill in Southern Ontario, Canada - Leachate well 64-88 metaG | ecosystem: Engineered > Solid waste > Landfill > Unclassified | place... | reverse complement strand
TGATGTTCTTTATTATCCTGATATTCCTTAAATCTATCATTAGTAAAGATAGTCACTATCAAAATAACCAAAACGCCAAGAACATATTTAAATATCTTCATAAGGTTCTTCTCACTCATATCATTGTAATTTTCCCAACAATATCTTAACATTTCCATCAACTGATTCTATGAGTTTTACCATCTGTTTATTTGTTTCGGCAGATTCATCAGAATGCCTTTTTAATGCTTCCATAATTTTATCGTCCTGATCGTCAACATATTTATAAGTAGGTCTTATGTTAAACTCATGCGATATACGTTCATCTTCCAACTTCTTTTGCTTCCCTTCTTCCTTTTCCATGATTAATTTTTGTGTTAAAAGAAATATTATTATTGATACACATACTGATATTATTACTGGCTCCTGTTCTCCAAAAATTCTCTGAGTAAGAAAAAATACAATTATTGCTATTGCAATTGAAATGATGAGTGTACACCAGATTGAGTTAAGGAATTTTTTAGGCATGACGTTTTTTCAATAAATATAAACAATAAAATAAGGCAAGCATTAAAAGAACAACCAGTATTATACTCCAGACATTCTCCCATGCGGATTTTGAAAGCAAATATATCCCAGAGAAACAACTTATATGATAAGCAATCTTAATTCCAAGATAAATGAGTAATCCTCCAAAAAACCATTTTATGAAGCCAGTTGCAAAAAGAAATATAATAGTACAAAGAGTTAGTGTGAGTCCCTCTTCTGAGATTGCCCACACTACACCCCATTGTTTTTCTGTCAATCCTAAATAGCCTTCGTGTGATAAATGATATAAACTGATCGCTATTGTAAATAACAAACAACTTGAAACGGTCAATATTTCTATCAAATCAAACTTTTTAGCCATGCCATGAATCTTTTAAAGATATTGGTTTTTTTTACTTTTAATCCTTTTCCATCTGGAGGATCAGGCGGTTTTGGAGGAGGACGAATAATTGGTGACATAATTTTACGTTTTAAGTTAATATTTCAAATCGTCACAAATATCAATAGTAAAGTGTATAGTGTTTTCATAAAATCTTAACCATTAAACATTGAGATAATCTACCTGAGCTATACGACTGTAGCAGTGCATAACCTGCTGTATTTTTTGCTCTTGAAGGGACATAAGACCCCACACCGGCAGGGAAAGCAGTTCCTCCAGATACATAATGTTTTATAAACGTGTCCTTATTCTCTTTTGAAACAAACACGGCATAATCATTATATGAAGTGACAATGATATTACCTAATGAGTCTCTAAATATAAATGTGCCTTCTGAATATGTATTAATAATATTTTTATATTTTGTAATTTGAGATATGTCGGTTAATTTAAATTTATATATGCCATGATTTGCAACCGTATAGGAATCAGACCCCGCAAAACAAACATCCCCGTGAAATGCAATCCCTTCAAGCTTGCCAATCTGATTATTTGAACTTACTAATGTGATTTCCCATGTATCCAAGTCAATATCATAATGTGCTTGTAGTATATGCACATTAGATGATGCTTGACCGTCTCCCGTTGTTATATAGAAATAACCATCTCCTGTATTATAATTAATACAATGAATATGTCTAAATTCTTTTACGGGGTTTGTGTAATTTACTTTATAAAAGCTCTTCCAACTCACACCAGCATTAATAGTGTAGAACGCATTAATGTTTATATATTCAGTATCTGCATGAATGGAATAATTGCCTATTACGTCAATCTCGTTACCACCAATTATAACTCTTTCTGAAAGTAAACTACAATAGAAATTGTCTGCTGTTGTTGGCACAAAAGGATTTCCATCTGCGCCGGTTATAGTAGACTCTTGATATGTTTCAAGATTGTCATCCGAATAATACATCTTAGTAGGACCTGCAAAACATATATTACCGTTTAAATATATTTCTGCATAATCTATTTGAGTTACAACTCCATTGAGATCAAGTGTATTTAATATAGTAGTGCCACCATCTGCAGAAAGCGTAAGATAACGTCCATCGAAAAACAATACCTTATTATCTCTGTGAACGCAAACATGCCTATCTTCAAAATAATAATCAATAAATGCCCAATCTGAATAAACACCACAATATTGCAAAACTTTTTTTAAATCATTACCGGTCTTGTCTGTATTATAGCCAATTATTTCCTTAATCACATTTTCCGAACGCTTGACAAAATTTAACCCTTGATAGCCGGAATTAGCCTTATTATTAAGTTGAAATTGTTTGAGTTCTGTTTCGTGCCAAAGGTTTGTGTTTGTTGAAATATATTTCCCTACCCTTCCATCTATATGAAAGTTGGTTGCACTTGAACGATCCCAGTTTGAATAAGGTATATTTATATAACTATCAACCCCATTATGATTTAACGAATCTCCTACATAATCCGCATCTGTTATGTTATCGTTTTTCTTTGCTTTCACATATCCTACAGGAAGCGTAGGAGAAACAATAGGAGTACCGTCTAATTTATTAAATACATCTATTCTTCCATTACCTAATTCATAACTACTATAACCATAATTCAACCCATGACGTGACCCCTCTGAACCATAAGAGACCGAAGCAGCGGTCAGCCCTGATCCTGTCATATGAAACCCATTACCGGATATATCATTTATGTTAAAGGAGTTACAAGGCCAGTGAGCCTCATTAGCATCACAACTAATAGATCCGTGATTATATAATAAGGTTTTTTCATCTGTTGACAACAACCTATGATGTATTCCAATATCAGAAAACGATGATAGCTTAGATAAATTACCAACACCCCCGTCAGTATAATTCATGCCACCTATCATAAATTCTATTGTATTTGCAAGTGCATTAAATGTGCCCGTAAATGCAACATCCCCACCCACCTGTATGTTATTTACAAATAAACGCAGTTTTTTTGCAGTTTGGTCAATTTCCATCAAACAAAACAACATCCCAGCACCAACAATACTATTGTCTGTATAAGCAAGAACAGCACCACCAGATGATTGACAAATTGCATATAGCTTGCCAGTTGTTAAAGTAACCCCGATTCCATATTTACCATTTAACGACGCTGTGTATAATTTACCAATATAACCTTGTGATGCCGTTAGGATTGCGTCGTCCTGTCTTACCCACCCATACAATGTTAAGTCAGAGTTGCCTATATCAAACGCACCATTATCAGCAACATAGGCATAATTAGTAACTGCACTTTTTTTAAAATACGGTAATTGAATTGTAGCAGGATCGCCTCCAAGTGAGTTAGGAAGAGTTAATCCTGACCGTGTATTCTCTTTTGACCAGAAATTCAAATCATTTTGCGCAAATAAACGACTCTTCCAAGAAGAGGAAGAAGCAATTGTAATTCCTCCTTTTTCATTTGCAGGAATTTTTGCACAATTTAATATAGAGCTTCTACCAACACTCATTTTTATTTGAAGTAAATAGCGGAAACATTTAAGGATCCAGATTCAGGAGCCATGATAGTTATTGGACCAGCGGCCTTACCAGATTGACCGGATATACTAACAGACGTACCACTCGGGACAATAATAATAATACCTTCACCGTCTTTCAAACGAAACCCATCGCTACCAGCATCAAATACTAATAATGAATCAAATTTATCAAAAGTATATTCTGCCGATATTGGCATACACTTCGGGGCTTTCAATAACCTATCATCTACACTCATGACTTTATTTCATTAATATTTCCTGCACTTCTTTATCTGGTATGGTTCTCCATACTGTATTTAAACTCTTTTGATAGGTACGGATCTCCATAGTTCCGTTGCTTTCCCTACTTATTATTATGCTCAAATCATCCTTTTCACAATGATACTTACGAGCCTCATGAACAAACAATTTCTCAATATGTTCTTTCACTAACGAAACATAATCTCCACCTATTAATGCATTTAATATACTCATATTTATAGAGGTTTGGTTTGCTTAATAAATACAAATATATGAAATACTATTTAACCCATGGTACAAATTTTCGAAGATATATATCTGGTATTAATAACAGTGCTGCAATGACTACAAATCCTGTAATAACAATTGCTTTTTTGTTCTTTTCAAAAAAACTTTTTTCTTCAGATGCTTCCATAATTTTAGTAATTTATGATAATTTATCTATGATCGAATATAATTTCGATTTTTCACTGTCGCTTAACTCGTTAAGCAAGTCTGTTAGTAATGATACATTAAACTCTATCTGGTACCATCCAGCAACTTCAGCAATTTGATATTTGTTGTTAAATCTGCCAAAAATACTATATATGGCTTCTTCATCAGTACCTAATCCAAAAAACAACGAGCCATGTAATGCTTTATATATCTCTCCGGCATAAGACTTAGCTTTCGTTTCTCCTAATATTGTGAAAGATCTTCCGTTTATAATTGTTGGATCAAAATAATCACATGTTTGCAGAGCAGTAACGTTCTTATCCTCTTTCTTGTCTTCAGAAGTCTTAACAAGACCAAGCTTGGCCATTACTTTGTAAATGAAAAACACACCTACAAGTGCTCCTGCGATGTAAATATAGATGATTACCTTGTCTTTTGTCAGTGCTGCCATTTTATGCAAATCTTATAAATCCTACTAATCTCAAACCATTTTTTACAGTGTAATCAATGTTCCTTGTTTTCTCTGCTACAATGTACCCTTCATTTGTTCCTGATGAACTTGTATTACCCTCAATTGTAGTAAAATTACCATAACCAAGTTTCTTGACTATTCCTGCATGTCCGTTCCAAGTTGGGCTTCCATTACTATACATTCTCCAAATAGCCATGTCTCCTGCTTTCGGAACTGACTTAACTTCAAAACTGGGATCATCTTTCAAATTTTCCCAAGTTTGCCAAGAAGATCCACTTACTTTTTTAAGTATCTTCTTTTTAAGAAAATCCGGCGCCATGTTATACCAAGACAACTTTACAAAATAAACGCACCACGCATCACCCGGCTCCCAACCAACTTCTTCCATTAATTGTTGAAACCGCTCATTTGTAAAACCTGTATTACCGGCAATTTCCGTTTGACCTACAAGACTTTCAGAGAACTTCACTATCCTTCTTCTATTCCTGATAGTTAATAACAATCCCACCCCGATTAAGATTCCGGAAATGCCAAGATACAAATATGTCTTATCCTTCCCGGAAATCATATTCTTATTTACTTATTACCTTTTCAATATAATGTGCAAGTATTATACTTGCTGTTACTGCAATAATTATTGTCAGTCCTATTAACGGATAAGCAGTTGGCTTAATCTTAACTGACACATCAGCTTTCAAAGAGTCACCCGAAGTAAGACTTTCAAGTGTATCAGATAATGCGGAATTTTTAAAATCTTTTTCCATATGATAATTTTAAAATCCAAATAAATTACTAAATATTGAAATATCATTTTTTTCAACTGAAGGATCTGTTGATTTATATGCAGGCGCATTTGATGATAATGCTTGAGGGACCGGGGTTAGGTAATTCTGCATCTCTTTATAAAGACTGTAAGAAACCTCTTTAACAGAAGCAAGTTTCATAAGTTCTGTCTCTGTTTTGCTTCCGAAAACTCCATCTTCAACAAGAGGATTAATAGATAACCACCAATGTATTAATGATTTTGAGTTTATGTACCTCTGAACAACTTTTACTGCGTTTTGTTCTGCCTGATTAACACCTGATCCTTTTTTCAAAGGGAACAAGGCACTCTTAGTTGTCGTTTTAGCAGGTTCTATTATCTCAGGAGATCCAGCATCAATACTGGCTTGTAGTTTTTTACGCTTATTTCGTAATATAATTGCTCCCGATAAAACTACTATTGCGCCAATAACAGAACTTATAATAACTACCTTTTTCACGTTTGTCTTCATATGTTTATCTATAATGGCACTCCAAATTTATCATATATTGCCTTTACTGTCTTTAAATTAGAACCAGATAATTCAGCTCTGATCCATCCTCCAAGGTTCTTCATCACGGCACCTATTTTATTGCTCAAAAAAGTATCAGAAAGCCCCATTCCATCATACGGCAAAATTCCAAACTTTTGTGTAATCAATAAAAGATCATCTTTGGTCTTTGCTTTTGAAATATTATCAATAATGGCATCATCATCTGTCCCCCATCGGTTCATTGCATTTAATAGATTTTGGGCGATTATGGTTGCTTCATCGTCTGATAAAGTAACATTACTGTTTCTTATCCCAAGATTAGCCAGTTGATCCGACATCTCTTCATAATTCCTACCTGAAGAATATTGCCCGGCATTTTTATGACGTATTTTTCTAATAACAAAAAAAACAATTATCCCTGCAATAGCTATACCAGTTCCAAAAATCAAAATCTTAGGATTCTTGATTCCTTGCTTTTTTAGAAAAGCCTCCGGTATCGCCATTATTGCACTCATAAGTATTATGTATCTAATGTCCCTGCATTTAATTCTGTCTCATTTTGAGATTTTGATACATATTGATTAAAAAAATTACTGACTCCCGTCTTAATTTTATCAATCTTTTCAGCTTCTTTTGCTTTATAATCTGGTGTATTTAAAATGACGTATCGCATTACAAATGCACCAACAGCCGCCCAAAATATTTTTTCAAACATGACTTTATTTTTTTGCTCTATTTTGAATCATAAATAAATCAGATGCAAATGCTCTATCAACAGTCCCTTTGTCTGAATCATAAAGACTATTGGTTCCACTCATATAATACTGAACTGCACTCAACGTTTCATTATCGTAGACACCCATGTTACTTAGCATTATACCCGTTAAACCAACTAACGCATTCTGCAGTCCATAAACTTCATTGCCTTTATCCCCCAGTTGAATTACATCAATGGTCCCGGATATTTTTTTCTTTTTGCTCGTAAATAACAAAACAGCAAGAACAATACCCGCAGTAATAAATATCAGATGTTGTTTTTTCATCTGATTTTTATTTTATAAGGTGGTTGATGTCTTCGCTGCCTGTTTTGCCTTGTAGAGCTTATAACCATTGTTTGCTGAATAAATAATTGCTCCAATAATAACTGCCCAAAGAGCATACTTAACAAATGGTTTCATAATAGTAATTTTAAAAGTTATACATAATAATTAACTGGTCAAATTCAACATTCGCTGATAGTTATCATTAGTGTCTGGCATTATATTACCAAATGCATTAATGGCTTCAATCTGCGGATAACCTAACTCATCATAAATTGCCTTTGCACGTGCATCGCTTTCTTGTTCACTATCCTGATCATAATTTAAAAAATTATGAGAATATTCATGAAGCAAAATAATAATCCTTTCTGGAATAGTTGTATCGTCAAATTTTGATTTTGATACTTGAATAACCGGCAACTCTATATGGATGCGAGCAGGAGTAGGATGGATATTGCCCGCATCATCATATATGTTCCTTCTTAAATCGATGATAAATGGTACATTCTCCCCATAGAATTTTCCGGGACGTAACCTGCCAATGATCCTGCTCATTTTCTCAATCCAATTGATAACCGGATCTGTTGATTTTGAAAAATGTGTTGGGATTATTTGTACTGAAGCTAATTTAAAAGGTAAATCATTTTCAGACCAAACAAGTATTTTAAGATGGTACGGAGACTGGGGACAATTAAGAACCACCTCTTCTGATCCGGTAATTTGAAACCGGGACCTAAAATAAAAGGTGTTTTTATTTATGGGATCATAGCCCAAGATATATATTGGGATTGTTGACCCATCTGTTGTTATCTTAAACTTAACAGCGCATGAATTTTTTTTCGTATTAACCAGATATTGCTCCATTATCCTGTTTCCCCTTTTTCCATAACCAGATTGCAGCAACGAGCGCAGTCAAACCTAAAAATAACCAAGGCAAATAACTTTGTGATGTAGCCTTTGTTTTACCTGTTTTTAAAAGTTCTTCATTTTGCTCAGATGTAATCTTTGCTGAATCCTTATTTGATTTAATAACATCGTCTACTGTAATCATTGATATAAGGTTTTAATAGTGAATAGCAAATTTAATCTATTTCTATTAAACCATACTAAAAAAACAATAAAACAATGCATATCATAATAGAAAAATATTCCTATTATGACATGGCACTGCAATAATTATTTCTTAGCAAATATCTTCTTTCTGTTCTTGTATAACAGGAAGGCAGCAACAATTACAATTATCCCACCAATAATATATTTTGTCTTACTGGTAGAAGTGGTTGATGCAACTTCTGTAGTTGCAGCAGCAGCAGCAACAGCATGTGTCATTGAACCGCCAGTTATTCTTGCCCCTTTTATATAATCAACCCCATTTTCAAGCCATACGTAAGGAGTAGCTGTTGTTGTTGGATTTGCTGCTGAAACGGATATTGTGCCAGTAAATGATCCTTTTGATGTGGTTACTGTTACTTTGTCCCCTTTTTTATAATCAGGTGTTTTTGCAGTAAGAACAACTATTGTAGCACCTAAAGGACGGGCAGTACCAGCCTTGCCTGCACCCCTGAATTCTACAAATTTAACCCCTACAGATCCTTCTGCAGCATTATGGAAATTCTGATCGAACTCTGTCTGATAAAAGATTGCCATGATTTTAAATTTTAATGGTTAATACTCTATTTTATTGAATTTACTTTGCTATTTTCCAAAGAATAAATATTAAAACTGCCAGTCCTCCACCACCAAGTATAACTGCACCCCATGGTTTTTTTAATCCAAGAACACCTGTCTCTTCTTCTTGATTATTTTCTACAGAGACACCTGAAACGACTCCTGATTTTAACTTATTATACGTGTTGACAGCGCTATCAGCATATCCAAATATCTTATCTGATATATTCCAGCCATCTGCATTCCTATAATAGACTCTATTTTCCTGTTCTTTTATTATTGATGCCATAATTCTTAGTATTTATTATTTGGATATTTTTACTTTTTTAAAAATATAAATTCCACCAAAAATAAGTGCAATTACTCCAATACCAATACCCCCATAGAGTAAATATTTTTTAGCACTTGCACCGACAGTTGCGGAACTTGCTTCTGCAACCGCCGTCTCTGCCGTAGCAGCTATTTTATCAGCTTGCGCCATTGCAGTTTTATTTGCAGCAGTAGAAGTTGCTTGCGCTGAAGCTGCTGATACAAGCTGCGCTTGCAATGCTAATAATTCATCAAGTTGTTTTTTTGAATTCGTTATTATCATTGAGTTTTGGTCCCTCTGTTCTCTCCATGTTGATATATGCCTTCCAGATTTAGAAACACATCTTAATGATTTATTATCACATGTTGCAATTCCAGCCAACGCTTCATTATAAAGTGTTGTTGCTGCCTTTAATGATGCCGTAACAGAAGCTATTGAAGCATTTACCTCGGCAAGAGTATCCGTGCTCGATGTTGCGTTCTTGTAATTATTTTCTCCAACTATTGATCCCATGACATCATTTTTTAAAAATTAAAACCAAAATCCCTATGCCAGCTATTGCCATTGCAATATAAATAGTAGTCATATCGCTCAGTCTTTCTTCTGCCGTTTCCCCTGTAAAAGATGCAACAATTGCTTTTGTTTCATCAGCAATCGCCTGTGAAATCTTTTTTTCAGTAGAAGTATAAGCCGGATCCTTCTGTATAACCTCATTTTCGGCTGCCGCAGTTGCAGCTTTCTGAACTGCTTCCTTTTTTTGAGCAAGATATTCAGCCGTTCTTGCTGCTAATGCAAGTTTTTCTTGTGCTGCAGTTTGCTCTAATTCTTGCTTCTGTAATAGAGCTTCTGCATTTATAGTCTCTTTCGCTAATTTATCTGTCGTTTCTACTGGTATATTAGAATTTATAGGAGTAATAGTCACAGGAATAGTAGTTACTAATCCTTCATCGTATTCTGGGGCGCTAACCTTTATTAGAGACGATTGAACATTAAGCCATTTATTTTTATTCATTAACCTCATTGAACTTTCTTTTTCTTCATTGAAATTGCTATCAAAACAACCATAAGAACTAAGCCAACTGCTGGAATAGCATAGACCCAAACATTTGTTGATGCTTCCTTATTGGCTATAGTTTCCAATATTTGAAGTTTCTTTTCTTCTTCAGCTGCTTTTTTTTCTGAATAAAAAAGATCACCAATTGCCCAATTTCTGTAATTTTTATCGTTATTCATGATTTTATTTTTTACGTCTTACAAGAATAACTCCAATTATCACAAACACTACTGCTACACCTGATACAATCAATATTTTTGTAGTGTCGGAATTACTTTGTGAATTTAAAACTGCTTCATATAGTAAAGTATCCTGTTTTTCCTGCTCTGCCTTTGATGCTGTTACTGATGAAAAAATACTGGTTGCTCCAGAGATAATACCAGCCAACAGTCCAGCAGCATTACTATATCCGGAACGTAAGATCAATGCATCAACTTCTGTACGAAAATCTTCATTATTCCTTAGTAAATAAATATATAAATTGGCTAATTCCCCATGTTTCATTTTTTTTGTGGACTCGCCAGAATACTTTTCAATCAGCTTCATTAATTTTGATTTCTGATTGACATAAATCTTAGCGTATGGAGTATATTCGTTAGCCATGGCGTTTATTTTTTTACTTTATTCCAGACATATGAAATAAGAACGAAAGCACCAATAACTGCAAGTGCTGTCTTTGCATAGTGCCACGCTGTAATATTTTTAGCTTTAACAACATCTGGCACCTTTAATACGGCTTCCTCCGTTTCTTCTCCGGTTGCTGCAAGACCACAACAATTACTATAATCACAACCACATGCATTGAATGGGTATTTTGGTTCCCGCCTTGGCGCTTTTCCGCCTATGTTAAGATAGGGATCGTCAACGAAATTTTTAAAGCTTTGAGATTTATTATCTGTAATCATTGCTGTATATATTAATTGTTATGTTTGCCATATTTCATCCAGAGTAACAAAGCTCCCAAAATTATTAATCCAATTGCTAATCTCATGCCTTGTCTTTCTTTACGTGCTTCCTTTTCATCTTCAACTAAATTGTAATAGTACATGCTATTCATTTTTAGCCATTAAACCCCAAAATTTACCAGCAAGGTAAAAAACACCAATTATTATAAGTAAATCCCTTGCCAATAATTTATAATTGATAAAATTATTTTCCTGTGCCAATAATCCACCCGTTGAATTCATAAAGTTATTGCCATTATTGCTGCTTTTACAAACATCCGTAATAACATCATATAATGGGTGTTGTTTTAAGAGATCTACAACTACCTTATCACCATACTTATCAACTAACTCATTGCATACTTCTTCCATTTCATCCTCATTAATAGGTGCCAGATAGCCAGTATAGCCATAATTGGCCAATACTTTCATGACACCTTGGGGATTTGAAACGATAAGATAGTCAAGCCATGTAATTCCATGATTTGACTCGAATGCCTGTGATGGTTGATTTAATCCATTGATTCGCATAGTGATACTTTAAAATTATAAAAATAATTATAAAAAAGGGCAAGGGTTTGTCCTTGCCCTTAATGTATCACTTGACTATGCGCCTCTGGCCATATCAATCTGTGGCAGTCCGGTAGGAGCAGCAGTATTCGAAACAGCAACAACAGGCGAATTCCTGAGTGTGTTCGAAACAAGAGCTTTCTCTACTATCGTAAATGTAAATGTCACGGTTTCACTTGCGTTAATCGTGAACTGGATATACATTGACGGTGTAACCAACAGCTCAAATGTTGGAGCATCGATCTGTGTGGTCAATTGGTTCTGGGCAGAACGATAATTAAGAGGTTGGAAAAGCCTTCTCTCCTGTGCACCTGTTGATTTATTGTCATACAGGTAGAGAACATTTGCGAACTGAGTTGCTGACACAACTGTCATCTTCAGACCCATGATCCTGACCGGTTGGCCAAGAACCTCAGTCTTAAGCTGCAGATGCGAGCTTTCAGCTACGGTTACTGTTACTCCTGCTGCTGTATTCAATGTATCAGTAAGGTCAAGGTTTGAACCAAAAATGGTTGCTGTTGCACTTGCTGCTGAACTTCCGTTCACAACCTTTACCGTCCATGTACGGTCATTAGGATCAAGGGTTTCCTGTGATGCTAAACCAGCACCAGCTGCATTGTGGTATCCTCTTGAATATTGAACACCTTCGAAGTTTCTAAAACTTCCTGAAGAATTCCTGAATCTTCGCTCGGCCTGACGCCTTACCTGGGAAATGCGATCAAAATAGCTCATTTTCATAAGTTTTTAAAAAAGATGGATGATTAAACTTTCGTCTCTATCATCGGACTGATCCATTTTTCATAGATCACAAGGGCTAAAATTGTAAAGCCAACCGTGATGAGAGCTTGTTTTACTGTTGTACTCATTGTACTAAGTATTGTGACAAATTCAGTTTACACCCTGAGCTATGACAAAGTTAATACCTTATTTATAAACATTCCAAATAAGATGTTTTCGCACATCAAAGAAATATGAATTTCGGAAATGTTATAACTAATTGAATATTAGTTACAATATAATCTTTTCGGAAAGGATTATATGAGAAAGTTATAAAGAAGGGAGGTATGCTTTTGATTTGTTTTGAATAAATGATTCAATAGCTTCTTTTTGAGACTTATATTTCCTACCACCATCCCCTTCAAAATCAACATGTGCCATTAATGCCCTAATTTCATGATTGTTATATTGCAGATAATTAATACAACCCTTCCTAAAATCTTCCGGGGTAACGTTAATTAATTTTTCCTGAAGCATACTTACCCATAAATGATAATGCGGATCAATGGTATATTTATAATCAACAATTGCTTCTGCTATTGAAAACAACTCCAGATTAGTTACCCGCTGTTTATACTTGATAATTTTTTCGCTTTGTTTATGCCATCTAAGATATGACATCTCTGACCATACTTTAGGAGGAATTGCCCTTAGTGATTGAAAATGAGCAACAAGATCCACTCCAAGATGCCTTAATCCAATGAACATCCCAACAAAATCCTGACTAAAATTGCTTAAAGCATATTTATTCATATCTTCAAGAAGCAACAATCCATTACGATAATATTTAACAATAGTGCTCGCTGTTGTCATTAATTCGCCAATAGTCATCGGTTGCTGATTTTTTTTATAAGGTAGTATCCTATATTTCCCCGGAGCAACTATTTTTCTTATCTGTTCAGATCTTTTAAATTCATTTTTTTCTGTTACATCAAAATCTATTGCCTTGTAGCCATGATATCCGTTTTCATCACAAAACTCATTATTTACATCAAATACAAGCGCTGGTCTTCCTTTCCATCCGGAAGCATCGCTCATAACATACCTTTCTATTACCTGATTGGTTAGATAAGTTTTCCCAACTCCTTTAAAACCTATAACAACTTCAAAACTGGGCTCTCTTAAATTCATATTGTTATCATTTCGGCAAAAGCCTCTATTTTATCTTTAGGTATCGGCAATATTCCTGCATTTGCCATATCAATAATTTCTGGCAATAATACCTTTTTACTTACATTAAGTATTTTATTGTTTATAATATCTACATGGACAAAATAGGCAAGCTGCTTATTTAGTTCATAGTAATCCGTAAAATCCGATAGACCGTTATCTGTATATTCCTTGCTTTTATGAGCGATATATTTACTTGCCTTCTCATAATTTGAATTAACAAAGAACTGTGCTATCATTATAGTACCTAAAACTTCTCCGAATATTGGACCTAAACGCATGAATACAGTGGAATCCAAATCCGGATCTGCACTTATCCTTAAAAAATTTGCACACTTTAATTCATTATCAGTTACAGATTTATAATCCCGGCAAACCATAATATCAATATCATTAGATTCCCATTTATTCGATTGACATAGTAAGTCGGATATGGAATCACTTAATGTATCTGATTCTGCTATAAGTAACCCATTTTTAAATTTTTCAGACAAATATGTATAAACCTGAAGGTATTGTTTATCTTTTGTATTAACTACACGGGGCTTCGGATTAGTATAATTAAAAACAAGAGAATAGTTAACCTTATCAAGGCTTTCATATGTTTTCTTTTGAGTTGTTACATTAGCAGGGCGCTTTCGATCCTTACAATAAGCGACCATTTCTTCAATATTAATAATACTTATATCAATATTAAGCCCGGATAGAGATATTATAAAATAATTATGCTTTGGTTCCATCATTATCTTTATTATTATTATTTACTTCTGCTTCCTTTTGTTTTTTTGTAAATATCTCAGGGTTGCTCTTTGACAATGCCTCTTTCATATATTGTTCAAGTTGCTTTTTTAAGCTATAAGTTCTAATACCCTGATCAGTTACTAAAACACCTGTTGCAACCCAGAATTCAGTTTCAGGATTAGCAAAGGCCATTTGTTTATATTCAAGGTAATGCTGCAACGCTGCTTTCCACATTTTAATATTCTCATCTGGAATAGCAAGCGCTGTCTCAGCAGATTTATTCATCTTTTCAAAAGCTTCTACCCAGTTTGTAGTAAGATTGCCCTTTTCTACGTTTGCAATGACACTATTCATGTCAATCTTTACATAACCATAAGTAGCTCTTGGTAAGTAAATTTGTACTAAATTACCAATAGTGTTCGCAAATGTTCTTGCTGAACCCGTAGGCAGTGTTACTCCCGGCCCTTGTTCTCCTTCTGCTAAATCACTTGCATTCCCGGTTTCTTCATCAAAGGAAAAACTCTTTGTTTCATCAACTGGAGTCGCATTATAATTTGGGCCGTGTTCTTGTTTATCAGGACCCAATGGTTCTCCTTTCTTTTGATCTGGATCAGGTTGTGACGTTTGGGCGTTTCCACTACCCGGGGACACGTTAGTATTTATTCCTGAAGTGTAGCTCCTTTGTATCACTGGACTTAATAAAGGAGACATTGATACATCAGTCCTTTGTATTGTTGCAGTTCCGGGCATATTACTTAATATTTAATTTTTCAACTACTTTATTATAACATTCCATAAATTCTTTATTATAATTCGGCTGTGCAGTCCATCCAATAACATCTTTGATATAATAATTGATTGCACGATCCGATAAACCAAGCAAATTAGCTATAGCTGGCACACTAAGTTTTAAATACTGAGTGGCTATAAAAGAAATTATCCTTTTTGCATTAGTACATTGAGTATTACTAAATAGGTGCATGTCGCTTATTGAAATGCCACATATTCTACAGGTTTCCCTTTCAAGATTACGATATAAAGGGTAGTCTTTTGTACTAATTACCTTATCAAAATGCTCAAGCCAGAAGATCATTGTCTCTGCACCGTAATTCATTATAAATTTTTGAATCGTGATCTCTGTTGTTGATATTATAGCCATCCGAAAAGGTTTTTAAAGAAACGGCCCCAGCTTAGCATAACCAACGACAGGGTGTGACTGATTCATCGGTTCAACAATAAATGTTGGCACTTCAGAATGGGGCCGGGACTTTTATTTTATTACAACATAAACAGGAAACAGGAACTCCTTTTCCAACTTCACTCCTGCAACAACCATATCGTTACCTGTTGGATTTATGCCAATGCCTTTTAATTCCACATAAGACCATTCTTTTTTTGAATGTAATTTTGCTGCAAGCTCTTCATTTTCCTTTTGTGGCTTTTCATCTGAGTGACGTTTTTTAATCATCTCCACAAGCTCAGGATAGTCATTATACTTCTCCCCTAATGCCTGAAGATTATCATATTTTGCAGCATTGATCTCTGATTTTGCATCAACAATGAATTGGGCTTTTTGATCCTCGGCAGCTTTTTTTGATTGTGCTTCAATCTTTTCAAGCTTTTCAATTTTTTTATCAATAAGAGGAAGTACGTCTGTAATATTTTGGTATTGTTCCTTTAAAAGCAGAATATCTTTAATAGTGCCCGCTTCTGCTATTGCAGCCCTTGCTTCTGCTATATCCTTCTTGTGCTGGGCTTCTTTTACTGAAGGAGGATCCTCTTCTGTTATGTTATGTAATGTTTTAAAAAGATTTACAAGTTCTTCATCCCCCGCTTTTATCTCTTCATCTGAAAGCTGGTTGTTTTTTACCTTTTCTTCAAAATCTCTTGCCTTACTGACAAAAGAAGGATCGAGTACGTCAGATTCTAATGTAATCTTGCACTCTTTCATTAAAATACGATATTGGATTTCCATGGATAAGGTTTTTTTATGTTTGAAAACAAAGTTATGTAGAATTATTCCAAATAACAAAAATATTTTTATTTATAATTTTAAAGCGCTTTCGATATTCGCCTGATCAAAGTAAAAAATAAGATCCATCTCACTATTGGCGGCAAGTTCAATCTGGAATGATGTTTGCCCATTTAATATCATTGGAGGATTTATAGGAACATCAATTATTAGATTTGTTTTATCCATTGCAGATATATACTTCCCTATTGAAATATCACGGTTTGTTTCAGTACCAACACTCTTTGAGTTACGGATTTTAATAATATTACCAATCTGCTCAACCGTAGTTAATATTATCCTCATTAAATCCACTTTTATTGGATTTGTAAGATATTCACGGGAATTTTGAATATATATATCATTACCTGCATTGTCTAATATGATTGCTATGTCTGCCATTATGCTTCTAATTCGTAATCATCACACTTTTTAGCTGCAGAAGATACATGACCAGACTGCGCTATTATTTCATTGGTATTGTTCTGACCTTCTTCGATATTTAAGCTTGTGGTACCTAATAAGGTTGTATTAAGATTGCTCCATTCAAATGACGGAATATCGTTTGGTGCTGCTTCATAATATATTCCGGCAACATAAGCAAAAATCCATCCGCCGGCAGGACCAACATCCCCCATTGAATAGCCACCAACATCTCCAGCAAAAGATCTTACGGGTCTTATTCTGCCAGCAGTGCTTTTAGGAGAAGTACCTTGTGCGCTTGTTACGAAAACCCTTCCCCATGAAATGCCTGCATCATATTCACTTGATGACCAGTAAAAATCAGTAAGTAAATTACCAATGGCCATGTTATATAAATTTGTCTGCATATAGCCCAATGCATCCTGAGCTGGTAAATACCAGTCATTATAAAGTTTCTTAGTCTTGGCAGTTTTTGTATCTGAAGCTGCACTTGATCCTGATATATTATAAGCTCTAATCCTATAATAATAGTCTGTATCTTCACTTAACCCGGTCACACTATAATCCAATACATCACCAACATCTTTATTATTAAATCCCGATACAAAGCTTACAAACCCTATATCGGTAGCCACATCAAGATAATACCCTAATGCCCCTGTCACATCATTCCAATTAGCAGTGAAAGAATCT
>Ga0172381_10003263_pt1 | contig 17309 bp, 19 predicted proteins | sample Leawel6488metaG_FD_119754 | JGI IMG/M metagenome (GOLD analysis project Ga0172381, IMG submission 119754) | Leachate microbial communities from a municipal landfill in Southern Ontario, Canada - Leachate well 64-88 metaG | ecosystem: Engineered > Solid waste > Landfill > Unclassified | place... | reverse complement strand
CATCTTCATCTTCAAATTGACTTCTATTTACAGGGTCGTTATTTCCTGTCCATTTCTTATAGAAGAGGTTAAATGAAGTGCATAGTAATTCTTCAGGAAAGTCAGTCTTGAAAATCTTACTAGTCCAATCCTTCAACGTGTATTTGAAAAAATACCAGATGCCACTACGTTCACGAATCTGGATGCGCTCCCAAGCGTCTATACGCTTAGCTGTCATGTTGTCCTCCTCCTGTTCAGATTGTAACACAAAGCTCACTAAATATAGTCGTGGACCTCCACAATACACCAATAACCCATTGAGACTCTCATGGACTACAAAGAAATAAAGAAGCTGCAGAAACTAGTAAGGAAACACTATGCGGCCTATTCAGTTGGACTAAATTCAGATGTTGAAAATACATATCCGATTAGGTCCGAAAGATTCCAAGCATTCGACATAGGCAGATTAGAGCGTGTTCGTAAGCTGGAAAGAAAGAAAGGGTAGTTATGAGAGACAAAAGCACTTACGCTAAAAAGAAGCGTAAGAAGGCAGAAGAATCTGAGAATCATTCGGTATCCTCAGAGGTTTACCTGTATTTGCCTGAAAACTATAGGTCAAAAGTATTAACTCAATCTACACTAGCTAGATTAATGGAAATTGTTTCATTTACAGTATATGAAGAGAATAAGAACGTAACTAGATTCGTCTCTAGCGTTGGTAAAACGGATAAATTGCGCTCCATGGTAAATGTGCTAGAACAGGTATACCGAATTCTTACTGAATATGATTATGATGATGAGATAAGTGATGTGGAATTGGAAGATCTCATTAGCGAATATTTCAAAAATACCAATGATTCCGAATATAAGTGGAATAAGGAAGCGATTTATCAGGACGCCCGAGGAAGATATTTTACCCCTCGCACAGAAAATCAAAAGATACTGGTAGAATCTATCAGAAAAAACATAGTGACTATTGTAGAAGGAGCGGCAGGTACTGGCAAATCTAGAATTGCTCTGATAATGGCCCTGAATATGCTTGGAGATAATAGAATAAACAAGATCATTGTGATTAGACCGCTCGTTGCAGTAGGCGGAGATATTGGTTATTTGCCGGGGGGAGTTGATGAGAAAATAGACCCTTACCAGAGTCCAATCTCAGAAGCCCTTATTGAATTGATAGGTAAAGACACATATGATGAATACATAGAGAATGAGAGAATTATATTGTATCCTGCCGCTTTTGCGAGAGGTTGCAATATCTCTGATGCATTTGTCATAGTAGATGAAGCCCAAAACTTTGATGAAGTGACTCTCTTGACTCTTTTGACTAGAATTTGTGGAAATACTAAAATGGTATTGACAGGTGACTCGTCACAGGATGATAGAAAAAACAAACATCGAGAAGAATCTGGTCTATCTACAATTAAAAAGAAGCTAAAAGGTGAAGATGGGCAGGGCATTGAAAACGTCGCAATTGTTGAAATGGGATTTGATGATGTTCAGCGAAGTAGAATAGTCAAAGATATTCTGATAGCCTTCGATGTTTAATCACAAGCCCCCTCAAAAGAGGGGGTTTCTTTTTGACAATAAATACAAACATGGCACATGAAATACATTTGAACTCTCAAGAAAATAATTGGAATGAGATGGATAAGAAGCTAATTAAGGCTTTTGCGGAATATCTGTTTAAGGTACTTGTTGTGAAATTTCCTGTTAAGATTGAGCTTAAACAATCATATGAAGATGGAAATGTAGCCGTTTCGACTGATCTCCGACTCGCTTATGTCTTACCTGAAGAAAGATCCATTATAATTTACTGCAAGAATAGGGGTCTTCTTGATATTTTACGATCAATTGCGCATGAAGTCATACACATGGAGCAACAAGATAAGGGTTTACTAGATAATGTTAAAATATCATTCTATCTACCCGACGAAAATGCTGAGGGATATGGCTTGGAATACGAGGCGTATGGTAAATCTGGAATCATCGTCCGAAACTTTAGAGCGATTCTCGATAAAATGTCAAAACAGTGAGGACCTATGAAGGTATTTGAAGCCTGTTTGACTAATTACTGTAACTTCAAATGCAGTTATTGTATTTCAGACTCAAAAAGAGGATCTGATAAATTCTCAGAACCGCTCAAATTAGACGATTCAGGTAATTTACTACTACATGATAAGGAATTATCACAGGAAGAAGTCAATAAACGGGCTGTTATTCTGCAGGAACAAGGTCAATTAGCATTGGATGAGTATGTATCAAATGAACATAAGGCTTGGGTTGCGAGAAGTCACCTAAAACATGATTATACTGATTGGTTGGATTTCGAAAGCCTAATCAAATTTGTCAGATCCCGATTATCAGATGATTGGGTAATTACTCTCACAGGAGGAGAACCTCTATATTATCCTAATATTGAATACTTGATTACTGAATTATGTAAAACTAATCAAGTAGTAGTGACAACTAATGCTTCATTGATTAGAAGCAAAACAAAGCTATTAGAAATTGATCGAAATAAATTATTCTTTAGGGTTGGATTTCATCCAGAATTTAGGAACTTAAAGACATTTGAAGAATGTATGCGATTTATTATAGAGAATAAATTCAAATATGTAATTAACTATGTAGCGCACCCAAAATATTATGAAAATTCAAGCGATCTATATCAAAAACACTTAAATTATTTGAACGAAAATGGTTATTTGTATGAGATAACTGCATTTGAAGGTAGATATAATAAAGAAACCTACCCGAAACCGATAATGTTTCGAAGTGAAATAGAAAATACATTATTCAGCGAATTCGATAAATTCTCATTAAGTAGATCAGTCATAGGATCTTCATTCATTATGTCAGAGCCTAATGGCGAAATATATGAATGTCACGGAAAATCTAAGAAACTTGGCGATGTTTATTCAAATACACTCAATCTTGAGAGAGTAATTCATAAAGCATGCTTTTCAGTCACTGGATGTAATGCTTCCAAATCAGCAAATACCTATCTAAGACTACTATTCAACGACAAACTTGAGTGATTTTTTGACCAAAAAAGTCACTAAATATACATGTTAACCACCAGATAAGAGGATCTCAAATGAGTGAAACATATACAAAGACCCTAAACACCGAAGAATACCTAGCGGTTTATAAGCTAGGTGAATATTTCGACGGGAGTGAAGTTGCTAGATTCGTAGCTTCAAAGATCAATGAGAGAATCGCAGAGGGAATTCGAAATGATAGTAAGAAGGAACCTGCCTTTGATGAGAATAAGAAGCCTGTTCTTGATGAAGAAGGTAAGCAAAAGATTAAGGTCACCCCTCCAGAGAGGATGAATATTGTATTCACAAGAGCAGAATTAGACGGTTTCTTCATTGGAGTTAAGGAATCGGTTGCCAAGTCAGAGGTCAAGGCTGGAGATATTCAAATCATAAAGGGAGTATGTAAGTCTCTAGGAATGTCTCGTAGATTCGAATCGTATTCAGACGGAATATTGAGTAAAATCAGTAAAAACACAGATCCTCTAGATGAGGAAATTATCACTGAACCTCTAGATTAATAACAAGACCCTCGAAAGAGGGTCTTTCTTTTTTCCCCCTAAGATCAAATAGAAACCTTAGATAAATAATTCACATGTTGAACCTTAAAGATGTCACCGGAGTAGAATCTTCTCCAATATCAAAAAGCATTCTAGAAAATTCTTTAGGAAATAACAACTTAAAGGATTCTAGAGCATATGCGAACTATGAATTCATACTCAGTAGCTTACAAGATGGGTCGTTTAAGGCTCCTTCCGTCATTTTCGCTTCAGGTAACGGGACATTCTATCCAAAAAATACTGCATATCAAGGAGAATTCTACTCAGCCAATATACTAGCTCGCGAGGGATATACCAATAGCTGGATGACTTCTTATGGAATAGACGAGAATTACAATTTATCTTATTATGATGGATCTACATTATTCAAATCATTAAGCATTAATCCAGCTACAGGTAGAGGTAAAATTCGCTCTATTGAAGTTAGAAATGGAAATCTACCCGGACAGGCTGGTTTCGTGCAATTCCTTCTTGGATATAATGAAAGCGCATCTACTAATAATGTCGGAAAGTATAGACATAACTTTAGAACTCGTCATTCTACATTATCTAATAGCGAAAATGCAATCGATCTTTACTTATGGGATTATATCAATGATTCAGAAAACGATGTAGGTTCAAGAAGAGTTTTTAGCCTATATGGGACAGGTAGCGTTGAAATTGTGAGCGGAACCCAAATATTTGGACCTCTTAACATAGTAATAGAAACTGAAGAAGAATTAGACAATGAACAATCAACTCTCGCGATCCCAGGAAAAGGCGTAATATACTACAACGAAAGTAAAAATAGATTTAGGTATTCAGAAAACGGTAATGCATTTAAGTATTTCGGTACAGGTAATGGAGGTTCTAATTTTGAAAGCGCACCTTTGGTGAATTGTTCAACCTTTAGAGATTTAAGTTCTGATATAGCTAATCCGCATGCAATAGGGGCTTATTTCTTTGCAAAAGATCCTATTGAGATCAAGGCAGTATGCACCGTAATACAGCTTCTAGATTCAATGAATATATCTGAAATACAATTTGCTATTTACAAACCAAACCTATACATTCAAGCTGGCAATGATATTGCGATGATCGGTAGTACAAACAATAGAGTCATGGATTTAATTGATAGTGGAGAAATACATATAATTAATGCCCGTAACGTGTACAGTGTAGGCGAATTGGAGACTCCTGTAACTGTTCAAGGGTGGTTTTGTGTGGTATTAGCTGCATCACCAAATACAGAATGGCCTTCTATATACGCCACTATGAATATGTCTGAAATGATGTCGATGGCGGATCTTGAGGGTAGGGTCCCTCTCCAATTTATTCGTGATGATATTGTTGTAGATAATGAATCAAACAGATTAGATATGTGGCCTGATACTATTAATTCAATAAATGCAAATGCATCAGGAATGATCAATAAGAACGTGATACCTTACATTAAATTGGAGATAGCATAATGACTAGCCCTTTGCTCCCTAATTCCAGCTACGTACTAAAAACAGGCACCTTTGATGGTTCTCAGGTATTTGAACAACTACCACTAGGAGCAAAAGTTATAGGAACTGACGCAAACGGAAATCCTATAGACGGCTCAGATAATTTACAAACCGATTTGAATTATGTGGCTAATGCGTCATTAGTATACGAAGGAACTCAATTTCAAGATATTAAGTATTATCAAGAACCTGCAATAGGAAGTCCATTTAGAATTCCAGTAGGAACCCCGTTTTATTACTACCAGTATGGATCATATGACCCAATTGATTTATTAGACCCTCCTCTTGTAATTACATATGATTCAAATGGATACATAACATCCCCGGTAGATGTTGGAACAGGAGATTCTTTAATATTTGATGAAAGCCGCAATAGGATAGATCAGAAAGTAATTCATACCGAAATATATTTTAGTTATGCTGATCAATTGGTTAGATGTGATGAGCCTATTAAAGATTCACTTGGAAATCCAACTTCTCCAGATTGGAACGATGATTCGTTAGATACTGACCCTAATCAACTAACTAATGAGATATATGATTACAATGGAGTTCGTGTTGGCAGACGTGAAGTTAGTCTATTAAATGAAGATGCAATTGCTTCAGTAAATGTGGAATTTAATATAGACGATACTTGGGAAGAAGGCGACATTAAACAATTCTACTTTAGATCCTTGATGATGCCTATTAAAATGAATTCATCTGTTTATTATGGAATTAATGCCGACTTAAAAAAAGTTCAAGGCAGAGTGATTCTAACTGTAGAAACTGAAGAGGGTATTGGGTTCATTTATCTGCATAGCTATGCAGATAATCATGTAATTGAAGACGAATCATCAATTGTTCGTACAGATAGGGCATACACCATTAGAGTTGACCTTCGTAGAACTAATGACACATTGGTTCTGGTTTCGTGTGAATATAGAATTCCTTTCTATTACGAAGACACTATTAATTCCATTTACAAACAAGGTGAATTTACATTTAGAACATGTAATTACAAAACATTAGCAGGAACAGAAAGTGGAGTAGCGTCATCTAGTAAAATATTCTACCCTTCTACTAAAAAAGCATACAACAAAGTAACAATAAACATTGGATCTGATTGGTCACCTTCTCTTGTAGGATCAAGCAATTGCTGGGCATACTATAATCTAGCAAAATTAGATGAAAGTGGAGATTCTGAAGTTCATTTATGTATTAAGACATTCACTAATATTACCGACGCAACTGATCTCCCACAATAACAACTAAATAGGTAATGACATGAACATTTCCAAATATTACAAAATGGATCCTACAGATTCTACATCTGTAAGACTTGAACGATTTCCTTCAAATGCAGTTGCACTAAAAACTGATGCAGATGGAAATATTTCTGATGCAGGTCAAGATGTTTATAAAGTCAAAATTAATGCTACAGACGATAATCCTGATTTTCTCGAAGCTAAAATTTCAGACGTAAATGATATACAATTCAAAGCTAATTCAGATAATGATAAAATAGATTCTGTAGTCTACCAGTTAACTGGCTTGGGCGCAATGCTAAATTCAGTAAAAGGAGTAGGATTTGATTTTGAACAAGGTCCGTTTCCGCCTCCTTCCTCTGGTGGGCGCGGTATTGCATTCGGTCGCCGTTATATAAATGGAGTTGAAGTTGATGCATGGGTAGCGCAGGGTAATAATGGTAAATTATACTGGACCGACAATAGAGACGCAACTAGATGGAAAAACATCATAGAAGATGATTCATTATATACTACTTACCCTTCGGCTAGATCTACTTATGGTTGGAGTTGTATCCAATTCGTATACGTAGGAGGAACACATAATTGCTATTGCTGGTTAATGGGATCTGGAGATACGGCTCGAACTTTCTATTACGTTGAACATAAGGCTGAGAATTATAACGCAAATGGTACATTTAAGACCACTGCTATCTCAACAGCAACATATGCTGATGGATTGGGTCCTTATTCAGTAATAGATATTATGCAAGTGGACGCTACTGGCGGAATATTATGGGCCGGAGATGATACTCGTATTGGATATACTACTGATCTTGCAACATTTCAAGTAGCTTTAACAGCCGATCATAATATTGGGGGTATGGGATTTGATGGTGATAATACAGTTAGAGTAATTGAACGAGATTATGGTGTAATCTGGAAAAGTACCTCATATGGTAACCCCGGAACATTTAGCAAAGTAACTTCGATGTATGTAGATGACGTGGAAACTTCTCATTTCCCCGTACCTAATTCAGCTCAATGGGGTTCAATGTTCAGCATGTATGGACAATGGCTCTCAATTAATTTCCACTACGTTTCAGGTGGAATTGGATTTATATGGTCTGATGATGGAGAATATTGGTATACATCAAACGACGAAGCTACTCAATTCTACGATGCTAATAATGATGGTTTAAGATGGTTTGCAACAAATGCTAAATATGCCTCTGGCATTCCAATATATCAACTAATTGTGTCTGTGATACCAGCACACCGAAGAATGTGCCTTGAAAAAGGTGCAGTTATAGATGGAACTACTATTCTAAGAAATCTACCAGACGCTCAATTACTTGGTACCGATAGCAAAGGTAGAATCGTTGAAAAGACAGTAGATCTTACAAGTAGAGGGAAATATGTCCCTACTATGGATGTGGCAAGCGCAATATCGGTAATGATTCCCGGATTAGTTGGTGCAAGAAATGAAATATGTGTTGGTTTTATACCTAGAGTTGACACAAAGATCAGTGATATTACAATGTTTAGTTGTGCAATTAGTCAAGGTGGAACGGGATCTATCATATTAACACTTAGAGATTCATTATATCGTAAAATAGCAGCTTCGGATCCAATAGTAGATCCTACAGGAAATACTTTATTGGCCTCTCAATTAGATGAATTAGAAGATCCCATCACACATGCAACTATTACTGAGTATGACTTAATTTCTGGTCAAATATATTATCTAGGTATAAATTATTCAATAAATGGTGCCGCTTATTTGGGTGCAGTGGCAACTCAAAACATGGCAACAAGCCCATTTAGTTCTCAAAAGTTTGATAATCTAAATTCAGCACCTGACACTTTAGGTGGGGGATCCGAGACACTTCTACGCCCCTACATTGCAATAACTTCGGAGTAAAGAATGAAACTAATAAACATTGAATCTTCAGCTACAGTAACCCCTGCAACATTACTCGCATATTGCGATACTTCTGCTACTGTATTAGATCTATATACTGGATCTTACTGGAACTACGATACTGATAGTAGTACATGGTATATTGATATTGGCGGGGCCTCTAAACTAGGCATCCCAGAATTTAACGATTATGTATTAGCAAAGCCAGCAGGAGCGTTTACATGGATTCCGAAAGACGGTGCTTCAGGTGTTGTTGAGACATTATTGCCTGACCTAGAAATAAATGGAGTAGGTGGATATGTAGTCGCTCCTGCATTAACCATACAAGCATTTGACAATGCCAATTTCATAGGAAATCCAATAAGATACGAAACGGTATCAACTCAATTAGAGGTACCAGATGGAGGTGCCGCTTATTATGTTGCATTTAATTCTATAAATGGAGTATATATCACGGACGATAAACTGTCCATGAACATGAGCAATGTAATCCCGCTATATACTGTCAGTAGAATTGGAACTAAAATTCACTCAGTTGGATTTGATAATTATGGATTGGGTCTTGCTCAGAAGAATGCTAGAGCCGCACTCTCAATTAATCCATATAATAGAAGTTCGGAAGGTGGACTAATTTTATCCGAAGATGGATCTCGCCATATTAAAATAACTCCTGCTAGGGTCTTTAGAGGCGCAATGCCTATTAGTGTTCTTGACTATAACTCAGCTACTGCAGGGCATATATTAACTCGTGCATACCATGTAGCTGGTGTTTGGACATATGATTCAACATCAAGTACATATGATGTTACCAACTATGACAATGGAACAAATCTTGTAAATCTAGATGCACCTAGTTTAGACTGGAAAGTTATATGGGTTTTCCGTTCCATTGGAGATGACACTGAAGTCTTTTATGTCGATGGTCCTTCGGCATATGCAGATAGCGCATCGGCTTCGGCAGCTAAAGTTCCTTCAATTCCTCCAGTGATGCAGTGGCATTGCATGTTGGTTGGTAGAATAATAGTGGGGATAAATGCATCTTCGGGTACTGTCCAAAGTGCATTTGATCAGCAATTTTCAGCCACATCTGTAACCGATCACTCCAATCTTTCTGGATTACAGGGTAGTGGTGTTGCTGGAGAATATTATCATTTAAGTTCTGCTGAACGTACAACTGCTCTAGATAAAGCTCACTCTAGTTTAACAGGAAAAAATAGTGAAGCAGATATTAAACATGTAAATGATGCTGACCTAGCTAATATACAAAAACTCCCAACAATCTATTCATCGTTGAAAGACCCATCTGGATGGGATGATTGCGAAAATATAATAGTTACATATGACGGATCTACTAGACGAGTAACGCTATCAAGGGTATCTGGAAATTTGAAATATTGGTGGAATGGGAACCTAGTTGATTTAGGTTCTAATAGCTACACTTTCACTTCGGCACACGCCGATGCTGTAGGTGTCTATTATCTATATACTACTGATGGTATTAATTTCGCGTGGAGTTCTGTCTCTTGGAACTTTGATGATGTGCAGGTTGCCTCTGTCGATTATATATCTGCAACTAAATATATGGCTTCGCGTGAATGTCATGGTCTTATGCCATGGACTGCTCATAGAGATTCACATTTAAGCACTGGAACTGTTCGTAATGCATCAACTCCTACCGGAGGAACGGTCAATGGATATACATTATCCTCGTCAGTAGAAGCCAATCGACGCCCCGGAGCTACTGAAGTATCTCTATTAGATGAAGATTTAGTAACACAAGTAAATGCCCTTACTGATGGGGGTCCTTATTCACATTTCTATTTAACATCTCAAGCTGCACTTGATTATAGCGATTCTATGTTAGAAATAGTGCATATGAATGGCACCGCACCTCAATATCAATCACCAACAACAGCAGCTTGGAATAATATTTCAAACAACAAATATGCTAATGTTTATCTAATTGCCGTACCTGCTACTGCAGATTCTATTGCACAAGGGTATAGATGGATGTGGTTGCAACCACAGGCTGAATTCAGTACTCTGGCAGATGCAAAACTTGAAGGTATATCATCTATTAATCTAGCAGATCTTAGGACTAGATTTACAGAATTCGTATTCTGCGCTAGAGTCACTATAAAACAGGATACTCTTGGATATTATTCAATAGAAAATGTCACTCAATTATATGGATCGTTACAATCTCAGTTAATAGGAGCAAGCGCGTCGTCTTCTGTTCCAGTCGTAGTGTATGACGCCGTAGTTAATACCGAATCTGAATTAATTGCAGCACTACAATCTGCAATAGTTCAAAGCATATTCGTTAGATCAAACACTCCTATTACTTTGGCAACAAATGTAACTGTTGGATGCTCTAAGAGAATATACGGAAGTTCCTTTACAATAGGAGCCTGTACGATAACCCATGCTGCATATCCAATATACTTCCACAATATCTCAGTAGTAATTTCAGGCGATGCTGTATTCTCAAATACTGCAGGAGGTATTCTATACTTTGGTAGAATAATTGGAACTGGATCAATAACAACATCAGTGAATGGATACTATGAAACAATTGCTTCTACTGTTACAATAGCTTCTTCCTCTCCAACTCTCATACAAAGTTACTGGAATAATACTTACGGAACATATGATGCTGTAGTGTTCACTAATATTGATTTGCGAATAGCTCTAGAATCCACTACAATTCAAACAATATATGTAGCAAAACCAGCTACATTAGGTTCTAATTTGACTTATGGTGGCCCTAAGAAAATATATGGACAAGACATATACTATGTAAATAATATAACTTTCACAAATTCCACTTATTTAATTGAATATTTCAATTCAAGTGTAACCATTAATGGTACTTTCACCATGTCAAATAGTGGTGCAGGTAGTGTATATTTCAGAAAACTAGTGTATGGAAGTGGAACTCCACTCATTTCAAGTTCAGTGGCTTCATATTATGAAAATTGCGTAGACGGCGCAACCACCATGCTTTCTACCAATATGTTCCAGAAATTTTGGTATAATAGCTTTGACAGTTCTATGTATGACGCTGTGGTATGTACTGAAGTAGACTTAAGGGCTGCTCTTGTGTCATCGACTGTTCAATCAATTTATGTCAGATTAACGAAAGCAAATGCTAATATTGTCTTGGGTTCGGGTGGAGATGAAACTATTACTCTGGGTGCAGCTAAGAGAATATATGGACAGCCTTTTAGTATTGGCACTGGAGGATCAAGTCCATCAAACACAATAACACTTGCACTAGGAAGTAATTCGATTAAAATTCGAGTTGATCGATTGGACGTTTGGGGTAAATTAACATTTACTGGTACTGGTACTGCATATGTTAAAAAGATAAATGCCCAATCCACGAATAATCTAGTTACTGGAGTTTCTGGTAAATTACTAGTCGAAAATATAGACAAACCAACTGCATTTACTAATGTAAGAATAACATTATGGGACAACCCATTAAGGATGAACGGATCGACAGGAATTGCAGATAATCAATATCTTAAATATGTAGCTTCGTCCGGTGAATGGGTTCCAATAACTATTACAGGTCCATCAGACTACCCTCTAATTAAGGGTGTCGATACAATGTTATTTGCTAGTTCAACTACATCTGTTGCAATTAGTAGAAATGGCGGGCAGTATGTTGCGCATCTTACTAAATTTATTCCTAATGGAGACTTGAGCCTATCCACTACCACTAAAGTACAATATTACGTAACTCAAGCATCAGCAACACCTCCGACTGGCTGGTTTATTGCGATATATGAAGATACTACTAATTATGCAAGTTCTCCAGATCCTACATTAACTCTTAGGGCATATAGTAATAAGAGCACTTCAACAATATCGTCTACAATCGATTATGTTGAATCTACCCTAGCTAATATCGTATCGGGAATAACTGGATTAAGTGCATCTAAGAACTATTTTATTGGATTGATCTGGAAATCGCCCACTGATTTTAATTTGCTTGGAGTAGCAGGAACAAATCTAAATCCAACATATAAAACCCGTGGACCTGCAGTATATGTTGATAACTTGGCCGCTGATTTGTCAACACCTCCTACCTCGATAGTAAATAGTTCAAAGTCTATCAGTGAAGCTACTAATAGACATTATTTTAGAGTTTACAACCCATAAGGAAATCAGCAAATGATAAAACCAATATATTCAACAATATACAGCTTAACAAGGGACGGTGTGACTGAAGTCATTTTCTTGAATTCAGTAGCCCTCGCTAATATCGGATACGATACTATTCGAGCAGTTGAACTTGGAGATATTATAGTTAAGGATTGTTTAGGTAATATAATTCAACCAAATATAGCTGCTAGTATACTAAATGAACTTACTTCACTTGCTAGTGAATTCATAAAACAAGTTAATAGTGAATCATTAAATGACGCATATCTAAGATTCACCATTCAGTGCAATTGGAATATTAGTTCTGGATTGCTAATGATCTCTATAGTTAGATCACATATGTTACATGTTGGTCTAAGCCAATATGGGTTAAATTCTATCCAAATGTCGGCAAAGCTCAGTTCGTTAATTGGATTAATGCAGGTAGGGATGTTTTCTGAAAGCATAGTGGTTCTGAATTCATTAGAAAGAGATGGATTCCTTACCGAAGAAAGAATTCAGCAATATACTGCAATGTTAATGAGTGCAAATGCAATAGATGATTAAAAAAACGATCACATTAAAGCAATTGCCTATAGAGCTTTTTTCAGAATACTCTAAACATGGTACTATTGAATTTAAGACTCATTCAAGCAGAATTATTATTACTGCCATGAGAACAAAATCAAACGTAGCTGACATAAATGGTTCACTGTATTTTTTTGGAAATACATATAATCAAATAAACCCTTACAAGACAGTCAAAAATTATAATGATTTAGTGTATTTCTGTAATCAATTAGCTCATTCAATGGACGAATTGATAAAAGGTCACCTAACTGATGTAACATATTTAAGCGTCTCTGATATTATGAATAGGGGTAAAATTGCTGAGAAGCTACTAACCTCAAAAGACGCTGTATATCCTGACTACACTGTTGAATTGTACGATAAAGATGAATTCGAAATTACTATCGACGAAAACCGTGGTATGATATGGACTGAAGAAGAACTAATGATTAATAGAGTTGGTAGTTTTGAACTATATAAACTATTCAATGCTGAGTATTTGAATTCACTGTATATCGTAAAGATGGCACATAATCGAGATTTGGACATCGGTGGTATAATGAATCTATTACCTCAAGTTGAAATGAAGAAAGCAATAGACGTTGTCACCATGTTTGACTCTAAAATGTACGTTACCGTATGCCTACACGTTCCCGAGGGGTTGATACCTGAGATATTTGGCTATAAATTAAAAAAGCGAACCACTAAAGTTCGCATTGAAGATCTAACAATTCAGTATATCTCAAAGTCTGTTTAATTCTTCCATCTGCTCAAAGATAATTCCCAATGTCTTCGAGTCATGGAGATGAGATTCCATCAACTTATTGTATTCAATGCCCAATTCTTTTCGGTTATTGCCCCTGAATTCATCATTATATTTTACTAGTTCGCCATTTAGCTTGAGATATTCGTCTATGAGTGTAATTATAAGTGGATTGGGGTTGATTCTTGGCCTTACTTGCTTGACCCTAGTGTAGGCACCTTCAATCGTCTCCCCCGCCCCTAGCAGGCTTCCTATCGCCATGGCGGGGGATCTGGATAGACCTAGCTGGCAATGCACCAAGAGGTTCTGTCCAGCCTTGATAGCACTTGCACCAAATGTTATACCCTTCACGATTTCTTCCATATTAGGTGCATCTTCTAAGTTAGGTCGAGATACATCATCCATATTCAATCGCATCCAATTATTAGGATCTTTCCAATAGGTAGGATTCAAATCTATCACAGATTGAGTAAATCCATACATTTTATCATATAATTCATATTTGGATAGGCAAGATAACAGTTTCTTAATTTGGTACTGCTCTATGAAAGACGGTACTTCTGTCACCCCGCATATCCGCACTTCGGACATTATATGAACCTCGAACTGAACTTCTCTAAAATCACCTTAATCTTAGGTGCAGCTTGCCTTGTTGCATCGTCTGGACACCAATAATCAAGATCGCCTTCGGATAGAAGTTGAATTGCTTCATTTAGGACACGGCATGCCTTATTTCTAGCGGCAGAAACAGAATCCAAGTCCTGATTGAATACGTCAGCGCCTTCAAGACCCTGATTGCCAATCTTTTCAGCCAATTCAACTATAGATTTACCAGCTAAAGCCTTTTCCTTATGCTTATCCAGAAATTCTTGGTTGATTTCGACGGGAGGTTTTCTATCTCTTAACGCCCTATTATATGTTGGGGCGCTGTTTGGGGCGTGTCTAAGAACGCCTTCGTCGTCAGACATAGGAGCAGATGCTCCAATTGCTTCTGACATTGCTATTATATCAAGTGCTTTACTGGCCATGGTCTTATTTATCCTTTTACAGTTATTTCTCTTACAGAGGTAAGGTAAATACCCGAAACCTGAGCATTCTTAAAACAGGCAACGAATATTCGTTGTCCATTTGTCTCTTTGCTCAATGCGGCAAACTTCACTGCATGATCTGCAATGTGAGCCGTTTCTTGAGTAATTATGAGTTTGTTGAGTATTGCAGGATTTTTTAACCCATTGTGTTTACACCATGAGCGTATACACCACAACGGAGTAACTCCTGCAACCAGTACAGGAGTTTCCATTTATCTATCCCATTTACTCAATGGACAAACCGCTTTATCGAAAGTAACTTTCTTTCTCAATTCAGAATCAGGCCAAAATCGAGTCTTAGGGCATCCACATTTCTTGCAATAGTAATATGGATTCTCTACTGGGTTACCTGCGGCATCTAGGTTACCTGAGGAATTTCTTCTCTCAGTCAACATCCATTCGCAAGAAAAACATTTAGCAAGCCGCTGCATCTGAATGTCTGGTAAAGATTCTCCACCAAACTTAGCTTCTAGATAAGAAACGGCCTTTCTCATTCCATCCAAGATCATTTATAGAATCCCTCTTGCTTCCATTTATCTAATTTCTCTTGACTAATAAATTTCTCTTGAATATATATTTGCGCATCTACTTCACTACAATTAAGTCTTAGCATTACAATTTGAATATCTTCGTCTTGCCATAGTTTAGTTACTTTTCCGTTTTTCACGTACTTATAATTAAACCTTTTGATTCTTCTTAGTAGGTTGGCAGTAATCATTGCCCTAACAGGTTCTGGGACAGATGACCACTCATATGAATTGATATATTCGAATACCCTAGATCCAAACATCTGAGGATTACTAGATAACGTGCGATTAGTTAGAAAAGTGTTGTACCCTTCATAATCGTCTGACCCGTTCAGTACGTTGGAAACGAATTCCCAAGGTGCTACTGAGGCCATGCAATAACCTCAACTGCTGATTCAACAGCATTCTTCACATCACGCTTCTTTGCGTAATGAGGTTCTAACTTAATAGGTGCCTCTTCATAATTGTTTATGTTTATTTCCTTGGCTTTTCCAATGCGCTTGACGAAATATCCCCAAGCAATCTTGCCGTCTCTGGTTTCTTTTGGAAAAATTGCAGCTACTTCTTCATCATTTACCATGTATCGATATGTTGCGATCTCATGTGTGATTTTTGACCATCTTCCGACCTTCTTAGGGGCCTTTTCCTTTGCCATCTTCATTATAGCCCTCCGAGAATTTTTTGAAGCTGTGCTAATTTCTTTTCAGCTACTTCTCTACGCTCGATTTCTTCTTGGCATCGAGCTTCAACTACTTGATTGATTATTTCGTGAATCTCTCTCAGATAGACAGGTATATTGTCTGGAGTTAATTCCCCATCCTTATATTTGTCCTTCTTCGAAGGCTTAGGTTCTTCATTGACAGGTTTAGCCCTTTGTTTCCGTTCTTTCTTGGGCAGGGGGGTCTGCTGTACTTGAGGAGGACCAAACTGTTGCATTCCTAGCGGCGGTGCAGTCTTGCTACTTTCTATGCCACTCTGAGGGGAATTTATTAGTCTCGCTATAATAGTTCGGATCCCTTCAAACCACTGTGGCACATCTAGTCCCTCTTCTTCTAATTCATTTCCCCTATCCATTAAATGATCTTCAACCTTGAGAAGATCGTCTCTAGTGAGATCAACCCCGCTTATGATTGATCTCAATATGTAACTAATCGAAGCAATATCTTCATGATCCAAAAATCGCTGTAGAAATGCTACTTCGTTAGGATGTAGGGTTTGCGCCATTGTTGACCTCTGTAGTCTATTTTAACAGAGAAGCCATCGTTCGATGGCCTCTGATTAGAAGTAATTGCCTGCCCTTTGCTGATCCTTAGGAATCAGATCACTATGTTCGACCAAGTCAACCGTTTCATCAAATACGTGAAGAATTTGATCATATGACATCGAATCATAGTAAGTAATATCTCCGGGGAAACTAATCTTAACCGCATTATATGGGTTATATAGAATAACTTCTCCAACCTTAATGCCGGGATCTCTCTCAATACCCGCAATATTAGGAATTGGATCACCGACTGCAACTATGATTCCCTTTACAAATCGTCCATCAGAACTCATGTTGCCAGATAAGATTAACTGACCCTTCTTCTCATGTTCGATTCGCTGTACTAAAACTCTGTTTCCAAAAGGGCGACCTAGTTTCTTTTCTTCAGACATCAATATCTCCTTCGGCTATTACTCCGTCTGAAGATATTGTAACAAATCTTCCTTATGTGGAGAAAAAGTAATATTCTTTCGGAGGCGTTTAATGCCACGTTCATGAATACGATATAGCTTTTTCCGGTGAATCTGAGTCTCTTGCGAAATTTCTTCGAACGTCATTATTTCTTTAGTAAATCCACACCTGAGTCTAATGACCATGGATTCATCTTCAGGAATATCATTCAAAAGAGCTTCAATCGCTATCGCAACTTTCTTGGATTCCAAATTTTCTTCAGAGTCACTAAATGTTGTTTGTATGATACTATCACCAAATGTAGATTGACT
>Ga0172381_10003262_pt1 | contig 17310 bp, 15 predicted proteins | sample Leawel6488metaG_FD_119754 | JGI IMG/M metagenome (GOLD analysis project Ga0172381, IMG submission 119754) | Leachate microbial communities from a municipal landfill in Southern Ontario, Canada - Leachate well 64-88 metaG | ecosystem: Engineered > Solid waste > Landfill > Unclassified | place... | reverse complement strand
TGGTTATTGTGCTCCACTTCTACCATATAAATTGGTAGTTTTTTGGTCTTTGGATTCATTTTAGACGCATATTCTTGAAAATTTACTCCCTTTTTAGTCAATCTCTCTACTAAATCCTCAAGCTTAACAAAAGAATTCAGAGCCTCATCCAAAACAGCACCCTTATAAACATCTTTTCCTTTTATGCGGGAAAACTGGAGATCTTCCGAGCCAAGCTCTAGAACAAGCTTGTTCATTTGATCTTCGGTTTCAATATATTCTTCTCTTTTTCCCCTTTTAACTTTATATAAAGGCGGCTGCGCAATATAAACATGTCCTTCTTCGATCAGCGGCTTCATGTGCCGATACAAAAGCGTTAAAAGAAGCGTTCGAATATGCGATCCATCCACGTCGGCATCGCACATAATAATAAGCTTGTGATATCTTAACTTTTCTAAGCTGAACTCTTCCCCTATGCCTGTCCCCATGGCTGTAATAATGGTCCTGATCTCTTCATTGCTTAAAACTCTGTCTAGGTGCGCTTTTTCAACGTTAAGGATTTTACCTTTCAAGGGTAAAATGGCTTGAAAAGTACGATCACGTCCTTGCTTAGCAGAACCACCTGCCGAATCCCCTTCCACAAGATACAGTTCACAAAGCGTAGGATCTTTTTCAGAACAATCTGCAAGCTTGCCAGGCAACCCGCCACTTTCCAGAGCCCCTTTGCGCCGCGTCAGTTCACGCGCCTTACGCGCGGCTTCTCTAGCTCGAGACGCCACGATAACCTTATCAATAATTTTATTCGCAACGGACGGATTTTCTTCAAAAAAAGTATTAAGTGCTTCAAATGTTGCTGAAGCAACTAATCCTTCAACCTCTGAATTACCTAGTTTTGTTTTAGTTTGTCCTTCAAACTGTGGATTAGGAACCTTAACGCTAATGACCGCCGTTAGGCCTTCCCGCGTATCGTCCCCGGAAATACCAATATCATTTTTTAAAAGATTTTTGGTTTTTGCATAATTATTGATCGCCCGTGTCAACGCTGAACGAAAACCGCTTAAGTGAACACCGCCTTCGATCGTATTAATATTATTGGCATAAGAAAAAACATTTTCTGCATAACTATCGGTATATTGCAGGGCCACTTCGAGCTCGATATTATCTTTTTGGGTTTGAAAATAAATAACCTTCGTATGCAACAACTCCTTGTTTGCCGATAGGTGCTGGACAAACTGAACGATGCCTCCGCTGAATTCAAAGATCGCTTCTTTTTCTTTTTTAGCCCTTTTGTCGACGAGCTTGATCCAGATCCCTTTGTTTAAAAAAGCAAGCTCGCGTAAACGCTTGGCTAAAACATCATAGGAAAAAACAGTTGTCTCTTGAAAAATTTGGGGATCAGGCTTAAAGGTAACCTTTGTTCCTGTATCTTTTGTTTTTCCGATGACGGTTAGCTTAGAAACTGTTTTCCCTTTTTCATATCTTTGGTGATAAATTTTCCCGTCTCGCTTGATCTCAACCTCAAGCCAAGAAGATAACGCGTTGACAACGCTCACGCCAACGCCGTGCAAGCCGCCTGACACCTTATAAACACGGTGGTCAAATTTTCCTCCTGCGTGCAGCGCCGTCAAGGCTACTTCCACGGCAGGTTTTTTTTCTGTTGGGTGCATATCCACAGGGATCCCGCGCCCGTTATCAACAACGCTGACCGTATCATTTTCGTTGATCGTGGTCTCAATTTTGTTACAATGGCCTCCCATAGCCTCATCGATAGAATTATCAACCACCTCATAAACCATATGGTGAAGCCCCCGCGACGTTGTATCCCCGATATACATGGCAGGGCGCATGCGCACGGCCGCCATACCTTCCAAGACTTGGATCGTGTTGGCATCATAGGTGTCTTTTTTCTTTAGCGGTTTTTCTTCCAAGGTATTTTCCTTTTTCTTTTTTTCTACTTCTTCTTTCTTTTTCATTTGACCTTTCCTATCTTAAAAGAAATATCCTTTAGCTCTGACCATTTCTCTTGCATATTTTTTAGTAATTTCTTCTTGTGCAGCGTTAGATCAAAAAGCCTCGCTGGCGAATCAGTAACGACTAGAAGCCTTCCTTCTTTCATCCCTACGATATGTGTTGCCTTGGCTGTTTTTGTTCCCGCCGCTTGCTCCCAAAGAACCTGAAGATCGTTCTCTTTATGAGGTCTTTGTTCGGAAATATTTTTTACAACCGAATGAACGATATCTTTAATATTTTCCATGTTAAATACGCATCGGCAGCGCCAAATAAAGATAATCTTGTAGGCGAATCACTCCTGGTTTGTCCGGCCCAAGAAGTTCGAGGCTGATCTTTTCTTCCGTGATATTTTTTAATACCTCAATAAAAAAACCAGGATTAAAACCAACAATGGTTTCTGCCCCGCCGTATTCGATCGCCACCTCTTCACGAGATTCTCCAACGTCAGGCGTTATCTTAGAAACAACGAGCTTATCCTTAAAAACTTCAAATTTAACAGCCTGGAAGTCTGGAGTTGCCAACAAGTTGGCGCGGCGAATAGCCGACAAAAAATCTTGCGTATTCATCTTGATCTTTATTTTTTGTTCTGCGGGGATCACTTGATTATAATTAGGAAATTCTCCTTCTACGATACGGGTCGCAATAAGGACATTGTTCACGTCAAATAAAATTTGGTTTGTTCCTGTTAAAAAGGATGTTGTTCCTTCATCTTTAAGATTTCGTACCATTTCATTGATCGCCTTAACAGGAATAATGATCTTTATTTCTTTTTTAAGAGATGCTTCTATCTTGCGTTCTATCTTGGCAAGCCTTCTGCCGTCTGTAGCAACAATACGCATTAAATTTCCTTCAATTTCTAACAACACCCCATTTAAAACATAACGCGACTCTTCATGAGAAACAGCAAAAGACGTCATACGTAACATTTCTTTTAAAACCGTTTGATCAAGAGTAATGGCTTCTGTATTCTTAAAATCGGGAAATTTCGGAAATTCTTCTTTGGGCAATCCATTAAGCTTAAATAAAAACTTTTCTCCTTCAATTTCAACCTGGTTATTCTTTTTTGTTGAAATTGTTACATCCCCTGATGGTAATTCCTTAATAATATCGCTAAATTTCTTTGCAGGGATCGTAATAGCGCCTTCTTCTAAGATCTGAACCGGTATTTCACAAGAAATACCAATATCTAAGTCTGTTGCATAAAGCCTTATGGAAGAATTCTTTTTTGTTTCAACAAGGATATTAGCCAAAATAGGTAATGTCGTTTTAGGAGAAACAATATTTTGAACTTTTAAGATTCCTTGTAAAAGATTTTCTTTAAAAATTTTGATCTTCATAACAATGTGCTTTCTTATCTTTTAGTAAGATTGAAAATAGTTGTAGTATTATTAGTTGCTGTGGAAAACATGAATAAGCCGCAATCTACATTAAAACAAACGAGTTATAAAAATATTATATGTTAAAAACCTTTTAATAAAATAAAATTATGTTTTTATTTCTGTTGATAACTGCTCTAAGATATTTTTAAGCTGAGTATTCACTCCCGTTTCCTTTTCAATTTTTTTACAAGAGTGCAAAACTGTTGTATGATCTTTCCCTCCAAAGAACCCCCCTATTTCCGGCAAGGACAAGTTCGTCAGCGTCCGCGCAAGATACATGGCAACCTGTCGCGGGAGAACAATATTTTTATTGCGGCGAGACGATTTTAAATCAAACAAGGAAAGGTTAAAATAATTAGCAACGACCTTTTGGATCATATCTACGTTAATGATCTTCGTGGTTTCTACCACCATATCTTTAAGGATAGATTTGGCCATGGCAAGAGAAATAGGCTTTTCTTCCAACAAAGAATAAGCCATGACGCGCACCAAGGCGCCTTCTAATTCACGAATATTTGTTTTTATTTGCTCTGCAATGAAGACGATCACATCATCGGGAACCTTGGCAGGCTCTCGTTCGATCTTTTTTCTTAAAATAGCCACCCTTGTTTCAAAATCTGGAGGCTGGATGTCGGTAATAAGTCCCCAGGCAAAGCGAGAACTTAGGCGCTCTTCAAGATTGGTAATGCTTTTAGGCGGCCTGTCAGAAGAAATAACGATTTGTTTATGGTTTTCATGAAGAGCATTAAAGGTGTGAAAAAATTCTTCCTGCGTGGCTTCTTTACCCGCAATAAAGTGGATATCGTCAACTAAAAGGACGTCAACGCTTCTAAAGCGCTGACGAAATTGGGGAGCTGATCGATGACGGATAGCATCAATAAGAGCATTAGTGAAGCTTTCTGAGGAAATATAACAAAATTTTGTTTTGGGCTGCTTTGTTTTGATATGGTTTGCAATGGATTGCATGAGGTGTGTTTTTCCTAGCCCGACCCCGCCGTAAATAAATAAAGGATTATAAGCTTTTGCTGGAGATTCGGCAACGGCAAGGCTTGCGGCATGGGAAAAACGGTTTCCTGCTCCGACGACAAAATTCTCGAACGTGAAGCGAGGAGCGATGATAGAAGATTCTTTTAAAGAAAAAGGATGGTCATCTTCTTTTTCTAAAGGGCTTTTTTTTGGTTTATCAGAAAACAAGTGTGTATTAACTTCAAACTCAATGTTGATGTTTGATGAGGAGAGTTCGTTAAGAGCTGTTTCAATAATATCAAGATAATGTTCAATGATCCAATTCTTAAAGAATTCATCTGGCGTTTCAACAAGAAGAGTTTCAGGATTCTTTTCTTTGACGTTGAGTGACGAAAACCATGTCTCGTAAGAGGTCTCTCCAATTTGCTCACGAAGAGCTTTTTGAGTCTTTTTCCAAACGTCTAGGATTTGGGACATGGGCCTTTTCTTCCGCCAAAAGTTGTTAACAGATCATCCACAGATTTCACAGCTTTTCCACAGGGGTTACCTAAGGAAAAAACATCTCTTTTTTGTGAATAAAAAAAATCAAGTAAAAAAGCGAACTTATTATAACAAAGGAAAAAGTTATTTCAAGAGAAAAACTTTTCCAAGAAAAAAGAAAATCTTTTTTAATGTTTTGGCGGGAAAAAAAGAACAAAATTTTATATAACATTTTTAATTTGAAAACTTTTTATCGCTCTCAAAAGGAAAAAACTTGACTAGAAAAGAGAGCATGATATACTGAACCACATATTTGATTCTTTTTATCAACACGATGCTGACTTTCGGCATTATTTTACTAACTTAAGGAATAGCAATGAAAAAACATTTAAAGATACCGACGAAAATTAAGGGCAAAAAACGACACGGTTTCCGTCGAAGAATGAAAACAGCCGATGGGCGCAAAGTCCTTAAAAGACGACGTCAAAAAGGAAGAAAAAAATTATCGGTATAATGTTAGCCGATAGATACACGCCATAGATGATTAAGATATTATCTTTTATAATTGGTTTTTACCAGAAGATAAAGCACATGTTTTTTCTGCCAACATGTCGTTTTTATCCTTCTTGTTCTGAGTATAGCCTTTTGGCTTTTAAAAAATATGGCGTGCTTAAAGGATCCATCTTGTCTGCAAAGCGCATATTGCGCTGCTCTCCCCTGTCTCGGGGAGGATACGACCCCCTAAACTAAAAAAGGATTTTAAATGGAAAAAAGAACATTTTTAGCTATTATATTATCAATATTTGTATTATTTGCTTATCAAGGCTTAGTTGGTGATAAGTTTTCTAATAAGAATAAAAATAATATTGTAGAGTCGCAAACAGCTGTAATTAAAGAAGTTATAGAAAATAACGCAGTAAAAGAAACCTCCTTTTCTACCCAAGAGAGCGAACAAATAAAGAAAAATATTAGCGAAAAAACAATAACGATTGAAAACGAAAAGCTTTTGGCTGTATTTTCAAATATTGGCGGATCTTTAAAACAGATAGAAATAAAAGATAAAGAAGTCCTCCCTGTCACAAATATATTTCAAATTCAGGAAAATAAAGATTTACCATTTGAAATTATTGAGAATAAAGAAAATAAAATTTCTTATAAGCTTATTTCTGGAGAATATGAATATGTAAATTCCTATGATTTGTCCAAACAGAATTATTTAGTTCGTCAAGTTATTACTATAAAAAATATTTCTAGAATGTCCAATGTAAAGAATTTTAGTTTTAATGTTTTACAAATTAATTCATCTTTGATTAAAGAAAAAAAAGATAACGAAAACGGACTTTATGAATATAGTATTGCATCTGGAATGAAAGTATTTAGGAAATCAAATGCTTATAAATTCTCAAATAAAGAAGCAAAAAGTCAGTCTGAAAAAGTAAAATGGGTTGGTTTTCGTGATAAATTTTATTGTGCCATCTTTAAGCCAGAGTTTGACGCTGTTGGGTATAAAATCGACCCTGTTAGCGAAACAAAATTAAATTTATTGGTTGATCCGAAATCTATAAGCTTAAACCCTGGAGAGCAGATATCTTTAAGCAGTGTTTATTATTTTGGTCCTCAAGATCAAGATATTTTAAAAAAGTATGATCTTGGGGATTTTGTTGTATTTAGCCAGTTTGGTTTGCTTGATATGATATCAAAATTTATTATTGAAATTGTAAAATTTATACATAAATTTGTTCCAAGCTACGGACTTTGCCTTATTATTGTTAGTATTTTAATATATGGGGCAATGTATCCTTTGACAATGAGCGGTATGATGTCAATGAGAAAAATGCAAGCTCTTCAGCCAAAAATGGCAAAATTAAAGGAACAATACAAGAATAATCCACAAAAGATGAACCAAGAAGTAATGAATTTATATAAAGAGAATTCAATCAATCCTTTTGGTGGATGTTTGCCTTTTATATTGCAAATGCCTGTTTTTATAGCCCTTTATCAAGCATTGTGGCGCTCTGTTATATTTCAGGGTCAAGGATTCTTATGGATTAAAGACTTAGCAATGCCAGATAGACTATTTATTTTGCCAAACAAATTACCATTAATAGGGAATGAGATAAACATTCTTCCTTTGCTGATGATGGTTGCCATGTTCTTTCAACAGAAATTATCAACAAAAAACATGGTTGTTTCTGATCCCACACAAGCTATGCAGCAAAAAATGATGGCTTGGTTTTTTCCAATATTTCTAGGAGTTTTGTTCTATAAATTTGCCAGTGGGCTAAACTTGTATTTTACGGTATTTTATACATTATCAACGCTTACGCAGCTAAAAATGTCCAAAATAAAAATTGTTGAAAATGAATAAAGAATCTGATAAAAAAGGTATTGAATTTTACGGTAGAACGGTTGAAGAGTCTATCCAGAACGCTATAAAAGAGCTTAATGTTCCACGTGAATCATTGAACATAAAAGTTGTTTCTGAGGAGAAAAAAGGGCTTTTTGGAATGGAAGGGGAAAAGCCTGCGAAAATCATTGCTTCTTTTAAGAAAAAGAGTAATATATTGTCAAAGAAGCAGAATTAGACGTTTCACGTGAAACATAGAGGTATTAATATGGGAAAAATAATTGCTTTATGTAATCAAAAAGGTGGGACAGGGAAGACAACAACAGCTGTTAATCTTGCAGCGTATTTGAGTGAAAAAGGAAGAAGAATACTTTTGGTTGATATGGATCCTCAGGGAAACTCAACTAGCGGATTAGGAATAAACAAGAACGAGATACAAAAATCAATATATGATGTCTTATTAAACAAGTCTAAAGTTAGTGATATATCTGTCCAAACTGAATTTAAGAATTTATTTGTTGCCCCATGTAATATTAATTTAACAGGAGCAGAGATTGAGCTTGTTGGATCTTTGTCAAGAGAAACAAGACTAAAAAGAGGCCTTGAGGAAGTAAGAGCCGAATATGATTATATTTTTATTGATTCGCCGCCATCGCTAGGTTTGATCACGCTCAATTCGTTGGTTGCCAGCGACTCAATTATTATTCCTATACAATGTGAGTTTTATGCTCTTGAGGGAGTCTCTCAACTTTTAAATACAATCAATCTGATTCGAGAAGGCCTCAACCCGACGCTTCATATCGAAGGTGTTTTGATGACGATGGCAGATTTTCGAACTAATTTAACATCAGAAGTTATTAATGAGATAAAGAATTTTTTTAAAGAAAAAGCATATAAAACTGTTATCCCAAGAAACGTAAAGTTAAGCGAAGCGCCAAGCTTTGGGAAGCCTATTTCTGTTTATGATAAAAATTCTATTGGTGCAAAAAAATATGAGCAGTTTGCAAGAGAATTTCTCGGCGAGAAAATAGCAGAAGAAACAGAAAAAGTTTATCAGGTAAACTAAAAAGGGGAAGAAAAAATGGAAAAGAGTGCTTTAGGCAAAGGCCTGTCTGCTTTAATTCCCGAGAATTTAAAAAGTGACAAGGATGAAAGCATTGCTTATGTTCATGTTGCGCAAATTCAAAAAAACACTCTTCAGCCACGTAAAGAATTTAAGGAAGAAAAATTATCTGATCTCATTTCTTCTATAAAAGAAAAAGGGGTTCTTCAGCCACTTTTGTTAAGGAGAAAAGGGGATGGTTATGAGCTTATTGCTGGTGAGCGTCGATTACGAGCTGCGCAATTTTTAAAGATCGAAAAAGTCCCGGCTATTATCAAATCAGCGACAGATGAAGAATCTTTAATTTTAGCTTTGATCGAAAATATACAGAGAGAAGAGCTTAATCCTATTGAAGAATCAAAGGCTTATAAACGACTTGTTGAAGATTTTGGTTTTACGCAAGACCATGTGGCGCAATCAGTTGGGAAAGATAGAACAACAGTTACAAACATGTTAAGATTATTATCTTTACCAGATGAAATTCAGCTGAGCATATCTTCTGGTGATTTTTCTGTTGGGCATGCGCGAACAATTTTATCAGTTAAGGATAAAACAAGACAATCGTTTTTGTGGAAAAAAACAATTAGCAAGGGACTTTCTGTTCGAGAACTTGAAAATATTGTTAAGTCTGAAGATAGTGCACAAGAAGGAAGACGAAAACCGGGCGCCGAGAAAAAAGATCCTTATGTTGTTTCTGTTGAAGAGGACTTGCAGCGAGCCCTTGGAACCAAGGTCCGTCTTGTGACAAAGAAAAAAAGAGGAAAGATCGTTATTGAATATTATTCCAATGATGATCTTGATAGAATCATTAAGGTTATTGTTCCATCATAAAAAGGTGAGCTATGATTAAAAGCATGACAGGGTTTAGTTCCGTCGAGATTTCTTGCGGAGCTATGAAAGCAGTCCTAGAGATACGAAGCGTTAATCATCGTTATCTTGATGTTGCCTATTTTTTACCCCTTGGATTTGTTTCTTGTGAAGATCGCATGAGACAATCGATCCAAAAAGCTATCGCCAGGGGACGTGTTACGGTTTCAATGAAGATTATTAAAAAACAAGAACCTACCATTACGTTCAACAAAAGTGTTGTAAGGGCTTACTTACGGCGGGAAAAAGAAATTAAAAAAGAGTTTGGGTTAAAGGGGGTTTTAATTTTAAGTGACTTGATCCGTCTTCCAGGCGTTGTGGAAGTTCAAGATGTTGAGCCAAAGGCAAGCGCTCTTTGGCCATCAATTGAAAAGGCCATGGTTAAGGCTTTAAATTTGCTCATCGTGATGCGCCTAAGAGAAGGAAAAAGTATTGTCCAGGATATTCAGAAGCAAACTAATCGTATGTCCTTGGAAATAAACACGATACGAGCAAAAGAAAAAGAGATACTGTCTTCTAAAAAGAAAACGTTGAACACTGACGAGTTTGAATCTTTCCAAAACGGGATTGATGTTAATGAAGAGCTTGCAAGGTTATCTCATCACATTGATGAGGTTCGGCATCTTCTAAAGGCCAAAGAGGCTGTTGGCAAGAAAATAGATTTTATCGCGCAAGAAATGCAGCGCGAAGCCAACACCATCGGCTCAAAGCTTCAAGACAAAGTTGTTTCGAGCTCAGTGATTGCTTTAAAGAGTAATATCGAGAAGTTGCGCGAACAAGCGCAAAACATTGAATAAGGTTATGCAAAAACACTTTGGCCGTATTTTTGTGATGTCAGGTCCGTCGGGTTCCGGAAAAACAACCTTACATCAAAAGTTGCTCCTTGATAAAAAGATCAAAAAAAGGCTGGTTAAAACCATTTCTGCGACGACGAGAAAAAAGCGCGCAGGAGAACGCCATGGTCAACATTATTTATTTTTGACGGAAAAGCAATTTTTGAATAATATCAAAAAGGGTTATTTTCTCGAATGGCAAAAGGTTTTTACCGATTATTATGGAACGCCTAAGGCTCAAGCAGAAAAAATATTAAAGACAGGAAAAAATATTTTACTTTGCATCGACGTCAAAGGCGCGAAGATTGTTTTTAAAGCCTTTAAAGATGCGGTGGGCCTTTTTATTAAAGCGCCATCGTTATCCATTTTAAAAAAACGCCTACAAAAAAGAGGAACAGAAAGTGCCCAGGCTTTGGCACGCAGGCTTGATATTGCTCGACGAGAAATGAAGGAGGCTAAGCACTATCGTTATCTTGTTGTGAATACGGATGTTAAAAAAGCAGTTCAAAAACTTAAAAGAATTGTTATCGAAGAATTAAAGGCAGGATAAAAAGGAGGCACAACGCACATGAGTTTTCAACCATTAGAAAAGATGTTACCAAGGGCAGGAAAGAGTATCTATCAGCTTGTCTTGCTGGCTGCAAAAAGAGCGGCAGAGCTCGCTGAAGGAATGCCAAAGCTTATTGATCGGCCGTCTACGATCAAGACAGCAACGCTTGCGCTTGATGAGATTTTAGAAGGGAAAGTTGTTATCAAAGGATGTGAGGATCAGATCGAAAAAGGTGAGGCGACTGTCGTCGTTAAAGAAAAGAAGGCGCATAAGGAAAAATAAGGATGTCTTCAAGAAAACACATTATTCTTGGGGTAACAGCGAGTATTGCCGCCTACAAAGCCTGTGATCTTCTTCGGGCTTTGCAGAGACATAACATGGATGTTACGGTTGTTATGACTCCCGACGCTAAGCAGTTTATTTCACCCTTAACTTTTGCGAGCCTTTCACGCCATCGTGTTTATTGTGATATGTTTGTTAAAGATGCTAGCGATTGGGATATTGAGCATGTGAGCCTTGCCCAAAAAGGAGATCTTCTGCTTATTGCCCCGGCAACGGCGAATATCATTGGAAAAATAGCTCATGGTTTGGCGGATGATCTGCTTTCCTGCATTGCCATAACAACGAAAGCACCGATCGTGATAGCTCCGGCGATGAACGAAGGAATGTACGCAAATAAAATTGTTCAGGAAAATATAAAAAAGGTACAAACCCATGGCATCCATGTGGTCAAGCCAACAAAGGGACTTTTGGCTTGTGGAGTCGTAGGTGAAGGGCATTTAGCAGAAGGCGAAACCATTGTAAAAAAAGTTTGTGCTCTTTTAAAAAGCAAATAGAAGAGATGATTTTGGCGCGATAGCCAAGTGGGCCAGCCTTTCTTGAAAACAAATAAGGAAGCTGGCATTCCGTTTCCTCTGAAGTTTTGGAGAAACGGAATAAGGCAGGTTCCATAATTTTTATGGGACATAAGCACGGTATTTGAAAGAAGGGTGTATTTCGGCGCGATAGCCAAGTGGTAAGGCAGAGGTCTGCAAAACCTTTATCCGTCGGTTCGATTCCGACTCGCGCCTTAATTTTGCCTCGCCTCCGGAGAGGCAATTTACATCGAAACATTCTTTGTTTCGAGGACAATGTTATAGATATGTCCTGCTTAACGCATCAGCGGGGTTTGATATTTTTGGGCGGGCAAGTGGTGGAATGGTATACACGAAGGACTTAAAATCCTTTGGTCGAAAGGCTGTGAGGGTTCGACTCCCTCCTTGCCCACCAATTTTTAGAAAATAAAAATTTGGTGGCGCAAACAAAAAAAACTAAAAAAGTTTTGTTCAGCTTGTTTTTTGCGCTTATAGTATTGACAATATTGTGGGCTTATAGCTCAGTTGGTTAGAGCGCTTCCTTGACATGGAAGAGGTCTGAGGTTCGAGTCCTCATAGGCCCACCATTTTTGTTTTGCAAAATGGTAGAGTAGTTGAGTAATCGAAAGGTGAACAATAGATAAATAACGTCTCCATTGCGTTCTATTTTCGATTATCGATTTTTAGAAAATTTTAAAGGTGAAACTCCTTTTTTATGAAAGACTTATGGATCAACAACAATTAGATAGCTTAAGGCATAGCTGTTCGCACATCATGGCGCAGGCAGTTAAAGAGTTGTGGCCTGAGGTCAAGGTGGCGATCGGCCCATCGATTGAAAACGGTTTTTATTATGATTTTGATAAAAAAGAACCGTTCACGCCTGAAGATTTAAAAGCCATTACAAAACGCATGCGCCAGATCATTGAAAAAAAGCCTGAGTTTGTGCAGAGTTTTATGCCTAAAGACAAGGCCTTGGCTTTTTTTAAAGAACGAAATGAAACATATAAGGTTGAGATAATCGAAGCACTTATGGATGAAAATGTTTCGATCTATCAAACAGGGGACGGCTTTGTTGACCTATGTAAGGGTCCCCATGTAAAAAATGCTGGAGAGATCAAGGCCTTTGCGCTTTTGTCCACGGCTGGGGCGTATTGGCGCGGGGATGAAAAAAACGCCATGCTTCAGCGCATTTATGGAACCTGTTTCTCGTCGCCAAATGAGCTTAAAGAACATTTAAAACTTTTAGAAGAAGCCCAAAAAAGAGATCACAGAAAGCTTGGGCCGCAGCTTGATCTATTCAATTTTTATCAAGAAGAAGCCGGTGCAGGACTTATTTTTTATCATCCTAACGGGGCCATGGTGCGGAAGCTCATTGAAGATTATATCAAGGATGAAAATTTAAAGCGCGGGTATGAGCCGGTTATGACGCCGCATATGTTAAAAGGAAAGCTGTGGGAAATTTCTGGGCATGCAGGGTATTACAAAGAAAATATGTATTACTTTAAGGTGGACAACGAAGAGTATGCCGTAAAGCCCATGAACTGCCCTGGGCATATTTTGATCTACAAGTCCCGTTTACATTCCTATCGTGAGATGCCTGTGCGGTATTTTGAGCTGGGGACAGTTTATCGACAGGAGAAAGCCGGTGTGCTGCATGGACTTTTACGCGTGCGTGGCTTTACGCAAGATGATGGCCATATCTTTTGTCGTGAAGATCAGATCCGTGACGAAGTCAAAAGTGCCATCGATTTTGTCTTTGCTGTCATGAAAGATTTTGGGTTTAAAAATGCAGAGGTAGAGTTGAGTACGCAACCTGCCAAGTTTATTGGTGCTCAGCAAAATTGGGATACCGCGACGCAAGCCTTGGAAGATTCACTCAAAGATAAAAAGATTCCCTATAAGATCAATCCTGGCGATGGAGCTTTTTATGGACCCAAGATAGATATCAAGCTCAAAGATGCTCTTGGCCGTCTTTGGCAATGTGCTACTATTCAGTGTGATTTTGCCTTGCCGGAACGTTTTCAAATGACCTATATGGACGATGCAGGAAAAGAACAGCGCCCGATCATGATTCATCGCGCTATTTTAGGCAGCTTTGAACGATTTTTTGGCATGCTTGTAGAACATTATGCTGGAGCTTTCCCGCTGTGGCTTGCACCGGTTCAAGTTCTTTTGATCCCCATTCGCGATGAACAGGTTTCTTTTGCAAAAGAAGTAAAAGAAATTTTACAAAGAAAAGGATTTCGGGTTATAATGGACGCAAGAAATGAAACGCTGGACAAGCGTATTCGAGAAGGATCTTTAAAGAAAATTCCTTATATTGTGATTATCGGAGAAAAAGAAACAACCCAACGTACGGTAGCCGTGCGCCAAAGAGGTGCAGGGAACGTCGGTGTTTTGCCTCTTGAAGAATTTATTAATAAATTAAGCCAAGAACAACAACAAAAAAGTCTATAAAAAAAATCAGAAAGGGGTGGTTTGTATTAATAAGTATATTCGCATCAATGAGTACATTCGAGTTCCTGAGGTTCGCGTGATTGGACCCAATTCAGAGCAGTTAGGGGTTTTAATGGTGAGACGCGCTGTTGAACTTGCGAAAGAACATGGCCTTGACCTCGTCGAAGTTGCTCCTATGGCTAAGCCGCCGGTTTGCCGCATCATTGATTTTAGTAAATACAAGTATGAGCAGGAAAAGAAAGAGCGAAAGAGTAAAAAAAGTCAGCACGTGACCCATTTAAAAGAAATTCGCGTTAAACCCCACATTGATGAACACGATTATCAAGTGAAGCTTAAGCAAACAGCTTCCTTTTTAGATAAGCATGACAAGGTAAAGATCAATTTGTTTTTCCGAGGACGTGAGATGGCGTTTAAAGACCAGGGGCGACAAGTGCTTAATCGATTTGTTGTTGATCTTGCTGAGCACGGACAGCTTGAAAAAGATTTAGGGGTTGAGGGGCGCGTGATGTCCGTCGTGATTGCCCCAAAATCTGCGAAAAAACCAGAAATACAAAAAGGATAAAACGATGCCAAAACTTAAAACAAACCGATCCGCGAGAAAAAGATTTCGCGTAACCAAATCGGGAAGACTAAAAAAACGAAGCGCTGGCCGCGGTCACATGCTAGGAAAAAAGACCCGTAAACGAAAACGTCAGCTGCGTCATAGCACGTACGCCACTGGCTCGGATGCAAAAAAAATTAGAAAGATCTTACCTTACGGTTAAAACGAAAAGACAAAAAAAGAGTTAAGGAGGCTGTTGTTCCATGACACGAGTATCACATGCGGTTGCGTCACGCCGACGAAAAAAAAGAGTTTTAAAGCTTGCCAAGGGGCAATTTGGGCACCGAAGTAAGCGCTATCAGCAGGCCGATCGATCTGTTCGTAAAGGACAGAAGTATTCTTATCGCGATCGAAAGGTTAAGAAACGCGAATTTCGAAACCTTTGGGTCACGCGTATCAATGCTGCTTGCCGCGAGGCAAATATGACCTATAGCCGTTTTATCAGCGGTCTTAAAAAAGCTAAGATCGATATGAATCGCCAAATGCTTTCCGAGCTGGCGGTGAGTTCCCCGGCAGTTTTTAAGAGCCTGATCGCTTTAGCTCAAAAAGCAAACGGAAAATAGTTATTGGGTGAAAACGATTAAAGGATTAGGGGGTTAAGAAGTTTAACCTTTTAATCCTTTAATCTTTTTGTATCTCCTTTTTTATCACGATTTAAATCCTTTTTTCTTCATCTTTATAATGTAGCTTCTTGTTTTTAGGGAGTTTTTCATAGCATGGCCTCCCGGCCTTGTAATTCCTGTTTTTTATGATATCCTTTGTTTCTAATCTAGGTTTTAATAAAGGAGAAAACATGTCTGCGCATACCTTATCAAGAAATATTTTGAGATTTTGTTTAACAGGTTGTTTTATTTTGAGCATAAATTCCCTTGTTTTGGCAAATACGTTTTTTGTTCCCAGCCAGTATGCTCAAATACAAGATGCTATTAACGCAGCTCAAGCAGGCGACACTGTTTTTGTTGAAGCAGGAACCTACGACATTATTTCCGCCATCCAGATGAAAGAAAAAGTTAATCTCACAGGCGCAGGCAATCAGGTTACTATCTTAAACAGCCTCGACTTATCGCAGCCTGCTATTAGGGGAGCGAGCCATAGCATGCTCTCAGGATTTACTGTGAAAAAAGAATGCCCTCTCGGCAGCCCTCCTAACGGCACAGGAATTTTTCTTGAAAATGTTCGACAGATGGTGATTAAAGATAATATTGTTACGGGGAACATGGGACAGGGTATTTGTTTGAAAAATAGTCACTATAATGTTCTTGAAAATAATATCATAAAAGCTTCAGGGATTAATAAATCGATAGGAGATGCTATAAATCTTTGGAGCTCTTCGTACAACTATATTCTTGATAATTCTGTGACCGGATATATGTCGGGAATCTACGCTTATTATGGCGTAGGTAATAAGATTGAACATAATTTTGCTAGACAGATCCCCGGAGCTTATGGCTATGCCGGCGGAGGAGCCATAACTCTTTTTGTTGCTCGAGAGGCGCAGCTTTTGCACAATACTTGTATTAGCTTGGAGCTAAATGGAACGCCAGGCGCGGGGATAACCTTGCAAGAACCGCTCAATGTTCAAATTAATAACTGTTTGGTTTATGGAAAAAAACAAGGGTTTTATATCAACGGTGGCGCTTCGACTACGGCCACTATTAAATATAGTGACATCAAAGGCGACGAACAAGATGTTATGCAGGGCGGAGCGGTTAACCTTGTTTATGGAAATGGCGTTCTTTTTCTTCCTCCGAAGGTTAGCCTTGCCACAGGCGCTCTTTTTGAAACATCGCCGTGCCGAAACTCAGGGGATTCAGGCACGCCACAGGATCCTGATGGGTCAAGGGCGGATATGGGAGCTTTTTATTATGAACTTCCGAGCAACCCTCCTTTGCCGGCGTCTACGCTAAAGGGTGGATACGGGAAATAAAATTTTATAAGTAAATAGCGGCCTGATAACAATTTTTTTAGCGCGCCTGTTGTGCCAGGCGCGCTTCTTTGTTTTCATTAACTGGTTTTTGTCATCCTGAAATGCTTTGAGAAAAGATAGTTTTTTGAATCTTTTTCTAGTATAATAATTAAAAGTTTAAAAATATTAATATATATTGTCATGACCTCTTGGAACTTTAACGACCTTATTTTAACTGCTCAGCAAGAAATTCGATCCGCGTCTGATGCTGGCGCGCTGGAAATCTTGCGCGTTAAATATCTTGGCCGCAATGGTTTAGTTGCGCAAATTTACGCTAGCTTGCCTCAAGCCTCTTCAGAAGAAAAACCTGCTATTGGCAAAGGAGCCAATGATCTAAAAAAAACAGTATCCGAGCTTCTTGAAGAAAGACGCCGAAGCTTTGGAGAAAAAAATAGTTCAGGGATCGATCAAGCAAGCACTTTTGATCTTACTCTTCCTGGGGTTGCGCCGGAAATGGGGCAGCGTCATATTTTGTCGCAAACAATTAATGATATTTGTGGTATTTTTGAACGCTTAGGGTTTGCTGTTTTCGAAGGTCCGGAGATCGAAACCGAATTTAACAATTTTGCGGCGCTCAACATCCCTATTGATCATCCTTCGCGCGATGCCTTTGATACGTTTTATCTGAAAGAAGAAGACCCTTCAAATCCCGGGCGGCATCTTTTGCTGCGCAGCCACACGTCGCCGGCGCAAATTCGCGTTATGCAGCAACACAAACCGCCCTTGGCTGTTATTGTTCCTGGCAAGGTGTATCGGCCTGATGCTATGGACGCCAGCCATTCTTATATGTTTCATCAAATTGAAGGTTTGGTTGTTGATGAGGATATTAAATTCTCGGATCTTAAAGGATTTTTAACGAATTTTTGCAAAAAGTTTTTCGGGTCTGATATCAAAATGCGCTTTCGGCCTCATTTTTTTC
>Ga0172381_10003261_pt1 | contig 17314 bp, 20 predicted proteins | sample Leawel6488metaG_FD_119754 | JGI IMG/M metagenome (GOLD analysis project Ga0172381, IMG submission 119754) | Leachate microbial communities from a municipal landfill in Southern Ontario, Canada - Leachate well 64-88 metaG | ecosystem: Engineered > Solid waste > Landfill > Unclassified | place... | reverse complement strand
TAAATTTGTTAAAATTTCAGGATGAAAAATTATTTTATTTGTAGAATAAATATTATTCAAATAATCCTTTCTATATAGGAAATATCTCCCATTTTTATATTAGAATTTGCAACTGTTATCAAATTTTCTCTTTTTCTTTCAAGTAATTTTGCATTACAACTATATAAATAATTATAATGATAATATCTTGGATGTTGTTGATGTATACCAACAATAGAATCTGTTGTTGTAAAATTATGCATAAATCTTAATCCAAAATCCTTATCTTCATAACCAAGACCTATCATATATTTTTCATCTAACCCCCCAATATCAATATAATCCTTTTTATTATACATTCCTATAAAATACATACCGGGATTATTTTTTCTATCTGGTTCTTTCTCACCCATCAATAATTGAATTAATTTTCCATTGTTATCTAATTCTTCAACTTTACATAAAATATTTTGTCCCGTTAATTCTAATAATTGTTTTATAACCGGAGTTTTATGTTTTATTTCTGGACTTGAAAGTATAATAGAATTATATTTTGATAAATTACATCCCAAATTAAATGCATATGCAGGATTTATCATTTCACAATAATGATTGGGATAATTATAAATTATATATGATATATTTAAAATATTTTTTAATTCTAAAACATAATTTTTTAAGTCATTTTCGAGAATATTAGATAATAATATTATTTCAAATTTATTTTTTATACCATTATAATATGATAATATACTATCTATTGTATTTTTAAAAAGAGGTAATCTGTTTTTAATTGGGTATAATAATGAAATCATCCTTTATTTATAATACCTTTATCTAATAACCATTTGTGAAAATCTTCTGTTTCGGAATGAAATTCTTTTAAAGTTCTATTATTTAGAGAAAATATTGGAATTAATTCTAATATTCCATCAGAATTAAAAAATCCATAATTATATTCATTAATATTTTTATTAAATAATGATATTTTATATTTATTTGGATTATTCCAAATATCGGAACCGGGAATTGGAGTAAAATTAGTGCAAGCAACTATACTATTTTCTGGTAAACCCAATATATATTTTTTATTTAATTTCAAAGTTTGTTTTGTTTGACCCGGAGTTCTAACCATCAATAATATTCTTAATTTAATATTGTGTATACTAAATAATTTTATTGCGTTTAAATTATCTTCTACTGTTGTTCCTTTATTTAAAATTTCTAATACATTATCATCAAAACTTTCTATACCCAATGCTATTTCTTTACATCCGGAGAGTTTCATTGCAACAACCATTTCTTCATCTAATGGTTTAACACGAGCCATACCTCTCCAAGTAATATTTAATTTGGATATTTTTTCACATAAATCAATAAAACGTTTTTTATTGATTGTTAACATATCATCTTCAAATATAAAATATTTTGTATTATATTTATCAATTAAATATTTTAATTCATTTATAACCAAATCGTTATTTCTAAATCTTACTCGATGATTATATAATAAAGGAGACATACAAAAAGAACAATTAAATGCACAACCTCTACTTGATAATACATTAATTGGTAGTGTAATATCATATAAATGTCTTGCTGGGAAAGGATATTTATCTATATTTGGACATATTCCAAAATTATATATTTGTTTTATTTTTTTATTATTTATATCAAATAATAATTCTTCGATTTTATGCTCTATTTCTCCAATAACAATAGAATCTATTACAGAAAAATCAATATATTCTTTTGAAAAAGTTCCGGCGCCCCCGACTATTATAATACTATTATAATACAAATTTTTTATTTTTTTAGATAAAAGATTTATAGTATTTATATCTAAACTTGTTGTTGTAATACCATATACATCTGCTTTTGGTATAATAGTATTTTCTACTGTATTTTTAGATAGATTTATAATCTCAACATCTATATTTGATTGTTCTAATACTGAACCAAAATAAAGAAGACCCAGTGGCGGTCTCAAATCGGGCGATACCAAATAAGGATGTGGTGGATTTATTAAAATAAATTTCATATTGTATATTCTTTTAATATCTCCCACTGAAATCTAATAATACTACCGTGTTTATATATTCCTTTAGATAATTCGTTTAATTTTTTATACATAAGAGGTTCACTATATTTATGACTTTCTATTTTTTTAATAGTGTCACCCGTTTCATATTCTTTATGTTCTATAATAGGAATATCTGTTTGAATAAACTTTATTCCAAGATTTTTTATTAAAGATGGTTGATGTGTGGCAAATAAATTACCCACAAACACATAATCATCAAACCCGTGATAACCACTAAAATCTTCATCATACCCCCCAGTTTTCCAAAAATCTTCCCGATGGATTATAAATATATTTGGAGTATTCTTTTTTCTTGATTCGCCATTTGGTAAAAATCTTTCAAACAAATAAAGATTGTTTCTTACTTTATTTAAAGATAACATTCTTTCAAATGATTCAATCGGAGTAAAGTGGTCTATATCACAAGAAAAAATCCAATCATTGTCTGCTAATAAAAATCCAAGATTTTTTGCACCCGGTGGATTCCAATAAATATCTGTTGTTATTCTTGGTATTATTAAATTAATAGGAAAATCTATATTAAGATTTAATGGTGTTTTTGAACAATCATCTATAATAAAAAATCGTAATTGAGATATTATATTTTTTGGAATAGATTTCCAAATTTTTAAATGTTTTTCTAATACGTCTGGATTTGCATCACAAACAGAATAAATAATATTAAACAATTAATCCTCTATTTTGTATTTTTGTGTTATTTCCCAAGTAAATCTTAGTGTCTTGTCATTTTTATAATTATTGTTAGATTTCTCTCTTAAAAGATTTAAATTAAACGATGTATCTCTATTTATATTTGGTGTTTTTAATAATTCCATTTCATATAATGTTATATCTGTATTTACTTTTACACAACATTTATTTATTAAATAATTTAACATCGCATCTTCATAACCATAATGACCACTAAAATCTTCATCATATCCACCTAATTTCCAAAATATATCTTTTTGAATTAAAAAAGAATTAGCATGGGGGTGTCTTTGTTGAAGAGTGCCATCATTTTTTAATCTAATTCTATTAAATGAATAAATATGATTATTTTTTAATTCTAAATTTAGAATTTTCTTTGCAGATTCGGGAAACAATATATGGTCTATATCAGATTGTAATATCCATTCACTATTGGCTAAATATATTCCGATATTTTTAGCACCACCTATATTATAACCTTTATCTTCTGTAATTCTTACTATTTTTAAATTTATTGGAAAATCTATATTAAACAATATGGGAACATCAGAATAATCATCAACTAAAATCCATGAAAATTCTTTTTGTAAAGATATAGGATATAATTTCCAATTATCAATAAGATAATGCTTTTTATCTTCTGTAAAATTATAAATAGGATAAACAACACTAATCATATTGAAATATGTCCTTATAAGTCCCCTTTAAATCAAATCCCACATTATTTAATCTTTTTATTACTAAATTATGATATTTTTCAGTTATACCTATTTTAGCATAATGCCACTCACAATATATTTTTTTAATTAAATTTAATTTATTGCTTTTTAAAAGATGGTTTAAAAGTTTATATTCTCCACCTTCTATATCAATTTTTAATATTATTTCATCATCTATATTAAAATTATTTAAAAATTCATTAAAGTCAACACATTCTACTTTTATAAATTTATTTGATACATTTATTTTTTCTTTTATAGTTGAATTACCAACACAATATTTTGGAATAATATCTATATCTTTATGTAAATAAAGTTTTATAATTTCATTCTTAGTTCCAACCGCTTTATTTATACAAATAATATTTGATGATTCATATTGTTTTTTTAATAAATTAAATGAATCGGGGTATGGTTCAAATGCATAAAAATAATCTATATTTTTAAATTTATTTAATGCTTTTGCTAAGGTGTCGCCAATATAAGCACCAATGTCTATAAAAATTTTCAAAGTAAATGTCTCATATGTTTTACAAAACTTAATAATTCCGATGTTTCTATTACTTTAATTTTATCTAACATATTTGATTTCCAAATTACATAAGGTAAAGATAGTTGGTCTCTGGTTTGAAATTTTTTATATTCATCCAACCATCTTTTAAGAAACTCGTTTACGGCGTTTGTTGTTTTTCTTATTTGAACCGATGCACAATATAGTCCAACATCATCTTTAAATCCATCTTTTAAAAAACAATTATATTCAAGATTTGTAATATGTGTTTCGCATTTTCCCAACATAACAACTTCACTAAGTTCTTCTTTAACAGTATTTCTACCCCAATGTTTAGATAATATCATTTGCTTGTCAGAATCATATAACTCTTTACACCACTCTAATAATTTATCTATGTTGGTTATATGTTTATTACCATCGAGATAAACTACTATATCATATTGACCCGGAGTAAATTCAAAGAATTTAAGTATTCTATTTTCAAGACATGCATTTTTGTAACCAAATGCGGGTTTTTCAATAACCACCGATTTCCAACCTTTTGCTTCACATTCTGTTTTTGAATGGGTATTACTATAACATTTAAATGTCACATTTTCTCTTTGAAAACCAGTAACATCTGATAAAGTATCATAATTATTAATAATTACAGTATAAATTAATACGTTCATAAATTTACCTCTACTAAATATTCTTTACTATATATATCACAATTATCCGTATTGTTCCATAATTTTTTTGTAATAAAACCTAAAAAACACGGACCCATTGTATCAATGTTAAGATATACAACATCTTTTCCAAAAAATATTTTACCAGTTTTATGATGTTTAAATTTTCTGTTATCAGAAATATCTTCATCATATTTTGCACATGCCATTCCTTTTAACATAATTTCCTCCTTAATATTACTAATCCGTTTGAATCTTTTTGTTCCGATTTTATTTCTTTTATTATATCATAATAATCTAATAATATATGGTATCTTTCACGACACCAATCGTGAATAAATACCAATGCATTTTCTTTTAAATATGGTAGAATTTCAATACCACACCATTGACGACCCCGACCATCAATTAAAACCTTATCAAATTCAATGTTTAATTTATTTACAAATTCAATATAATTTTTAAATTGTTTTTTCTTAGTGGGTATAGTTCTTTCTTCATTTGCTTCAATTAAATAAAGATTTACATTTGAATTTTGTTTTAATAAATCTCTTATTTTAATAAACCATTCTTTATCATGTTCTATACTAATATATTTGCTTACATATTTACTAAAATGTAATGTACTTCCTCCTGAACCCCATTCCAACATTACATCATTTGGTTTCAAACAATCAACAATAGTATCTGCTTCTTCCTTTGTCATCCAAATATTTTGTTTAATTTCATTTGGAAATTTGGTGAATCTAAATGAATGAAACCCAAATTGGTTTTCATAATTCTCACCATACTTAGAATTTTTAAGACCTTCTATTGAAAATTTATGTGCAAGTTCTTCTGGTGCAAATGTAATACCTTTATTTTTTAAATATTGTCCATATGTTCTACATATAGCGTGGTCTTCTGGATAATATTGTTTAATATTCAAGTCGTTTTGAAGTAATTCAAGTAATTTTTTAGACCTTATACAAAAACCTCCGTTCCCAACATTTGAGTCTGGGTACCACCAAGGGGCACCAATATAATCATAATTTAAAAAATCATTTGTCCATGCATTTACATTTTTAACATAACCATCCCATTGAATAATAAGAACAAATTCGGTTGTAATATAAGTATTGAGATTGTATATAACAAAATAACTGTATTGTTCTTTACTATTTATTTTATCTATTTTAAATATCTTAGCATTTGAAATAGAATAAAATTCTTTTGGTTCATCTGTAATAATAACTATCTCTTTAAATAAAATATCTTTTATAGATAAATTAATTGCTTCGATAGATTTTTTATAATTAGTACAATCTATAATACAAAGTGATACATTATTTAATTCAAGCATTAAAATAACCTCATATTTGCATCTAATATTCTTTTATTTATCATTTTACAATATTCATTCGATATTTCACATCCAATATAATATCTATTGTTTCTAATACAAGCAATTGCTGTTGTACCCGAACCCATAAATGGATCAAATACAATATCTCCTTCATTTGAAGAGATAAGTATTACTTTTTCAAAAAACTTTAATGGTTTTTCAGTCGGATGTTCACTATCTTTTCTGCCGATTAAATATTTATGAACATTATTGCACATTTTTTGTGAAATGAAATTAAATGTTTTTGGTTTGCCTTTGGTTAAATACATACATAATTCAAATGCAGAACGATAATTGTTTTTATTAAAACGTGGAAGAGGATTTTCTTTTATAATTGCCAATTGGTTTTTATATAAAAATCCGCATTCAATTGCTTTTCTAATAAAGAACCCATTATCTTCTCTTGCGGTAAACATGTAAAAACTACTGCCATCTTTTAATATTCTAAATGATTCTTGTAATATTTTAAATATAAATTCATCATATTCTTTTTTATCATAATTATCCCATTCACCCCAAGCATCCATATTTGACATTATTTTATTACCAACTTTAGTTCTTTTATTATCATCTCCTATATTATAAGGCGGATCAGTAATAATTAAATCAATATATTGATCTGGCATAGATTTCATAAATTGAATACAATCGCCATTGTAAATTGAATTTAACATCAGAGAGAACACTCCTCGTCTGAGCATTTTGGTTTTTTAACCACTTCTACTGACTTATTTGTTAGAACTTGATTATTTTTACTACCATCAACATATACAGTACAACCTTTACATCCAAGTTCCCAAGCCAATTTATAGATTGTTTTTACATCATCGACAGATGCATCATGTGGCAAATTCACGGTATTATGGGTTAATATCCCATTTAATAAATAAGTATTGTCGCCATCAATTTCTATATCATAAAGTTCCCCTGTTCCTTCGACAATTTCCAAAACTTTATAACATTTTATTAAGGAATTAACATCTATTCCAATATTTGATAAATATGATGTTTTTTGATTTGTTACTTTGGTGACCATATTATTATTTTTCGAGGTATAAAGTCTTAACCAAGAGTAATATTTATTAGACCATTTCCCATTTATACATACGGGAGTCCTATACTTATTTAAATCCAAATCACCCAAATAATAAACATTCTGTCTATTCTTATTAGAAAGAACTTTATGATGTTCTATTGGGCAGAATGTGCTATTTGTGTTTGTGTAAACCCCAACCGAATAAGTATAGTAATTGTATTTATTTACTTTTTTCTTACTCGCCGTAGTTTCCATTCCCAAACTTAAACAAAGTTCTATAAGTCCGTTTCTAAGTTCTAAAGATGTTCCTTCATAAATAATTAAATAATTATTTCTATTATAACCATCTAATGTTATTCCTTCTATTATTGCTAATTTTACTTCTTTTGGGGAGTTAAATATCTCATTGGGAAGATGTTTATCTTTACTTCTAAATCCAATAAAATTTTTAAGAAATCTTACTAATCCCCTCGAAGTAAGGTAATGAGATACTACTCCGTTTCTTTTATCTGTTGTTTTTTTAGGATAAACCCCAAATACAGAAAAGGTTAATTCATCAAAAACATCTCCAACTATTTTATTTTTTTCAAAAATGCCAGCATATCCTGTTGACTCCGTTAAACAACCATCGCTTAATATCATTCCTATCCATTTAGCAAATTCTTTACTTAGTGTAGAAGGAAGTTTTGGAAAAGAGTTAGTATTGGTTATTCTGGAATTTATTTCTATAGTTATTGGAACTTCTTCACACATCATCTCTATATGACCAAAAAATAACAAAAAGTCATTCACTTTTATATCTTTTGCTGCTTTCCATCCATAAGCAGTTAAAAATTTATGATTTTCCGAAGAATTAATTGTAAATCCATTATTTAATCTAATGGATTTAATTATCCCGTTTCCATCATAGTAACCATTAAGTATTCTTTTTTTGTTCTTGTCTTTATCAAACACATAATATTCTTCTTCCACCTTCATAAATCCCCGCACCTTGGATTTATGAAAATATTCTATTGGAAATACTCCTTTATCGGTTTGAATTCTGGTACTTCCCAATAAACATTTTGAGACGGCCGCATCTGTCCATCGTTGAAATGCGGCTTGAACTTTAACATGCCATTCTGGCGATATTTGATGGGCAGTTACGCAATATTCTGATTTATAAATATCTCTCGCTTCTTCTATTTTACCAATAGTAAGATTTCTTTCAAAGACATTATCGAAAACCGGCTCAATGCCCGAGGAAGAATCTGAGAGGATCGAAAGTGAGCCTACAGGCGCGATCACCCTATGATAAAAATGAAACTCTTCCGGTTTTACTCGTTCGGTGCTTTCTTTATAAATTTTACCTATTTTATCAATGAAGTCTAAACATTCCTGTGAATTATAAAATATTCCGAGCTTTATCATGGCGTCAGCGAAACCCATAATACCAACACCAATTGCATTCGTTCTTTCAACCATTGTTTTAATTTCCGGTATTGGAAAACCAGATAATTTATTTACATTTAAAAGAACATTAGTAGCAAATTCACACACTTCATCAAATCTTTCAAAATCAAATTCGTTTTTTCTTACAAATTTAGAAAGATTTATTGAACCTAAATTGCAAGCCATATTTGGAAGAAGGGGTACTTCTCCACATCCTCTTGAAATTAAATCATTTGTAATCCAAGTATCTGACTTTTCTTCATATAAATCATATACCGTTTCTTTACCAACATATTTATATGAAATGATAGATGTTTCTCCATCACACGTTTCTACAGAAGGTATGATATTATTATCTAATAAAGCAATTATAGATTCGGTATTTATTGTTTGATTTCCATTATTAGTATAAAATTGATGGGATTTTGTAGTTTTTATTGTTCGTTTTTTTATACAATCATCTAAATAAGTTAATTCATAGACATCCGTGTTTAAATGCGTTTCAATGGATTTTATATATCCAATACCAAAATTAGAATAATTATTTCTTGCAATTTTTCGATACTTTATAATTATAGAATCGCCAATTTTTATCTGATCTACCCTTTTTTCACCATTTGGTGTTACTACCAAAACGTCTCCTGTAACACAAGGATTTGTTGCCTCAATTATTTCATTGGGATAAAAAGGATTTGTTTTATTTATGGTATCTATAAATAACATTCCGGGGTCACCACTATTCCATGCACAAAAAGATATAATATCAAATAAATCTTTTGCTTTAATTGATGATGTTTTCCCAACCTTCGGATGATATAAATCAATTGATTTATTTGTAGATATTTTTTTCATGAAATCATCTGTTGCGGCAACAGATATATTAAAATTTTGAAGATTATTATTTATTTTACTTTTACAAAATTCCAATATATCAGGATGGTCACATCTTAATGATGCCATTGCCGCACCTCGTCTATAACCACCTTGTTTAACAGTTTCAACAACAGTATCAAATTGTTTTATAAAAGAAATGGGTCCGCTTGATACTCCACCTCTTGATAATACTGAATTTTTAGGTCTTAAATTGGAAAATGAAAAACCGGTTCCTCCTCCAGATTGAAATATTTTTGCCATTGTTTTAACCGCATCAAAAATACTATCAATTGAATCTTCAATAGGAACTACAAAACAAGCAAAATAAGAAGCGTCATCTTTATATCCCGCATTATATAATGTTGGACTATTTGGTAAAAATACTCCATTTATCATCAAATTAAATAATTTTTCTTCAAATTTTTCATCACCATTAGATAATCTATATGCAACTCTTTTAAAAACGTCTTCCGGAGTTTCACCTTTATGACAATATCTTTTTTCTAATAAATAGATAGAATTTTTAGAAAGCATTAAAACTCCTTATTATACTTCAACTCGTTTTAAAGACACCTCTCGCATAAGATATTTTTTAAATCGTTTTGTATATTTACTATTTAAAACCATATCTTTAAAATCAACAGTATAAAATTTAACATGGTCTGGTGAAAATTCTGCTACTATATGCGTTTTTGTTCCTCTATAAACTCTAAATAAATTAGGAAATTTAAAATAGGTTCTATAACCATAGATTGAATTTTCACTCATAGATTTTTCTATAGATTCAACAACGTCCTTAAAAGAATATCGTTCTTCTATAATTTTTTTATTTTTTTCAATTTCATCTGGTGCTTTTGTAACCAAATCGTCTATTTTATTTGCCATTTTTCTCCTTTGTTATATTCATCTTCAATAATATCTTCAAAACATTCATAACCGAAGGTTTCTATAATTTGTTCTGATTCTTTTCTTTTATTAATAATAAAAATAAATGCATTATTAAATTGTTCAATGGTATTTTCTCCATATGCATAAAAGAAATTTTCCATTAAAATATTTGCATCAAATATTTCTTTTCTTATATTTGAATTCCATGTTTGACCAAAACCAATAATACTTTTATGATTATCAGAATGCGCTGTAGAAATAAGGGCTTTCATTATTTGTTTTGGAGAATCTTCTATTAAGAAATCTGTAAAAATATTATATTTATTTTTAGTAAACATGATATTTTTAAAATAAAAATTATTTTTAATATACCAATCTAATGTATATTTATAAATTTCTATGTTTGGTTGAGAAGACGATAATATAATTTCAAACCCCTCTTTTTCTAATTTATGTAGAAATTCTAATGCCCCCTCATATGGTTTAGCAGTTGTAAATATTTCATTTGCATGTTTGCCATAAACAAAATAATCAAATTCTTCTTCTGTTAAACCAAGAAATTTTTCCAAATGATACGAAGTTATAGGTTGAATTATTTTTATTTTACATTCTTTCTCTATTATTTCAATAGTTTTGGAAACAAAATCTCTTAAAACACCATCGGTATCAACTGTTACTTTAAATTTCATTTTGCGTACCTTCCAAATCTAAATTCAAATTCTTTTCTTTTTTTATATAATTGTTTATATACATTTTTAATTAATTCAATTCTTTTTTCTGCTTGTAATTTAATATTATGTTCTTTTTTCATATCTTCATATAATCTATTACCGATTCTGATTCTTAATTCTTTATCCTTTATTAAGCGAGTTATATGCTTTTTCCAATCATTTATATTTGAAGCAAGATAACCATTAATTGAATTTATTATTATATCGGAATAAGTTTTTATATCAGAAGTAATAATTGGGATATGTCTTGCTGATGCTTCTAATGCTTTCAAATCAGATTTAGATAAATTAAATTTATTATTAATTAACGGAGCAAGTAATATATCAACATCTTTAAATACCATTGGATATATATCAATTTTTCTTGTTGGGACTATTTCTACTCTATCCCAATCAACATTGCTTTTAAATAAAACCTTTTTATAATGTTCCCAAATACATCGTTCATCATCTGCCCAAGATAGTAAGTTCATACTACCTTGTTTTGTTGATGCTATTCTTGTGTCATATCCTCCTAATAAAAATTTTGTATTTGGAAATGTTTCTAATATCCAACTACCAAGACCTTCGATTAATTTAAGGTCGAATAGATGGGAAGAACCTCCCACGAATCCGATTCTAATCCAACCATCTTCTATTTTTGGTAAATTCCAATAATAATATTCATAATCTAATGCATTTGGAAATATTTTAACATTCTTATTAAATTCCGATATTAAATTTGCCAAATATCTACTTGGTGTGGTTATAATTAAAGCCGATTTCATACATTCAATTACTTGTTCTGGAACCTTTAATGTTTTAAATGTTGCTTGTACCGGATTTTCTTTTGGTATTTCCCAATCTAAATCATCCACATCATATATTGATATTTTACCTCTATCTTTTGCTGCTTTTAAAATAGTAAAAAATGCCCTTGGTGTATTAGAATTATGACCAGATAAAATAATTACATCAAACTCATTTACAATAGCAGTAGCAAATTGGTCTGATTGAGGAACGTTTCTAAAAAATTGAATGTTAAATTCTGGATGCGTTCTTTTAATATATTCAAAAGGTAAATTTTGTCTATAAAGAACTTTACCGGATTCACCATAAGTTAAAATTGCTATTTTAATCATTTGTCCCCATATAAAATTCTTTTAGATATTCTTTGGTCTTTCCATTTATCAATCAATACTCTTTTTCTAAGTTTAGTTATATCTTTTTTAATTTGTGTATCATGAAGACTTCTTTTTTTCTTAGGTCGTTCTTCCAATATATCTTCATTTCTACGTTTTAGAATAAAATTAGACCGTAAAAGTTCTTCTATAAAAGGCGGCGTACTGTTTATATAGTCTTTACAAAAAGAACAATATTTGCCTTCTTTTACAATCTCCCAACCAAATACTATTTTACCATCTGAATTTTTATAATTCTTTTTTCTAAATTCAATGGGTTTTTTAGTCATTGATTCATATGGTGAAGTGATTTTACCACAATAATCGCATTTAAACATTTCTATATTCCTTTTTCTACTATTTTATCTACTATTTTATATTTCAAACATGCGTCAGCATCTAAATAAATTTCTCTTGTAACAATATAATCTAAATCTTTTTTAGAAAATTTAGTATGTTTTAAATAAACTTTTTTTACAGTATCCATTAAATCTACACAATTTTTAGAAAAATCTTTAATATCTTCTGATTTACCTTCCGTACCTGCAGACAATTGATGTATTAAAACCTTTGAATTTGGCGTTATAAATCTTTTTGTACCAACAATAGAAATAAGTGTTGCCCCAGACATACAAGCACCTTCGATATATGTATAAACATCTGCTTTCATAGAACGTATTGTATCGGATATTGCCAAAGAATCAAGTAGAGAACCACCATCAGAATTAATATGCAATTTAATAATTGGTTTAACCCCGTTTAGAATAAAACAATATAATGCGTTATTTTCTAATTCTTTTAATAAAGAGATAAGTTCCACAGTAGAATCTGAATCAATTGTCGAATAGAAAAATATATCATAACCAACATGTTTTATGTTAATTATATCTTTACTATCTGTTATATCCATATTTACATTTTTAATTCCATTAACCACCAACTTTCTCCGTTTCTAAAAACATTTTTAAATCTGTTACAAATTTACAATTTTTATTTATTTCAATAAAATCTTCTAATTTAAAAAAATAAAATAATTTATTATTCATTGAAAATAGAAAATTATTTTTAGGATTTTCAAATTCTGATTTTTTATTTAGTAATACACAATAATAAGGTTGAAATCTTTTCTTGAGGATAAGAATTGGAATTTTATTAAATCTTTTTGCTTCTTGTTCTGTTTGATTCCAAAATTCAGTAATAACAGATGTTTTAGGATTATTTATTAATGATAATATATCCCAATCTTCTCTATTTTTAATTTCAATTGAAAAGGGAAATTTATCCCATAATTTTAAAGTTAATGGCATATTGTCTTTAATAAAGATACCTACATCACCGGGAATTCTACCGGCAACCTCGTTTCCAAATCTTGCAAAAGATTTTTCATCATCTAAAAAGAATTTACCAAGTAATTTAGCAACTTCTCTTTCTGCTCTGTCGCCTTTATGTTTAGAATATCTTCCTATGGCTTGTTTTGTGGTCTTGTCTGTCAAGTTTTATCCGTTGTTGTTTTTAACTTTATATCGTTACAAATATCAAGGGCTATATTAAAATTATAATATTGCATCCAAAAATAATAGTCTTCTTCAAATTTACTTGTTTTAATTGTTCTCCAATTTTTATCAAAAAAGAATATTGCTTTGGATTGTAAAATATATTCTTTTTCATTTATAAGAACTCTATATTTCTTATACCATTTTTTTTCTATCTCAATTTTCATGTTCCTCGCTCTCAAACTTTTTTGCAATAGTTTCTATATTATCAATGATAATTGACGCCTCTTGTCGCATAGCCCTATCAAATTTATCTAAAGATTCTATTACTTTAATTAATCCTTTTTTAAGTAGAATATCATTTAATCTAATAAGATATAAATAATGTAACAATGATTCGATTGTATGATAATATGTTTTTGTGGTATTACCAGATGTCTCTGACAAAATCCAATTATATTTATCTTTACTAATTTCAATATTAGCATTTTTATAAATGATAATATCATTATAAACTTTTTTACCTCTTGACATATGAAACTCCATTGGTTTTATTAATCATCAATACTTTATTGAACCTGCTTTTTAATAAATCATTGTGGCTTATAATAAAATTTTGATTGTCGTCTTTATTTAAAATATCTAAAAATTTATCAATACCGATAGAATCTAAATTATCTAATACTTCATCAAAAAATCTAAAATTTAATATTTTTTTATTGTTTAACGTCTTTAATTCAAGTAAAGCCATACATACAGCAATACCAATTCTTTTTCTTTCTCCCGTCGAATGCATATGAATTGGAAACATTGTTTTGTTTGATTTATCTATTATTTTTATATTAAATTCTTCTTTTAGATTTTGACTTGTTTTATATTCCCTTAAAGTATCTAAAGATATTTCAAAGGGCGTATCCATTTCATTTAAAAAATAATTAGTAAGTTCTTCTATTTTTGGAAGAATGGATTGAATAATCAATCTTCTTATTTCAAGGAATGATTTTTCCCAAAATTTATAATTTGCAATTTTTACCTCAAATTCTTTAATTAAAATAGATATTTTATTTTTTTCTTTTAAATTAAGGTTATAATCTATAATGATTTTCTTATTAGTATAGATTTTTTCTAATAAAGATTTGTTTTCTTCTTTTAATAATGGTAGTTTTTCAATATTATTGGAATATTTTTCTTTTAATTGCATAATATATTTTTCTATTGAATTAATATCTTCTTTTATTTTATATGTTTCTAATATATTTTTGTCAGATTTTATTTTAAATTCATATTCTATTTCTATTAATTTATTTGTTTCATTTTCTATTTTATTTTTAATAAACAAAACATCTTTTATTGTTAAAATCGTTGAATATATTTCAGAACTCTTTTTATCTAATTCTGATTTAGACAAAGATATTTCATATATATTCTTGTCTAAATCAGATATTTGCTTTTTAATATTAATAATTTCAGATAAAAGAATTTCTTTATCATATGGATATAATTGATGATTTAAATAATGTAAATTAGAATTACAAACCGGGCATTGCAAAGAAGATTTATCCATCTTTTCTTTTTCTTCTAAAGAAGAATATAATAATGCTCTATTTATTGCAAGACCATTATAATTAGATTCTAATTCTGCAATTTCTTCTTTTATTTTACATAAAATTCTTTCTAATTCTTCAATAGATTCGTTTGAACCTATTTGTTTTTCATTTAGTTTTTCATTTAAATTTTCTAATTCATTTTTAGATTTTAAAATTTCAGTATTATATTTTAACGTAAAATCGCATGAATCATTAAATAATTTAGTTAATTCATTATTTAAAGAATCTGTTTTTTCAGATAATTCTTTGACCTTAGATTCAATAGAAGAATATTTAAATATTTGTTCTTCGTTTTCCAAGATAGTTTGATTCATACCAAGATTTTCATTATCATAATCTTCAATATTTATATTAGACGTTAATGATTCATAAACAGATTGCTTACCATAAAGATTTGCTAATAAAGAAGATATTTCATTTGATTTGGATTTTGCTAAATCTTTACATTGAATCCATTTATTTAAATCAAAAAGTCTCGATATAAAATCAAACCTATCTTGGGAAGAAAATCTCTTACTAACAAACATATCTACTGAATTATATGACAAAAAGTTAGTAGATAGAATATCTGTAACTATTTGTTTTTGTGTTCCAGTAAACCCAAAGTATTTATTAATATCTTTTTGAACTTCGGAAGGAACATTTATTTTCTCATTTTGTAATATACCATTTAAATAAAACTCTAAACTATTTGAATCACTTAAACTTCTTGTTCTTGAGATTTTGAGTTCGTTTTTCCCATCTATTAAAATAGCAGTTACATTACATAATTCTTCACCATCTCTAATAATATCATTTGATAAAAAATCATCAAACAACGGAACACCAAGCAAACACCAAAAAATAGCAGAAGAAAAATTGGTTTTACCGCTTCCGTTACTATCACAACCGGAAGAATCTGTATGTCCCAGTGTTAATATAGATTTAGAATCATCAAATTCAATATCAACATTATTACCAAATGATGTGTAATTATTTAGAGTAAGAGATTTTATAAACAAAATTTATTCCTTATTTGATTTTGTTTCTATATTTTTTAAGAAGGTTATTCATTTCTTTACTTACTTCTTCATTGTTTTGACCATAATCAGACAATAATACTAATGTTGAAAATATTGTTGTTAAAATAGGAATTAATAAGCAAAGAAAACTCCACCTGCTATTTGTAATAAGAAATACTGCACCAACAGATAAAATCGAAAGTACATTTGTAATTGCCAAAACATTAAATATCTTATTCATTAATTTTTTTCCTTAATCGTTTTTAAAAACGTCTTCTAATATTTGATTTCCGATTCTCACATTTTCATGAGAAATGTTATTTAATTTTACATATTTATTAAAAATATCCATATAATTAAGTGTTGAACTTATATTGTTCGATATTGGAACATATTCATTTTCATATTCTATTTTAATATGAAATGGATTTTTTAATTTAATAAATTCTTTAATTTTCTTTGGATGTAAGATAAATTCATCTTTTAATTTAAAAATTATTTTTACAATTTTATTTTCTAAATTTAAACCGTTTACAAATGTGTAAATTTCTTCATCTGAAGAAACGCCCCTTTCTATTTGAATAAATTCTCTATCTTCAATAGAGATATATTTTTCAGTAATAATTTCACCATTTTTTGTTTTTACAAAAACAAATCCGTCTTTGTTATTTTTTTCACCAAAACTGTTTTTACATAGTGCACCTACATATGAATAATTAGCATCTTTTTGTCTTTTATGAAAATGACCCAAATACACCGCTTTAAATTGTTCAAATAATTTTGGTTCTATAAACGTTTTACTTAATCTTTCATCATCATATTTTGCCCCAATTACTTGACAATGCGCAAACAATATTGTGGGTGAAGATATTTTTATAGTTTCTAATTCCTTTTCTTTACCAGAAGAAAGAAATAAAAGATTTATATTTTTTTTTGTATCAACCAATAAATGGTCTGCTAAATATAGACCTTCCGACAAGATAGCTTCGAATAAAAAATTGTATATTTTAATATCATTTGTATCGTGATTACG
>Ga0172381_10003260_pt1 | contig 17316 bp, 28 predicted proteins | sample Leawel6488metaG_FD_119754 | JGI IMG/M metagenome (GOLD analysis project Ga0172381, IMG submission 119754) | Leachate microbial communities from a municipal landfill in Southern Ontario, Canada - Leachate well 64-88 metaG | ecosystem: Engineered > Solid waste > Landfill > Unclassified | place... | reverse complement strand
TTACTTTAGGATTGTCAAGAGAAAGTCCGCTGTCTACGAAGAACCAGTCTTCTTGCTCTTCAAAAACCCGACTCTCTAAAACCTCAACGTAGCGCTTCATGGTTCCGTTTATTTCGCGTTTTACGATTACCCAAACTTCGTCTTCCGTTTCTCCGGGGATTACGTTGATGCTTTCAAACCAACCATCGGTATCATGCGGCGTCCAAGCCTGGACCTTTTGTTCAATCTGCCTGGTATATGCGGCAAGTTTACCGTTGGCTAAAACGCACCAAAGAATATTATCTGGCTCCTGTTGATAAGCCATATCAACAGCTCCGGATTCCGTAATATGTTCGGCCAGAATAGTGGCGTCGGCTGCTTCAAATTTATCTGTGTTTACGTTGTAGACGAGTTCGCGAAGTTTACGGCCGTATTTTTGGAAGTAGTAAGCATAAGAACCAATACCGATCGGTGGGATAGTCCGTCCCGGGTTCACCGGCTCTGTGCCCCTTACTCCGTAGGTAGTTTGTTTTCTTACAATTACATTGGTTGGTGTCAAAGGAGTTACGCTGCTTCCGGATCCTAAAGCATGAACACCTCCGCTGGTCCCGATGGCCAACTGATCTAATGGGAAAAGCCATTTTATTGTTTCTACCTGGTCCGTATTTATAGTGTAGTCAAGACTATCAGCGTCATCTGAACCAAGACCGAAATTTTCATATTCAAGAGTTTTGCTTCCCCATACGGTTTGCGGTTGGCTGTCAGTTGAAGAAGCCATAAGTCTTTGCTCATTAAAAGTTCCGCAGCGAGGATATCCACGGTATGTGCTCCAAGCTCCTTCGTTCCAGTCTGTCGTTGCTGCTGGGGTTGGCTCCAGAAGATCTCCGTATAAAACCGTGGCGCTTGCTACCGTATTACTTGAAACCGCTGTAATCTTTGCGTATATATTTTGATGCGACCAGTTACCAGCCGCCATGTCGTTTAAGAACGAAGTTCCTGATGTATGGTTTGCCCGGCAAAAGTAGATCTCGCTATCGTATGTTACGTATGCACCAGCGGCATAAACTGTACTTGATGCCCAGGTGGTAGCTGAAACCGACTTGCCGGTATTTATCTTCCAAATAGAACCGATATGCTTTGAAGGTGAACTGGTATCAAAAAGCGCAGATGATGCCGTCAAAGAGATAGATGCTCCGGAAACTGTCGCTGGGGTTATGGTGATAGATGTTTTATTTGTTGGCATTAAGGCTGGACGGTTGCTCCCAGCTGAAAAGTCTACAGCCGCCAAGGTCCAGCTGGTGTGTCCTGTGCGACTTAACTTATAAATAGGATATTTCGGATGGAATAAATAGGCTATGTCGGCGCTACCTTTTATCTGAACATCTCCTATATCTGCTTCGGCGTAAGGTGAAGGAATTTCATATATGGTTTGCGCTACCCATTTACCTGCGGCGAGGTCCGTGGCAAAGGTTCCGCTGGTGTGGGCTACGAGGCAGTAATAAATAACTGAAGGCGATCCTGTACTTACATAGTTTCCGACGACGTATCCCGTTGAGGTTACCCAAGCCGCTGCGCTGGTTACGATAATCTGCGCCTTCAGCCGGTAAAAGCGCATATAATAATTTCCCAGTTCGATATTGTATGCCTGGCTATCGTTAAAGTTAAATGGAATGTTGCGGCTTGCTTTGGTTGAGTCTTTTGTCTCAGCGATAAAACGGAAACCAGCGCGGTTCTTTCCTCCGCCGTAACATTCAACGATTGTATTTAATAGATCCTCTGCGCTTTGGAAGTATTGCTGAATATCGCTTCTTCCTGCGAGCCGTGGGCTTATTACGCCTCCGACGAGGCTATTAATTATCGGGGTTGTTCTCATTGTTATCTTCCTCTTATCCAGGATCCTTGTCTCGGTTTATCAGGTGTTTCTTCCTGTCCGTCTGAAGATTTGGCTTGAAGAAGTTTCTTTCTCGCCTTCTCCTCTACGGTACCAGCCATAGTTGCGTTGGCGGTTATTGCGTATGCCAGTATATCGGCCAAGGCTGCTGCGAATGCTTCAATAAATTCAGCGTCGTACATATTCGGATCATCGCAGTCATAGACGTACTCGATTTTAAGGCTTGTCGAGTTACAATAAATTGCCTTGCCTTTTATCTTATAGGTGTCTCCGTTATCAACATCCAAGTCGGTTTTCTTTAGTCTGACGAAATCCGGGGGTAGCTGAAAGATGTAGGTATAATCGTCAAGGACCGGAACGGTTGTCAAGCGAGCCAAGGATGCTTCTTTCATGGCAAAATTCCAGAAGTGCTTACGCAAGGTTGATCTTCTCACAGTGTTGTATACACGATTTACCTTACGCGCATTCTCAGTGTTTGGATCGCTTAAGTTGGATATTGGTTCTGCTCCAAGAGCTGTAAGCGCTACATTTGCGATATCGACTTTAGTGGCCATTTATCATCTCCTGTAGAAAGTGTTCTCTTTCTTTTATTAAGACTTCAATACCTTTTAAGTTAGCGATTTTAAATTGTTCAACCCACCATTGAGGTTCTTTTTGTATTAGGTGAAGTTCTATGCCGTCCACTGTATGACCCCAAATTGGCATACAATGAAAAGTCTTTATCTTAGTTATCCGAAGTATCTCTTGAATAACGGCGTTTAATTTCTCCGGCTGTAAATGTTCAAGTACGTCCGTCGAGAAAGTATAATCAAAGGCATCGTTATGAAATATACGCATGTCGTCTGCCGGTGATTCGTATAGAAATTCACAGGGTATCTTAACTCCGGCCAAAGTTAAATCTACTCCGTAAGCCTTGAAGCCGTTTTCCCGCAGGATCCGGACGGTTGTGCCGTCTCCGCATCCTATGTCAAGAAGTAGGTCTTCTTTGCTGGCTGTTTGCATAATATACTTAGCCAGAGGCTTCGCGCATGCGGACGGGATGTATTCTCCGCTTTTCCATATCTTCTCGTATAAGGCCTTCATTCTTTTATGTCCTTTAGTCTTCTACTTGCTTGCCGGCTCCAAAGCACCGGGTTACTCTGGTCCTTGCATAAATCAAACGTGCAGTATTCCCTGGGCAACTGCTTTATACTAACGTCTGGATTTTTTTGAATCGCTTTATAAAGGTTGACTTGATCATTGTCTCCAGGGTTGTTGTAGATTTCCGTAATCCACGCATCAAGTAACTTTATACCTTTGGACGTAGTGTTAAAAAATAACACTCCTCCGCAGGCTATGGTTGGCTCAAAATAATTAACAGCGAAATCTTCGGTTATCTCCTCGAATAGTTGAGGATATTGTTTTATTTCCGTGTCTGCGTCAAGCCAAACTATCGGTCGGTTGTGCTTGAGCATCATCTCTTTTATAAATATAGCCTTATGTAAAACAGACTTTAACCAAGAACCCTTGCCTTCAATGAAATGAATCTCGTGGGGAATCTTCCAAGAGCGTAGGTCGTCAAGCAGCTTGTAGCACTCAATTTCATATTTTGGCGTTGCAAAGCTAACTATAAACATAGTCGGTTAAAATCCCTTCCCCAAAGCCAGCCTTTGGCCCGGCGTGCGTCATAAATCTCCGCATCTTTTTTATCAGGATCACCCTCCCTGAGTTCTCTATGCGTCGCATCCATTTCTCCGGGGTAAAATGACGGATGGTAATGATTGACTTTTACCTCTTTGGTATAGAAGAATTTACCCACCTCTTGCATATACAGAAACTGTTCTCTATCTGCAAAATAATGGTAATCTTCACACACTAACTTTTTGTTAGGGAACCTTTCGAGAAACTTTCGACCTACTGCTATAAGCGCACTCTCAGGGGCATCAGGAATATTTACCTGGCATATACCTATTGCTCCGTCGGTATCTGGGAATATCTTCTGTGCAACCTCTATAAGTTTACTTAAACAGTCCGGATGTAACTCCATATCGTCACTTAACCCAAGAAACCATTCTCCATCCATACCCGCCAGTTCTTTGTTCGCGTTTATTAATAGGTTCTCTCTGCGGACGTTGCTTCTTATTACCAAACGCCAATCTTTATAATCGTTGGCGAGGATAGAATTAATGCAACGCTTGAGTTTTTCTTCTCGGTTTAACGTGCTTATATAGAGGTTAATTTTCATTTAGCCACTCCAAGGTTGGTTCTCCGAGAAGATTCTTTGTGTTACCACTCATGCTCCGGACGTGATTTTTAAATTCTGGTATTTCCTTGCGCCATATATCTTGGATATTATCCGAGGCGTGCTGGCAAGGTTCGCTTGGAGAATAAAACTTCGGGCTGTTATCTAATGGCACTCCGCAAAGTACAATTTTTCTTGCTCCGCAGCGAAGCATAATCTTTACTGCATAAAGGCTGGAATCACTACAAAGAAAATCTTTAAATTTCCACACCCTGTCAACCTCCCGGGTTTTCTCGGGACCGTAGATCTTAGGGTTACCTTTAACGTACTTGCGCAGACCTTGAAAAATATCTGGATGATAGCTTATCCAGTATTGAAAAAAGTAAGGATAATATAAAGCTGTATGATTAATACAAACAACATGGGTGGGTATAAATAGTTTCTCTGCTTTTTCAATGTCTTCCCAGAGGCACTGGGCCGAGCCACAGATTAGGACGCGTTCCATAACGGCCCTCCGAATATCTTCTGGCTGAATCCTGAAAGCGACTTAATCTTCTTTCCCTCTTCTTCACCAATGGCGTTTACGAAATCCATCCAACCCTGGTGAATCGCCGGATCTGCCATGCGGTAAGTTGTGTCTGGGTGATCATAAAATCTGCGTGTGTCGTCAAGAGGAATGCCGCATAAAAGAATACGGCTGTATCCTAAAAGTAAAGCAATCTTAGTTGCTACTAACCCACTTGAACCATCGCTATTTAATGGCCATACAATTTTTGTCTTAGGGTATTCTGCAACTCCGTGCGTGATGGCCATATCTTTCATCCAGATATCCCCGAACCAGAAATGTTCCGGGTGAAGGCTTACCCAGTGGGTAATCTTAACCTTTTCAGACCTGATCTGCCATTCCAGGCCTATCAGACTGTTATTTACGGCCATAATTTCGGCTCCCGGGAGAATACCTCTGGCGATGTCATATTCTTTCCAAAGGTTAAAACCGGATCCTAAAATAATAACTTCGCGGCCTTGGTATGTATCCGCTATCTCTGGGAACTCTCCGCTTACTCTTATGCCGTGTTTTATTTGCATGGTTTAGAAGAGCAGGAGGCCTTTCGACCTCCCGCTCCTTTCCTTCTCTTTTTAGGCTTTCGCCACGTACTTGATCATAACCTTTATAGCACCAGTGCCTGTGGCACCAGCTGTGGTGATGATCGGTTTAGTCTTCTCCGCACCTGACGTCACTACGTCAGCACGGTAACCGAGCGAGCTTGCGACACCGTCGTCGGTAAAGTTTTTCTTATCGGCAGCAGCGCAAGCCGTGGCCACCATGAAGGCGTCATCGTCTGCGACAGTTCCGAATTTTAGCGTTACACTGGAGCCAAGGGCTGCGTGATCAATGATCCAGTCTGTGACCATAGCGCCTTCCGGAAGTTCAGGAAGGTATATGACAGTACCCGCTGCGGATGCCGCCAGCGTATAAATGTCATAAATTACCCTTTCTTTACCTCCGATAACTTCAGGAGCGAGAAGCGTCCCTGGAGTTACGGCGTCTTGAATGGTCTTGTTATCTCCTTTTACATCTGCCATTTGTTCCTCCTGGTTTAGTGTTTATATTGATGCGGACTCTGCCTCCACTTGCCAGCTTGTGTACTGGGGCTTTCCATTTATTTTAAGCGTTAGCGATGCTTACGCTTCGACGCAGCTTACTTCTACAACCTTTTTCTCTTCGAGTCTTGTGGCACCGTATGACTGGCCAGCGTATATCTGCGCAGAGAAATGCTTTCCGGGCAGAATGTCGATGGAGGCCTTCATGTCGAGCCAAACACCAAGACACATACCGGTCCTATGGTAACAAGCGACCTTGCGGGTTGTGGACGCCTTCGCCAGCTTTTCAGTCCTTACGAACTTGAAGCCCATGAAGGTATCGACCTTACCGTCAACGAGCATGCGCACGTTGTTGTAGTCTGCGCTGGTGGCGGTAGAATCACCTAACAGATCAGAAATCTGGGCAGCGGTACATGCGCAGAACCTGTCAGTTTCGGGAACCTCAAACGCGTTGAGGATTTTGCTCGCAGCGCGTAACTTAGTTATGGTCAGCCCGGTAGAGCCAACTGCAACCTTGTTCGCTGTAGCGAGGGAGTATGTGGTGGTACCTTCTTTTCCGCCGTAAGCGGTTGAGAAGAAGGCTGTGGCGATGACCTGATCCTTCGCTCTTGCTAAAGCTCCACCATTAGCCTGAACGATTTCGTTCGTCGGGTCTTTGGCCATATAGACCTTGTCCATGCTATCTACGAGCGGGGCTTTGTAGAAATAGCGAGGACTGATTTTCCTACGGTTGTAGGACGGATCATCGTTTTCAACGTCCGTGTTACGTCCCGTCTTTTCCTTGGCTTCGCTGTCTGCCAGCTGTTCCTGGAAGGCCATCTCGCCCACGCAATCGGACTTGATGTAGACGGTTGGGGGCAACTTAACGAGCAACTGCTGCGAAAGCAGCATGATGTTATCGCTATATTGCCTGATTAGAATGCTGTCTACTGCCATGTATTCCTCCTGGTTTAATAAGTTAACCTGAATATTTTCCGCTTCTGCTTTCCGGTTATCCTATTCGGGCCGTTGCTTTAGCGTGCTACTTGATTCCGGGCCTCACGAGGAGGTTCTCCGCCTACTTTGTTGCGCCGTATGCCAGGGGCCTTACGACCTTGTCCGGCTTCAGGGTATTATTTATTTCGTTTTCTTCTCTGCCATCTTATACAACTGCTCCACGCGCTTAATCCAATAACCATGATCCGCATGCGTTGCCTGAAAATACGGATGCTGTGGATCACTGCGAATGGTCTTAATTTCTGCTTCAGCCTGCTCTGGGGTTAAAAGAGTTCCCCCCATACCTTCTCCGGAAAGTTTTTCTTCACTCATGTTCTCGCCTACATTAGCGAGCAACTTAATGATGTCCGGATCGTTACCGTATTTCTTAACGATGTTGTCCGCGCGGTCCTGCGGTACAAAGTTCTTTAATACCCTATTGGCAAGCGAAACCTTTGCGTCATACGTTTCGCCGAGTTCTTGTCTTAATGTTGCGACTGACTCTTCATGAGCCTTGGTGTCCGCGGCTGCCTTTGCTTCTGCGCCTTTATTCAGCATGCCGGTGAACTCCGTCATAATGCCCTGAAACTGGCTGGGCAAAAGTCCGTATTTATGCGCGATGGGTTTGAACGCGTCAAGTTGCTGGACCGTTAAACCAGCGCCTTCAGTGATCTTTATATTCTCAGGCAACTTGTAGCCAGTAGCTTCTTTAGGCATTCCGACTGCGCCCAAGAAACGTTCAAGTTCACCCTTCTCATAGTTTCCGTCTTTATCTTTTCTGGGAAGAGGAATCTTCTCTTGTCCTACTAAGCGCTCTAATTCGCTATAACCTTTTATAGCGTCTTCGGGAGTCTTCCAGCCTTTAAGTTCGATTATCTTTTGCGTCTCCGGTGATACCGTTGCCTTCCAATCTGGTGATCCACCTTTACCACCTGCTTCTTGTTCTTGTTTTGCTTTTGCTGCTGCCGCTGCTTGTGCAGCCGCATCTCCTTCACCCCCTCCGCCGCCTCCACCTTCGTCAATTCCCATCCACATCTTTGGCATTAAAAACATACTACTACCTCCCTTTGGGCCCGAGAGTTATCCTTTTCAGGGCTCGGGGTTGTCCATTGTTTCACGATTGACGATCTCTTGCCGTCAAGTCTCATTTTTTAGCTCCGTAATGATTGATTCAACTTCTTTGTTCACAAGGTTGGAAATATATACGTAAAGACTTCTACGACCTTCATGCAAAGACATCTTTTTGATATCCGGGTCGTATGTAGTCTTATCTACAAAACTCCTTTTACGTAGGTCATCCAAAACAGCTTTTCCATCCGGGGTTGAGAATACACGCTTATAACGTTCAGCGTTATCCCGGATTGTCTTCTGTAGCGCCTCTACGCGTTCTTTTCTTTCCCATGGTGCTCTCATTTACCTGCTCCTGCCGCTACCAGGTTACGATCGGCTTCTGAACCAGTCTTTATAGCTTCTGTGCTTTGTTTAAGCATCTCCATATTTTGAGATAAGGCGGCGGCTGCTTGACGGTTTGCTCTGATATCTTGAACCTCAGCATCGTCTCTTATTAGCTTTGGATTAAGATCTGTTATCTCCGCTGCGAAATCTGCGGCTTCATCAAACTTAAATTTGTCCAATACTTCTGGTTGCATACCAGCTTGTATCTGAACCTGGGCAAGTTCGTTTATGATGCTCATGCTCATTCGTAGTCCGTTGAGTTCTACTTCGCGCTGCGCCCTGGCTAAAGGCGACGTTGCGACAACAGTATATGTTTGTCCTTCAAGTCCTCTTGGCGGATCCGGCATCTTGCCTAAACTCTGGCAAATTGCGAACGTCCTTTCTACAACTGGACGTAGGTTCTCTTGAATAATCATTCCGATAGCAGGGCCTAATAAAAGCATGCGTTCGGCTACCCGGGCACGTACCTCTTCGGCTGTCATATTGGTCTGTTGGTTTAAAATAATAAACAGATCATTAAAGAAAGCCTGTTGTATCATTTTGCGACGGGCGTCTTCGTACTGCAAAGCAAATGGAATGTTCGGGTTTGTCGGGATGGTCTCTATTCTCTCCGTAGGAAATCCAGAGCTCTTTATGTTGATTCCGCCTGCGTCAAAGTCATACGGCCGCATAAATATCTCATCCGGGATTATCTTTGCGGGATCTGCCATCTGCTCTCCGGCTATTAGATTCGTTCGGCACATGGCGTTTAGGGTTTGTATATTTGAGAGTTCATTCATTGCCGGTCCGCTTCCATGCACGTCATTCGATGTCTTGGACCAACGTGAAACCGCAAACGGGAATTGTTTATATCCACCCTCCCTGACTTGCTTACTTTCTTTTACATCTATCCATTCGGCAGCAAAGGGCATATTCAGCTTGTCCTTCTTGGCCGGATTGTAAACTGCGCGCGGGTAAACGCAGAATAAAAACTTAAATATCTTATCGAAGTCTAACTTAGCGTGTGCATCAAGAAGCTCTTTTGAAAGACCTTCTTTTCCAAACTTCTGAACTGCCTGATCTGCGTTATACTCAAATTCTATATAGACTGTGCGCACACGTCCGTTAGCGTCAGGAGCCATAACTACCTTCTCAAACGGAACGCTTAAGAAACGTACATCGTCTTCCAGGTCTTCTTCTTCATATAAAACATGCGTAGCAATGACAAGTAGATCTCGGTAGCACTCATTGTTTTCCTGGTAGAAATTTGAATGGTTCAAAGAGTCATATATTATGTCTTCGCAATCACGAAGGTAATCTCTGGCTCCGGGAACAGCCATCAGTTTTCTATTCTGAAGCATTAGACCAAACCAACGCATGCTGGGATTGGTCAAGTATCCCTGAATACCAGCTGCCGCATAATCAACGCTATTGATTGCGGTAGAGTCATAAAGATTTGTCGGCAAGCGATCGCCTATGTTATGGAACCGGGTTATAAACGCCTTCCTGGGCATACAATAATAAGCGCACTCTTGAACGTATTCCTCCAAGGCTGCGCGGGCGTTCTTTAACGAACGGTATCGCTTAATGTGGTATTCTGGAATGTACTGTGCCATTTATGAACCTCCCAATAACGTAGGCCTCTTAGTACCAGAAGTTTCATCATCCAACGCTCCTAATGGTGAAGTTAGGATTGTCTGTGTCAAAGACCGTCGCTTGTTTGTTATTTTATCGGCGGCTGTTTGATTTGCGTCAGATTGGGCTTTAGCGGTTTTATTCTCCAAGGCCGTTGCCTTAGCATCCTGGTCCGCAAGGATTTTCTTCTGCTGCGTTTTCTCTGCCTGGGCGGAATACATGCTTCCGCCTACTGCGCCAGCTGCCGCAATACCTGCGCCTATCAAGATAGCTGAGGTTATACCCAGGTGCGGATTACGCTCAAAATCATTAACCTTGTATACGGGGTTATGCCAATGCGCTTTCATTCTTTCCTCCTTCAAGTTTTTTAATGTAGTTTATCTCGTATGGGATAAAGCCTTGACGACGATAAAATTCTCCGAGCTTATCAGTTTTAGAGTTCATCATGTGAGCCATAATGAGATGACTAATCCCCTGGCTTTTGCATAATTCCTCTAAGGTTCTTAAAAGGTGAATACCTACGCGACGATGAGCCTTTGAAACATACCAAACGCTTTCTAAATAAATAGGTGTTGTGAATGTTGGTAAACGCATTAAGGTCCCAGCAATGATTCCGATTATCTTTCCGTTTTCTTCAGCGACTAAGGTTGAGCCAATGTATTTTTCGCAGGTCTGCCGTATGGTTTCTAAATCAAGATCCATTCCATATTCGGCAAGGCTCTCTTCTTTGAATTCATTTAATAAATCAATGGCTGCGTCTATGTCTTCGATTACGGCTTTACGGATGTTCATTGATATGAATTCCTTCCTGGGTACTGATGCTGAATTCCTGTTCTCTTACCGGATATTGGGTCATAATCCTTGCGTTGCAATGGCTGTGAACTGTTTTGTGTACGCTGCATTGCATCTTTTGCTGCGTTAATCGGTGGCCTGGCTAACTGATCCTGCATGGCCAAGGTGTCCGCTAAGTCGGTAAAAAGACTTTTAAATCCATCTATGGTTACGCCAAGCATCTCAGCTTCAAACTCTGCAAGCCAAGGCGCGCTTTCCGGTAGCCATATTCCTTTGGCTTTAAAGCGCGGACCAAGCATCTTGACGCGCTCAAGTTTGCTGCCGCGCTTCATGTGTTCGAGTGGAGTAACAGTGAAGGTGATGTTATCGCGAAGCATGCGTTGCCGGATAAACGGCATCATGATTTGCTCGTACATTCCTTTTTCAATTCCTACGGCCGTAGGCTTCCAGGTAACAACGAGCTGAAATAGAATGTCGAGTGATTTGTCTGAAGCCCAACGGCCGTAAGGAAAGTCTAAAATAAACCATTGCACTGCGCCGTGGACGTCTCGCTTTACGGCGTTAACGCAGAATGCTCTATAACATGCGTTCTTGTTCTCGCTTGATGCCGGGTCCATCGTGATATAAATAGCCGCATCCGCCAATAGCTTATCAATGTAAACTGTTGAGTAACGCAACCCTAAGTCATCCTGAGTTACGATTCGACTCTCTTGGCTTATGGCTTCACACATACGTTCTCTGATCCAAACATCGAGCTGACCGAGTCGGCGGAAACGTTCGCGTTCATCCTCAATTTCAGCCAACGGAAATTTATCAGGCCAAGCTGAGTTTCCGTCTTTATCTAAAATGGCAATCTTCTTGATCTGAAATTTTAACTCTGCCGGGTTCTTATGAACGCGTTCAATGATGCATTTATCGCCAAGGTTATTTCCGATTAAGAATATACGGCTGTGTTGGCCAAGGAAGCAAACATCATCCAAGAACCACTGCCAGTCTTGGATTAAGACTGTATCACTCATACTGTCTTCAAGGTCCTGGGGATCATCAATAACCACAATACGAGGCCTGCGGTTCTGGTTATCTAAGCCACGGATAGAACTGCCTTTGCCGTATGCTTCAATGCGGATGTTGATAATATCACCGTTGAAGTCTTTTACATCTACTTCAAAAATCTTTCCGCTCTTATGTTTTACAGTTACCAGGTTTGCTGAAAGGGCTGGGTTTGTCAGGTATTCTTCTTCAATTTCAAGGAGTTTGTTTTGAGCCAAACGGTCATTCTGTTTAATCAAGACAATGTAATCACGGGTAGCGCTGGGATAAGCTAATGCGTAAAGAAGAAAAGCCCGAAGAACAATCTGTCCTTTGGCGCTTTCTCGGAAACCTTCAATGGCGTAATTCTCTTTGCCATTAAGTAATATCTCGCTCCATTCGTAATGAAATGGAGCCGGGCTGACTTCATCCTGTCCGGTATTTAAGAGGATGCCTCTAAAATCTACCAGGTTGTCTTGTGCCTCTTCAGCTGCCAGTAAGAGTTCGTTATCCATTATGCTGGTATTGGCCTATAGAGATCCAAATACGGAAGGCCGTTAGAATAAAGTTTACGATAATCTATCTTCGCTTTTTTAATCCAAAACTTCTGCTTACTGAAATAATCAAGTTCTTCATCTGCCATCAGGCTGTCTACGATTCGATGCAGCTGTTCTCTGTCGATTTCTGTTAAGTGGCTTACGATTTGCATGTGCTTCTCTATGCCCATGCCAAGCTCTGCCTCTTCATAAGATGTCAGCTTGTCAAAGATTTTCTTCAAGGCCAGTTGGTGTAAGCGTGGAATAGTTGGAAGTCCGGTTGGCATAAAGGTCCTATCCATGTGTTATCTCCTGAGTTGATTCCTGTTTTTTCTTTCTGCGCTCAGCTGCTCGACGGACAATATCAGCAAAGAAATGTTCATGCCCTACTGTACCGGAATGCTCAATTTTTTCTTTTAAGTGGCCCTTTACCTGAAGGCTTAATCTTGTGGCGTTAAGTTGTATCGGGTTATCGTCGACTTCGATGAAGTCGTTAGAGTTTTCATTGAATTTAGGTTTTCCGTCTTCACCAAGCGTGACGTAGATATCACATGACTGTTGTTTCTTTGCGGATTTTAACCTAACTAAGTTCTCTAAATCATCCTCATCACTCATGCCGGGAATACGATCTAAGAGGTCTTGGAACTTAATGTTAAGCTTTGTTAAGCATTGGGAGCCAATAACGCGGGCCACGCCGCGGTCTTTGCAGTTGTATACGCGCATGGCTACTTCTGTGGGAGATAAAAGAGGATTCCGAAGAAGGATTTTCTGGAAACGCTTTAACTTTAAACCTTTAATGATTAGTCTCTTTGGCATATTCTTCCAAATAAAAAAGCCAGTTTCCGCCGTTCGAACGGTAACTGGCTTTAAAAATCTATTAGATAGGGAGCGACCCTTTTCTACTTAAAGTTTAAACGTAAACTGTAGTTTTGTCAGCAAGTACTTGCCCTTTTTTACTGTGTGCTCCTTTGTAAATATAACCATTCTTCTTCCACCACCGACGATTTTGTTCATTTTTACGCTTAACCTGACAATCTGGATCTGTGCAAGTTTCTCTTAATTTTGGACGTTTATTACAATAAGGGCATAACCCTGGCATTAATTATCTCCCTTCTTATGTTTACTGTTATAAATTTTATCCTCTCCGGTATACCCTATCTGCTCACAAAATAATTCTTCCGCTTCTACTGCGCCCATGTGTTCTCTATGATAAGGCGCCCTAATGCTAAAACCTGGAATTTCGCCTTTATACTCATTATCGAATTTTTCTATTTCCTTAAAGGTTATGCCCCTGAATAAACACGCTCCTATTTCCCAGATTTCGTGAATTAAACACAGCCACGTCACCACCCAATTCTTTTCTTTAGAGATCCTAACTTCTAAAACTCCGGGCTTTGACCACCAATAATCCCCATTCTCACCAAATCTTTGTTCTTTCTGCGGGATAACCCTTATGTTAATTTCCTTAAGATTTATATTTCTACTGCTCATCTTTTCTCCTTGCTCATATAAATCCCTCCGCCTTGGGTCTTCCGATAAAGCTTTTGCAATGCGTCGCCTTGTTTCTGAGATAAATCTCTCTCCCTGTCAACCTGGTCTTCTATGGAGATCATAAAGTTTATTTCCCACGTATTCAGGTCATAGTTTGCATTCTTTATTGATTCTACGAGTATCTTAGCGTCAGCGTTTAACATTCTCCGGACTCCTGGCGGGTTTAAGTTTTTTAATAATATCCAGCGCTTCTTTTAGCGGCCGCTGTTTTAATGCCTTATAAATGCGTCGCTCTTGACCGGCATAAATTATACCCGTGCCGTGGTCCTTAAAGTATTTTCCAGTTGTGGCCGGAATGCCTTTTTTGAATAGTGCTTTCCTAATCTTCTTTGCTTTTTTCTGACTCATGCTTCCTCCTTATTTTTTGGTTTCCTTCCGAAGAACGTCCTGTCTTCTCCCGACGGGTGAATTATTATTGACCTTATCTGATCCACAGGATATTTTTTAATCCAGCTTTGTGCCTTGTCTCCAAAATCCAACATGGTTCGGTCACTCACTATTTTACCTTTTTCAAAATCATAGCCCACGCCTATCCACCAAGCCCGATGCTGTTCTCCGTTGGTAAGGGTGATTAAATAATACTTTTCTTCCCCATCTTCTTTATTAGGCTTCACGTTTAATCTCCCCCTGAAGATAACGCTTTGTTTCTTCTTCTAAAAACTTACGTGCTTCCCAAAAATCAAGCTTCCCTGGTACAATGATTGCGTAAAAACCACGCTTCAATAATTCCTCACGCCAGGTCTTTTGCTCCTCCGCAGCGTAACTCTTAAGTTTTAACTCTACCGTCATGCCATGCCAGCCTCCGCGCGGTTCATAGATAACTACATCAGGATGGCCTTTTTTATATCCAGCTTTTTTCATCCTGATTGCAGTTCTCATGTTGGTGCGCATACCTCCGGCTGAGGCGCAGAATAAAACTCCGTAACTGTAAAGATAAAAAGTGTACTGCTCTTGAAGTGTTTGCTCAGATTGACGAATCATGAATTCCCCCTATTTACTAAACTTAGATTTAGCCGCAAATCCCCTTAATTCATCTTTCATTTTTTCTTCACGAAGACATGCTTTTTCCCAGAGGGCGTCATCTCTTAAATCTAATACCGCCTTTTCAACTAAACGCGCCAACTGTTTAGGCTCAATGGCATCCAGCTCCCAGGAAGATTTTCCAAATCTCCGAATGTATTGCGTGGCTCGGCTATCAGTAAGCTTGGCTGGATTCTCGGGAGGACGCAATCTTTCAATCTGATCCATATTTAAAGCAATTCTCTTAACTTCTAAATGATCAGTTTCCTGGATAAAGAGATTGAGCCTCTCATTAACATCCCGGGTCATATCTATTCCGCTGGGATCATGGTCCCCCAAATAGATCACAAAAAGATTTTTATCTTGTTCCTTTCTTTCCAGAAATCTTTTGCTGGCCTCATACATGGCAGAGGCGGAAGAATATCCCTTATTTGCGGTAAAAGGGATATCTAATTTTTTACATACTGGCTCCAGGACCCCTTCTAATGCCTGTTTTTCAACCATTACCTCGACATAATTTTCTTGATCCATCCACTTATCTGTTTGAAAAGAATGGACACAAGAAATCAATATATCCGCTGGTTTATCCCAATGCGAATTACTGATCATCTCCCGGCCTCGATCCTTAATTAAATCCCAATCGATTAAACCGGCCATACGCGCATCATTAACTAAACTGCCTATGTTTTTATAACTGCGTTCTGAGTTAGGAATGATGTTGGCAGAGACGAGCTGATAATAAAGCTGCCTTAAAGATAGGTCATATCCCTGGGCTTCGTAGTCTTCTAAAACTGCATCAATCTTTTTTAAAAGCATTAAACTTTGTGGAGTGAATTTCCTCTCAATAAAGCTTTCTTTCATGATTTCCTCCTGCACTTTTTCTGTTGAATTATTAGCACCTCTCCATATCTGGGGTGGCATGTCTCAATTATTATGCGTTCACCACTACGAAGTAAATTTTCAAAAGCCTCGTTAATTGTATATTCGCGCTTATTTCCGTCTTCAAAATCAAAAATTATCTTCATGTCTTACTCCCCGCTATTCTTAAAATATCTGCCAAACTCATTGCCCCCTGATCTTTAATCTTCCGATGCTCTGCGATATTCTTCTCCGCAAAGTAAGCCTCGCTCTCCTTGCGCAACACAACCATAAACCACGGAAAAGGATCTTTGATTTTATCTTTGTCTTTATGGTAAGATGCGCATACCCCCAAGATTACCTCATTCGGAAAGTTTTGGTTTTCGGTCCATTTTAACTGCTTCCTTGCTTTATTAATAAGTTTGTAGATATTAAATCCGTCTTTTAATACTAAATCTAAAGCTGTTTTAACGTGGGGCAACCATCTTTGGTACAGCTCTTTTTTTTCTTTATCCACAATCTTATTAACAATGACAGGCGGTTTTTCGCCTGCTTTAGCTTTATTGGTTTGGTTAGGTTTGGTTAGGTTTGGTAATACCGGCTTAGGGGGTGTCTTAGGGGGTGTCTTATTTTCTTCCGAATATAGATCCCTCACTAATTGCCACCTCTCTGGATAGTTTTTGTATTTAGCTTTCAAAAACTCTCCGAAGTAATGCCACCAATCGTGCACGCGAAAATAAGGCTCACGGTCAATCCAACCCGATTGGACCATGGCCGCCATGAATTGCTTAGAGGCGCTGGGCGACACCCCAACTGCTGCGCTTAAGCGGTTATCATTATGTTTTCGCAAATCACCATCTTCGGCGTAGTCTACACACCACCACCAAAAACGGTGTAATTTTCCTATTGTCACATCCAGATCCCAACCCATTTGGTTCATTAGGTCGAGAGTTTTAGGATGTCTCTCCAATTCCTGGTGAGACTCTATCCAAGGCATACCGGCTCCTTCTGTTCTACTGGCGCGGCAGTTGGTTCTTGCTCGCCTGAAACAAGATGCTCTATACTCCGTATGAGTTTAGCTGTTTTTTGCCCGCGGTACCCTATGGCCCGATCATCAATAAATGCGTGGTATATCGGCTTGCTGCTGGTCCCGGGAGGATTGTGTCTTGTTGAATTTATGCTGTCGTAAGGAATGTTATTGCGGGTTAAGTACGCTTTAAGTGCCGGTGTTACTCTGCGCGTGGTCCAGATAATGATGCTGTAATTCAGGCTGGCTTTGAGCTGCTTCATTGCATCGACAACATCCCAGTTGGGTTTACCGAAAACATCTACCCCTTTCCATCCGTCGTAATGCGCGATTACGCCGTCAAAATCGAAACAAATCGTTTTCATAGCTTGCCTCCGTTGTTACATTCAAATTTTCCCTTGTCGCTTTCCGCCACTTCTTTGGTGGCTGTGAGTGCGTTGTATTGACATTTTCTGGTGCAACCCTCGCAACCCCGGTGTTTATATAACACGTCTTTATCTGTTTGTTGGCCCATCGTTCCTCCTTAACTAAAGATTAAAACTATTCCACAAAAAATTCTTACTATCCTGCCAGCTTGCCACAAGAGTTGTTTGTCCTGGGGAAAGACTAAGCTTAACCCTCCGTCTAAAATTAATAATCCCCCGATTACTTTATAAAGCACGATCCCTCCGAAATTAATTTATTGGTTAGTCGGTAACTGTTGGCGTGTTTGAAATGGCCCAGATAAGACGCCACCATGTCGTGAAACTTCCTAAAGTCTTTTACC
>Ga0172381_10003259_pt1 | contig 17316 bp, 37 predicted proteins | sample Leawel6488metaG_FD_119754 | JGI IMG/M metagenome (GOLD analysis project Ga0172381, IMG submission 119754) | Leachate microbial communities from a municipal landfill in Southern Ontario, Canada - Leachate well 64-88 metaG | ecosystem: Engineered > Solid waste > Landfill > Unclassified | place... | reverse complement strand
TTCTTGCAACAATTATTTTATATCCTCTAGTTCTATATCACCAGAAGAGGATATTTCTGATTCACAACATCGCCTAGCTATTTGATCTACTGTTACACTTTTTTGCCTTATCTCACCAGTTCTATCATTTACTAAATTAATTCTAATTGTATTATCATTTTTTGAATTAAGAACATAATAATTATTATCATAAACAAATTCTATTTCTGAAAACCAAGGATCAGATATTCTTTTATTTTGCTTTCGTTCAACCATCTTCTCTCCTTGCCGTTTTCGGTTCAGGTTCAGTCTATATTATATCGTACTTTCCAGAAAAAGAAAAGTGGACCAGGAATCGGAAGGAGGTTGCAACCGATTTATCCTAGCCCACTGATTTTTGTTATAAAAAGCTAAGGAAAGATATGGATTCGTCTACTACTATACGCCACACGAGCTAGACTCATCTATTAAGTTCAGCATACGCCAAACTTCATACCCTTCCTTAGCAAGGAGACTTGTGCACTCAGTCTCCATTTTCTATTATACACTGTCTTTCAATTTTTCATCTTCAAACTTCTCTTTTTCTTCATTGCCATTATACCCGCACCAGGTACAAATTCCCGAAGAAACATTAATTGCATAGTTTTCTCTTAAGCATTTTGGACATCTTATAAGATAGACTTTCCCGCGACCAAAAAGTCCTTTGGCTATAAACCCAAATTTATTACCCATTTTCTCCTCCAACAAGTATTATATAGTACATTTCAATATTTTACCAACAAAATGGCTTACTACTTAACCTTCGTATAGTACTTTATGAACGATTTATTGAAAATATAGCAGAAAAAGGAACAAAAAGACTTCAAAACAATTCGGCTACCTATATAATACTAGGACGGAGGAATGAATATGACCAAAGCCGAAATAATGAAGCTTGAACAAGAAAATAACCTTCCAGATACCATCGAAGACTTAAATCCCATGTCTATTATTTTGGAAGGGGCTGTAGAAGCCTATAATGCAAAAATAAATATCGAAAAAAACTTAAACGTGGCGGAAAGCCAACGCCAGGCTACTATCGAAGATGGTCAGAAAGTTGGCAAGTGCCTTTTAGTGGTTGAAGCCAAAATAGGGAAATTATCACAAAAGATTGAACAGGAGCATAAACCAGGTCCAGGTCAGAAAGGGAAACAGCTTACTTCAAAAAAACAAGCTGTTTCACCGAGTAATCCTAAACATGAAAAACTTGGCTTAACCAAAGCAAAAATGCATACAGCACAAGCAATATGCAATCATCCTGAAGCCGTTGAGGAGGCAATAGCAAGAGCAAAGGAAAATGACACAATCCCTACCAAATCAGATGTAATAAAGATCATTGCGGCGAATAAACGAGAAGAAAAGAAAGAAAAGGAGGGGGAACAGAAACCAGATATAAATAAAATTGCCTATAAGATGGCCAGGGAAATGGATGGATGGTTTAATTCATTCAACAAGATCATCGATGATTGGGATTCAGTGAGTCCAGAAAACAAGGAGGATTTAGGAAGGCAATTTATCAAACTCAATATGATTTTCACTAAGATGAAAAAGAATACCAAGCCAGAAGAAATACCACTATTACTTACAAAGGAGTAAACTCTATGTACAAGCCCAAGAGAATCGTCCATGTCGAAGACTATTTTATGCAGGAAGATACACGCAACACAAAAAATGCAAAATATAAGGTAAATCCTAACGATATTATTTGTCTTTTTTTCGATGAAAACGGTCATCCTATTACTGCTGAAATGCCTACCTGCGACGAGATTATTTCAAAACTTGGAATTGAAATGCCAGCAAATAAAGCTGCAAAACATCACTATAGACAAAAAATCCAAACTGTTATATGTAATGTTGTTAATCATCTTTCTGAAACTCATCAACTTAATATCCTTCAAGTCCACATGGCCCATGATAGACGAATTCATTACGGATTTTCAAAAGACCTATCTGACCAAGCGGCTAGCGTCAATAAAAAAATAAGATTCCATAATTCCATCGATAAGCGTGTAAAACAAAGGCAAAGTATTACTGATCCTAGAGCACTAACATTAGTAGAAACAAAAAAGATTAACTACGCTTAATCCTTTTCTTTAAGAGTTTGCCAGTATACTCCTAAAAACTGGCATTTAATTGAAATTACCATAGAAAATGTACATTATAGTATGGATGATAAGTTTCCATTTTCTTTGTAATAAGATAGAATACATTATAAGAGATAGAATATTCATATAAATATGAATAATAGAAACGAGGTTTCTTATTATTTTTATTTTATAGGATTATTTCTTTCTAGAAAGGAGGCTTTACATTCCTTAAGAGATACGCTATAATAAGACATGTTCAGGGGAAAATCTTTCTAGTTATATAAGTACCTACTACCTTGTATAACTAGTTCCCTTGATTTCTAACCCTTCTAGGCGGGTAGTAGCGCCATGAAGGGTTTTTCTTTATTCAAAAAAGGAGTACCTATGTATTTTGCATCTTATGATGACAAGGAAATAGCTAGATTAGGATTAACTTTGAATGATGCTTATTTCCTAGAATGGTTTATCAATTTCAAGGATTCAGAAAAAATGAACAGATTATCTGAATCCTTAAATAAGGACAAAGAACATGACTATTATTGGATTACCTATTCTAAGATAATAAAAGATCTGCCTTTGCTATATATAAAAAATAATACTTCTATAAACAATATGTTGAATCGTCTTTGTGGGAAAGGTAAAAGTAACAGTTATTCCTATCCATTGATTAGACAAAAAGTGAATATAAATATGGTTAATAGGTCATTTATCGCTATTCGCCCGGAGGTAATAGCAAAAATGAAAGGTATAGGATTTACCGAGGAACTAGGAATTGCTAAGATTCCTAAAATAGAAAAGAAAGATTCTATATGTTCTTTATCACCTAATGTAGAAAAAATATTGATAGAATTAGATAAATTAAAATTACTAGATAATAGAAAGTTATTTTCTTTTACATTATCTACTGACCATCATATCCATACAAAATCAATGAAACATTTTCAAGATGCCTGTTATGATCTTTATGAAGGTAGATTCAATTCTAGGAATCCTATAGCAGAATGGTTCCTAGAAAAAAATCAATATTATATAACAAATTTTACTTCAAAAGAAATTTGTGCCTGTAAACATGATTGGAATCAGATATATAACGTCATTCTTTGCGCGGCTAATAATTACATTTCATGGTTTGAAAATGATAGAGAAACAGTAAATAAAGAATGGTTAACAAGAGATATAGGGTCATGGATGTATTTTGGATTAAAACAAACTTCTATGTTTATGGTATCAATAAAATGTAAAGCTTCTAAGACTCGTGAAGTAGTGGCAGAGAATACTTTTAATCGCCTACCTGATTATATTCAAAATAGATTTATGGATTTCTATAATGATAAATGGGATAATCTAACATATTGGAACAAAATATATTCAGTCTATAAATGGTATAATGATAATGCTGAAAATCTTATGTTATCAAATACAAATTATAGTTATTGGCTAGATTCAGGAATAGAAAAATTTATGCAAGGTTATTGTGATTTTATTAATGAAAGATGCTCTCCTATTTATCTAAAAAACTTTGGTACTAAATGTGCAACATGGTTTTGGTTCCTAGATACTAAAAAAGATGAACATGGGATAGAGGAATGAAAGTAACGCCAGAATTGATAACTGAATTAAAGGAAAATGAAATATTTGTATTTGGCTCTAATGAATCTGGAAGGCATGGCAAAGGTGCTGCTAAAACTGCAATGAAATGGGGAGCTATTTATGGACAAGCAAATGGACTCCAAGGGAAAACATACGGAATCCCCACAGTAAATAGTTCAATATCAAATAAATTGAGAATAGAAAGAGTAAAATATTATGTGGATCAATTTTATTATTTTGCTAAGGAGAACAAACAATTAACTTTTTTAGTTACTGAAATTGGTTGTGGATTAGCTGGATTTACTTATAAAGAAATTGCACCATTATTTATTGATTGTTTAGAATTAGATAATGTTTATTTACCTAAAAGATTCATACAAATTATAAAGGAGTAAGTAGTATGTCAAGGAATCTAGCAAGCGTTCAGAAAGTATTAGAAGTATTACCGATCAATGGAGCTGATAAGATCGAATTAATAAAGGTACTTGGCTGGCAATGTATAGTCAGAAGGGGGTTATACAAGCAAGGGGATTTGGGGATTTATATAGAAATAGATTCTATTGTTCCTGATTTACCAATATTTGAGTTTATGAAAGAACGAAAGTTTCGGGTTAAAACAATCAAGTTGCGCGGGGAAATTTCACAAGGTTTGTTCATGTCATTTGATGAAATAAAAATTAAACCTTGTAAAGAAGGAACTGATTTAACAGGTATTCTAAAAATAAAGAAATATGAACCTGATGAAAACAATGTTGTTTATCAAGGCAAGCAAAATAAATCATTCTGGTGGAAACTAGTTTATACTTTACCATTCCTAAAAATGTTTAGAAAGAAATGTGGGCCTGGCGCTTCATTCCCAACTCATCTAGTTCCCAAAACAGATGAAACTAGGCTTCAAGCATTTGGCGAGCATTTCTTAGAAATATATAAAGATTTGCCAATTGCTATTAGCCAGAAAATGGATGGATCTTCATTGACATTTGTTTGGAATAAAGGAAAGTTTTCTGCAGCATCTAGGAATGTTTGGTATATTGAAAAAAAGGATAATAATTTCTGGAAAATAGTTGAAATGAGTAATATTGATAAAGCTTGCAAAACAGTATTTGGTAAAAGAAATGTTTGTTTACAAGGGGAGTTATGCGGCCCAAGTATCCAGGACAATAAATACAAGTTTGATTCATTGCATTATTTCCTATTTGGTATTTTTGATTCTGACAAGAAAGTATATTTTACTCCTCAAGAATTATTGAATGCTTATGATTCAATATTTTCTGCAGGTGCTAAAATTGATATTGCTCCTCAGCTTATTTTACCTAGTGACAATAAAACAATAAAAGATATTGGACTAACTATTAATGATTGGTTAAGTTATGCTGATTCAAGATCAAATTATAATTTAGATACATGGAATGAAGGGATTGTTGTAAGAAGCCTAGATAATAAACCGTATGCAGTGAAAGGAATGGAAGGCGGTCGGTTTAGTTTCAAAGTCGTTTCTAATAAATTTTTACTTCAATATAATTTATGAAAAATACCATAATGGTGAAACAATTCATATAAATACTAAAGAAAGGATGAAAAATGAATAACGATTTAGAACATTGTTATGATTATATTCGAGATATTATTGATTACTTAGAAACTCATGCGAGTGATATTAGAGGAATGAATCTTTACAATGAAGCTCTTGATTTACTTTCTAATATTACCGTAGAGAGTAAATAATGGCAAAAGTAGAACTAAAAAACGTATGTAAAATATACGATAAAAATATCAAGGCTGTAGATAACGTAAATATTACTATTGAGGATAAAGAGTTTGTAGTTTTTGTAGGTCCAAGCGGATGCGGGAAATCTACTACATTGCGTATGATTGCAGGATTAGAAGATATTACTAGCGGAGAGCTTTTTATTGATGGTAAACTTATGAATAAAGTATTACCGAAGGATAGGGACATCGCGATGGTCTTCCAGAATTACGCGCTTTATCCCCATATGTCTGTCTACGAGAACATGGCCTTCGGCCTCAAGATCCGCAAGCTTCCCAAGGCCGAGATCGACCGGCGCGTTAGGGAAGCCGCCCGCGTCCTGGACATCGAGACCCTCCTGGAGCGCGCGCCCAAGGCCCTTTCGGGCGGTCAGCGTCAGCGCGTGGCCGTCGGGCGCGCCATCGTCCGCGATCCGAGGGTCTTCCTCTTCGACGAGCCCCTGTCCAACCTGGACGCCAATCTGCGCGTCCAGATGCGCGCCGAGATCGTCGAGCTCCATAGACGCCTGGACGCCACCATGATCTATGTCACCCACGACCAGGTGGAGGCCATGACCATGGGCGACAGGATCGTCGTCATGAAAGAGGGGACGGTCCAGCAGGCGGGTTCCCCGCTAAGCCTCTATAACGAGCCCGCCAATAAGTTCGTCGGCGGCTTCATAAGCTCGCCGCCCATGAATTTCCTCTCCGCTAGGCTGGTCCAGGCCGAGGGCGGCCTCATCATCGACGAGGGCTCCTTCTCCCTTCCCGTGGCCCCGACCCACGCCGGGAGCCTTATGCCCTATCGCGGCAGGGATGTCTGCCTCGGCATCCGTCCCGAGGATCTCCGCTTGGCGAAGCCAGGCGAGGCGGGGAACTTCAAGGCCTGGGTTTCCTTCGTAGAGCCCCTGGGCGCCGAGATCAACCTCTACGCCGCGACGGCCGCCAATTCCCTGGTCGCGCGCGCCCGACCCGGGCACGCCTTCAAGGCTGGCGACATCGTGGAGTTCTCTCCCGCCATGGAGAGGGCGCGCTATTTCGACCCCGAGACTGGAAAAAGTCTGCTTATATAGGTAGATAAGTTTCAATTTTTAGTTTTACTATACAAATTATAAGTAGTTTTAAGATAAAAAAGATAGAAAAGATGAGAAAAAGAACATTTTAAGACTTTACATTGAGAAAAAGATCGATATAATTAGGGTATAGTTAAAAAAGAAAAGGTTAATTAAAAGGAGATAGCAATGATTAAGTTTATGAAGCACTTTGTTACTGATGGCCAGAACAAAGCCAAGATTCATTATTCAATAGATGGTCATTGTTCTGGAAAACCCTGTATTACTTTATATTCAAAAGATTACGGATATGATCTAGATAAGATATTTGAAAATGTAGAAAATAATTCTGATGGGCAAACTGATTATTTTGAAAAAAGCCGAGTAAGATTTTTTGAAGATTCTCCTTATTATACTGACGCTAGAAACGCTGCTATCAAAGCTCAGGAAGCTTGGAAAGAACACTACAATAAAATACAATCAAAGCGAAACAGAAAAAGCCTCAAATTAGTTTCCTAATATGGAGGAAATGAAAATGACACCCTGGCGAACTAAGTACAACCATAAGTTCATAAAGGCCTGCGATATCCTCTGTCGCATATATAAGGACCATTTTACGGAGGTACTGTAAATGAAGTATTATGCCATGTATGACAAGACGGTCTCGAAGCAGAGACCCGGGCAAGGGTTCGCTAATACAAAGGCGGCTCTTTGCTTTTCAGATTATACAAAAATGCAGAAATTTATTGAGAATCGCTGGTGGGATTATTCCTGCAAAAGGATTACTCGGGATCATGCGATGAAGTATCTCGAAAGTAACTTCGGGGATATTTACTCAAAGGGGCTTTTCCAGGACAGAATCTTCGACGATCTCAACGAGGATTTCCCAAAATTCGTAATTTTCAGGGAAAGCGTGTTTAATTACTAAATGAAAAGAACCGTTAGCTCAGATGGTAGAGCCCTTGACTTTTAATCAAGTGGTCCCGCGTTCAATTCGCGGACGGTTCAGTTATTTTGCCGGTGTGGTGAAACTGGTAGACACCACGGATTTAAGCTCCGTTGCCTGTAAGGGCGTGAAGGTTCAATTCCTTTCACCGGCATTAGTTTTTTAATAGGAGGCTGATATGACCTATGAAACCCTAAAGGAATTTTTCCAGATGTTTCATCTTGAACAAATTAGTAAGATGGAATTAACCATGGCGATAGAACTTTGGCAAGAAGCTGGAGCGAGGTCAAAATGAATATAGATTATGAGAAAGATTATTATTCATTTAGGACATTAAATAATTATTGTGATGAAGCCTATACTTGTCCTAAATGCAAAAGCACCGATGTTAGATTAAAAATGAATTATTGCCCTTCTTGTGGTAGCAAACTTCAATGGAAAAATATTCCAAAATAACCATGAAAAAATCTCCTGTCTATGGATATATTATCGATGGCAAGAGTATTTTGCCTGTTTTTTATGCAGAGAAAAATCTGTATAAGGGCAAGATATATAAGACAATAGAAGCAGCTAAGGAGGCAAGGAAATGAAGTCTGATAATCCTTGTAGATTTTCATCTTTCGATGGATATTCTCATTATTCCTGTAATTGTGGAAATCAATGTATGGGTAAAGATTATAGATGCAATAGATTTGAAAGACCAGAAGGAAGAAAATTAGTTCATCTAAAGGTGACTACTAAATCAGGAAAAGAATATTTTGGTAATAAAGAAGAATTAACAAAAGAAGAAATTGAAAAAGTAGAAAGGTTTACTAGTGATTTTATTAAAAAAGACAATGCTGAAATTACTCTACAATTAAAAGATGGGTTTATTTGTTTTAGAACTGATGCAATTGAATCTGAACAAGTAATTATCGGGGATTAAAATGATTAAGCTATCTAAATCAGGCTATGTGCTAAGGCAAAATGAAAATAGTGAAAGTTTTCTAACCTTAGTGACTATGCCTGATGGGAAAATTGTAAAAGTACTTGGCATTCCACTACTAAAGCAGAATGTTTCTAGGATCATTTTGGAAACCGGGAGGAAGTAAGATGAAAGCTTATAGGATGCAATGTACAAGTTTTGATGGATTTCCAATAGAAGATATTTTTGAATCAATCGATGAAGCCATTTCATATAGTAGAGAATGTATTGCTAATGGATGTAATATTGAGGAACAAGAAGTTCCTGATGATACTTTCTCTAATTATGAAAATAGTCATTTCGTATTAAGTACATGGCCAAATAATCTTGAATCAATTATTCATTTCAATTAAGGAGGAAGCAAGATGATTTGTAGATTTTGTGGAAGAAATACTTTATCTGATATTGATTGCATTTGTAGAGGATCAGAAAAATATAGAAAATATAAATCTGCGTTGGCCTATTATGAAATGAATTGTCCTGATATGGCTAATTCAGATATGCAAATTATGGCCGAAAGAGATGTTGAATATGAGGAGGAACTATGAAGCTAGTAAACATTTCTACAAAGCAGACTTTCCATTGCACGATGATGGAAAATATCGATGGCAATATTTTAATCTTTTCTCGGGATAGAAAGCATATTGCCACTGTTCCGGCAAGCCAAGCAAAGCTGATTTTCAATGAGGAAGAAATACCACATATGGAGGAAGTGGAATGATAAAAAAAGATAAATGGCATAATGGTTTAGTGGTAGAAAGAAAAGGAGATAAACGATCTTGGGTAATTTTATATATTTCTCAATATGAAATAGAATCACAAGGATTAAATGCAGATAAAGAAGGATATTATGGATTTGGCGGAATGTGGTATGGTGATGATCCAAACAATAATAGATCATATGGTAAAATCATTGAATTGGATGAAAATGAAATAACTTTTAACGGAACTGTACTTAATTATAACTTACAAGAATTAAAAGCATTGGTAGATTAAATGACTAAAAAATATGCTACAAAACAATTCAATCAGTTCTTACCTATGATTGAAAAAGCTTGCTGGCATTATTCTAAGGAGGAAGTGGAATGAGTATTGAAATTAATGATCCCGATATTTTAGCCGCAATGGAAGAAATAGATAATGATGGTCATGATGATTGGGAGGAAGAACCAAGGATAAAATATAATAGTGATTTATTTTTGAATAATGAGTTTGAATTATGACAAAACAATTTGAACAAGTTAAACCTCTCATAAATGGGATTGCATATAGGTATGCTAAAAAATATAGATTAGATAAAGATGAAGTAAAATCTCAAGCTTATGAAGAATTCTGTAAGGTCATAGATCAATATGATCCCAATAAAGGAGAATTAACTACCTTTGTACATAGTAAATTATTGATCTTAACTCATTATTGTAAAAGGGAAAAAGAGAATCCTTTTTTTGCTAGTGGAGAAATGTTGATAGAAGATACGAATCAAAAATATTTTGATGATGAAATGGAAAAGTTAGAAACAGGACTGGAACTATCAGAAGATGCCCAAGAAGTACTAAGCTTTATTATTGGAAGGGAATGGGAAACACCTGGTATTTCAAAATGCTTGCCTAGACTTAGTTATACAATAAAATGGATGCAATATAACTTTGATTGGAAATTTGATCGTACAAAAAGAGCATGGGAAGAGATAAAGGTATGGTGGACTGGATCATGTAAGATGGAGGTATGAGATGGGAAAAAATTGGACGATTTTATATGATGAAGAAACAGGTAAAGTAGCAGGGAAATGGCGTAATTATTCTCCGAGTAAAAAATCCTTAAAAGAAAGAGATGAAGCAAGAACAAAATTCAAAGTATGGTTTTATGAAAAATATCAAAAAGATAGGCCTGAAAAGATAAACTGGAATATGTAAAATGGGTTATATTGGCCTTTCAGCAATAGGAGGATTTTATGGGTAGACAAATAGGATATAAACTTTCTGATGAACAGAAAGAGAAAATAAAAGAAGGCAAAAGAAATCGTAAACTCAAAGTTATAAAAGAAATAATTATTGAAGAAAAAACGAACAAGAAAAGAGGTAGACCTAAAGGGTCTAAACTATCTTATGAAGCGAAACAAAAAGCAAAGCAAACAAGAGAAAATCATAAACTAGGAATCTTTGAGAATACTTATGAGAAGCAAATATTAAAAATTACTGGACGAGAAAAGACGGGATTTGATTTTTGGCCAGCGCTTCGCCTTACCCTTAGACCTATTCATAGATACAATCTTTGCCATGAAATTGAAAGAAAAATAGTTTCGATATCTATTTGGAAGGATATTGAAGCAATAAAAATAATACTATCAGAATATTTCGATATAGAGGAGGAATAAGATGAAGGTATTGAAATGGATATGGGACTTTTTACTTGTGATTTGGTCAATAATTACGGGAATTGATAGTCATTCAAGCGACAGATATTGAAAAATCGTATATAATATATTATGTAGGATTACTTCCTGGCCTAGCTAGGAAGATCAATAAGGTTAGGAGTAAGTATGGAAGACGTTAAGGAAGTTCTCCAGGAAATCCAGGCTTCTCACAAGATTTACGGATTTATAACCGAGCAACAATTTTATGCTGGAATCAATGAAGCGAAGATGGAAAATGTCTTCATTGATGAAAAAGGATGGGTTGATGTTGGTGGACTAATCGTTGAATTGTGGAATAGTTTCGCAGAAGGCCGGTATGCGATTCTTCCTAAGGACTATAAGCTAAAGCATAAGGTTATGGAAAATGGCCCTGGATTTATTACTACTGATATTTCTGTTCCTGAAGTAAAAAAGCTAATTAAAAAGGTAAAGAAAATAGTTAATCCTATAGAAGTTCCGAATATTGAAACGTCTATTGAAACTATTCCTTCAGCCGTAAAGGAGGAAGAGAAATGATTCTAAAGTGTAAATGTGATAATAAGTTTCAAGATAAAGAATATGGTGAAAAGATGAGGGTATTTAATCCTCTTATGAAGAAAACTCCTACATCTGCTCAGGAGTATCGATGTACTGTTTGTACTGCTGTTAGGCAGTAAAGGAGAAAGAGAATGAATAAGATATTCGTTACTATTTTATTTGCTATTATATCAATAGGATTTATTACTGGATGTGTTAATGACGCTGCAGTAGTTAGATATAATCTTGAACGACAAGAACAAAATTTTAATGTTTACCGTCGAGTGGTTTTCTATAATGGGATTACTGGTGATTATATTTTGAATATCGAAGGGTATTTAGCGATTATCGTTGATGAAGATGGTGATTTAGTTGTTACAGTAAAAACGGAAGACGGGCAGTTTCTAAAACATTATCTAGGGTTATCAGATAACGTAACTTATTTTTCAGAGGCATTAAAGCCAAGCACAGTATCTGATAAAAGCTATAAGGTTATTTTCAAACCTTCAATTATTATTCCAACTATTGAATTGAGGTAAATGATAGATTCCATCCGTCTATTGAAAGACAATATGGTAGACGGATGGATAAAGGAGAGATAAAATGACCGATAAGGCAAAAGAAAAGATCCACGAGGCAATAGAAATCCTTGATCGCTATATCAATGACGGTGCCTTACTACCAGACGATAAAAACGATCCTTACTATAAGGCTGATGCAGCAATAAGATCAATCCTTTCTGTTATTTATTCTGAGGATAAGCCCCAGGCCGAGGCGAGCGGAGAGCTGGATAGGCCTAATGCTGAAATTACTTATTTATTGAATCGTGCTAATAGTATTGGTGAAGTTAATACCTTAGAAGTATTACAGTATATCCGTAGACTAGAAATTGCTCTTACCACCCGCTCCGCGCCAACCTCAGAGAAGGCGCTCAGGGAGGCTGCCGCTAAGGCATCACTTGATCTTGAGTGTTTTTGTGCGATGCACGATAGCGACAAAGTAATCACCGAGCCTATAGATAAGGTGATCGCTGCACTTGATGCCCTCCTTGCCCTCCTTGCCCACGAAGCGCCGAAAGAAAATCCCTGTAAAAATGATTGATTTCGTTAGATTGCTAAATGATAATAATATATCATATAAATTAGAAGTTGATAATTGGGTGCAAATAAATTGTCCGGTTTGTAGGCACCAGGGGTCAAGGGGATTTAAAGGGGGATTTAATCTAGCTGGTAATTATTTTAATTGCTGGAATTGTGGAAGTTCTTCTATAGAAAAAGTAATATCTGAATTATTGCATATAAGTTTTTATGAAGCCAAGAAGGTATTAGAGGAATATTCAACAGATACCATAATCAGAAATAAGCTAAACAGGAAAGTTTCAAAAGGCAAGAATATACAATTGCCAGGAAATGAAATTATCAAGGATAGCAAGGCATGGAATTATTTATTGAAAAGGAGATTTGATCTACAATATTTGATCGATACTTATAAAATAAAAGATGGCGGATTGACAGGCGATTGGAGTTTCAGAATTATCATTCCAATATTTATAAATAATAGAATTGTAAGCTATCAGGGTAGAAGTATTTTCAGTAAGGAAAAATGCAAAGAATTAGATATATTGCGCTATAAGACATTGAACATTTCTGATTCTATTATAAATGCTAAATATACGTTTTATGGATTAGATGATTGCAAGAGTGATTGGATAGTATTAGTTGAAGGCCCATTTGATAGATGGCGATTAGGGCCTAATAATATTTTATCGACACTCGGTACTAGCGCTAGTGAACAGCAAATAATATTGTTAGCCGAGCGATATAAAAAAGTAATATTCCTTTTTGACAACGAAAAACCTGCTCAGGACAGAGCTAAAAAATATGGCGAGAGATTGGCAGGATTAGGCATTGAAGTGGAAATATTCAATCCTGAATTTGAACACGATCCTGGTGATTATACAGAAATAGAAACTAAACAAGTAAAGGAGTGGCTAAAACTATGACTAAATTATTATCTTTTATAATTAATGAAATTGCATTAAATGGTTATCAAGTACGTTTTGATAATGACGATATTATTCATGCCTTTAGAATTACTTTGTTAAAAAAAGATAAATATGTAAGACAAATAATCTGTTATGAAGAATTACTACAGTTAATAACCCCAGAAGATTTTTTAATTGATAGAATTAAATATATGATTAAATCAATTGAGATTATGTTATGAGTATGCAAGAATTATTTTCATCAGAACAATATTGTAAAGATGAATTATTAAGAATTAGGGAAATGTTTCAAAACAAGCCCACATTTAATAGTAAAAATATTGACGCCGCTAGATATAGTTTATCATATATGCTTTTATATTGTCCAGAAGAAATGTATTTTATGGTTTTAAGCACACTTAATGAATTAGCTAGAAGAGAAGAGTTTTTATTATTAGGGGTATAAATGAAATCCTCTAAGCAATCTTTAGAATTATCTGAAAGGCTATTGCAGGAATGCTTTAATAAAATACCTAATTTCATGCTCCGCAACAGGTCAGTAACAACGTCATCTATTTATTGTAGAATGCCAGATGGCTATAGCTTGCGGATTGGCGATCATAGAGGCAAGGAAAAGTATTCATACAAATATAATTTAGATCCAAATATAAAAAGGAAAGGATATTGGTCAAAGGAATATAACAAGATAGATAGAAGGGATTATTGGAGATATTATACTGGCAATGTGGATGATTTAGTAATTACATTAAATAGCAGGAAATGGAATAAGGAGGAAGTGAAATGATTTGTTGGTATTGCCACTGGGGATGGGCTGAATCCGTAGCCAATATTTATAAAGAAGCATTAAAAAAATTAGATAATTATGATTCACCATTACATTTTGGCCCATCTCATATTGTATGGGAAGATGAAAACTTTGAAAATCATAATATAAAATGGTGTTTAGAAAATTTTGATGAATATAAAAGTGATTATACAAATGAAGAATTAGAAATAGTAAAATGGTCTTTAGAGGAATTATTGAAAATGCCTGAAAATGAAAGATGTATTGAACCAGATGATTATGATGAAGAACACCCAGAATTGTTCCCACCTAAAATAACGACTATTAGGATTTAATGATAAATAATCTTCAATATCTTCCCCACCAAAAGGAAGCTATTAAATTTGTAGAAGAACATAATGGCTATGCAATAATAGGGGACGATTGTGGCATCGGCAAGACGATGGAAGCTATTGGTATTTCTGATATCATATATCCTGGGAAATATATAATTATTTGCACTAAAAGTATGAAGCTAAAATGGTCACGAGAAATTTACAAATGGACAGGAAAAGATTCATATATCATATCAGGCGAAAAAACATTCAACCTTCCTAAAAATTATGATTACTATATTATCAATTATCATATATTAGGTAGAGAAAATGAGAAATTGCGAAAAGAAGAATTAGCAAAAAAAGCTACAGCAAAAGAAAATAATTTGAATTATAGAATGAAGCAAGTGCCAGTAGAAGGCTGGTGGCAGGAAATAGTAAAATTAGGATTGACAGGAATTATCATAGATGAAGCACATAGAGGTTTGAATAATCCTAAAGCTATATGGACAAGATCAATTGTAGAATTATATAAAAAAGCAAAACCAAAAGTATTTTTGCCATTGACAGGAACGCCAATTAGAAAAAGGCCGAAAAACTTTTATACAATGCTTCATCTTGTTGCGCCCAATATATTCCCTAATGAGTATAAATTTTATTATAAATACTGTGATCCAAAACATAATCGATTTGGGTGGACGTTTGATGGAGCTACCAATATCGAGGAATTGCATGAATTAGTTTCAAAAGTAATGATTCGCAGATTGAAAGAAGATGTATTGAAAGATTTACCTTCAAAAATTGTTTCATGCATTCCTATGGAATTGTCAAAATTAGAAGAAAAAAATTATATATCTGCAAGTCAAGAATTGATAAATGTAATCAGATCAAGCAAAAATAAATTAGAAAAATCAAATGGTCTAGCAAAATTAAAACAGATGGCATATTTGGCAAAAAGAAACAGTTTATTTATATGGATTGACGAGTTTATCGAGGATCATGATAAATTGATTTTAGGATGCTGGCATAAAATGGTTATTGAAGATTTAATGAAACGATATAATAAAATCGCATTGAAAATAGATGGATCGGTAACAGATGAAAAAAGATTAGAGGCAGAGGATAGGTTTCAGAAAGATGCTAAGGTAAAAATAATAATATTGCAGATAGATGCTGGTGGGGAAGGCTTGACATTGACGGCCAGTAATTCTGTAGGAATAATCGAATGCCCAGATACGCCGGGGCAGATAATCCAATTCTGCGACAGGGCTCACCGGCATGGGCAAGACAAGCAAGTAACGGTTTATTATCCATTTGCCAACGGAACTATTGAAAATATAGTGGCAGACAGGATAGAGGAAAGCTTCAAGAGCATGTCAATGATACTTGATGGCAAGAAAGATAATAGCATTTTTAATTATAGTTTTGACGAAATATTATTGAAGAATCTTAATAAAAAATAGTAAAGATGATGTATAATATAGATAGGAGGAATAAATGAAGAAAATAGAGTTTGATGAGAAATGCCCTTCATGTTCAGGAACGGGTTTATATGTTGGAATGGGGGAAAGAGATGGCGCGGCAGTAGTTTGCTCTACTTGTGACGGGACTGGTAAGCATCATTTTATCTATGAATATAATGAATTTGAAAAACGAATAGAAAATAAAAAAGTAAAACGAGTTTATGAAGCTAATCCTGGTATTGGAATTGGGCAAAATGAAAAATTAAAGTTAGAAGATTTTGGCGGAATGTCTTATGATGATTGGAAAGACAATAAACCCTTTCCTAATAAATCTGAAATGCGAAAATATACTTGCCCTGCTTGGTGGTATCAATCAGCTAATTATAAATTAAAACCTGATTGGAAAGAATGTTTAGCTTGTGGAAGTTTTTCAGATTGTAAACATTTTAGCAATAAAGAAAAATGCTGGGAACGATTTGATTCAGAGCATAAATGAACTATATCGTCAAAGTATCCAAGGATATTTTCATTTATTACATACAAAAAGTTATTTCATATAAGCGTTCAAAGGTTATTTTGACAATTGATATAGGAAAAGCATATAAATATGTTTCTGAGGATACTTCTATCAAGGCATCGAATAGTTTTAATGGGGAGGTTATAGTAATATGAGCAATAAATTAACTATAGAAGAAAGAATATTGAGAATTGAAAAACAAATACCTGTCTCGGTACAAGGTACTATTTTACAAAGGATTTTAACCGAAACAGGAAAAGCTTGGAGTTTGGGATTAGGAGGATTGCAAGAACCTAAAGTATTTTTTATTGGTGATGATATAAATATATGTCTTGAAAAAGCAGAAAAAGAATTTGTTGAATTATGAAATATCCATTTGGCACTATCAAGGATGGAAGGCGAAAGGATATATTTTCTATAATCATTTTTGGCTTTCCTATTTTCTCATATTTTATTATTGATTTTCGCAATGAAATGATTACTTCAAAAGATAAATGGCAAGTAGGATTTCTATATATTATAGGATTTCATATTTCTACTAAGGATATAAAATAATGGATAAACCTACAGTAGAACAAGTTGCATGGGTATTCAATAAAATATGTGAAAATGCTGGTAAGGGTACTTTTAGATATTTGATTTATGATGTTATGGGATTTGAAAGTAAGGATTATGAAATATTATATCGAGCTGGTGGAATGTCTATAAACAACGCTATGGATATTGTGATAAATGAACATAATATTATTTATAGATTATTCTGGAAATTATTTAAGAAGATTCCTTGAAAGAATATATTGGTTCTTATTGGTATACGCCAGAGCATAAACATAAAGAATATGAGTTAGCGGTTTACTTATATGATACTAGAGAGGAAATGATTAAAGATAATAAACAATTA
>Ga0172381_10003258_pt1 | contig 17319 bp, 12 predicted proteins | sample Leawel6488metaG_FD_119754 | JGI IMG/M metagenome (GOLD analysis project Ga0172381, IMG submission 119754) | Leachate microbial communities from a municipal landfill in Southern Ontario, Canada - Leachate well 64-88 metaG | ecosystem: Engineered > Solid waste > Landfill > Unclassified | place... | reverse complement strand
ATGCCAAGATGGGGTGGTGCAAGATTGGCTGACCAATTTTCTGTTCCTATGATATCCATACTATCCCTATAGACAAGATTTTTCATGATTCCCCAGACACACTTACCAAGCAAAAAACTATCACATAGTATGTCATTCAGGCATTGATTTGGCCTCTGATTCTCATGTTTCTCCTAGGCAGTCGTTGATGGGACTTTTTTTCTCGATTGCGGATGCAACGTATTGCAACTGCGAAGTAATCCCTATAAAGTAGAGAAAGAACCATTATATTTTTATTACTATAATGGAATGGAGGGGTTACACAGATGAAACGAGTGATATCGATTATGTTGGTTTGTTGTTTCTTTATCGAAATGGTGTTTGCACAAGGAGTATCGGAGCAGGCTCCGTCCGTCGCGGCACCTACCCCGTTGCTTGTCTATGCGGGTGCAGGATTGAAGAAGCCGATGGAAGAGATCAAGGCGACATATGAGAAAAACCATGCGGTTGATATCCAGTATGTCTATGCAGGATCGGGGCAGTTGATTTCCCAGATTCAATTGTCAGGGAAGGGGGATGTCTTCATTATCGGCTCCGAGGAAGTATACAAGGTCGCCCAGGATAAAGGATTTGCAAACAAGCCTTCTTTGGTTGCCCATCATACCCCGTGCATCGCTGTTTCCTCAGATAATCCCAAGCACATCACAGGACTTGAGGATTTGGCGAAAAGCGGAGTGACCGTTATCCTGGGAGACCCCAAGGCCAATGCGATAGGTTTGTCGGCACAGGAAATCATCAAGAAGAACGACTTGCAGGGAATAGTGGCAAATACTGTTTCCCAGGCCACTACCGTCAACGAGATTGTGACGCAGCTTGCAATGGGTCAGGCGGATGCCGCGATTGTGACCAAGGACAGTATCATAGGGAATCCAAAAATCAAGGCAGTCCGTATCCCTGAGGAGCAGAATGTTGACCAACTCATACCTGTAGGGACACTCACAATGAGCAAGTATCCTTCTGAGGCTCAGGCTTTTATGGATTTCATTTGCTCTGAGGAAGGAAAGGCGATTTTTGAGAAGTACGGGTTTGATGCTGTCCGGTAGAGAATGTCAAACAAGTTGTTTTCAATAGTTCTCGGGGCGATGCTTTGTTTCGCCTTGATGTTTCTTCTAACCCCTCTTGTCCTGTTGCTCTTTGAGGGGTGGAAGGGCATGTCGTATGCCTTATTGGAAAAAGAAGTGCATTGTGCCCTGTTCCTCAGCCTGTGGACAGCGACCGTTGCTACGATTCTCAGTATGGGAATCGCCATCCTTGTCGGCTATGCGCTTCATCAGCTTGTACTTCCCTTGAGGAGGGTCCTGTCCGTCATCCTCTCGTTGCCCATGTCGTTGCCCCATCTGGTCTCCGGTGTCGCCTTGTTACTCCTCTACGGGAGAAAAGGATTGGGCGATTGGCTGTATACACAGTTCAGGATAGATTTTGTCTTTACTCAGGCAGGAATTGTTTTAGCGCTGGTATTTGTCAACCTTTCCTATGCGATTGTGATGATGTACAGTGGATATGAGGAGCAAGGCTCTCATATGGAGTTCACCGCAAGAACCCTTGGTTGTTCCCGCCTGCAGGCTTTTTGTTTTGTGACGTTCCCTCTTTCGCGTCGTACGGTGGCTTCCACAACCATCATGACCTGGTCCCGGGCTCTTGGGGAATTTGGAGCCGTCATCATGATAGCAGGAACGACCAGGATGAGAACGGAGATTCTTCCTACAACGATTTTCCTGAACATGGCCACAGGCGATCTTGATATCGCCTTGGGGGTATCCGTCATCTTGATTCTTGTATCGGTTGTATGCATCAGCCTCTTGGAACTGCTGATGCCAAGTACCAAGGAAGGTGAGAGATGCTGAGAATTCATGATGTATCATCGGCCGCAGGGTCATGTATCTTGGAGAATGTCAACCTTACCTTGGCTGATGGAGCCTATTGTGTCATCCTCGGTTCCAGTGGAGCAGGGAAGACTGTCTTTTTGGAGACACTTGCCGGGCGGTATCCTCTCATACATGGCACAATAGAATGGAATGGGATTGAATTGTCCCATCTCCCGCCTGAGAAACGGCATATTGGTCTGGTATACCAGGATTACGCACTGTTTCCCCACCTGAGTGTTGCGAAGAACATAGCATTTCCTTTGCGTTTTAGCCATTGCAGTCAAAAGGCAAAAGAGGAGAGGACTGCTTCTATGCTTGACCTGCTTTCCTTGTCCTCTGTAGCGGATGCGAGACCGGGAACACTCAGCGGAGGAGAGAAACAACGCGTTGCCTTGGGACGGGCATTGGTGATGGATCCAAAGATCCTACTGTTGGATGAACCGCTCAGTGCGCTTGATTGGGCAACCAGGCAACAGGTCCGTAGTATGATTAAGACCATACATCAGGATTTAGGGAAGACAATCATTCATGTAACCCATGATTTTGCCGAGGCAAAATACTTTGCGGACTGTATGACTTTCATGCAGCATAGGACCCTTTCGGCGGTTTTGGACCAGAAGAGTATTCAAGCGATTACAGAGGAGGATATCTATGAACGACTTCGCCCATGAGCAATTCTACAAGACCCTTCATGACCGGTTCGCTTCCCTTGTCAAGGAGCATAAACTTGACACAAGGAGCATAGAGATTCATGCGAGGGCCCTTACCCCGGAGGAGGCAATTGGAAATCCAGGACGGACGGATTATCCAATCATGACAGGGAAGGAACAGATGCTCCAGGCTTCCTGCAACGGAGCGTTTGGACAGGTGTTCTCCGATGCTCCTTCCTGTTTTACGGGAACGGTGGCTGACATCCTGGATATGGATATCATTACTGACGGCCATGCGAGAGGCTTGTTCATTGCAACCATGAATGCAGTCATGCGCTCGCTTTCCCTGATTGAGGGAACAGTGCACTGTAAGGATGATGGACCAAGTCGTTGTGCCCGGCAGATGGCAAAGCAACTTCAGGAAACGTATGGTAATCCTCGGGTTCTCCAGATTGGGTTCCAACCTGCATTGGTGGAGACACTGGGATCCCTCTTCCCCTTGCGGGTGCTCGATTTGAACCCGGAGACGGTAGGGACGCTCAGATGTGGTATCCGTATTGAGGATGGCATCAGGGACAGGACGGATGCCCTGAGGTGGGCGGATATGGTTCTTTGTACAGGGAGCACCTTGGCGAATGGCACCATTGTCAATTATCTAAATATAGGAAAGGAAGTGATTTTTTTCGGAACCACCCTTGCCGGCGCAGCCAAATTAATGGGATTGCGACGTTGGTGCTTCGCCTCCCTCTGACTTGCAGGATGTCTCCGATTGCTCTCCTTTTTCTTTGGATTGCCTCATCTTAACTCTTTTAACTGGTTCTGGCTTTTGTGAGATGAAGGTATTCTTTTCGTAGTCTTGCATCAGGTTTTTGTATTGAAAGCTTTTGCGGGATCATCTCTTTGCGTTGGGAGGGATTCCCTTGGCAATACTGCCAGGAATTATCTTGCAACCGGATGCCTTAGTATAGGTACGGCGAGAGGAAGACCTGGGGTCATTTGTTTGTGGAAAGTGCGTAGCCATTCATAAAGGCTTTGTAGAGCACGATGAAAACAAGCAGGGGTGGGATCATCGCAAGAATCGCCCCTGTCATCACCTGGTTCCAGAGGATTGAGTCCCCGGCGCTGGTAATGCCGCTCAAGCCTACCTGGATGACCTGGTGTGCGTTCTGGCGGATGACCACCCGGGGCCAGATGTACTGGTCCCAGACGTACACGAATTGGATTACCGTGAGAGCCCCGATGGTATTCAGGCTCAACGGAGTGAGGATATGGATGAGGAACTGCATTGAATTGACGCCATCAATACGGGCGGAATCGGCAAGTGACCTTGGGATTGTAAGGAAATGCTGTCTGAAAAGGAAGACTCCGGTTGCCGAGGCAAGGAACGGAAGAATGACACTAAGCCGAGAATTTCCCAAACCGAATCCATATTTTGTCGGTGCAAGGAAGAATTCCTTCGGGTTGAACATCCAGACAAGAAGTTTTGCCACTGTCGGGGCAGGCTTGTTGCTTACCACCTCGAATAGACCAAGGATGAGGATCTCCGTAGGAAGCATCAAGGTGACGATGATGAAACCGAAAACGAGCTTCTTCCCCTTGAAATCGTAGAACACGAGGGCATTCGCCGCCAGCAGGGAAAGAATGATCTTGCCTCCAGTCACCCAGAAAGTGATGAAGAAAGAGTTGCGCATGTACATACCTAGATGATAATCGTTCCATACAGCCTTGATGTTTGTCCAAAGCTGGGTACCTGGCACCAGAGAAGGGGAGATGACCACTGCCATGGTCTGGGTTGCCTTCACACAAGCGAACACGAGAGGGAAGCAGACGAAAAAACAGGCGAGGATGAGCACGCAATGTACCCAAAAGGCATCCTCACTGGATCTTTTATGTATTCTAGACATCATAATTTACCTTTTTACCGAACACTTCAAAGTGGAGATAAGAGAAACCTGCGACAAGAATCATAAGGATAGTACCTTCCGCAGCGGCAAAGCCCATGTTGCTGCTTCCCCCAAAGCCATCGATAAAGACTTTGTACATCAATGTGGTGGTGATTCCCGCATTGTCAAAGGGAACATTGCCCATTGGAGCACCTTTTGTCAGGACATCGATGATTCCAAAGGAGTCGAAAAAACTATAGGTGAGGTTTGTAAAGATAAGGAAAAACGTGGTAGGGCTGAGCAGAGGGAACATAATATTCCAAAATTTTCTCCATCCTGAGGCTCCATCTATGTCTGCCGCCTCAAGAGGTTCAGAAGATAGGTTCTGCAGTGCGGCAAGATAGAATACGATATTGTATCCAAGGTTTTTCCACACAGCCGCGGTTACCGTCACACAGAAGGCAAGATTCGGATTTGAGAGCCACATCGGCTTCAGATTGAACAGCTTTTCAAGTACTTCATTGATAATGCCGATTTCAGAATTGAAAAGGAAGGTAAAGATTGTTCCTGCCACAGCTGGTGACAGCGCAAAGGGCCAGATGAGCAGCAAACGGTAGATTCTTGCTCCTCTGATTCGTTTGTTTGCCTGGATGGCTAGGAACAGGGAAAACGAGATTCCGATACCCAATACACAGAGACTGAAGAGAATCGTCTGGAAGAAGCATTGGATAAATCCTGGAGCAAGCGGGCCCTTGAAGAGATTCCTAAAGTTTCCAAATCCAATGAATTTTCGCGTTCCCAGAAAGAAATTACTTCGATAAAAAGCCAGGATTACTGATTTCAGCGCAGGATAAAAGATGAAGGTAATCAAGATGATGATCGTTGGCAGCAGGTAGAGCCAGGCTGCCCAGCTTTTTTTGAACACCGCATGACTGTTTGCTTGCATGAGTACGACTCCCGATTGGACATCCGGCACAGAAAACCGTGCCGGATGGAATGACGTTGTTTTTCCTCTGGCTTATTGTATGTTGGCGTTGTATTCAGCGAGTTTTGCATCGCTGAGTTTCTTCGCTTCTTTCATGGCGACTTCTGGAGCTGTGCCGTTGAGGACCTTCTGGATAGCCTGCTCTACAATGGTCCTGTTGTCATATACGGTACCGGAGAGGCCACCGGCTGATGCAAAGTTCACCTTTGTCTGCAACAACTGGTTGAAAGCGACCAACTGCTTTGCGTTGGTGTCGAACCAACCCTGGCTCTTGAGTGTATCAATGGAAGACTTGCGTACCGGGTAGTACCCGGTTAGTTTATGCCAGGCAACCATGTTGTCTGTGTTGGTCAGATAGAGAGCGAAATCCCTTGCGCCCTTGAGTTCTTTGGGATCATCATTCTTGGTGACCCAGAGAGAACCTCCTCCGATGACCGTACCATTCCTGGTCGAACCATCGGGGATAGGAAGCATGCCGACATTCAACTTGAACTTGCTTCCTACGGCATTGGTGATGTTTACGATATCTGCGGTTGAGGTTATGTGGAACATAGCCTTTCCTTCAGTGAAAATCGCATCAGACCCATCCCAGTCCTCGAACTTGCCGGTGTAGGAGTAGAGGTTGTTCTTTTGCATATCAGCATAGAACTGAGCTATCTTTATTGCTTCAGGGCTGTCCAGCAGGGTCGCTGTGGCCCGTGCCGTCCTGCCGTTGTCGTTGTTGAACATGCAGGCATTTTGCTCTGAGAGCCACTGCTCGAAGAACCAGCCGTTGAGACTGATGGCGATGTTGGCGTTAGCCACACCTTTGGCCCGGGCCTTGAGACAACAGTTGATGATATCACTGAAAGTGTCCGGCACATAATCCGCGGGATAGCCAGCGGCCACAAGCATATCGGTGTTGATGTAGAGTACCGGCGACGAGCTGTTGAAGGGAATGGAGTTCACTTTTCCTCCTATAGTATAGTAATTGAGCACTGGTTGAATGTAGTCACTGGTATCAAAACTCCCGATTTCTCCGACCGGCAGGAAGATACCCGTATCATAGGCTAGTTGGGATCCTGCTTCCGCCACATGCACGAGAGAAGGGGATTCCCCTTGTTTTGCGGCAAGGATCGCGCCCTGGATACAGTCACGGTACGAGCCTTTGCTTTCTTCTTTGACCATGTAGTCACTTTGGCTTGCATTGAAGGCCTCGACCACACTGTGGATCCAGCCTTGGCGTTTTGCATCGCCAAAGGTGTGCCAGAATGTGATTTTTATTGGTTCATTAGTTTTTGTTGCCGTGGATGTTTTCTCTGCGGTTCCGTTTGCAAAAAGCATTGTCATGCCAAGTAGCAGGCAAGAGAGTATCAGGCCGATCTTTTTCATACGTGCTTTCTCCTTAAGATGTATTTGAAACTGTCTTGACTCTGCACTTGGGATATAAGAAAAGTATGAGAAAACATTCAGCAATGTACGAAAATCTGCAATAGGGAAGATTTCTTTCTTAAGCAAAAGGTATATGTCTGGCGATGCGTGACAAAGGACAGGACAGGTTCTGCCCTGTCCTGTCCCTGAGTGTTTATTTGCTATCTTCGGCCGGTTTGCCCGAAAAGCGTCCGGTCGTAATATCCGGTGAGAAGGTACGGGACCACTTCATCAGCATTGAGATCCATGACCTTTTCCGCTTTCTGCACGGTCAGGTCGTTCTTGCTGTAAGCTCCTCCGACAATTGTGTTGATTGGCAGTTCCGCCCAGGGATCGTCCAGACTTGACTGGAGGGCAAGCGTGGCGAATCCTGGTTCCCAGCTCTTGTAATCATACTCGCAGAGATTGGTCAGCACTGCGGCATTCTGGAAATGGCTTATCCCTTTCTCATCGGGAAGCCTGTCGAAGTGGAAATAGAATCCACCACCATAGGTTTTCTTACCAGAAGAAGGCGATTGGTAAAGCAGAGCGGTGAGCGGACTGTTGTACTGTCCGATTTCCAGTCCCAGGTTCACCAGTTCGGTACCTCTTCGGGTGACCGTCGCCCGTACCTTGTCACCTTCCCGCCTGATGACAAATTCAGCACCAGTCTTTTTGGGAATACTCCCGTTGTCACGACCTGCCGCCGTAGCCATCTCCGCGCCCTGTCCCCCAAGGACAAGCGAAAGAGGATACAAGCCAAGCTTGCCGTCAAGATACGCATACACCCCGAGGATTGCCTCGTAGTAGTTGTCGGCAAATGACGGATTGCCAATATGGCACACGGAAAGTGTCACTACGGGCAAGGAGAAGGGCTTCAGCGGGGAGGGAAGCACTCGTCTGATCGCCTCAGGCTTGGTCAGATAAGCCATATAGATGCCTTCCTGACTTCGCATCACAGAAGAAGGTGCGAATTCCTTCATTGTCTCCGTTTCCAGATGAAAACTGGCTTTGGGTTTTTCCTCAAACAGATGGTAGATAAGATCATATGCGTCATTGGTGGCACCGGGGAAGTTTCCCGCTACATCAACACAGGAGCCGACCTCATGGACATTCTTGAAGCTCTCCTTCATGACGGCTGCCAGTGAGTTCTCACTTTTGAGACCTAGACACAACACCACTCCATCGCAGGGGATTTCTTTCTCAGTCCTGGTTGCCAGCTCGGTCAATACAACAGACCCACTCTTAATCTCCTTGAGTGCATGTCCCAGCAGGAATTTGGTCGCCTTTGCCTTGAGTCTCATGCAATCGTCCATTACGATAGTCTGATTGCCTTCAGGAGCGATTTTGTCCAACATATCCACGATGGTGGTCCTGCACCCTTTATCATTGAGATATTCACCGCATTCAAGTCCTACAATGCCTGCTCCGATGATAATCACATTCTTACCATCCAATCCTGATTTCCCGTCAAGCACCTCAAAGAAGGTATGGACATTCTTGTTTTGGATACCAGGGATTTTTGAGGGAAAGACGGCTTTCGCACCGGTTGCGAGAATAACGGCATCAGGAGAAAGGGATTTCACCAGTTCCACGGTGGCTTCCGTGTTAAGCCTGACATTGACGCCCAGACGAGGCAGTTCCTCCTCATACCAGTCAGTGAGGAACTTGGTATTGCCTTTCAGCGGGGAAGCAGACCCATACGGGGTAAGGCCGCCAATACGATTTTCCTTTTCAAGTAGCGTGACTTCCATTCCTCTGGCAGCGGCTGTTCTTGCTGCGGAGAGTCCTGCAGGACCTGCCCCAATGACCACCACCTTATGGTGCTTTGCATCATAGGCCGGATCAGGATACCAGCTTTCCTTGCACATCCTTGGGTTGACCGAGCAATGAGGAGGCATGCAGGAAGGGGCGTTCGCATTGAGACTGAGGAAGCAATTGAGACATCCGATGCATTTCCTGATTTCCTTGTCACGGCCTTCCAGCGCCTTGATGCCCCAGTCGGGGTCGGCAAGCCATGCTCTTCCCAGCGCGATGAAATCCTGCACTCCTTCTTCGAGAAGTTTCTCGGCGACCTGAGGTTCCTTGATTGCATTGACTGCGATGACGGGGATGGTTATATGGTCCTTGATGGCTTTGATGAATGGAGTCCTCCATCCTTGAGGATAGGTGACTGGTTCTATGATAGTCATTCCTGTCTCGTAGATTCCACAGCTTACGTTGATGGCAGTAGCTCCTGCTTTCTCCAAGGCCATGGCGATCATGACTCCATCCTTTGCATGGATGTAGTCTTCCGTTACCCCTGTCTTGTCAAGGAACTCTTCCGCCGAGATACGAACGCTGACAGGGAAGTCTTTCCCGCATGCCTTGTGTATGCCTTCGATAATCTCAATGGCAAAACGCATGCGGTTCTCGAAGCTTCCCCCGTATTCGTCGGTTCTCTTATTGGTATAAGGCGAGAAAAATTGTCCGATGAGATATCCATGGGCTCCATGAAGCTCAACTCCATCGAATCCTGATTTTTGGGCCCGGACTGCCGCATTGATGAAATCCTGTACCAGAGCCTTGACTTCCCCTGTTTCCAGGGCACGGGTCTTTTGCTTGACAAGTTTGCAGGGGATGGCCGAGGCGGAGACAACCGGTTGCCCTCCAATCAGGGACGACATGGTCTGTCTTCCTGGATGATGAAGCTGGCAGAAGATTTTTGTGCCATACTTGTGCACCGTGGTGGTCAGTTTTCCCATCGCCTCGATGTTTCTGTCGTTTGTCATGGAAAGTTGTCGGAGCATTGCGACTCCATTGATGTCGTTGACCCGGCACACCTCGGTGTATATGAGGCCCGCTCCCCCAATGGCACGTTCCTCATAATACCTGATCATGGCTTCTCCGGGTGTTCCGTCGAGTTCCGCGATGCCAACACCCATCGGGGACATGACAAGTCGATTTTTAATTTCCACGTTCCCGATTTTTCCCGGGGTAAACATTTTTTCGTACATGATGCATTATTCTCCTTCTTGTTTTGTAGTGTAATTTTATCTCTTACTATATAAATAATAAGTAATATACATTTGATTTTCAACAGATGATATATCCAAACTTATTATTGATGGTTTGTGCATTATGCACTAATATCATGGGATGAACTTTACCCAACTTATCATGGCACTCGGAGCAAAGTATCCCCTTACAGTCATTCATGCCACTGAGGCCCCTGATGTTCGGGATGTCGTCTTGATCGACGGGACTGAACAGGCCTATGAAGACGATGTTCTCTATTTCGGTTTGAATGAGGGATTGAAATCCCCCATGCAACGTGTAGTTGTAGAGAAAGGCCGGAAAGAAGAGGAAGGTTGCCTTGCCCTGATTCCAGGCGTCTCCCTTTTTGCTGCGTTCAATCAGGCAAGAAACCTCATTGATTCCTCAAGCGGGCATGGATTATATGAGGATCTGGTGAGGGTGGCTGATAAGACACACAAAATTGATGACGTACTCAACGCCGCCTCGCTATCCTTGGGCAACTCATTGGTGTTCTGTGATACCAACTTCAAGATTATTAGCAGCTCCGTCTCGATTCCCGTCATAGATCCCATTTGGGTTGACAATATTAAGCGGGGGTATTGCAACTATGAGTTCATTGCCGCAGTTGATCAGCTTAAGATCGTACGGAATGTTGCCAACACCAGTGATGTAAGTGAGGTGACCTGTAAAGAGTCTCCCTACCTGAAACTTTCCAGCAAGGTGCTGGTGAATGGATTCCAGATAGGGTTTGTGTTGATGATTGCCAGTGAGACGATGCTCCAGACTGCCAATTTTGGCATGCTCAAGAGTGTGAGCCTGGCTCTATCCTATACCGTGGAACACTATGTTGGATATCTCGCTCATTTTTCCGACCGTGCCGAACATCTGCTTTATGCCCTTTTGGTAGGAGCTTCAGCCTGCGATGTTTCTTTGGAGCTCCATGATCTGGGTTTTCCCTCACATATGCTTGCCCTTTCTTTCAGGGGTGAGAACAAGCAGAGTCCCTACGAGCTCATGGACAGTATTGAGGAGGAGGGGTGTCTTCATGGCGTGAAACTAACGTATCATGAGGATGCCGTCGCGGCACTTTTCCCTCTGGAGGAATCCATTGGGCTTTCTTCTGCTCAAAGGGTGAGTCTCGAGAAAATAGCGGAAAAATACAAGATGAGAATTGGGATTAGCTTCTCGTTCTCCCATATTGAGGATTTTGCAGACTTCTACAGACAAGCAGTTTCGGCGTTGGCCTTTACTTCCCGTTTAGGGAAAGAGAGCAGGGTGGCAGACTACAGGGACATTGAGCTGTATGATCTGCTTTCCCAATTCGGTGACAAGGCCTCCCTTCCTTTATTCCGACATCCGGTGCTTGACTTGCTTTTGAAGCATGATAAGGAGAACAACTCCCAATTGTATGACACTCTCTGTGTCTTTGTGGAGGAAGGAGGCAGCATCAAGAATACTGCTGCCAGGCTCTTCCTGCACAGGAATTCCCTGATGTACCGTCTTGCTCGTATCAAGGAGCTGTCTGGTATGGACATCTCGGACCCCTCCACGTTGTTCCTTCTTCGGTTCTCCTATGCCATCGATCGCCTCAAGTAATCCATAACCAAGCCAATAATATGAATTAATGATGGGTTTATTGGTGATATGAGATTTTATTAGTAACTTTGTATTGATTGAATATACAAATCATCAGATTAATATTACTAATTTGTATATAAAAGAATTATAGTTTATACTTTTGCCAGATGTTGTAATTTAATATTGTGCTTTTGCAACATAAGAGGAGTAAATCATCATGGCTAGGAAAGAGCATCATGTAGTCCCGAATTCTGATGGAGGATGGGATGTAAAGAGAAGGAAGCAGTTGATAAGGGAAGAGTGATTAGCAAAAACCAGGGCACTGAATACATCATCCATGGGGAAAATGGAAAGATTCAACAATCAGACAGTCATGGAAATGGGTGATGTCCACTACGAGATAAAATAAAGTCTGGATAAAGGATTTTTCATTCCGGCAGATAAAAAGTAAAGAAGTTTTTTGATGGTTGCGTAAGTTTTAGCAGGCTCTTATTTCATAGTTATTTTCTTTTTTCCTTGCAAAAGTGGAGTTTGCTGTGTATGGGGATATTCAATTTGTATCATTGCTTTCTTTCTTGAATTGGACGATATCCCTTTTCAAGGCTGACGAAGGGAGCTTTCTTTGTTTTGGGATATCCGAACTCATGGATAAAATTGGTCACGCAACGTAAGGAAATTCTTGTTTCACCGGGTTGGGAGAACTGGACTTTCATGAGTTTTCTTCCTTTGATGGTCTTGTTGTCTCTTTGAATACCCCAGGGAACTCTTCCTAACAGAAGTTCCTATATGGTTTCTCTCACCGGTCATTTCTCTATTATTCAGAGTGTGGATAAAAAAATAAGCAGCTAATTCCTTTTTCAGAAACCAGTTGCTCGATTTGGGCGCGATTGGGATTGAACCAACGACTTCCACCATGTCAAGGTGACACTCTCCCACTGAGTTACGCGCCCGTTTGAAGTAGCATTTGGGATGATAAAGGAAAAATAAGCTTCTGTCTAGTAGGTTAAAACTAAAAACCTTTATTCTTCAGCGAACTGGTTTTCACCACAGATAAAATATCATTCCCAGTGAAAAGCTCTAAGCTTGCTTTTTCCAGAATTCCTTGGTGAAAAGAGCGTAAACGGTAAAGAGTTCAAGCCGTCCCGCCATCATGAGGAAGGAAAAAATCCATTTGCACCAAGCGGGAAACGCACCAAAATTGCCAGCAGGGCCGACATCCCCAAAACCAATGCCAATGTTTCCCAAGCACAAAAAAGAGGATGAGATGCTGGTTGCAAAGTCAACACCGCTCAAGGAGACCAACAAAGTCCCCATCAGACCTGTGGCGAAATAGACACCGACGAAGTCTGCGATTCCCAATGTGATTTCCGGGCTGAGCACCTGGTCCCCGATACGGGTTTGCAGAACCGCATTGGGATGAAGTCGTTTAATGAGGGTGTTCTTTCCAAGGGCCATCATGGTACGCACCCGTATCACCTTGATACCTCCGCCCGCTGAACCCGCGCATCCTCCTACGAAGAACAGGAGGAAAAGCAGCATCTGGGAAAATTGAGGCCAATGAAGATAGTTTGCCGTGGAGAACCCGGTCGTGGTAAGAATCGATGCGGTTTGAAAAGCCGCATATCTTAGTGAAGTGAAAAAATTCCCATACGTATGGGATGCACTAAGGCAAATGGCTGAAAGAAAAGCCGCGATGGAGAATATACCAATGTACCATCGAAGTTCGCCATCACGAAGAACTTGCTTGCCCTTGCCTTGAAGCAATCGATAGTAAAGAGAGAAATTGGCTCCTGAGGCCAACATGAAGAAAGTGACCACTATATCGACATAACAGCTTTGGAAGAAGCCGATACTGTTATTTTTCACGCAAAATCCGGCTGCCGACATCGTTGAGAAGGTAACCGTTACGGCCTCGTATGGCGAGAGTCCGCCAAAAAGCAAAAGCAACGCCTCCGCGAGGGAAAAGACAATGTAGATACCCCAAAGGATGGCTGCAGTATGGGTGATTTTCGGAGTCAGCTTATCCTTGGTGGGGCCTACGGATTCAGCTCCGACAAGCATAGTCCCTCTGACACCCAGAGTGGGAAGAAATGCAACAAAGAGTACCACAATGCCCATGCCTCCCAGCCAGTTGGTCTCCGACCTCCAGAAAAGGATGCTAAGAGGGTGGTCCTCTATTTCTGAAAGAACAGTGGCTCCTGTGGTGGTGAATCCGCTCATGATTTCAAAGTAAGCATCTGCATAGGAAGGGTAGCTTCCCGAAAGGTACAAGGGGAGCGAAGCGAATGCTGTGCTGATGATCCAAGTAAACGTCACAAAAAAAAGACCATCCTTGATGCTCATGTTGTCGGAGCGGGTATGCCAAGTGAAAAGAAGTGTGACAGCCGAGCAGACGAGCATGATGCAAAGGGACACCACAAAGGAATGAAGTGCTATCGTCTCATGGTAATACGTTGCCAGGATCGTAGGGATTCCCATCAAAAGAGCAATGAGAAGTTGCATGGTCGCCAGAAGTTTGAGATCCTGCTTCGGGTTCATGAAAAGAGTCCTTGGGCGAAGTCTACATTATTATGGGGAATGGCGACCAGTACGACATCATCCTCTGCAAAAGTATAGCTGCCTCCGGCAAGGAAACTTTTGCCATTCTTGTCGGTCACACCTGTGATGATGGCCTTTCCCTTCAAAGGAATATCCTTAAGCTGCACCCCGATTAAATGACTGCCTGGTAGCAGACGGTACTCGGACACCTCTATGCTTCCCTCAAAAATCGAATGGATGCTGGTGATGTTTTCCCCTCGTACATATCTAAGAAGCGTGTCTACGGTCACCTCTGTGGTGGATATGACGGTATCAATATCCAGATGCCTTGCAAGCACCGCGTAGTTTGGATTTGATTTTACTAATGCGATGGTATGGGCTGCTCCCATTCTCTTGGCATAAGTTGACGTGATGATGTTCAGCTCATCTTTGTCTGTAAGGGCGATCATCAGGTCATAGGATGATAGCTGCTCATCCTCCCATATTGATTCTTCGGTGATATCACCTCGGAGAATTAAAATTTCAGGGAATTCCTGAGCGAAGTGCTCACAATGTTCAGGCGTGTTGTCAATCACGGTGATGTGGCGTCGTTCCGATGGAGTGAAGCGATACAACAGGAATCGTGCGATTCTTCCTGCTCCAATGATACAAATATTTTTGGGTTTGCTGAGCTTGGCGTCGAATTCAGGAAGTAGGTTCGCCATCTTTTCTTTGTCGGAAATTACCGCAAGGGTATCACCATTCTGCACTGTTGTGTATCCAGAAGGAAGGATTGTCTCATCACCTCTTTGGATGCCGGCAAGAATGAACTCGGTATGGAGTTTGCTTCTGATTTGCATCAGGGAAAGACCTTTGATGGATGAGCTTTGGGTGACAGGAATCGTGCAAAGCACAAAAGGAGTATGAGGAAAGGTATATGAATTGAGATAGAATCCACTTTGTACGACATCATAAATGAGTTTTGAAGTTTCCTCAAAAGGATTAACGATGTAGTCGATGCCCAGCAGCGGTACAGTCAATTCCGTGCCTGTGTAGCTCATGCTTCTGATTGCAGCCACGGTACGAGGGGCCTTGAATTGGCTTGATACAATGGCACAGGAGACAAGGTTGACCTCGTCGCTATTCGAAAGCGCAATAAAAATATCAGCCTGTTCGCATCCGGCTTCGGCGAGCTTGTCGGGATTGGTGCCGCTGCCATTGATAGCAAGGCAATCGAGCTTGGCAACTGCTTGATTGCATCTATTCGGGTCCGAATCAATGAATGTGACATTCTTCTTTTCTTCAATAAGATGTTTGGCCAGGCGAAGACCTCTTCTTCCTGCCCCAAGTATGACAATTCGCATGAATCCGACTATAACACAGAGCGAGAGTTCCCTCAATTGTTCCATGAAAGATAAAAGGAGAAAGCTTGATTCAGTGAAGAAAGAAGAAACCCGTCTTGAACACGCAAGACGGGTTTCCCGTTCTGTATATTGGTACGGAGCGGACTGAAGCTCGTAGGAATCATTGATTCCTACTCCGTTGGTCTAATCAGTTCTTGCTGCTCTGGGCATTCTTGTTCTGATCAGGCTTTACGGCTGAACTTGCTGTGTCCTTCGAACCTGCATCCGCAGATACTGGTTTTCCGGTTTTTACGTGAGTCTTGTGTGCCATATAGACACCTCCTCGTTCTATTAGAACGGCCCTGATTCTAGGCGGTGTCAGGTAGGTTGTACAGTAGTTTTAAATTGTTTTCTTTAAAATACTATTTATTTTGCAACAAACTGCAACAAAGTTATATAATCTATAGCACTGTAATTAATTACGTCAAAATAAATAACCCTGGTTTCTTGAAATGGTTATCTTTAGAAAGAAAATTATGGTTCTGTTTTCCTTTTGGGATACTTGTTGAGGGGGATTGAACGACTGTGGATTTTTAGATGCTATCACTGCCTGCCAACTGAGAGTACGAAGCCTCTTCCCATTGACCATTGAGAAAAATTTAAACTATATGGTAGCATGGCCTAAGAGGTGATGCATGATTGAGGATGTCATTGATAAGGCGATAAGAAAAAAACTGGACTTCCCAAGGAAAGGCATCCAGTATTATGATATTACCGGTATTACTGTGGATAGCGAGGCTTTTAGGGCTTGCATTGATGAAATGTATGACTATTACAAGGATAAGGACATCACTCGCATTGCAGGGATCGAGGCTAGGGGGTTTGTCTTTGCTGCCCCTCTCGCCTACAGGATGCATCTTCCTCTCGTGCTGGTCAGGAAGAAAGGAAAACTTTCCGGTACGGTTTTCACTAAAGAATATGCTCTTGAATATGGGCTGGACTCCGTCAGTATCCAAATGGAAGATTTTCAGAAAGACGATAACATCCTTATCGTTGATGATTTGATTGCTACTGGGGGTACTTTTGCAGCAACCGCAGGGCTGTTTGTTCAACATGGGGCGCATATCGCGGGATGTCTTGCCGTTGTTGGGCTTCCCTACCTGGATTATGACAAGGTGCTTTCAGCCTATCCTGTCCATACATTGATTACTTATCAAAAATATTAATACTTTTTTCTTATAATATTCTAAATCGTGCCTATCTTTTCTGATAAAAAGTACTATATTTATTTTAACATGATTTTTAGTGTCTTTTTTTAGTTTTTGGTATAAAATGTTTTCTAGATGTTATAATTGCTTTCTTTGCTGAGACATGAATTGGTTGGCGGTATTGCAAAGAGAGCGTGTCCTTCTTGTTGTGAGAAAGAATATAACATCAGCGCTTGTTGAGGGCACCGATTTATAACTTGTGTTTGTAATAATATTTAAGTTGAGTCGAGGACCTTGTCGTGTATGAGGTTAAAGCTCAAAAGGAGAACAGGAAAATGAAGAAGGGTCCAGAGAAGAAGGGACAGGTGGGGAAGACAAATCCTCCAATCGAAGGGAGAGACAACAACTCTAATGTTGACTTCCTGAGAAAACATGGCAAACGGAATATCCTGATGGTACTCTTTTTTGTCATTATACTGGTAACAAGTTCTTGCTCAGCAAAAAAGACGGCCACCACTACTACCGAAGCAAAACAACCCGAAAAGAGTACAGCAACTGTTGCAAAGGCTCCTGAGCCTGCCACAGTGGTAGCAGCTCCGGTTGCGAAAGCCCCTGAACCCGCCAAGACTGTTGTGACTCCTGTCGCCACCGCTCCTGAGGCAGCTAAGGTTGTAGCTGCTCCTGTCAGTAGCAAATATGGTTCCGATTGCAAGGTGACAACTGCCAGCGATGGCACCACTATTTATACAGTGGACAATGGTATTGTTGTAGAAGTTGCGCCAAAAGGGAATATGAGGACATCCTATCTTGGGACTTTGGTTTCGGATGAGGCCATCACGGGTCT
>Ga0172381_10003257_pt1 | contig 17320 bp, 8 predicted proteins | sample Leawel6488metaG_FD_119754 | JGI IMG/M metagenome (GOLD analysis project Ga0172381, IMG submission 119754) | Leachate microbial communities from a municipal landfill in Southern Ontario, Canada - Leachate well 64-88 metaG | ecosystem: Engineered > Solid waste > Landfill > Unclassified | place... | reverse complement strand
ATCCACGTTTAAGGGATTCTTCGACTTCGCCTTGATTACAAGGCTACGCTCAGAATGACACTGTGGGTTCGATAAATTATTCTAAAAATCAAAGTTACACCTTCCCGAGAGGGATTTCTCTCTGCGTCTTGGATTACCAAGACTTCGTTCGAAATGACAATGTTTTGTTTTTTTTAAAAAAAGAAAGCAACACATCAATGCATTGCTTTCAAAAAATATTTTTTATTTCTCCAACCACTTCTCACTTTGCCTAACCAACAATTCTTCCGCTCGTAGCGGATCCGCCATCAAATCTCTGGTAACTTTTTCCATTCGCACACCCTGAGATCCTTTGATTAAAATTATATCATTTTCTCGAAGTCGATCTTTCAAAAAATCACCGACTTCGTCACTTTTATCAAAATGGAAAATCTTGTCTTCGCTCATATCAGCATCTTCGGCACCACGCACAATATCACGACTTCTCTCGCCGACACAAATCAAATACTCAATATCGCCACTAGCGACTTGTTGACCGATTTTGAAATGTTCTTTTTCACTAACCTTACCTAATTCAAGCATATCACCCAAAATTGCAAACTTGCGACCATATTTTGGAATCTCTTCAAGCGTCAAAATAGCAGCACTACACGATCGTGGTGATGAGTTATAGGTATCATCAATTAAGATTGAATTTTTAATACCTTTGATAATTCGCATCCGACCACTGGTAGGTTTATAATTATTCAAAGCTTCGGTAATATCAACTAAATTCATCTTGAAAAATATTCCCACACTCACTGCTGCCAAAATTGCATAAATTTGATGTTTGCCAATCGAGCCATTTAAAAAAGCCGGCATTGATTTTCCTTCAACTTCAAGTTTAAAACTTATTCCCAAGGCTTTACTTTCGTCAGAAAAATCATAATTGATTGATAGGTTTTCGGCACGCACATCAGCTTTACTTGAAAATCCAAAAAGCTTGACCTGGGCCGAACTCAAACGATTCATCATTAAAACCAATTCATCATCAGCATTTAAAATCGTCATGCCAGCTGGATTAACTTTTTTTACTAAAACACTTTTTTCTTTAGTAATATTTTCGATTGATTTAAAATATTCGACATGAACTGGCGCCACCGCCGTTACCACACTAACCAACGGTTGAACAATATTGGTCAGATATTCAATATCACCTGGTTTATCAGCACCCATTTCCAGCACTAAAACCTGAGGATATTTTGAGGTTTTAAAACAAGCTAAAAGGCAGGCCTGGCAAATCACGCCTAGCCAGCCCAAAATCGATTTACCGGCCGATTTGGCCCCGATAATCGTCAATGGCACCCCGAACTCGTTGTTGTAGTTTTCCTGGCTCTGACGAACTTCAAACTGTCGATCCAAAACTGCAAAAATCGCTTCTTTGGTCGAAGTCTTACCGACGCTGCCTGTAATCGCCACTACGTACGGTTTTTGTTTTAAAATTATCGCGTGAGCTAATTTGGCCAAAATATTTTGAATAATCTTTTTCATAATAATTTATCTCTGTGGCTTAATACCATAATAATTAATAATAAACTGTGCAATTTTTTTAAAAGCTGGGGCTGCCGAACTTTCCGCAAAAGTCGTCGCAGTCACATTATCGAGTTTTACTAAAATCACAAATTGTGGATCATTGATCGGACCAAAACCAACAAATGAATGAATTGTCTTGTTGGAATAACCAGTACTGTTTTCATTTGAAACTTGTGCAGTCCCCGTCTTTCCACCAATATAATATCCCTCGACACCAGCCTTATTACCATAACCATCTTCAACTACCGAAGCTAGCATTGCTGAAAGGGTTACGGCCGAAGCTGATGATAATACTTGTCGAATTTCAGTTGGTTTGGTTTCTTCGATTGTTCCATCGGCATAAACGATTCTATCAATAATATGTGGTTTCATCAACTTGCCATCGTTAGCAATCGCTGCAAAACCATTAATAATCTGTAACGGGGTTACCGTAATTCCCTGACCAAATGAGGCGGTGGCCGCATAAATGTCTCCATTTTTGTCTAATGAACTGATGTTACCAGCAATTTCACCTGGTAATTCAATTTCTGTCGCCTGCCCAAATCCAAATTGATTTACATAATCTTTGAAAGTACTCTTACCCATTTTATCAACCATATAAATCACTCCGGTATTCAAAGATTTTTTTAAAACTCCAAGCATGGTCATAATTCCATGACCCTTTTTATCTGAATTGCGAATTGTATAAGGACCAATTTTGACTTCACCAGTATCATTATAAGTATCATCTGGCTTTAGGGTATTTGAATTTAGAGCCGCGCCCATTGTAAATGGCTTGAAAATTGATCCTGGTTCATAAGCATAAGATATTGAGCGATTTAAAAATAAATTAATATCTTCGACTTCACCATATTTATTAGCATCATAACTTGGATAATTACACATCGCCAACATTGCTCCTGTTTTTGGATTTATTACTAAAACTGAACCACTTTTGGCACCATATTTTTCAACTGCACTTTTTAATTCGTTACATGCATTAAATTGAATTGGATAATCCAGGGTTAAAATAATATCAGCTCCGTCTTTGACTGCAGTCTTGGTTAAGTCAGCGGTTGGAATTAAACCACCAGTCGCATCTTTTTCAGCCGTCATTTGGCCATTTTCTCCTTTTAAAATATTTTCAAAATATTCTTCGACACCATAACGCCCAACTCGATCATCGCCCTTATAACCCCAAAAACCAGTGATTTGAGAAAAAATATCACCATCGGGATAATATCTCAATGTTTTTGCTGCCAATCCAATTCCTTCAATGTTTAATGCTGTAATTTGGGCTGCTAAATTTTCATCAATCGATGTTTTAATTGGCTCATAGGGATCATTTTGTTTTGATAGTCTAGCCAATAAAACCTCACGTTCATCAAGCGCTATTTTTAATAATTCCTCATCGGTCGGTTCATCATCTTTTTCAACTGTTTTTTCAACAACCACTTCTAGTACTTTGATCTCGGGTTCGACTGACTCAATATTTTTTTCATCTAAATTAACTTTATTAGCATCTATTTTTTCTTTGCTGACCCACTGACCATTTTCAGTTTTTTCATATTTTAAAACGATCGGATAAAGAATTTTTATCAGTTGATAGACTACTTCTGTTGGATTTTCAATTTTACTCGGAATAGCATAAAGATCATAAAAATCTTTGTTGGTCGCGACTGGATGCATCGAAGATTCTTCGTTGCGATCATGCACATAAATTTGACCTCTTTTTGGTTCAATTTCTTTGATAATGTTGTGATTTTTATTTGCTAATTCTTGATAATGTTTTTTCTGAATAACTTGTAATTGAAATAAGCGACAAATAATAATCGCACTTAAAACAAAAACGACCCATTTGACAATTGTAATGCGGTCGATTTTTTGTTTTTTTTCAAAACAAGGTTTAAAACTTTTTCTCCCATACCCTAGCATAAACACAAACTATTTATTTAAGGCGACCGAAGCTAACCCAGAATTAACATGCTCAGCTTGATCAATTTTAACCATTGCCAAATCTTGTGAAACTTTTTCGAGATTATTGATTGATTGAAGCTGGGCAACTTGGAGTGTTAATTCCTTGTTAGCTTGCTGTGAAGTATAAATATCGCGCTCCAATTCTTTGATTTCAAAACCTGTAATAGCCAAACAATTGATCTGAAATAAATAAACCAAAACTAGGCTCAAAGTTAAAATACTCAAACCGACTCTCCAGCTCGTTTTGAATTCAAAAAATTTCATCACCTTGCTAAACAATTGGCGGTTATTTTGTAATTGATAATTTTGTCTGTATTTGTTTTTATAATTCATATTTTTTTATGGCTCGCAATTTTGCACTTCGAGAAGCTGGGTTATTTTCGATTTCAGCTTCAGTCGGTACGATTGGCCTTTTTGTTAAGATATTTATATTTTTATTTTTTTTAAAATAATGTTTGACAATTCTATCTTCGAGCGAATGAAAACTGATCACTACCAATCTCCCACCCGGCGCTAAAATTTCGACTGCTTGTTTGAGGACGCTTTCGAGATTTTCTAATTCGTGATTAACGGTAATTCTTAACGCCTGAAAAACTCGTGTCGAGGGATGAATTCTCCAGGTTTGACTACCCATTTTCCATTTGTAAATTCGTTTGATAACTTGCGATAAATCTTTTGGGGTTTTGATTTTTTCATCTCGACGAACTTTGACAATTTCCTGAGCAATTTGCTTAGACCATTTTTCTTCACCAAAACGGAAAAATATTTCTGCCAATTCATCTTCTGACCACGTATTGATAATCTCACCAGCACTAGTGTCGAAATCTCCTAGCCGCATGTCGAGTGGCTCTTCAGATTCAAAGGAAAGACCGTATTCTTTATCTTTGATCTGAGCTAATGAAACACCTAGATCTAAGAGGATTCCATTGACTGGACGATTGGCAAAATTTTGTTCAACAATATTTTTTAAATTTTCAAAATTGTCTTTGACGATAACTAAATTCTTACTAAACTTTTTCAAATTATCTTTAGCAACTTCAATTGCTTTCGAATCTTGATCAATTCCAAGCAATTTTCCTTTGGTACCAAGTTTTTCCAAAATTTTCAAACTATGCCCACCACCACCAAGCGTACAATCAATAAAATTCTCACCTGACTGAGGATCTAGATACTCAAGTGTTTCGACCAAAAGAACTGGAATGTGTTTGAATTCCATATTTAAGCTTAAACTTCAATTTCACCCATAGCTTCAGCAATATCTCCACTATTTTCTTCTGTACTATTTCTATATGTTTCCCAAGCAGTTTCATCCCAGATTTCAAGACGATTGTACAAACCAGTGATAACAACCTTTTTATTAACCTTGGCATATTTTCTTAGATAATCAGGCAAAATTATTCTTCCCTGTTTGTCCAAAGAAACATCCATCGCACCTGCAAGCATCAAACGTGCAAAAGCACGGGTATTGGATTTACTGATTGGTAGACTAGCTAATTTATCGGCCATCTTCTGCCACTCTTCATTGGTATAGACAAAAAGACAGTTGTCTAAACCTCTAGTCACAACTGCCCCCATTGCTAAATCATTACGGAACTTAATTGGCACAGCCAATCTTCCTTTATCATCTATATTGTGTTGATATTCACCAATAAACATTTTGATAATTTATTTAGCTCAATAAAAGTTATCCACAGGTGAGTGGGCTTATCCCCACTTTTATCCACATGTATCCACATACAAACCATTATACCCCACCCACTTCCATCTGACAACACTAGAGGTGTGGATAAATCAAAAAATCTGCCCCAAGATGACAGATCTTCAACAATTTTTAACTTATGCTTTTTATATTTTAATCTTATTATTTTTCATAATATGGCGCACTTTCATAAAATGGCTCAACAATTTTTTCAAATTTATTTTTTAATTTTATCTTTTGATAAATCTTTTTAACGAGCTCATTTTTATCTTTGAAAGTCTCGAGTTTAAATCCAACCACGGGAATATTTAATCCCCAGGCTAAAGTATTAGCTACGGTCAAACCAATTTTTAACGAGGTGTATGAACCTGGACCAGTTACCACCCCGATCGCGGATAAATCTTCTAATTTTAATTTACTATTTTTTAAAACCATTGCAATCGCTGGAACTAATTTTTCAGAATGTTTATTTTTAGTTTCGATATTTTTTGAACTAACTAAAAAATTATTCTCAGCTAATCCGAGAAATAAATTATTTATATCTGAGGCATCGATAATTAAAATGCGTTTAACTTTCATTGTGTGTAATTTTTAGGGTATCGATTAGAACTAATTTTGGACTTGTCAAAATATCAAAAATAAAACAATCGGTCAAATTACGACGCTCTTCGAATTCAGTTTTACTCATGACGGTATAAAAAATATCTTTACCAATTTCTTTTTCGAATTGATTGATAACTTTTTTAAGTTTGTCTTTTTTGATTTGTCCAACCAAAAGAATATCTGTTTGAACATTTGGGGTATTAGTAAAATTACCAGTCAAAATTAATAAATTTATTTTGCCGACAGTGTCTAATTCTTTAATCAAGCGATCGCGAACCAAAAGTTGCGCCTTGGCAAAAAGAGATTTTAGTTCGGGATAAATAATAAAATCAGTATTTACTTTATAATATTTACAAGATTGAGCAGTATCATTATCGCTCTCGGTTTGTTTTGATGTTGCCTCGTCCAATTCTTCCAGTGCTCCGATTTCGACCAAATTATTTAATTCTCGACGCACTGAGTTGGTGTGGGTTTCAAAATTTCTAGCTATCTGACGAATATAAAAAGCACTCTCCGGACTTGAGAAGAAGAGGTTTAATAACTGAGCTCTGGTTTTTGATCCAAACAATTTATCGAGCATATGGTTTTATAATATATTTTATAGTATAATATTATAAAGCAATCAAGTAAAGCCCTTTAATATGACACCCTATAAAGTCATCTCAAATGATCTAGTGGTTTCACTAGATAAAAACAAATTTTATCACACCGTCAATTTCACTTCCGAAGAAAACCCAACTCTGGGTAAGCTTTTTATTCTCGGAAAAGTCCAAACCAAAGATGCTGAGTTAAAGAAAATTCTTGACTCGCTGGTTGTTTATATCAACCAGCTTTATCTAAATAAAGCTCATCCAAACGCCGAGGAATCTCTCGAAGAAATTCTCCAACAAGCTAATCAAGAATGGCAATCTCAGCTCGCCGAAGCTGACATTTCTCTAGATGATCCAGAGACCAAAGGTTTTTTCAAAAATCTAAATCTCTTGGTTGGAATTCTTCAAGGTACGACTGTTCATTTTGCTTATGTTGGACAAACTCACGTCTTTCTAGCTCGCAACAATAATCTGATCGACATCCTAGCTAGTATGGAAGCTCAAGAAAATTTTAATTTGTTAAAAATATTTAGCAATATTGTTACTGGTAATCTCAAACTCGACGATGTTCTCTTTTTCTCATTTGCCGATTTTGTAGATTGTTTTTCAGAAGAAAAAATTAAACGCATTATTATTGATTATCCACCAAAAAAAGCTTGTGAATATTTTGAAGAGTTGATTCGACCGCTCGAAAGTCAAAAAGCTTTTTGTGCTACTATTTTTAAGGTTCTCGATCAAAAAACGGTCTCGACTATTCCAAAAATTACTCGTGTCCCCGTCGAACACAATGGCGACTCTATGAAAGAATTAATCCTCAAACAACAACAAACCCAAGAATTTATTCGCCCAAAAATTACTCCAAAAATAGACAAGAAATTTAAAGATCGACTTTCAAATTTCATTCAAAACATATTCAGACCTCTAAAAAATTTATTCTCAAAAATTAATTCGAGACTTGAAAAAATAAATTTTAAAGCCGACATAAATAATAGCACTACTGATATTAAATTTTCCGACAATAAAAACAATATTGAAAAAGGTGCTCCAAAACAAAGATCAATTTACTTACCAAAACAAAACAAAATTTATCTAATCCTCTCTTTGGTCTTTATTATCTTGCTCGGTGGAGTTATTTTCTACTCGGTCAAACATCAAGCTCAGAAAAAACAAGAAGCACAATATCAACAGTTTGTTTCTCAAATCGAAGAAAAACAAAATTTGATTTCAGCTGCCATGATGTATGGTGATAATAATCGTGCCCAAGAACTTCTGGGCGAAATTAAAACCTTAATGGAACAAATTCCAAACAACAACCCCGATCTTCAAGCAAAATATGATGAGCTCAAAAAAGCTAACCAAGAAAAATTAGATGAACTTCTCAAGCTTTACAAAATCGAACCAACTAAGGTGGCTGAATTTACTTATGATGTCAATAAATTAGCTTTCACTCCAGGCAGTATTTATACTTGGAACAACAATGCTTTGATCAAATTAAACCTGGCCGATTCGACTATTAGCGAATTGGGTCAGCTCAAAGATACTTATGGCAATATCAAAAATGTCACTCCACTCAGCGAAACTTCCCTTCTAGTTTATACTTCAAACAATAAATTCGTCCGTTTTGATACTGAACAAAAACTTTTCTTTGATTTCACCGTCACCACTAGTGTTATTTCGAGTGATTTCAACGACATGTTGCCTTATGGTAGTCGCCTCTATGCCCTAGATACCAAAACTAAGCAAATCTATAAATACCAAAACGTCGAAGAAAAGTTTGAACAAGAAGCTAGCTGGATCAACGATTCGACCGATATTTCCAGTCTACAAAATATCGCCATCGACGGCAATGTCTGGAGTATCACTCCAAAGGGTGAAATTTATAAATTCTACACTGGCAAAAAAGAAGATTACTCCTATGAAATTAATCCAGAGATTGTTAATTCGACCAAAATTTATACCGAGCTTGATTGGAATAATCTTTATATTCTCGATCCTGGCTCCAATCGAATTATTATCTTAAACAAAGCTAACGGCCAGATTGTCAAACAATTTCATGCCGATATTTTGACCGGACTCAAAGATATGGTCGTGATTGAAAGTCAAAAATTGATTTATTTACTCAACGATAAGACGATTTATAAGATTTCGTTTTAGTTAAAATAAAATTTGAAAGCGACAATAATTATTGTCGCTTTCAAATTTTTAACCCCGTTTCAATGATTATTTTGTAGAAACGCTTTAAAAACCGAAAGCGAGGTCACGTGACCTCGCTTTCGGTTTTTAAAGCGTTTCTACAAAATAATCATTGAAACGGGGTTAAAAATTTGAAAGCGACAATAATTATTGTCGCTTTCAAATTTTATTTTAACTAAAACGAAATCTTATAAATCGTCTTATCGTTGAGTAAATAAATCAATTTTTGACTTTCAATCACGACCATATCTTTGAGTCCGGTCAAAATATCGGCATGAAATTGTTTGACAATCTGGCCGTTAGCTTTGTTTAAGATAATAATTCGATTGGAGCCAGGATCGAGAATATAAAGATTATTCCAATCAAGCTCGGTATAAATTTTGGTCGAATTAACAATCTCTGGATTAATTTCATAGGAGTAATCTTCTTTTTTGCCAGTGTAGAATTTATAAATTTCACCCTTTGGAGTGATACTCCAGACATTGCCGTCGATGGCGATATTTTGTAGACTGGAAATATCGGTCGAATCGTTGATCCAGCTAGCTTCTTGTTCAAACTTTTCTTCGACGTTTTGGTATTTATAGATTTGCTTAGTTTTGGTATCTAGGGCATAGAGGCGACTACCATAAGGCAACATGTCGTTGAAATCACTCGAAATAACACTAGTGGTGACGGTGAAATCAAAGAAAAGTTTTTGTTCAGTATCAAAACGGACGAATTTATTGTTTGAAGTATAAACTAGAAGGGAAGTTTCGCTGAGTGGAGTGACATTTTTGATATTGCCATAAGTATCTTTGAGCTGACCCAATTCGCTAATAGTCGAATCGGCCAGGTTTAATTTGATCAAAGCATTGTTGTTCCAAGTATAAATACTGCCTGGAGTGAAAGCTAATTTATTGACATCATAAGTAAATTCAGCCACCTTAGTTGGTTCGATTTTGTAAAGCTTGAGAAGTTCATCTAATTTTTCTTGGTTAGCTTTTTTGAGCTCATCATATTTTGCTTGAAGATCGGGGTTGTTGTTTGGAATTTGTTCCATTAAGGTTTTAATTTCGCCCAGAAGTTCTTGGGCACGATTATTATCACCATACATCATGGCAGCTGAAATCAAATTTTGTTTTTCTTCGATTTGAGAAACAAACTGTTGATATTGTGCTTCTTGTTTTTTCTGAGCTTGATGTTTGACCGAGTAGAAAATAACTCCACCGAGCAAGATAATAAAGACCAAAGAGAGGATTAGATAAATTTTGTTTTGTTTTGGTAAGTAAATTGATCTTTGTTTTGGAGCACCTTTTTCAATATTGTTTTTATTGTCGGAAAATTTAATATCAGTAGTGCTATTATTTATGTCGGCTTTAAAATTTATTTTTTCAAGTCTCGAATTAATTTTTGAGAATAAATTTTTTAGAGGTCTGAATATGTTTTGAATGAAATTTGAAAGTCGATCTTTAAATTTCTTGTCTATTTTTGGAGTAATTTTTGGGCGAATAAATTCTTGGGTTTGTTGTTGTTTGAGGATTAATTCTTTCATAGAGTCGCCATTGTGTTCGACGGGGACACGAGTAATTTTTGGAATAGTCGAGACCGTTTTTTGATCGAGAACCTTAAAAATAGTAGCACAAAAAGCTTTTTGACTTTCGAGCGGTCGAATCAACTCTTCAAAATATTCACAAGCTTTTTTTGGTGGATAATCAATAATAATGCGTTTAATTTTTTCTTCTGAAAAACAATCTACAAAATCGGCAAATGAGAAAAAGAGAACATCGTCGAGTTTGAGATTACCAGTAACAATATTGCTAAATATTTTTAACAAATTAAAATTTTCTTGAGCTTCCATACTAGCTAGGATGTCGATCAGATTATTGTTGCGAGCTAGAAAGACGTGAGTTTGTCCAACATAAGCAAAATGAACAGTCGTACCTTGAAGAATTCCAACCAAGAGATTTAGATTTTTGAAAAAACCTTTGGTCTCTGGATCATCTAGAGAAATGTCAGCTTCGGCGAGCTGAGATTGCCATTCTTGATTAGCTTGTTGGAGAATTTCTTCGAGAGATTCCTCGGCGTTTGGATGAGCTTTATTTAGATAAAGCTGGTTGATATAAACAACCAGCGAGTCAAGAATTTTCTTTAACTCAGCATCTTTGGTTTGGACTTTTCCGAGAATAAAAAGCTTACCCAGAGTTGGGTTTTCTTCGGAAGTGAAATTGACGGTGTGATAAAATTTGTTTTTATCTAGTGAAACCACTAGATCATTTGAGATGACTTTATAGGGTGTCATATTAAAGGGCTTTACTTGATTGCTTTATAATATTATACTATAAAATATATTATAAAACCATATGCTCGATAAATTGTTTGGATCAAAAACCAGAGCTCAGTTATTAAACCTCTTCTTCTCAAGTCCGGAGAGTGCTTTTTATATTCGTCAGATAGCTAGAAATTTTGAAACCCACACCAACTCAGTGCGTCGAGAATTAAATAATTTGGTCGAAATCGGAGCACTGGAAGAATTGGACGAGGCAACATCAAAACAAACCGAGAGCGATAATGATACTGCTCAATCTTGTAAATATTATAAAGTAAATACTGATTTTATTATTTATCCCGAACTAAAATCTCTTTTTGCCAAGGCGCAACTTTTGGTTCGCGATCGCTTGATTAAAGAATTAGACACTGTCGGCAAAATAAATTTATTAATTTTGACTGGTAATTTTACTAATACCCCAAATGTTCAAACAGATATTCTTTTGGTTGGACAAATCAAAAAAGACAAACTTAAAAAAGTTATCAATCAATTCGAAAAAGAAATTGGTAAAGATATTTTTTATACCGTCATGAGTAAAACTGAATTCGAAGAGCGTCGTAATTTGACCGATTGTTTTATTTTTGATATTTTGACAAGTCCAAAATTAGTTCTAATCGATACCCTAAAAATTACACACAATGAAAGTTAAACGCATTTTAATTATCGATGCCTCAGATATAAATAATTTATTTCTCGGATTAGCTGAGAATAATTTTTTAGTTAGTTCAAAAAATATCGAAACTAAAAATAAACATTCTGAAAAATTAGTTCCAGCGATTGCAATGGTTTTAAAAAATAGTAAATTAAAATTAGAAGATTTATCCGCGATCGGGGTGGTAACTGGTCCAGGTTCATACACCTCGTTAAAAATTGGTTTGACCGTAGCTAATACTTTAGCCTGGGGATTAAATATTCCCGTGGTTGGATTTAAACTCGAGACTTTCAAAGATAAAAATGAGCTCGTTAAAAAGATTTATCAAAAGATAAAATTAAAAAATAAATTTGAAAAAATTGTTGAGCCATTTTATGAAAGTGCGCCATATTATGAAAAATAATAAGATTAAAATATAAAAAGCATAAGTTAAAAATTGTTGAAGATCTGTCATCTTGGGGCAGATTTTTTGATTTATCCACACCTCTAGTGTTGTCAGATGGAAGTGGGTGGGGTATAATGGTTTGTATGTGGATACATGTGGATAAAAGTGGGGATAAGCCCACTCACCTGTGGATAACTTTTATTGAGCTAAATAAATTATCAAAATGTTTATTGGTGAATATCAACACAATATAGATGATAAAGGAAGATTGGCTGTGCCAATTAAGTTCCGTAATGATTTAGCAATGGGGGCAGTTGTGACTAGAGGTTTAGACAACTGTCTTTTTGTCTATACCAATGAAGAGTGGCAGAAGATGGCCGATAAATTAGCTAGTCTACCAATCAGTAAATCCAATACCCGTGCTTTTGCACGTTTGATGCTTGCAGGTGCGATGGATGTTTCTTTGGACAAACAGGGAAGAATAATTTTGCCTGATTATCTAAGAAAATATGCCAAGGTTAATAAAAAGGTTGTTATCACTGGTTTGTACAATCGTCTTGAAATCTGGGATGAAACTGCTTGGGAAACATATAGAAATAGTACAGAAGAAAATAGTGGAGATATTGCTGAAGCTATGGGTGAAATTGAAGTTTAAGCTTAAATATGGAATTCAAACACATTCCAGTTCTTTTGGTCGAAACACTTGAGTATCTAGATCCTCAGTCAGGTGAGAATTTTATTGATTGTACGCTTGGTGGTGGTGGGCATAGTTTGAAAATTTTGGAAAAACTTGGTACCAAAGGAAAATTGCTTGGAATTGATCAAGATTCGAAAGCAATTGAAGTTGCTAAAGATAATTTGAAAAAGTTTAGTAAGAATTTAGTTATCGTCAAAGACAATTTTGAAAATTTAAAAAATATTGTTGAACAAAATTTTGCCAATCGTCCAGTCAATGGAATCCTCTTAGATCTAGGTGTTTCATTAGCTCAGATCAAAGATAAAGAATACGGTCTTTCCTTTGAATCTGAAGAGCCACTCGACATGCGGCTAGGAGATTTCGACACTAGTGCTGGTGAGATTATCAATACGTGGTCAGAAGATGAATTGGCAGAAATATTTTTCCGTTTTGGTGAAGAAAAATGGTCTAAGCAAATTGCTCAGGAAATTGTCAAAGTTCGTCGAGATGAAAAAATCAAAACCCCAAAAGATTTATCGCAAGTTATCAAACGAATTTACAAATGGAAAATGGGTAGTCAAACCTGGAGAATTCATCCCTCGACACGAGTTTTTCAGGCGTTAAGAATTACCGTTAATCACGAATTAGAAAATCTCGAAAGCGTCCTCAAACAAGCAGTCGAAATTTTAGCGCCGGGTGGGAGATTGGTAGTGATCAGTTTTCATTCGCTCGAAGATAGAATTGTCAAACATTATTTTAAAAAAAATAAAAATATAAATATCTTAACAAAAAGGCCAATCGTACCGACTGAAGCTGAAATCGAAAATAACCCAGCTTCTCGAAGTGCAAAATTGCGAGCCATAAAAAAATATGAATTATAAAAACAAATACAGACAAAATTATCAATTACAAAATAACCGCCAATTGTTTAGCAAGGTGATGAAATTTTTTGAATTCAAAACGAGCTGGAGAGTCGGTTTGAGTATTTTAACTTTGAGCCTAGTTTTGGTTTATTTATTTCAGATCAATTGTTTGGCTATTACAGGTTTTGAAATCAAAGAATTGGAGCGCGATATTTATACTTCACAGCAAGCTAACAAGGAATTAACACTCCAAGTTGCCCAGCTTCAATCAATCAATAATCTCGAAAAAGTTTCACAAGATTTGGCAATGGTTAAAATTGATCAAGCTGAGCATGTTAATTCTGGGTTAGCTTCGGTCGCCTTAAATAAATAGTTTGTGTTTATGCTAGGGTATGGGAGAAAAAGTTTTAAACCTTGTTTTGAAAAAAAACAAAAAATCGACCGCATTACAATTGTCAAATGGGTCGTTTTTGTTTTAAGTGCGATTATTATTTGTCGCTTATTTCAATTACAAGTTATTCAGAAAAAACATTATCAAGAATTAGCAAATAAAAATCACAACATTATCAAAGAAATTGAACCAAAAAGAGGTCAAATTTATGTGCATGATCGCAACGAAGAATCTTCGATGCATCCAGTCGCGACCAACAAAGATTTTTATGATCTTTATGCTATTCCGAGTAAAATTGAAAATCCAACAGAAGTAGTCTATCAACTGATAAAAATTCTTTATCCGATCGTTTTAAAATATGAAAAAACTGAAAATGGTCAGTGGGTCAGCAAAGAAAAAATAGATGCTAATAAAGTTAATTTAGATGAAAAAAATATTGAGTCAGTCGAACCCGAGATCAAAGTACTAGAAGTGGTTGTTGAAAAAACAGTTGAAAAAGATGATGAACCGACCGATGAGGAATTATTAAAAATAGCGCTTGATGAACGTGAGGTTTTATTGGCTAGACTATCAAAACAAAATGATCCCTATGAGCCAATTAAAACATCGATTGATGAAAATTTAGCAGCCCAAATTACAGCATTAAACATTGAAGGAATTGGATTGGCAGCAAAAACATTGAGATATTATCCCGATGGTGATATTTTTTCTCAAATCACTGGTTTTTGGGGTTATAAGGGCGATGATCGAGTTGGGCGTTATGGTGTCGAAGAATATTTTGAAAATATTTTAAAAGGAGAAAATGGCCAAATGACGGCTGAAAAAGATGCGACTGGTGGTTTAATTCCAACCGCTGACTTAACCAAGACTGCAGTCAAAGACGGAGCTGATATTATTTTAACCCTGGATTATCCAATTCAATTTAATGCATGTAACGAATTAAAAAGTGCAGTTGAAAAATATGGTGCCAAAAGTGGTTCAGTTTTAGTAATAAATCCAAAAACAGGAGCAATGTTGGCGATGTGTAATTATCCAAGTTATGATGCTAATAAATATGGTGAAGTCGAAGATATTAATTTATTTTTAAATCGCTCAATATCTTATGCTTATGAACCAGGATCAATTTTCAAGCCATTTACAATGGGCGCGGCTCTAAATTCAAATACCCTAAAGCCAGATGATACTTATAATGATACTGGTGAAGTCAAAATTGGTCCTTATACAATTCGCAATTCAGATAAAAAGGGTCATGGAATTATGACCATGCTTGGAGTTTTAAAAAAATCTTTGAATACCGGAGTGATTTATATGGTTGATAAAATGGGTAAGAGTACTTTCAAAGATTATGTAAATCAATTTGGATTTGGGCAGGCGACAGAAATTGAATTACCAGGTGAAATTGCTGGTAACATCAGTTCATTAGACAAAAATGGAGACATTTATGCGGCCACCGCCTCATTTGGTCAGGGAATTACGGTAACCCCGTTACAGATTATTAATGGTTTTGCAGCGATTGCTAACGATGGCAAGTTGATGAAACCACATATTATTGATAGAATCGTTTATGCCGATGGAACAATCGAAGAAACCAAACCAACTGAAATTCGACAAGTATTATCATCAGCTTCGGCCGTAACCCTTTCAGCAATGCTAGCTTCGGTAGTTGAAGATGGTTATGGTAATAAGGCTGGTGTCGAGGGATATTATATTGGTGGAAAGACGGGGACTGCACAAGTTTCAAATGAAAACAGTACTGGTTATTCCAACAAGACAATTCATTCATTTGTTGGTTTTGGTCCGATCAATGATCCACAATTTGTGATTTTAGTAAAACTCGATAATGTGACTGCGACGACTTTTGCGGAAAGTTCGGCAGCCCCAGCTTTTAAAAAAATTGCACAGTTTATTATTAATTATTATGGTATTAAGCCACAGAGATAAATTATTATGAAAAAGATTATTCAAAATATTTTGGCCAAATTAGCTCACGCGATAATTTTAAAACAAAAACCGTACGTAGTGGCGATTACAGGCAGCGTCGGTAAGACTTCGACCAAAGAAGCGATTTTTGCAGTTTTGGATCGACAGTTTGAAGTTCGTCAGAGCCAGGAAAACTACAACAACGAGTTCGGGGTGCCATTGACGATTATCGGGGCCAAATCGGCCGGTAAATCGATTTTGGGCTGGCTAGGCGTGATTTGCCAGGCCTGCCTTTTAGCTTGTTTTAAAACCTCAAAATATCCTCAGGTTTTAGTGCTGGAAATGGGTGCTGATAAACCAGGTGATATTGAATATCTGACCAATATTGTTCAACCGTTGGTTAGTGTGGTAACGGCGGTGGCGCCAGTTCATGTCGAATATTTTAAATCAATCGAAAATATTACTAAAGAAAAAAGTGTTTTAGTAAAAAAAGTTAATCCAGCTGGCATGACGATTTTAAATGCTGATGATGAATTGGTTTTAATGATGAATCGTTTGAGTTCGGCCCAGGTCAAGCTTTTTGGATTTTCAAGTAAAGCTGATGTGCGTGCCGAAAACCTATCAATCAATTATGATTTTTCTGACGAAAGTAAAGCCTTGGGAATAAGTTTTAAACTTGAAGTTGAAGGAAAATCAATGCCGGCTTTTTTAAATGGCTCGATTGGCAAACATCAAATTTATGCAATTTTGGCAGCAGTGAGTGTGGGAATATTTTTCAAGATGAATTTAGTTGATATTACCGAAGCTTTGAATAATTATAAACCTACCAGTGGTCGGATGCGAATTATCAAAGGTATTAAAAATTCAATCTTAATTGATGATACCTATAACTCATCACCACGATCGTGTAGTGCTGCTATTTTGACGCTTGAAGAGATTCCAAAATATGGTCGCAAGTTTGCAATTTTGGGTGATATGCTTGAATTAGGTAAGGTTAGTGAAAAAGAACATTTCAAAATCGGTCAACAAGTCGCTAGTGGCGATATTGAGTATTTGATTTGTGTCGGCGAGAGAAGTCGTGATATTGTGCGTGGTGCCGAAGATGCTGATATGAGCGAAGACAAGATTTTCCATTTTGATAAAAGTGACGAAGTCGGTGATTTTTTGAAAGATCGACTTCGAGAAAATGATATAATTTTAATCAAAGGATCTCAGGGTGTGCGAATGGAAAAAGTTACCAGAGATTTGATGGCGGATCCGCTACGAGCGGAAGAATTGTTGGTTAGGCAAAGTGAGAAGTGGTTGGAGAAATAAAAAATATTTTTTGAAAGCAATGCATTGATGTGTTGCTTTCTTTTTTTAAAAAAAACAAAACATTGTCATTTCGAACGAAGTCTTGGTAATCCAAGACGCAGAGAGAAATCCCTCTCGGGAAGGTGTAACTTTGATTTTTAGAATAATTTATCGAACCCACAGTGTCATTCTGAGCGTAGCCTTGTAATCAAGGCGAAGTCGAAGAATCCCTTAAACGTGGAT
>Ga0172381_10003256_pt1 | contig 17321 bp, 22 predicted proteins | sample Leawel6488metaG_FD_119754 | JGI IMG/M metagenome (GOLD analysis project Ga0172381, IMG submission 119754) | Leachate microbial communities from a municipal landfill in Southern Ontario, Canada - Leachate well 64-88 metaG | ecosystem: Engineered > Solid waste > Landfill > Unclassified | place... | reverse complement strand
CTCTCATAGAGAGACCCTATCAGATCCTCATTCATTATGGCCTTGATCACTTTGTCGCCTCTTTTCACCTGAGTGCTGGGTACGGTAACGGGCACACCTTTGCGGAACACCACCACATCGGACACCAGGTCTTCCACCTGGAATCCTTCTGGTAGTATTCCGCCGGATGGGTCCTTTGCCCCCGGACCTGCGTAAGTGAGACAGTTCAGCCAATTTTTTCCTGCTTCAGTCGTCGGTATTGTTTCTTCTACCATTCATATCACCTAACTTACCATATCATTAACATTCCGCGCCGAGTTCCATATGTTCCCAAGTTGGTACATCGACACGGCAATAAATGCCCCGGTCAGTGCATACGCGATGACTTTGCTTTTGTCCCGCGCCGATCCATTGTGGTTCTGGTAGTAGTCCACCCCTAGGTAGACCATCGTTGTGACCAGCATGCTCGCGACGTATGCAATAGCGTTACTGCGGTCCATGAAGTTAGTTCCACCCCATTATATTAAAAGGAGTTCTAGGGCGTCCGGTGCTGACAGTGTACTGAATGTAGGAGGGTGAATGTACCCGGACCGCCCGAGACTGAGGTGCTATTTGGCCTGCCTGACGAATCCCCACTCGTAGGCATGTAGAGTAGTGTGTCATCGCAATATTTATACCTAACGCCCGACGCGCTCGATCGTTCCATTTTTATAAATGGTGTACGATCCGTTCCCCATTACCAGAGAGGTATTGTTGAGACTGGATACCCACCTAAGCAGGTCTCCGATTTGGGTATCACTCACGTAGCCCCCACGAGTCTCAAAGTCCGAACTCACCATACCACCCCCGTTCGCACTACCGCTTATGTACATCGACGCATGTGCGGTTGGGAGTGTGAGCACCAGGCACAACGCGATGATATCAGCCTTCATGGCCTAGTCGTATCCTAGTCTCGCGGGCGCTTCGTCCATGCCAGGTTTACATGAGAACTTTACGCTGGTCTTCTTCTCTCCCTTATCACCGCTCTCCTCCTCTATGGTGATATAGTTGCCATGTATGTCGCACCGCCTGCCCCATACCTCGTGAGGAGAGGTCTTGACCGTTACATGCAGCATATCGAGTGCCATCCTGGTCGCCTTGGACAGAGACGACTCGTAGCACTTGGCCAGGTATGCCGTTCTTATGGCCTTCCCTTTATGCAGTACCGCCAGTACCTCACTGGCGCTGGGACGGAACGTGAAGAGGACCGCTACGGTGCGGGTGTTGATCTGCTTCAGCATTTCGTCTTTACTCAACATGAGTACCTCCATGTTCAATAGCTGTGTAGGGGTTACTATTTAAAGTTTTCTCACCCGCCTTCTTACGGATCTTAGTGTGAGGGCACTTATTACGCAGCTTGCATCTTTTGCAGCCACCTTTGATCATGTCTTTCCTCCATGTATCATGATTGATGTAGAACGTATTGTAGTTGTTGGCCAGAGTGCCATGACATATGTAGACTTCTACCAAAGTAGCTCATTCGAATCGGACGAATCTGGATTTTCGCGATTTTAAACAGTTGTTTTTGCATCGCTGCATGATTATATAAAAATGTATTCATGGATGGTCAGTTTTTTACTGATATCGTTTTTTATCTTCTCTCCTCTCTTATATGGCCCCAAAACAGTATAAAATCAATAGCAGGCGGCACAATGTCTGTCACCTAACCCATTAACGCCGTTATTCGATATGCGCTGGCTTATGAAATGTTCTATTGATGGAAATTCCATATGTCCATACATGATGCGATTCATCCCGTCTTATTGTGATCACCCTTTAGGAAGTTATTTATCAAGACTATAAGAATATGCAAAAAAGATCGATTTTTTGGTATCATGAACTCCGATTTTGTAATGTCGTTCAATCATACGTTGTTTAACGTATAGACCGGATGTTTCACGTTGCCATGACGTTTTACTTTTCCAATATATATTAAGAACGATAGCCTAGAACGGAACATGGCGCGATGGACGGTAGGATAGAGTTTTTTGTATATCTGCTCATGGTCCATGTCAGGTGTTTTAGTGTTACGTCTGTCATACGAATTTTTCTGTTGCTTCAGAATGTTCATGATCTTCTCGTCGAGCTTATCTATATATAGTTCGTCAAGGTCGCGTGGTGATGCATACTGATTCTCGACTACGCCCTCACTAAACACAGCGTCTACACGGTTCGAATCCACGGCATCATTCCATTCGCTGCCTATATATAAATCCGTCTTAGTCGTAGTCGGACCAAACAAAAACCTACTTGTTAAATTGTTGTCTACTATGGCCTTGGAAATACTCGCCGCGCTTGGGGGGCAATCGGTCGGTATCTCCACCACTTTCTCACCAATATAGTTGATCTTCCATAGGTCTGCGCGAGGAACGAGCACCACTTTGGGCTTATTGAGCCTACCAGATCGCATGGTTGGCGCGATACGCAGAGCGCAGTTAGTCGCTTCGTCTGCCGTGATGGAGTCCAGTATCTCCTTAGCTCCCTCCAGGCCGGCATACTTAGCCGCGCTCCAGAAAGGTATAGCAAAAGAGCTGTCGTGTAGAGCCAGGACCCCGTAGAAGTCCACGTCGAGCCCTCGGGCAACGGCTGCGTTGAGTACGGCAAGATTGATGCTTCCGGCCCTAAAGTTCTTCTCCTGGGCGATCTCCCCTCCCTCTGATGAGAGATGGGCCTTCTCACCGAACTCGTGTGCGAGGTAAGACTGCTTGGCCTTCGAGCCTGAGAACACTATGATAGGTCGATCGATCTTCGAATCCGCCGGGCCTGCGATGAGCTTGATGACTTCTCTGAGCTTAGATTGCTGTCTCCGATAGACGTTCTTCAGATCTTTTTGATCGTCGTGATCAATGGGCATGACTGCATAGTTCCTGGCATACTTGAACTTCGGTATAACGATCATGCTGGGGTGCTCGTCTATCTTGGAGGCAAACAGCTCTGCCTGGGTAGCTCCAATGATTACTATCTTCTTACTACCGTAAACCCAATCCATATTCATGAGGGGCACACGCGCGTCGCCTATCAGGTACATGGAACGGTAGCCATTTCCGGTATTCGACCAATGAATAGGACGATCGGTGTAAGGCATTAGAAGAGCAGTAACGACTTGGCGGAGGTCAATGTCTCCTCCCAGGTCGGAGGGGTGGTATATGTTATCCAGCGCAGTAAGAAGTTCTATGATCTCTGCATGTGATCGTTCTTTGTAGTCACGCATTATGAACTTGGTGACTGTCTCGCCCACCTCTTTAGGCGTGAGATTTCTGTCCCTCATGTACGTGAGTGCTATGTTAATGTCCTTGACTTTCTCCAGCACGATGAGTAGCGCCCTGTCATAAGCGGACTTGCGCTTTTTCTCTTCTATCTCCTCTATCACATGTTCTACCGTAGGTATTACATGAATCAGATTGTTGATGATATGTGACTCGCTGAAGATCGTCTTTACCCTGGCCAGCTCCGGGGAGCCTGGGAAGAAGTAGTCCAGGGTCGGGTCCTCGTCTATTACCGTAAAGTCTCTTTTCTCGATGTTTATATTGTCGATATTATTCACCACTGTGAATACGTACTTGGCATGCTCTGATGCGAATCGCAGGACGTAATACGGGCAGTACTCATCGGGTACATCGTTCTTGGTGAGCACCTGCATATTATGCACTAGGTTAGCAGAGATGTCCTGCATCCGGAAATATCCCATCTGCCCCTCTTCATCTTTCCTGCTCTCATCAGGTTTGAGCTTGCAGGCCTTACAATCATGGTTCTTCCGGCACACCCCTGGCCGGCTCTTGCCCTCCACCACCACGGCGCACTTCCCGCCCAGGTCTCGGAAGATTTTGATTGCGTGCTCCACTATGGAGTACCTGTGTGTTAGGTAGTTGCCGCTTTCGTTCTTCACGAGCTGCTTTACACTCCAGTGGGACTTGCCTATGCGCGGGGGGCCACGCACGCACGTCGTCTTACCATCTGGCAAGTCGTCGGGCAGCTCCTCGTACTCGGTCCTCTGCTCTACTATCTCAGCGCATGTCTCGTGAGAGTGCGCGCCTGGGAGGTATCTTTCGAGTACTTCATCTGGTATTTCGTGTCCATCCTCTAATGCAGCTTCTACCGCCTCCCAGAACTTATCACCCTTCAGGCAACCCTCCACGGCTTCGCTGCATTGGATGATGCCGTGCTTGAGAGCGACCAGCTCCAGCCCGCTCCCCCCGGTCGAGTCTCTGAAGCACGACCACACGTTTTTCTTGGTATCCACATGGAAGTTTTGACCCGAGTCAGATCCATGAAAAGGATGAGAGCCTATCGCAGTAGCACCGTTCCATCTGGATATCGGCTCGGGCATCGCAACGTCTTCGCATTTTATGTAAGAAGAGATATTTTTGTAAGCATCCTCATCGAAGTCTTTGTGTTTTCGTTCCCCCTTTGTGCCCTTCCTCACTCGGACCATGATGCGCTTCTTATCCTTCGAGTGAGGAACGCAGTTCATCACTTCCCAGAATTGTTCTTTTGTGAGGGTGGCGATCGGCGCATCACTGGTGATGGTATAGGTGCCGCCCGAGTGGTGATGGCTGCCGGGCGCGACAACAAAAAACGGAGTTTTTGGGGTTCCTGCTTGTAATGACCCCAGTTGTATAGGCGTGTCAGGATGATCAGGGTTCGTCTGTTCTGGATCTGTAAAAACCACTTTTTCGTTTAGTTCGTTTGATAGAAAATAATAGTGAACTCCCTCACCGCTCGCTCTTCCCGTCTTCACCTGCAACGTGTCCGGCCATTTGGTGAAGTCTGCACCCAGCTCTTTGAGGCGAGAGAGATAATCGGCGTCAAAGACGACCAGATCACCGTATGCGGTAATCACGCCGTAATTCCCGCCTTGTCTTAACCACCCTATCAGAAATGGACTTTCATACGTATGGATGTTCGCATTTTTTCCGGGTTTCTTCCACGACCTTCCCGAAATCGGCTTTTTTCCAGACGTGTTGTTTCCTATCGTTGGTTTTTCTATTGCGAGAAATCTGAAGTCGTCGTTTTTCAATTGCCCTGGAATTTCTATCAATTCCGAGCACCTTCTCTGATATTATTGCATATGGTAATCGCTTTGTCTGTCGGGTGTTCGTATTGTACCCATTTTGATAGAGATCGCGGATTATTCGATATCGTTAAACTGGTTAAGTGATTTACCAGCCGGCCTGGTAATACCCATATATGTACGGGGATTAGGTCAATGCGATTGTCGAATCCGATGCATATAAAGTAATCGGCGATGGTGTTTCTCTTTATTCTAAAATTCCATGATGACGATTTATTTTCTTGGTGTTTAAGGCACGCACTTTTTGCATCGATCTTGAAACCTTTACCGCATATAAAGTCGAATTTCGGGTGATTGTGTGACATTCTGGCAGTGCTACCGAACATACTTGATAGCACGTTTTCTGATATGTTTCCCAGATATGCTGCACAGCTCGTCGCGCATATCATCGATTGGCTAATACCTCGCTCATGATTTCTTTGTGCGTGATATCCTGGATGCGCGGTTATCCATCTGCGGCTTTCTTTGTAATTACACTTCTTGCATTCTGGTCTGAGCTTACCAGCATCTTTCCCACTTTTTCTAATATAGTACTCACTGATAGGTTTTATTTCGCCGCACCGTGGGCATCTCTTGGCTTGGGGGATCTCAATCAATTAATAGCACCTCCTCTAGTTTGGGTATTCTTTGCTTATCTTCTTTTGCCTACGGCATTTGTCTATTTCCAAAAACTAATGACTCTCCGAAGAGTTTAACGTATATGTTCTTCCTCTCCATGCTATGTCTGCTTATGTATTTTCCGTTATCTGTGAAGTCGATAATATACCCATATTGCTTCCCAGGCGCGGGCCTTAGTACTCTCCCAACTCGTTGTATGGTGGCAATTTCTGACGTGCCGCCCGCTGCGTTGCAGAACACGTCCATGCTTGGGACATCCGCTCCTTCGCCCATAAGAGTGCTCACAAGGCATAAGATTTTCTTACTCTTGAACGCTTCCATTGTCTCTTCTCTCTTCTTTTCTCCATCTACACCCGTCAGTAACGCGCTTCCCGGTATCATCTTATTAAGCACGCTACCGTGTGCGACCTGTGTGACATGCACGTAAACACCCCCGCCCTTCGAAGTTGCTTTACTCACTATCGCGGCTATCTTCTTATTGCGTCCCTCATTCCTAACTATGCCCCATTTGTATGCTGCTGCGTATGTGTTACCCAACGTGGTGGGTTTTGGCGCGGTTAGGAAGATGAACTTGGGACGAGCTAGATACCCCTGGTCTATCAGATCGGTGGCGGTGGTGGACTCCACAACGTGCCCGAGTCCGGCGACGAACTTGAGGTCTGCACCGTCGTTGCGGTTCTCTGGGGTGGCACTCAGCCCCAGGCGGTAATAGGCCGGGCATGCCATGACCACCTTCCAGAAAGTAGCCGCTGCATAGCGATGGCACTCGTCCACGCAGATGAATTTAAACTGTTCAAGAGACACCTCCTTATTCTTCAGTCTCGCCGCGAGTGTCTGCGCTGTCGCGATGGTGATGCTTCCCATATCTCGGTGCTCTGCATGGTAGTAGAATGGCTCCACCTTTAGCGCGTTCCTCACTCCTTCAATCCATTGGTTAGCGAGAGTCGTGTTGGGCACTACGATGAGTGTGGGAACGCCTAACATCTGTATAATCTTCAGTGACGACAGGGACTTTCCCGCGCCCGTCGGTAGCTTCATGATGCAACCTCGCCCACTTTCTACCCACTTGAGCGCGGCTAGAACGTCCTGCACTTGATAGGGCCGGAGTTCTGGGCCACTCCAACTCCATGTATATTGTTGTGTGGGTTTGCGTGGTAGTTCCACCGTTACGGTGTGTCCAAGCTTAGTAAGAATGCTCTCAACCAATGCAAGCATTCCTATGGGGACGTAGAGTAGACCATTGTGTGTGCGTCTGAGTAATCTGAAACGACCATCCCACTCGTTTGGGTATTTACGCGAAAATTCCGCGCCCGGCACCATGTAACTAGTAGCATCAACGATTATTTTAAGCTCTTCTCGAGAGAGTTCGGTGTCGCTGAAGTAGATGTTCGGGCGTTTGCCGTTACATCTAAGCGTTACTTCTGTCATCTCGTCTCCAATTACATTTCGCTGGCTTTTTCTTCTTGCTTCCGGTTCTGCCGCGTCGATTGATCGCTTTGCCTTCAACGCACGGCCATGCTGCTATGATCTTTTGGTGTAGGTATCTTCTGTGATTACCATTCATCTCGCCCACCATATCACCCTTCGGCTGTTGTGTTCTTGCATCTTCTGTACCTCTTGGTATCGCTCCATGCTTTTTAATGATCGTAATATGGCAGTCTGTGACAACTTACACACGACACTCAATTGATGTGTCGTGAGTGGTCCAAAAACACTCAAAAAGGTGAGAATAATATCCTGTCCCATGACTGCCCCCCGCTTACCATAATGCGGCCTCGTCGTCTTTTATTTTCTTCAGTTCTTCCTCGCTCATGGCTGATGTCACCTCGTCATCCTCGACATCTTCCGGGATCGCTACCTTGGCGGAGGTCTTCGCATCGAGCTTGAGTTCCTTGGCTATGGACTGCACATCGTCCTTGGTGATCCCCAGGGCGAACTTGATTGCAGCTTTCGTGGCAGAAGTGTCCGCAGTTGCCACCAAGTTGTCCTGCCCGATGGGCTTCTTTCTCCGTAGCGTGTCGCTCCGCAGACTTATGGTGCGGGAGCCGGGGATACCATTGATGACGACGTGCGCCGATACCACACACATGTAAGCGTAGACTGGGACTTTTGATGTGGCGGCCTTCTCGTATTCGGTGGTGGGCGCAGTCCGCTCCGTTTCCGTTTCCTCCCTCACAAGGACTTTCTCGAAGTGATGCAGCTCGGTTCGGTACTCGGTTAGTCCACCCTGGTGAGCGAGCAGCATCCACCCCTCTTTGTCTATGTCCCATGTAGGCGGACCACCTTTGAAGGACATTGCGAAGAGATGGTCTTTGATTTTTTCAAAGTTGAGTTTTTTTAGTTCCGGTCTCATACATTGTCCCCACATCAATCTTTGTGCCGTTTAAGTAGTAAATTCCATCCACGTATGTCACATCGTAGTCATGTACCGCCAATAACAACGCGGCGGATTCGTTTGTCAGGCCGTTGGTGGAATTTAGCAGTTCTTCAGGTGATTCGCATGTGCCTACCACGGATAACAGGAAAACTACAGTCAGTAATTTTAGCATCGTATCACCAAAAAATAAGCGGTTGATAACCGCACTAAAGCTCTTCCTCATGCGGCATGTCGCCCGGCTCGTCCTGAGGGACCTTGGCGGGCACCACTTCTTCTTTCGGCCTCGCCGACTCATATGCTACCTCGATAAGCATCGTGTCGTACTTAGCGTCCAACTTGGTACTCTTCAGTATCTCCGCCAGTGGCCTGTCCGTGATATTCTTCAGACCGAGTATCCCGCATATCCTGGGGAACTCCTCTCTGATATCACTGATGATCTCGGATTGGCTCTTCGCTGGAGGGGTCGGTTTCTTTGTGGTTGTTTTCTTAGTATCGGTCTGTCCTGTTAGATGCCGTCCGGTCAGAGGCACTCCCGCTCTAACGACATGTGTTCCCGCGCTGACGATCGCGCTATCGGCGTTCCCCGAGTCCCCCGGCGCGCCTACTGGTTCGGTATCTCCACCAGGGTTCATCATTGGTCGGGTCGTCGGGCCGGCGTTCGTGCCTGTTCCATCTGGCCCTTGGTTTCCCGTAGGAGCTTCTGGTTTCGGCAGCGTCATCTGCCCGGCGTCATTCGCAAGCACTGGCAAATCCTCGGGTATGTCGATCACCGCCGAAGCGCTGATGTCCACGTTCCTGATACCCGAGTTGGTAGCGTCTCCTGCCCGGATGCTCCTCACAGTGCCCACCGCTATAATTGGTCGGCCAACGAACATGCCCGCTACTTCAGCAGCTTGCTTATCCGGCTGGTCCGGATACCTGTCGTATGCCTCGGCCACCAGTGCTTCCAGGTCTTCCACCAAGTACACACCATGCAGAGACCGGCGTTGGTCCAGAGAGATCCTGACTGCCGTGCCTTGCTCGATCGCTAACGCGATCTGTAGCACCGGGTGAAGGAGCTTGTCTGGGGTGTCATCCGGCATCATAATGGGCAGCTCTCCGGTCTTCTCCCAGGTGGCTTTGTTGATCTCATCTCCATCAGATGTTTTACTGAAGGTGGGTATCGGGTTGATCCCTGAGATCTTACCCTGGATGACCACAATCTGATACTGATCCAGGTCGCTTATATCTCCCAGCTTCCTGGTCTTAATGTTCCCGAGTAGCTTTGTGGCGAGTGATACTACGTCCAGGGGCTTTACCTCTATGATGTCCAGGAGCTTGATGCTTTCACCAATGTCATTGTTCTTAGTGGTGTAGCGCTCTTTCTCGACGCTCATCTTCACAACGCTCGGCATCACAATGTCAGCCGGCGCGCCGTCGCCCTTCTTCAGTCCATTGCCCCACACCGTGATCTCGAAGTGCCCGCCCTTTCCTGGCCGCAGGAAGGTAACGTGCCCAGGGAGGCGCTTGCCCTTGGAGCTGAGTTGTGTGGTATCCCTCTGTCCTACACACAGCGCGGTAATCTGCTCAGCGCTCTTTATCCTGGCAGCTTGCTTAATCGCCGCAGCGATGACGGATAGCCCCACCCGGAAGTTACGTCCCTGGTTGAGGTTCTTCTGCTCAGTGATGATCTTCTCCACGGTATCTGCACCGAGCACGGCATCCATCTTCGCGAAAAATCCAGCTTCTCTGCCTTCTATACCCTGCCTAATCTGGGCCAGGGTCATATCGCCTGTCTTAACTTGTTCCATGTCTCTCATTCCTCATTAGTGATCCCAAGTTGATTGGGATATCACAAGCTTAGAGCGATTACTATATATAGATGCCGGTCTATTTAGGTGGTATGAAACCCAAGAGGAGAGACGTGGTGGGGATGAGAGAGCTGATTGCCATAGCGAGGGCGGTCGGTATGGGGAGGGACACGACCCGCGCGGCGGTGAAGATATTTAGAGACACGCTGAGATCGGGAGGCACTTCCAAAGAGGTGATGGCTGGGAGGAGCTACGTGGTGTTCGAGATCTCATCCCTCTATATCGCCTGCAGGGGCACAATCGACGAGCGCCCGATGATAGACTACATCGCGGCGGCCAGGACACTCACCGAGTCTAGACAGAACATCACGCTGAGGGAGATGAATCGCGCAGTGAACGTGCAGCGGAAGATGCTCGACCTAAAATTACCGCCGTATGAAGAGGTGGAGACATATGTACCCATCATAATACAGCGTGCTAACTTGGGAGACGTGACGCGAGAGAAGGCAATAGAACTCGCTGTATTGTACAAAGACGTACCCACCATACGTAAGAGGCATAATCGGTCTATCGCGGCGGGCATGATATATGCTGCAACGGTGCTATACCACACCGATGTGATTACCCAGCCACAGCTTGCACCTCTCGCGGGCACAAGCGTCACCACAATACGACTCATCATGAACGCAATCAGAAAGAAGATGAATGGTAAGAAATCCAAAGTACGATTTACGGTGAGGAAGCATGAGACTCAGACCGACCAGTAAGCGGCTCCTCCGGGAGCGAGGATACATCTACGCCGCATCGCCGGAGCAGCGAGTAGACCTAAAGACAGAGATGGAGAAGCTAAGACGATGGCAAGAGATGAACAAGTGACCCGGCAGGAGATCAACGGTGCTCGGCACTACTTGGACCCGGATCGCGTTTGGGTACCGTCGGTGACAGCGATTATCGGTAGGATGATGAAGAAGGAAGGGCTTGAGAGATGGAAGAGGACCAACGTCGATCACAAGTCATATGCACGAAACGAGGCGTTCTTAGGTTCCTTGAAGCACCTTCGCATTCTTCAGATGTACGTAGACGAGGAGTTGGAACTTCCGGAGATCCCGAGCGTGGACTGGTGTACGGAAGATCGCCTGGACCAACTCGAAATAGCCGAGGTGATGTGGGAGAGCCTGGGACTGGAGGTTGGGTGGCCACGGCGCGTGGAACATACTCTGTATCGCAGAGAACATCCCAGGTGTGCCGGATCACTGGACCTGTTGGCGCAACTACATGCGCCGGAGAAGTGGTCCGAGGGACTATCGCTCACCGATATCAAATCGTCGAAGAATCCACAAGAGGGACACAAGGTGCAGCTAGGAGCATATTACATCATGCTTCCACCGGATCTGCAGGAGAGGACGGAACGGGGATTAATCTTCTACCTGCATACTCAGGTAAAGAATAATCCAATGCTTCAGCCCACCGTGGTACAAATGAGTAAGAAGGAATTGGAGTATAATGGGGAGAGATTTTTAGGGATGGCAAGGGAGTTTTGGAGTTTGTACGAAGGTGATGCAAATAAATAAATAGCATCACCGCGTCTCGTTACACATGGGCGCGTCGATTACACCGAAGGGCACGGGTCTGTACGATCTGTATAATTTATGGGTAACAATGGCGGATTTGTTCAAGCAGTACACAAGTAAGCCTCCCACCACAACAGTACCGGCGTCAGCGCCTTCCGGGTGGGTGGGGCGCGACTCACAGAACACACAGTCACAATTACTTACTACATCATTGCCTACCATCACCCTGGACCCATGTGCGAGCGCCGTAAAGTCCGGTGCGTTCTCTTCTGATCAGTATATTTACAAACTCGCAGAATGTTGTCAGGGCCGTAACCCGCCCGGAAAGACCTGTGTCGCCCTGGCGAAGTCGTGGGAAGCGGCAAAGATGACATTGCCCGATGGATATAACCTGGGGGATCTTTCATATATCGACGGAATCGCCGCAGGTATCAACGCGAATGCGAGCGGGGGCGTACTTACTACGCTATCGGTGGGCGGGAACTCTGCGATGGATAATGCGATCAGGGCGCTCATGCAAGCTAGGGTCAAGGGCGTTCTTAATGAGATGTACTCGTCGTCCTCCACCCAGAAGCTCCGGCTCGGATCGCTCACAACGAAACCCGTCACCCAGACAGCGACTATGCGCCTCGGGAACCTTTCGGTGCAGGGTACTAAGTCACCCGTGCTTCCGACATTGTACAACGCGGCAGCCACTAATAAGAATGCAAGTGTCACACCTAATCTGACGGGCATAATGAAATACTTCAAGGTGGGCTAGATATGGCGAATTTATGGAAGTCGGAAGACGGAAATATACTGATTGGGATAGAAAAGTGCCCAACACTCACGATGGAGGTGGTACATAGTATCTTTAACCAGCTCGTCTCGCATGGGTTCCGGGCAGTATCTGAGGACGGCAAAGCGTGGTACTTCGTTGCGCCGGATACCCCAGCAAGGCGCATATATGCGGGCCTGATTGCCCAGGACGAGAGAGTGCGAAATCCCACTAAACCTTGCTCTTATGGAATGGGGCTCTGGTAACATGGGTCAGGTGGAGATTAAGAATGCGCTCCCGCTGGATGGAGAGGGGGCACTTTCCGCCGAGGAGATAGCAGAAAAGTTGGGTGCCAACGTGGGCACCACCAGGGTGTACCTGACTCACATCCGGAATAAACGTGACCCTGAGTTGGTGACGCATATAGTGGTGCGGGAAGGAGTCTCTATGTACGCCTACGCTCGCCGTCCTCATACTGTCCTCAGTGCCTCCCTGAAGTAGGGCGGGTACAGCATTCTGTTCTGACCGAAGTGACCGGCAAATTTCCCATCACATATGACGGCAGTACTGAAGTCCTCGGGTCCTCGGGTGCATCGACTGCATGCCTGGGTAACATCTACAGCGATACCAGTGTTGTACCAGAGCTTGCCGTCGAATGCATTCCTCGCGGCTATCCACGGGTCCTTATATGGTGGGTAGAACACATTCGCCACGATGTTAAGTGGGTAATCCGGCCCGTCGCAAGATATTCCCTCGTTGCGCTCCACCGCGAGTAGTATGGTATTGCTACCCGCTATCCACTTAGCCATCGTCCTATCTCGCCCCAATGCACCGCCCTCTTGTAACACGATGTTATTGAATAGGTCCATTGGCACGAGAGGGTGATGGGCAAAGGCATGCTTTTCGAATGCATTGTAAATGAGGTTCGCTACTCCATATGTACCACAATGTACTAAGGTGTGCTTCCCTATAGCGTACTTCGCGTGGTACTGAGCTATCTTCAGCGCCATGTAAGGAGCCCATTTCTCACGATCCTGGTAATTCATCTTCATTACGGCTTTCGTCCCAGGTGCGTAAGGGTCGTAGTAAATTAGCCGGCGCTCTACGTCAATGAGGTTCGGGGTGCTCACACTTCTGTAATCTGTGGTGAGTAGTGCGGTGGTGGGCGTGCCTGACGCGAGTACCACGAATTGCAGCTTCTTTATCATATCTTCGAAGAGCGCCTTCCCTTGGATGAGCCGGAAGTGCTTATTTTCATCTATGATGTAGGGTACATGCCGATCCAGGAACCCCAAGCACCTCGCGCACTTGCGGGCCTCCCTGGAGACATGGTTGTACTTCTTCGTTATATCGGTCAGCTCAGCCATTGCTTTCCGACTGCCTTTCTTCGCCTCGCCTTTCAGTTCATTTATGATCTTCTCAAGTCGATCTGCCTCCACAACGAGCTTGTGATAATAGACGGTGAGCCCATTTTGCAAGTCGTCCACGTCTACTTCGGGCGGGATGAGCATATCGACCCTATTGAGTAGCTTATCTTCCGTGGTGGCGGACTCGTCTATGAAGAGCCCCCGGCACCTACCGTTGATGCTCGGATCACTTAGGTATCGATCGAATGTGGTAGCACCGTAAGGAGACTCGATGAACGTCCGGTAATCGATCCTGTAGGGGCACATTGCGCACTGAATGAATCCTTCTTCGGACATCGAAAATGGACAGTCCGCCGCCGTCATGCAGGAGTCTACGAGGCATTGGTAGTTCCCCTTCCCTACGAGTACCGGAAGATCTGGAAACTGCTTCCTGAGTTGGTCAGACACGAGCTGTACTTGTGGAGAGGTGTAAGTCAGGAAGTCGAAGTCTCGCTCTTCATGTAGGTACAACATCGTTGTGTAAATTATTCCAGACTTCCCGCCCGCGGTGGCGACATTGCACTCGATGATCTGTTGTCCTTCCTCGACGAGGTCCAGAATCGCGTTGATCGCGTCAACTTGCCCTGGCCTGAAGCTTGGATATGGGTTATATCGCTGTAGGTCACGGGTTAGCACTTGCATCCACCTCATCCACCTCTACCATACAAGACTTCATACCCACGAGTCCAACGATCTCCATCATGTACCACATATTACAATCTACCTCAATCCAATCTATGCCATCATCCGCATATGTGAGCATGGTGATTGGATCGGGCATGAGGTAGCACTTAGACTTCCATAGCATGTACGGCAGCGTTACCGTGCATAGATCGCCGCTCAGCATGTTTCTGAGTGCCTTCAGCTTCTCCGGCGAGTTCTCCGCGAATGTGATCTGCGTTTGCATTGCCATCAGCTCGTCTAAGCTGAGGCATCGGGTGTTAGCTCCTGGTTGTTGGGTCATACTATCATTCCTGCAGTGGTGATTCGTCTGGTTATATGTTTCGTCACACTGTCCCCCAGCATCAGCGTGAGATGGACGCTCTTATGTCCTACATAGTGTTTACTGGTAATGGTGAATATATCATCGAACTCGTGTATCCTGTCACCGATTATCATATCCCCATACTTCTTAGTTCCTGCCATGTTCGATCATATCTATCGCTGCCTATATATAGCTTTCGCATGATGTCATTGCTATCGATTCCAGCGCATTCGGTATCCACACCAACCGACATCTATATATAGTAACCGTATTATGTGTTAAGCGCGCGATCGGATTCTTCCAGTGGTGTCAGACTGGCCTCCTTCCCGGTCGCGCTTATGATTTAATGAGGTGCTATATGTCGGAAGATTTGGTAGTAGGGCTGCGAACAACACAGCTAATAGATGAGGTTGATCACGCTATGATTGGTAAACCTCGATCTGAGTGGTCCGCCGAGCTGGAAGCACTCTACGTAAGCGCGTTGGAGCACATGCATATCAATGACTGCATCAACGCGAGAGGCGAAGAGTGCAGCAAGGATGAGTGTGTGTACGAGGCACCACTCAAGTTGGTGCGGGAAGGTCTGATGTGTGAGCGTTTCAAGGAAGATCTGAGGCGCGATCAGGAATCGAATCGAATCGGCTTAACCGAGTGGGGAGATGATGCAGAGTGTTCAACGTAGATAGAGACGAGTTGATTGCGAATGCCATAACACGGTATCTCGCAATACTGGAGACCAGTGTCACGGTCCCCGTTGAGAAGATAAACGAGATAAACGCACTGATGGAGAATGGCAGCGAGATCGCGATGAGCGAGGCAAAGCGCCTGTGCGAGGAAGAGCTAAGCCAAATCGAAGAGTCCGGCCTGTGCCCGATGGGAAAGTATGATGTGTATGCCGGGGAAATGGTGCAAGCCGCAGTGACACGAATCGCATCACGGGGAAAGGTCGCCACGAATACAAAGACTCTGATGGAAGAAATGGCGTCTCAGGTTCCACATGGTGATGTTCATATGTTTGTACTCGGTATGTTCATTGGCAGGATCGTCGCGGAGGCCGAGTTCAGCGCGATGCAGATGGCCGCTATGAAGCAAGCACAGGAGATGTTAGGTGGCATGGGACTTGGTGGGGTGCTCAGCGCATTAGGCGGCAGCGTCCCCAATCCAAAGTCGCTACTCGATAGGCTGAGGCCCAAACGGGACGGCGCGGAGAATGACAACTGATCATGTGATTGGTCCGAGGTGGGCGGATTTTAGATGCCCGAGGTGTGGCCGCAGGGTGAAGTGCCCCGGTCTCGGGCCCGTGTGTGCTGCCAAGGTCGCTAAGGAAAGAGCGGTGGAGAAGGATGAGACGGAAGATAGAGTGTAGGCTCACGGTACGAGGGGATGGTGTTGGGGCGATCACACGAGCAAAAGATATCCTTGATGTGGTAGGGGATTGTAAGGACTTCGATGTACTTATGGAAGTGGTGCCACTTGATGAGGGTGTGTCCAGTGACCGAGATGTGCTAAATGCTATCAGGGAGTCGGGATACCCTGGGGCAGCTCGTGAGCTGCTGAAGCCCCCCACTCTCTTCATTGAGATCGAGTGTGAGGGAGTGGTACATAAGAAGGCGATACCGTCCAAGGCACTGAAGGCAACCAAGGTGCTGGACCCCCTTAGGAGTGCTATCATAAGCATGATGCACTTCCCATCAAGCGTGGCACCTGTGCATGCGCCTTCTCCTGCAGCGAACTCTATGTGGAGGTGGAAGCCAGTGGGGTGGGTGGAGCCCAAATCTGGTCCGGGCTCCACCACTTGCTATTGTCGGTTGCGTGCAAGAGCTGAGTTGGCGAATGAAATGCGCGCCGGGAAGCCGGTTGGTAGCATAGAACTGTTGCCAGACGTGTCCGATGTAGACGTAGATCACATAATAGAAATGATCCGGGCAGCGATGAAGCGCGAGACTGCCGACAACCCGCATGGAATGCAGTATGAGTTGACGAAGGCGTACACCAGAAGCGAGCAGCTTGCGTATTTTACCGCGATGAGAGTTGCAAACCACAGTGCTGCTCTTCGGGTAGTGAAAGCATTTCCTGGTAGTGCCAGGGCGATCGATTTGGCCAAGGAACTGGACCCCTGGGCGGAATATTGAATTGGAGGGCTTGCAGCGCAGAGGATGGCGTGCCTCGTAACTCAGCGTGTCGTGACGGGACAAGCGCCTTGGTGCGGCCAGACACGGGCTTTATCCGAGGTAAGGGCGTAGCCAATCGCCCCAAGCCCATTTACCCTTTCTCCAGAACCAGAACCTATAGTTCTTATATTATCCCATCCTCTTTTTCTTCATGTCCGCGTCGGATGTTGTGACCCTGTTGGTGGCGGGTGGTATTCTTTACATCTCTTATAAGCTGAGCAAGGAGATGAGCAATCAGACAGCTTCGCCTCCAGTCGGTCAAGTTGTTCAATATTCGCAACAGCAACCACAACAGACTCAGCAAGTGCAAAATAACACGATATATGCAGCACAATTGGCGGCGCAGGCCGCAGAAGATGAGAGATTATATCGAGAGTACTTAGTAGCAACAGAAGAGACTATACCTGAACAGGGTCCGAGCTGGCTAGGGTGCGCCTGACATACTCCCAGGGCTAAAGCACCTGGGGTTCTGTTGTTAGCTGGATTCAAGCCAGAGCAACTTTAGGGCTATCAGTGGTCCCTTTGCATACATCCCTGTCTGTATGCAATCGATCTAT
>Ga0172381_10003254_pt1 | contig 17327 bp, 17 predicted proteins | sample Leawel6488metaG_FD_119754 | JGI IMG/M metagenome (GOLD analysis project Ga0172381, IMG submission 119754) | Leachate microbial communities from a municipal landfill in Southern Ontario, Canada - Leachate well 64-88 metaG | ecosystem: Engineered > Solid waste > Landfill > Unclassified | place... | reverse complement strand
TTGAATTAGATGATGCTGAATTGAGCGATGCAGAATTTGGAAATACTAATTTCTGCAATTGTGTCCTGTTTTCCTTGCTCAACAGTCCCTCTCGAATCTTGACCAGCCAGGCGTCCTCGCTTCCCTGCCCATATGAGCTGGTTATACCAGCCATCGTATAAGTGCCGTCTTTGTTTTGAATTACAAAGGTGCCGATATCGTCTGCGCTGCCTCCTAAGGTCATCGACCATTCTTCGCTGCCTGTGGAATCGGTCTTAATGATGAGCGCATCTCTTCCGGTTTCTTTATTGTCTATTCTTCCTGCAATGATATAGCCGTCTTCCGTAGTCGATTGCAGTGAAGAGGCCGAGCTGCCCCTGTAAGTCCTCTCCCACAGTTTTTGGCCATTCGGGTCCACTTTAATGAGAATGATCTTCTTCTTATCCGAGCCTGATTCCGTCCTGCCCACCAGAGCATAGCCCTCTCCAAGCTCTACAACCTGAAATCCGGCATCATCCTGTTTACCGCCAAAGGTTTCGTTCCAAAGCTCATCTCCCTGGGAATCCGTTTTAAGGAGCCATATGTCATCTCCACCTTTGCCGAAAGATGCCGTCCGTCCTGCCACAATATACCCGCCGTCCCGGCTCTGCAAGACTGACATGCCCACATCATCTTCCCTTCCGCCAAAGGTTTTATCCCAGATCCTGCTGCCCTGTCCATCGGTCTTCAGCAGCCAGAGATCCTTTCTGCCGTTTCCCAGAGATTGAGTGTATCCTGTGGTGATGAATCCTCCGTCATCGGTCTCATCCACAGACCACCCGCCATCCCCTGAAGAGGATACAAATCCGCCAAAAGTTCTATCCCAATTGAGGCTTCCATTTCGGTCCGTCTTGACAAGCCATAAAAGCTCCTCGCCCATGGTAAAGGATTTTGTGCTTCCCGTGACGATAAATCCGCCGTCGCCCGTCTCCTGCACGAAGTATCCCACGTCCTCTCCCGATCCTCCCCAAATCCGGCTCCAGATGCATTTGCCCATTGCATCGGTTCTGATCAAGAGCAGGTCGCTTCCTTCTCCTCTGGATGCTGTATTTCCTACCAGAATATTGCCGCCGTCTTCCGTCTCCTGCAAACACCAGGCTCCATCTCCGTACTGACCCCCAAAGGTTAAATTCCACACTTCCTCGGGCTCGGCTGCCAGAGCCGAAAAGCAACTGGTCAGGACAAGGAAAACAAGAATAATATATTTCATGGCTTCGTCCCGCAATTTTATCTAGATGCCCCTATCCTGGAATTTGACAGTCTTGTCCATCTCAAAGGTCCCGCTCAAAAACATGCGGGAATCTATGTCGCTTTTGCTCATATCATGCCGGGAGGCGGTCATACCGTAGTAGCCGCTCAAGCTCCCTTTGGTGCTGGAGCCAACATTCTGCAGTCCTGCGGAGCTATTTGCATCAAATTTAATGGCATCCGCGTCTTGATCTTTTGAGGAGTTAAGATGGGAAGAATTGCTTAATGGGCCGATGATGCTGATATTGTCAAGAGTAGAATTGACCGCTGGGCTGCTGGGCAATTTTGGTTGTTCTATGTTGCCGACGGGCGGCTCTCTCTTTTCTTCTGCCCTGTCCTTCTTCCAGGAAGCAAGCCTGATCAAAGCCTCTGCCATTTTATCCTCCACTTTTTTGGTATCTGTTCCGGGTGTAAAGAAAACCGATCCATCCGGTCCGAGGATGCTCGCAAAGTCGGATTTGCCGGAAGAAGCCGCCGCCTGCAGTAGAGCTGCTGCTGCCAATAGCATAAATAAAATTACTATGATCCTCTTCATAATCCCCACCTCGTGTGCTACCTTGATCAATCAAGTCTCCAATACAATTTTAACTTTTCTATAACAGGTAACAGTTTCGCCCTGTGGAGAGCATTTATCTCTTCCTAGTATTATCCAACTCATGTGTACCTGGACTATTTCCCCTATGATTCCCTCCGGCCCTACCAGGATAGGATGTTGGACGCGGTCTATGATGTTGTAAGCAAAGGCGATCATGGTGTGCTGATGATAGACGCGCCCACCGGCACGGGAAAGACGAGTTGCATTTGCTCGGTTTTAGCTGCAGCTGCCGGGAAGACCGTAGTTGCTGTGCGAACGGTATCTCAGATCGATATCTACATCGACGAGGTAAACAAGATCTGGTCAAAGACCCGGCATAGGCCGGAAATAGCTTACATGGTAGGCAAGCAGAAGATCTGTCCCCTGGAAGATGAATTTCGCGGGGAGAGCGTTTATGCCGGCTGCTCAAGGCTAAGAGAGTGGACAAAAAATTATGTCTCCTCACGGATCAGCAAAAGCAGCGGAAGCATCTATGACCCTGCCTCCGACAGTATTCCGGAGGAGGAGCCCGGCTACAGAACATTCTGTCCCTATTACCTGAGGAGCAGAGAGGGCTTCGATCTGAACGGAACGGTCCATTTCCGGCGATCAAGTCTTGCTCTGGATGTAGTGGAGGGCTTGAAGAAGAGAATCACACCGCCATCCCTACTTTCACAGTCCTGCCAGGGAATCTGTCCTTACGAGATCATGAGCCTCTATGCCAAAAATTGCGACATGGTCATCATGAACTATTCCCATCTCTTTTCCCCGGACTTTCAAGATATCATCTTTCAGTGGCTGGAGATGGAATCGGAAAAGGTTACCCTGATCATTGATGAGGCGCACAACCTTGGCGACGGCGTGCGGGCCATGAACTCGCGCCTTCTTTCCATGCGCATGGTAGATCAAGCGGAAAAAGAGGTAGAGAGGTTCGAAGGAAGCCTTGGCCAGGCCCGGCTGGAAGAGACGCGGGAAAAGGCTTCCTGGAGACGGGAGGGAATTAGGGTTATCCGACTTCTTCTTCCCAGGCTGAAGAGATTTTTGCTAAGCAAGCAGGAGAGGATGCAGGAAGGAGAGACTCTCTTGGACGCAGATTTATTCCGCTCCTTCCTTTACAATGACATCGAAGATATTGATGACGCGCTATCCAATTTCTCAGATGTTGCCGTGGCTGTGGCTGACCTGAATCTGGCGGAAGGCGATCGCGAGAACCTGCAGGGCGACATTCAGCCTAGTCTTGCACTGGTGCTGCTTTATCTCAGGGATGTAGAGATGGCGGAAAAGGATCCATCCTATCAGAGAAAGATTGCGGTAACGGGTTCGGGCGGCAGGAAATTTGCGCGTCTGGAGGTCAACAATATCGATCCCGCCGTCAATATCCGGCGCATCACCGACAACATCAATGCAACTATTATGCTCTCCGGCACCTTCTCGCCTCTGGAGGCCTATGAGTTGTACTGTCTGGGAGAAGAGAACAGGGCACAAAAGCTCAGCCTGCCCAATCCATTTCCCAAAGAAAACCGCCTGCTTTTAGCGGCAAAAAAGGCGACGACTCAACTGGAGATCAGGGAAGATGCGGACAACAGGGAGGAGATATCCGGGCACATAAGATCGATAATAGAATGCGTTCCCGGCAGTGTGGCTATTTTCTTTACTTCCTACCCAATGATGAACAATTACAGGGAAGTATGCCTCTCTTCCTGCCGGAAGGTGGGAAAGAAGCTGTGCGTTGAGCCTCGAAGTAGCGATGATGTGCCCTCTATTTTGCAGGAATTCTTCAGCCTGGCCGGGCGGGGCGGAGGCGTCTTGACGGGCGTATGCGGCGGAAAGCTGGCAGAGGGAATTGATTACAAGGGCGAGGCTTTAAACGGGGTGGCCGTGGTGGGCCTGCCCCTGGCTGCATACGACGAGATTCAAAAAGAGATCAACGGCTACTATACTAGAAAGTATGGACGGGCCAAGGGAATGCTCATCGCCTATACCCTGCCGGCCGTCAACCGGGGAATGCAAGCAGCAGGAAGAGTCATTCGCTCTGAATCAGAAAGGGGAGTGCTCTTATTTTGTGATCGCAGGTTTGGTGATGACAGCCTGGGCGGTGTCAATGAATTTTTACCAGATTGGGTGAGAGAGGATTTGATATTAGTAGACGCAAAAGAGGGCCGAGAAATAATTATAAAGAAGATTGCGGAGTGGAAGATGGAGAACCCTCCTCTGAATAAATCTCCCGAGAATAAGACAAGTCATGAGGTGCTGCAAATGCCCAGGAGAGCAAAAGCGGCAAAGCCGGGCAAAAGAGATCTCAGGGAGCTGGCCAGGTCGCTGGGGCTCGGGGTTGCCAAATCTACAGCAAAAACTGCCACAAAACCTAAGCCAAAAAGCTAGGGATTTTTCTGAAAAAAGGCTAATCGATCTGAGCCGTCTCCAGCACGTTTAGAGGTATGGCCCCCAGAGCTTTTCCAATAGAGGATTTGGCTATGCGCCCGGCATGCTCCTCACTTTCTGCATTGAATATCTTGATCTCGAAGAGCAGCGCCACCAGGGCCGTGCTGGCGACGAGAAATACGCCGGGCAAAGGCTCGCTGCACTCCGGGCAGTCCCATTGACCCATCTCCACCTCGACGAAGTCCATCTTTCTCTGATTCAATCGCTTGCCAGCTTCCGAGATGGCCACACCTATGGCGTCATCCTCAGTCTTGACATCTCTTACCAGCCAGGCACCTTCCAGAAGGACATTGAAATTCGGCATTCAACAGGTGCTTGGAGGACTTATCATATAGTCCTTGTGATGATCGAATGTATTAAGTGCCTTAGAAATCTAAAATAGCAATGTGAAAATAGTATACAGCGGAAAATATGAGCAAAGATATCCGGCAAGCCCAGTGGAAAATCCGGACCGTGTGCGACTGCCGGCAGTTGAGCTAGGAAAGTCTGGCTATATGTTCATAGAGCCGCAGCCTTGCAGCCTGCTGCAAATCAGCAAAGTCCACGGCAGGGAGCATATCGATCGCGTAAGACAGAGCGGTCACTTTGAAATAGCGTCGCTTGCGGCTGGCGGTGCCATTTGCGCCGCAGAGCTGGCCCTGCGGGGAAACCCGGCCTTCGCCCTGGTGCGTCCGCCCGGGCATCATGCCGCAGCCAACCGGGCCTGGGGAATGTGCTACTTCAACAGCATGGCCATTGCCATAAAAAATATCCGGCCCAGGGCGAAGAAAGCGCTGATCATCGATATCGACCTGCACTATGGAGACGGCACCGTCAGCATCTTCCGGGGAGACCGGAATGTAAAGATTGTCAATCCCTGGTCGGTAGATGAGAACTTCGAGTATCTTAACATGGATGAGAGCCGCTATTTAAGCCAGGTTGAGGGTGCATTCCAGGGATTTGATTACGATATCGTTGGCGTTTCGGCTGGTTTTGACACCTATCTGGAGGACTGGGGCAGGCTGCTGAAAAAAGAGGACTTCCGGAAGATAGGTAAAGTCATTAAAGAAGGGGCAAAAATGTGCGACGGGCACAGATTTGCCGTGCTGGAAGGAGGATACCACCCGGATCTTATGTGGTGCATAAAGAGCTTTATTGAGGGGTTTGAATGATAATATATATTGCCATACTGGATGACACAAATGAGGTGTACTCCGATACGAATGCAAATCGAAGGAATTGGACTATTCAATAACACCCTGCAATGGAGAGCAGATAATCCTGTAGCGACCTCTTGTAACCATTCCGGGCGGCCAGCCTCTGTATCTCCTTCATGACACCGCTGCCGTATTGCATGGCCTTCTTTTCATATTGGGCAATATCCGGCGGCATATGCCGCTCGGCAACAGAGCGCAGCGGTCTCTTGCGCGCCCCATCTCGTATCAGCATTTCCGGCGGGATAGCCCTGGCAGCTACTACTACTCTGCCATCCATGTAAGGCAAGGAGAAGCATGTGCCATGCAGCCCGGCCACGGCCTGATCTCTGGCAAGCTGCCGGGGAAGCTCCTGGAAATCCCTCTCCAGATCCGATGCTAATGTTTCTGTCTGCAGATAGCGGGAGTATCCACCAAAAAGCTCATCTGCCCCCTGCCCGGCTAAGATGCGCGCCTCGCCATGCAGCCCTGCCCATTGGCAGACGAAATATAGCGTTGTGGCAATGGATGCATTTACCGGATCTTTCTTTGGAATGACTGCCAGAACTTGGGCCAGGGCCTCTTCGATTGATGCGGGATCTATTAAGTGCTGATGAAGGGTCAAGTCAAACTCCTTTGCCACCTGGCTGGCGCGCATAAGGTCATGTGAGCCGGCAATTCCTACCACAACGCACTCTCTGCCGGCCAGCCGGGCGATCAGTGCCGAGTCCACGCCTCCCGAGAGAGCCACAACCCCCCCGTCGCTGCGAAGCTGCACAGCAATCCTTATGGCCTCATCCAGATCCATGAGCGGATAGTTGGGGTCCACTTTTCCCGTCTCTTTGCCGCTGCAGACCACAGCACCCGCCGGGCAGTCTCCTGGCATTATCCCGAAATGATCGCGCGCCTTGCAGCCATTCCACTCCAGAAAGAACTCCCCGCCAAATCTGCAGATCGCAGCCGGATTTTGCACGAGAATTGCCCAGACATCGCTCTCTTCTAGCCGTTTTCCCTCCCGTTCCACCCAGCCTTTTACCTTTAACGAAAAATCCGTAGATACTGATAACCACTCCTTTTGCCGGCTATTTGCCTCAAATCAAAGCACGCATATATTAAATGCATGGAAGTATGGATGCACAGAGGAATAGCGGATATTCGATTGAGAATTGGAGGCTGCCCGTGAAAGACATTGCATCAGATTGCCTGGAAAAAGTGAGAAAGGAAAAGCCGCTCATACATCACCTGACGAACTGGGTGACTATTTACGATTGTGCCAATATTGTAAAGGTATTTGGAGCCTCTCCGGTCATGGCTCATGCCAGAGAAGAGGTCGCCGAGATGGCAGGCATATCCTCGGCCCTGGTTTTGAATATCGGCACGCTGACAACTGATTTTGTCGATGCCATGATACTTGCCGGTAAAAGTGCCAATAAAAAGGCAATACCTGTGGTCCTTGATGTCTGTGGAGCTGGCGCCACAAAATTTCGCGATGATAAATGCTTTGAGATCCTGGATGAAGTAAAGGTGAGCATAATAAAAGGCAATTCTTCCGAGATCGCTCGTATGGCCGGGGAGAGCGTTTCTACCAGGGGCGTAGATGCCTCGACTGTTGAGACGAATCTGCAGGATGTAGCGAGAGAGCTGGCCGAAAAGAGGAATTGCACTGTAGTAATCACCGGCAAAGAGGATATCGTGGCTGATGGAAAAAGAGTGGTATTGGTGAAGAACGGCCACGGCATGATGGCCAATATTGTGGGCACGGGATGCATGGCCGCATCGGTAATTGGCACCTTTGCCGCCGTGGAAAAAGACTGCGTTGCTGCCTGTGTAGCCGGTCTTGTCTGCTATGAAGTCGCAGCAGAAATAGCGGCCGCACAGGCGCAGGGTCCGGGCAGCTTCAAAGAAAAGCTTTTTGATGCCGTGTACAATCTTGATGCCGAAACGGTAGAGAGAATGCAGAGGATCGAAGAGTGAAAGGATACTACTTCATAACCGACTCTAAATTGAGCCGTGCCGGGAACTTGAGCGATGTATTGCAGGCCGTAGCATGCGGGGTGGAAGTTGTCCAGTACAGAAACAAGAATGCAGAAACCCGGCAAATGTACGAGGAAGCCGTGCGGCTGCGGGAGATATGCCGAGACTTTGGCTCGATATTTCTCATCAACGATCGGGTAGACATTGCACTTGCAGCAGAGGCCGATGGCGTCCACCTGGGCCAGTCGGATATGCCGTGCCTTGCCGCCCGCAAGCTTCTCGGCCGGGAGAAGATCATCGGCGTTACCGTCCACAATCTTGCCGAAGCCCTGGAGGCAGAAAGCATCGGAGCAGACTATCTGGGAGTCTCGCCCATCTTTCAGACCGCAACAAAACCAGATGCCGGAAAGCCGGCGGGCATTAGACTTATCGAAGAGATCCAAGCCCGGGTAGATATTCCCCTGATCGCAATTGGCGGCATCAACCATTGCAATGCAGGCGAGGTCGTCAGAGCAGGAGCGGACGGCCTGTGCGCTATTTCCAGCGTTGTCGCCAAAGAGAATGTAAGGGATGAGATCATAAAGTTTCAGGAAATTTTTGCGGCACGCAGGTGAGGGACCTAGAAGCGACTATGTGGCCCTTCAGTATCGCATTCAGCGATGTTGGGCACATCTGCTCTGAAAGAGTACTCTGTCGAGAAAGTCCGGAAATTAATCAAAATGACAGAAAGTCTATATAGTATCGGAGGTGCATAAAGCCATCAAGGAGGGACATTATGTTGAAATCAAAATTTAAAATTCTTTTGACACTATTTATAGTTTTTTCCCCATTTATCATGAATGCCGTGAGTGCTGATCAGGAGACGGTACGTTTAGCTTCTGATCTGAATGCGAAACCTGATCTGGTGATGCATAAGATACCATTTGAAAAGCTCTACTACGACGGCCTCGCCGGCAAATGGGATATGGTAGGCAATGTCAATTACCAGTTCATCCTGGAGATCCAGCAGAGCGGCAATCAGATTACCGGCACCATGACCCGAACCAATGGAGTAGAGCCGGTGGACAGCATCACTGGGACGTCCTCCGACAACGGGATCAAGTTCACCAGGAGTCGGCCAGGCGTCTTCGAGCAGGTCTATACCGGTGGATTATATACAACCGGCGGCCCCCTAAAAATGACCGGAACCTTTAGTCAAGACAGCCAAGGAGCACTCTCTGGTGGTTTCTCCTGGAACGCCAGCAAACAGGACAACCAGAGCTACCTGCGCATATCCTCAGATCCAGTCGGAGGGGAGGTTCTTGTGGATGGCATCTCTCAAGGATTTGTAAATCCGACACTGGAAATATCTCTGAAGCCAGGCACACATGCTGTCCTATATCGTCTGGATGGCTACAAAGACTCAGAAAGAACGGTTAATTTGATAAGTGGTGAGAATACTCCTGTTTCCTTCAGCCTGGTCCCTTCCACCGGCAACATATCCGTGACTTCCGACCCATCAGGCGCAGAGGTGTTGGTGGATGGCGTCTCCAAAGGATTCGCAAATCCAACCCTCGACATATCCGGCTTGAATCCAGGTCAATACAAGGTCATATGCCGACTGGCTGACTACAAAGACTTTGACATCGATGTAACAGTGGAAGCCGGAGTAACCACTCCTGTGCCCTGCTCCTTGGTCTTGCTGGGAGAGCCATCATTAAGTATCGTGGCAGAGCCCGCCAGGATCAAGCCCCAACAGGAAGCACAGATCTTCGTCAATGTAACAGGGCCAGACGGATCTCCGCTATCTCAGGCCGAAGTGATGCTCACTTCTGCGGGCGGATATTTCAATATCAGTGCAGGGAAGACAGATAGCCTGGGCCGTTTCTCCTCAAACTTCACAGCTGATAAGACGGGAAATTATGTGATAAATGCCTCAGTTAAGACCAACGAGCCAAACGCAATATCGAGCGAGGTCACTGTGGCTGTCTCTGAGTCTGACATTCCGATCGAACCGACGGGATACGATCCCTCCATGACATCGCTCTTTGCCATCTCCATGATGGTGGCAACGGCAGGATACTTGAGGACCAGGCGTGGTAGATCGTAGCTATTCGTGGACCTAGGACAGGGGTGTGCATTTCCGTTCCGGTGATCGGAAGTGCATACTGGTAAAATTTTGAAAAATTATATAATAAAAATGGCAGAAAGTCTATATAGTATCGAAGGAGCATAAAGTCATCAAGGTGGGACATTATGTCGAATTCAAAATTTAAAATTATTTTACTTTTATTTATATTCATTTTACCAATTATTTTGGACGCCGTGAGTGCTAAGGAAGCAACTCCTTTCGATGCAAGTGAAAGATCGATTCGTCTGGGCGCGGTACCTGCAACTTTAGATCCGAATGTTGCTGAGACGTTGGTGGGCGGAATGCATGTAACCTCAGATCCAAATGGCGCGGAGGTGTTGGTAAATGGAATATCAAAGGGTACTGCACCGTTGGATGTTAAGGGGCTTAAATCAGGCAGATATAGTGTGGAATGCAGGCTTACTGGTTATAAGAACTACAGTATTATGGTTACCGTCAACGCCGGAGCTATCACCCCGGTAAAGTGCATTCTTACTGCCCTTCGCCATCCCAAAGTATCTATTGCATTTGATCCCGCAAAAATCCAGCCGGGCCAGACATCAATTATCACGGTGACTGTATCTGAAGAGGACGGCAAGCCTGCTCAGGGAGCCGAGGTGACTCTGACTTCCACAAAACGGGGAAGGTTCAACCAGACCACCGGAATTACGAACTCCAAGGGCCAGTTGGTGTCCGAGTTCCATGTCCCTTCGGAGGTGGGAGACTATGAAATCACAGCCAACGTAAAAGGAAGTTCAAACCTTGCTGAAGGATCGAATAAGGCAAGCATTGTCGTATCTGAAGCTGCCCCTTCGTTGCCTGTATCATGGCTTGTCTTGGCCGTTATCCTCATAGTCCTGATATTGGCAGGGGCTGGAGCATATCTCTGGACCAGGAACAATCTGCAGGTACTGCCGAAAGAAAAAAGCCTCCCCTGCGACGGAAAGTCTACACTTCCTTTAAAAGTACAGTTTGTTAACGGCTTTGGTAAGTTCAAAATGCAGAAGAGCGACCGAGAGGTGCAGATGGAGACAACCTCCGGAAAAATAGATAAATTGGTGGTGCCTGCCGGCAAAGCCTTCGCCGAAGTCCTGCTCACCTCTTCCAACGAGTGCGGCCCAGTGATCGTTACCGCTCGCTCAGACGGACAGGAAGTCAAGGTTCCCGTTGAATTCGCAGCCAATGAAGTGGGTCTGGACCTGGAGATCGATAAGGCAGAGATACCGGCTGATGGGAAGAACCAGGCTACTGTATCCATCATGGTGAAGTGCGCTGAAGGGGTCCATATAATGTCTCAGAACGAAAGAACGATCATCTTGGAGACCACACACGGTGAGATAACCAGCCCCGTGAAAATCCCGCCCCGGACCATGGCAGGAACTGCTACATTGACTGCCGGAGATCGGAGCGGTACGGCCATCGTCACGGCGACTTCCGGGCCGCTCAAGGGTGAAGCGAAGATCATCTTTGCTGAAACAGAAAAGAGGCACTGCATGTGGTGCGGCACTCCCATGAAAATGGACGCGAACAAATGCCCGAAGTGTGGAAAGATTCCTCCCTCCGGGGTTGATACCAAGCAGTGCGGAGCATGCAACTCTGTCTTGCCATTATCAGCAACGTTCTGCGATAAATGCGGAGCTAAACAATCGCAGTAACATTTGAGGGTCCAATAGCATCCGGACGGATAACTGATGGGGAAAGATGTCTGATCTCTGACCTTTCCCCTTATCAATTCTCCAATTTGCCTATCTGGATACTATCTATGGAAGGCATTGGGAGTTCGATTTGGATTTCGGTTTCGACGAGATAATCAATTACTCTGATCTTCTTGATCTTATCCCCCGGCAAGCTTGCAAGTATGCCTTTAATCGGCTTTATCATGCTGATGCCTTGCTTGTCGAGCGAACTGATTTGGCTATAAACGGTTTTAATGATCTCCATGGCAATCTCATCTCTCTCAAGCGGATCTTTCGCCCAAATAGTCATGGAATAGATGAGGGCAAACTTCAGGGTCTTGATCTCAGCTATGGATCGAGCTAAATGATACCTAACCAGGATGGATTTGCCAATAGTAGGTGGCACTCTAAAGGAGATCATGTTTGTGGAGTGGTCGAATTTGTAGTCATTCGGCTCCACAAGAGAAGTTCCCGCAGGGCTTTCAACATTGATGATTGGTTGCACTGCCTGGCCTGAGAGATGGAAATCACTGCATACCCCGTCCGGCTCTATCTTTTCCACCATCTCTTCACTCTTAATTCCGCCCACGCCTCCTATCCCAACCTCCTCCACGGTAAAATCAGTATTCATTAGAGATATATATTTTTCCTTTGCTGGATCAACCGCTTCCAGTGATATGCACTCAGGCGGAACTTTTCCGGATAGTCCCTTTCTCAGAGATTCTAGTAGCGCTCTGTTCACGTTTTCTATCATTTCGGCAAGTCCAGCCTTCCTTTTATTGCCGCCTGCAAGGGCATCACTCTGGTCACAAATTGAACCACATTGGCTATCCTGGCACCGCTATTGGGGCTGACATCCTCGAAAGTGATTGAATGTATCTCATTATCCGGATGAGGATTCTGCAGAGCATACTTATACCAGACTCTCCTATTGGGGGAAAGCAGGTATTCAACATAAGGATTCTTATCCCCTTTGCGGCTGAGTTCAGACCAAGGGTGGATGAAAAGCTTATCTGAAGTGAAATTAGATCCATCGGTATATTCCAGCGTTATTTTCAGGACGTCCTCCCGACCAACGGTGGCAGCTGACCAGTAGTAAATGATATCTGCAAAGTTATTTATCCCGAACTTACAGATCTCGCCGACCTCGGCTCCTCCCACATAGTACTGTTTGGTGATCTGGCCCATTACTTCTGTCTCATAATTTAAATCCTGTGGGGCACCTGTACATAGACCGCATGATGTACCTGTGGGGCTTTCAAGACTGGTCAGAGTATCGCGACTGCTCATTTCATCGATATGTCTCCTCAAGTCGATCAGCTCGTCGAGAATTTGATTCCACTCTTCAGACCTGATTAGATCTCCTGGGTTCTTATGTTTCCGTTCGATGACCATTTAAATCCCTCACAGATTATACTAACTTCAGCTCCGCTTTTACGCCGCTGGCTTTTACGGAGTCCAGAATCTCCTGCACCTCCTTTGCCTTGACGCCTGCTTTCGTCAGAGTCTCTTTGGGGAGACGAAGCTCAAATGTTGCGGGCTGGCTGGCTGCCCATTCTAATGTTATTGAAGATGTTATGTCCACCACGAAGACGGATTTGTCAAATAAAGTGAGGTCAAAGGCTCCCTGGTTGCCACCAACAAACTCTGTATACTGCCATTGCGATACTCCTCTCGGAAGCCTTAAGCTGCCGGAAATTGAGAGCCTGGATGACTGGTCTTCTCCGTTGAGGGTTGCTTTGTCGCCGCAAATCTCCAGAACTTCTCCGTAGGAAACGTCTCCCTGGAAGGTAATAGAATCACCCGTAGTGATGTTCTTGAAAGTAGGATCGGTTATCTTTGCATTTTCAGTATCAACAGATAACGTAATGTCTAGCGTAGAGTCGTTAATGCTCCTGGCATCCTCTTGCCACTTTGTGCCCGAACGGACGGTATAATTTTTCTTCCACAACACTTCCGGATTTTCCTTTATCTCCACAGGATGGTCCTGGGGCAGCCTGAGTGCAATTCTCACGGATGCCTGAATTGCTGAAACAGTGCCGCCGCCTTGGTATCTGAGGATCGCAGTCTTGATGCGGTTCCTATAATCCAAATCCGCCTCACCCTCTGTTCTCTGAATGCGGAAAAGTGCACCAAGCTTTTCGAGGTCGTACCGGCTGGCTTTGTCTACCCAGTGAGCATGGAGGATGGAGATCAATTCTTTCTCCGACTCATCCATGCATTGGCCTGCCGCAGAGGTGAGAAGTGATATTTGTGATTCCCGGTCCCATTGTCTGTAGAAATGGGGTAGTCTCTTGGAGATGTTTTCAGCCCTGGTCAAGCCTTTGACTCCTCCATGAACACCTCTAATGTGCGCAGCTCGCCTTTCTCGTTAGGCTTTATGATGACGTTCTCTTTCGCATCGTTGACGGTAACATCCCGAACATCCTTTACGCCCTGCACGCTCAGGGCAGACATGACAATGCGACTGATCAATATATCCTCATCGATATTCAGACCCCCCAGGTATTGACGAACAGCGCTGTCTACCTCTTCTCTGATCTTTTCGTGATCCATTCCCTCAACTGCAACTGCGGAAAGCTGAACCTCAAGGTAGAGAAGCACTGGAGGCATGAACTCGACCTTTATGCCTGCCGACCGGGTCTCATTTATCACCTTCTCGATCTCTTTCGGATCCCCCCCGCTGGCGATGATTTGCACGACTCCTGGAACGCCATCGGGCTGATCCACCATTTTGACCTCGCCCACCACACCTGGAACGCTCTCAACTACTGATTTCAGAGAGATAAGTGTGGCTTTTCCCGCCATCTCCAGGGCGCGCTTGGCTCTTTCCCTCAACTCCGAGTCGCTCTCGATCTCGGTTCCGTTAAGGATATCTTTCTTATTTACGACAAAATCTATCCCTATTATAGGCTTAGGAATCAGGTTGATGGCACCAGCAAATACATTTCCTTCCTTTCCTGGAGACAATGCAACTACTGGGACCTCGACCTCCCATCTGCCTTCGGAGTTTTTTGTCAGGACTGCTCCTTGCGTTGTCCTGAATGTCTTGACGTTTTCCGGCCTTCGAGAGTATGTGGATATCCTTTTGTCCACGGGAATCAAGATTCTCTCATAGGCGGTGTAGTCTACATAAAAAACAGAACCTTTATCCGGCAGATTGCCGCCGTTAATCCAAATGACGGCACCGTCAGTGAATCCGTAATCCTTTCCCTGTACAAATATGGCTTGGGCCCCAGCCGATACGCCGTCTATCTTTTTGATGTTCTTTGCTAAGGAGTTTTTAAGTTCATAGTGATCCAGACCTTCAAAGACGTGAATCTCACGCAGTACCTCAATCTCTCCAGGTTCGTTGTTCCTCCCCATTGTCACCTCGCCTGTAGCGAAGCCTGCAGCTTTGCGAGATATGCCTAATAAGGAGACGACCAGGTCTAAAGATTTGCCTGTTGCTGAATCTATGAACGCAGAATTGTATATCTGGTTCATCTGGGCATAAAGAAAATCCATCTCCAAAGCTATGGATTCTACTATCGTCCTGATGACGCTGCCCGGATTCACATCAGTGATCTCCTGGGGTGCATTCAGTCTGTAGCTGACAAAAAAAGGCGTATTATCATCAGGCTTTTCGGCTCCGGAGAGCCACTCGACCATACTATCGGCCAGCCTGTAATCCTTATCTTTGCTAAATGTGCAGGGAGAGCCTTTTGCTGTGCCATCGATTCGGTATATATCCAGTACACTGGGCTGGTCGAGCCTGTACTTCGTCCGGTTGGCGGCAAAATCGTGTTTCTCCTTGACCAATCCTTTTGTTACCTGAGAGAGAATCGACTCTGTTATCTCGCTGTAGGATTTCCTAACGAAAGACATTATGCCACCTCCAGGAAAAAGGGAAGAACCAGGTTCATCGGCACTGTGCTCTTGATAGGCAGAACTGTGATCTCCAGGAGGACGGCATGAGGGTTATCTTTGGGCACGCTGATATTAATGCCGATTGCATCCTTGACCCTCGGTTCCTGGGATATGCATTCCTTTACGTACAATCTGAGGAGCTCTCTCGTCCTCTCATTGTTGGGCTCCCCGATGAGTTCGTAGAGCCTGGAGCCATAGTCTGGGTGCCCTATGTCGCCAAGCTCTCCTTTGCGAGTCAAGATACGATGGACGATCGCCTGACCCAGGTTCTCCCGGCCTTTAGCCGTCTGAAGATCTCCTTTTGTATTTACAGACAAATCCGCTCCCAGACCCGCATAGTCTGTTCTGGGCTCAAATAGCAGTTTGAGATCGGTTCCGTAGAGTTCTTCCATTTTGCTGCCCTCCACTTCGACTATCCTATCATTACCGTGCCTATCGCTACCACGGTTCCTACAGGAAGCTCAATTGGATCATTGCAGGTAGTAGCAGTATCTCCGTTCCTGGCGGCCATCTTCCCATTTATTCTTACGCTTAAGCTTCCCGTCTGTATGGTGGCTTTGTTGGAGGGTGGCATCTGGAAAGGGCCTCCTTGGGGTATATGGGGCGGGAGGTTTGTGGCAGTCGAGCCCACAGTTGCAGCGGGCATTCCCATTATTTTCACATTCGAGCTGAGGTTTCCGTCGATCATACCGCTGAAGGGGTGGGGAAGGGGCGTGGGCACGGGTCCGGCTGGTGACGGTATCATTATGATATGAATATCGCTTCCGACAATATTGTCGCCCTGCTTGGCTGCTGGCTGTCCCATTTCATTCCTCTAGTTGATATTGACTATGCCGCCTTTCAGGTCCAAGGTTGCCGATGCCTCCACTTTGGTTGTGCCTCCTTTCAAGTCAAGAGTTGCCGACGCATCAACTTTTGCTGTTGTGCCGGCCTTGATCTCAAGGGCCTGCCTGCTCTCGATCTTAACATTTTGAGCAGAGAGCGAAATGTCTCCCTTTGCCTTGATATTCATGCTGGCATTGGATTCAATGGTAATATCACCATCGGTCTTGATGGTGACCACCGACTTTCCCACCTCTGCCCGAAGCTCGTCGTCCATCACTGTGAGAACTATGCCGCTGGGAAACTTCAGGTGCATGCGCCGCACTCCCTCTTTTTTTGGGTCCGGCGATTCGAATATCATCTCTCCGGAATTATTGAGGGGTGGCCGGAACTCGTCGTTGTACAGTCTGCCCATCACGACGGGTGCGTTGATGTCTCCGCAAAGGAAGGATAGAAGTACCAGGTCTCCGACGTTGGGCAAATTGACAAGTCCCATCTGCTGGGTGGCAATGGGCACTCTTCGTAGTTCGATGTCGCGATTCTTCAGCAACACATTGCATTCGTAGTTGTCCTTGTCTCCGGCACTGGAATGAGGAAAGGTGGAGGTCACGATTCCCATCTCCAGGGTGTGAAGCTTCCTGACCTCACTCTCCGCAACCTTCTTTATGACCTCGACTGCCTTCACTTTTTGTTCCCTTCCAACGCCCTAAACTCTTTTCCCAGCCACAGAGACTGGTGTTCTGGCCCTCACCCTTCTTTGGAATCGAGCGGCGAGTTCAGCATCCTCTTTTCCCCTCAAAGAGCGATATAACCTCTTGAACTTTTCCATCAACCGCACCAATTGCACATGCATTAAATTTTCCGCCACAGACCGAAAGACAAATAAGGTTCATTAAATATGCAATATCTAAATGAGCGAGTACCCTGAGAACCCAGGACCACTGCCTGCAGAGAAATTATGCAATAAATACAATAATCCTAATCCAATCAAAGGCGAAGGTGCTCTGGGAAACGAGAATACCGGGAAGATGTATCACGAAGGAACAGACAGGAAGTCGCTTGTAGAAACCCTTCAAAAGATGCTCAGGGACCTGAAAAAATATGACCTTGGCAGTTCCGGTCCAGATAAAGATGGAGTAGACGGGACGTTTGGAAACAAGACCGAAGATGCCGTGAAGCAGTTTCAGGAGAAGCACAAGGACTGGGATGGCAATGTCCTCAAGGTCGATGGGCTGGTGGGGCCTGAGACATCAGATGCCTTGAACAGGGAGATGGTGGGGAGATGGTATGACCACTACCATACGCCAGTGGAGCTGGTGGATGGGGTGCCGTATCACACAGTAACCTCAGAATTTCTCAAAGAAGGCCTAAAGATCTTGCCA
>Ga0172381_10003252_pt1 | contig 17332 bp, 19 predicted proteins | sample Leawel6488metaG_FD_119754 | JGI IMG/M metagenome (GOLD analysis project Ga0172381, IMG submission 119754) | Leachate microbial communities from a municipal landfill in Southern Ontario, Canada - Leachate well 64-88 metaG | ecosystem: Engineered > Solid waste > Landfill > Unclassified | place... | reverse complement strand
CTTAGCTTATATTGGGGGGAGGGTGATAAAGTATTTAGAAATGGAATTGTCAGAATTTCTAATATAGACGAGAAGGTACTTAAGATATTTAATGATTTTTTACAAAAAATTTGTCAGGTCAGTATTGACAAGATTAGAGGCGGTATACTACTATATCCAGACCTTAATCCTAATAAATGCTTGAAATTTTGGAGCGAAAGCATTAAAATATCAAAAGACAGATTTTTTAAATCAACTGTTGTTCAAGGAAAACATAAGATAAATAGACTGGGAAATGGAGTTTGTATTGTTTCGGTGCATAATAAATATTTAAAAAAGAAAGTATTAGTCTGGTTGGATTTATTTAGGAAAGAATTTTAATTAAGCGGGTATAGTATAGTGGTTATTATACGTGCTTGCCAAGCACGATAGACGGGTTCGATTCCCGTTACCCGCTCACTAAACATTAACAGGCTCAGATGCCTGTTTTTGTTTATCTTGAGCAGAATTTGAGGATTTAACAAGAGCCAAATCCGTCTCTCTTGAAGTGGAAATTGTGACGTTTTTGTGACATATTTCCATTTCAATGGCTTTTCGGTTATCTAAAGTGCGGATAGATTCCCGAAGAGTGATAGGCGACAAGTGAGCATATCTCATTGTCGTCGTAATGTCGGCGTGTCCTAAAAGTTCTTGGATAACTTTCATAGAGACGCCGTTGTTCGCCAGGTGCGAGGCGAAGCTGTGCCGGAAAATATGCCAACCGATTTTGCGGATATTCAATTTTCGGCAGATACGATTCAAATTCTTTAAGCAGTATATCTGCTTCATCGGTTTATTGTTTCCGAGCGTGAAGATATAATCTTCATTTTTCGGTCTAGGCCATAACATCCCAATTAAGGAGTCTGTTAATGGTATGTACCGAATCTTGTTGCTTTTTGGACTGCCCATTATTCCTCGCACAATGGAATGGCGGACAGTCAATTGCTTATGGGAAAAATCAACATCTTCCCAATTAAGAGCAATGATTTCGCCAAACCTTAATCCGGTCTTAAGAGCTAATAGAATCATATCGTGCCAGAGACTATCGGTATTGGCTAATAGATAATCAGTTTCTTCTGGGGTCAGGTAGTCAAATTTTTGTGGCGGAACCTTAAGAAGCTTGACCTTTGGTACCGAAGCCACTAAACCCCATTCTTGAGCCGTATTTAAGGCCGTACGGAGCGTTGAGAGCATTTTGTTAATGGTTTTAGGGGCTAAGGCCGTTTGGGTTTTTTCTGCCTTAAATTCTTCTATCTTGTAGGCCGTAATCTGGTCTAGGAAAAATCTACCAAAAAATGGCTTCAAATGAACTTTAAAGACGCTTTCCTTGTTTCGGTATTCCGAAGGCTTGTTATTAGATTTAACATAATTAACAAACCATTTTTCGGCGAAGTCTCTAAACAAAGGACTGGCTTCCGGAGAAACCAGAATATTATCCCCCTTTAGTAGGCGTTGTCTTAGTATGCCCTCGTATATCTTGGCTCCACTCGCAGAATTTTCTGGGCTAGGTAGGCGGTAGCGTCTCCGACGGAAACTGAAATCTACCCACCATCTAACCCCTCGTTTAGTGATACTCATAAATCATATAATCAAGAGATTGGCCTAAAACAATTTTTTTCCAAGTATTCCAAGACATCAGCTTTTTTGAAGCGGATATTGTGACCGAGTTTATAGAAAGAAATTGAGCGGTTATAAATTAAGCGATATACAGAAGTTTTGGATACACCCAATAATTTTGCTAACTGCTCGGTCGTTAGGAATTCAATTGTTGTTAGGTCAACTGACATTTAATTGTTAAAGGGCGATATCGGGGCATAGACGGGAGCTATGCCGGTCACAATATTACCCTATTACGAATTTTTGTTTTTGTCCATTTTAAAGATTTGATATTTTATTAGTCCGTAGTAGCTTTTAAATACTTTTTCGTAAGCTGGATTTAGGGAATTAAGATTTAAAAAGCTATCAACTTCATGGGCGGAATGGAAAATCATTGGTTTAACTAAATCGCGAGAGCGGAAATATTTTTTATTGTTGAAGTATCTCTTATCGGTTAAATCTTTGCCGATATATTTTGAGATATACCAACCAATATTTGTTCCAGGTCTAATCTTTTTTATTTTGATGAATCCGTGGTTCCATAGATTGGCGATTATTTTTTGATCTATATAATCTAGGTTGAGCAAGAGATGATAATGGACGGCACCTCGTTTTTGAAATTCTGGAACGGCCAGATATTTCAAAGTAGGTTTAACTCGGCTAAGTTTTCTAATAAAGGCTTTAAATTTTTCATTACAACTTTGCAAGTCGGTTTCATTGTCTCTAAAAGTTAGGGTCAGAAATTTAGTCATATCGGGGTTAGAATTAATGAGCCATTTAATATTTCGCCGAGTGCGATAGACGGCATATTCATTTAATTTTTCTGGTTCCGGTTTTGGTTTATCTATTTTCTTAATTATTCTTTTTTTCTTTTTCTTACGTTTACCGATTCTAATCCCAACCGAGTTTTTATAAACCTCAACATCATTTCCCGTTATTATCCATTTCATCTTGTATTCCATATTGTTTGGCTAAGTCAGCCTCGACTTGTCGGTAGGAGGCTAATTTTCTCTTCAAAAGTTCCATATCATCGGTGCTATCGCAAGGTTTATTCTCGTTAATAGCTGTCTCTAGCTTTTGGATTCTTTCCTTGAGCCAGGAATGATAAGCATGGTCTTTGAATATTTGTTTTGGAGTGTAAAACATAGATGTGTTCTTAAGTGTGCATATAATCAAGTTAAGAGAGGCTCAACCTGCCGAGGCTGGTGGCCGTTCCTCCGGCTGAGCCGGATCGGAATCGGCCACCAGCCAACCTCATGCAGGTTTGGCTATATGCTGTTAATTAATCGCTTGGCACGTTGACCTTTGTTCCGTGCTATTTTGATAATAGAGCAATAAAAAAACACCAAAAAGAGAATTTTTGGTGAATGTTTTGTGAAAGTTTATATCAAAAAATCGGCCTTTTTAGCCGATTTTCTAAGTTATTAACATTCACTATTTATTTTGTTGATTTATTGAGTTCTGGTCGGTATTTAAAATAGCTAGCTTTTGTTGATATTTTTTGATTATTTTGGGATTTCTGTATAAGGCACAAAATATTTTTAGATTCTTTTGCTATCCTTCCGTTGATATCTTTAATCTCCTGTCTGAATACCCTGGAATCAATCTCATCTTCAGTTTTTTTGCCTATATTTTTTATCCAGCCATTATAATCATGAAATGTTTTGGATCCGTTTTGGTTTTCATAGAAGAACCTTATAATTGAGGCCCTTTGCCCATCTACTGGGATTTCGTCATTTAAATACTTAATAATTATTTGACCACTATTATTATTGTGTGCAATAACTATTTTCTCTTTAGATTTTTCTGTTTCCTGATTGTCCAGTTCATCGCTTAAAAAAGTTGATGTTGGGTTTACAAGCCAAATAATTTTTCTTATGAGATCGGAATTTCTCATTTTGATAATTATTTTTTCTCGCCACCCCTGTTCTATTAGTTTGAAGTATAGATATCTAGCGAAAGCTAATAATAAAATAGCCACCCCTAGAAAAATAAGGGCTATGTGCCACATTAATCTGTTTGTCTCGCTAAGAGCCGAGGCGAATGCTGGGTCTGCCATAAGAATACTAATGATTTGTAATTATGTAATATTATTTAATTATTGTCAATTAAAATTATGTAAATATATTACCTAATATTAAAATAAAACGATCTTATTATAATAAAATATTGATATATGGGTATTTACTTTTAAAAATTAATATGATAACATGCTAATATTAAATAATAATATTTAAATATGAAAATTTCAAATATTAAAATAGATAACTTTCGCAACATTGTTCGCGCTGATGTTAAATTTGAAAATATCAATATATTCACAGGTCGCAATTCAAGTGGAAAATCTAATCTTTTATTAGCTATTTCTAACTCTTTAAGAACTAGTTTAGATTTTTCCGATCGTTTTTATGACAATATCGTAACATTTGGTCCAGGTAAAAGCAGAGCTATATTTAAGACAACAATTGATGGTTTAAATACAAAATGGCTTTTTGGAACCGGTGAAAAAGATTTAAAAGATTTAGAGTATATTTTCCCGTCCTCGTTTATATTTGAAAATACATTTAATAAAAAAAGTCAGTCGCCGACACATCATAAGCTTTTTTACTCTGGAGAAATTTCTTTTGTTAATGATTCTAAAGCCGATAATGAAATAAAAAATCTAGAATATTTGAATAAGAGCCAAAAAAAACAAGAATTGGATAAAGCCCTTGTCTATGAAAGGAATTTTGGTAGCGAAAAAATTGAGAATCCTGATAATAAACAGCATGTAGTAGAGCAAATTGAACTTTCAAATTTTCCAAATTCAGAAAAATTCTTAAGTGTTTTTTCTAGTATAGAAAATTCTCTGTATTCGTGGATAGATCCAAAAACTTTTAGCTCTACCAGCATCTACAAATATGTAATAGAAAGAATAGATAATAATGAGATATATGAACAAGTTTTGAATTTTTTAAAAGAGAATGTTGCTAAACCAAATTATCAGAAAGCCTCTTTTAAAAAAGCGAAATTTATCCATTTATTAGCAGATGTTCAAAGGAGTGAAAAACAGAAAGAACAATTTAATAAAGATCTGAAATTCTATACGGACGGGCTTCTCACTAATTTATTTGTTAATGTAGATGGAAGTTTTGGAAACAAAGGAGAAATAATTGTAGAATCGCCGAATGCTCCTAAAAATATTTTTTATATTTCTGCGGGGACAGCAGTGATGGTTTATTTTATTTTGATAAAAAACTGGTCCGAACTGACATTTGAGGAAAGAAGTTTTAGTAAACCGGATATTATGATATTTGATGAAATTGATTGTGTTGTGCATCCGGCGCTCATGTCTAAGTTTACAGAGATATTAAAGTCTTTATCTGCTAGCATACAGCTATTCATTTCTACTCACTCTCCACATTTTATTGATTGTTTTGATAAAACACAACTATATTGGTTAAAAGATGTTTTGTCGGTGAATGAAAAGGTGAGGCCGGCCATGATAAATAACGTTTATAGTTATAAGGAAATTATTGATAAATTACAAACGGACAATGATTATTTTAGGAATAAATCAAATTCCGAACTCTTTATTAATGGGCTGTTAGATTCAGTATTTCCTCTAATATGAGTAATAATGATATTAAAGTTTGTGTTTTAGTTGGAGAGGGGAAAAGTGAAAAAGCCTTTTTTTCCTCCCTTTTAGTTAATCAACTTCATTTTGTTGGTGTTACCGCTAGTAATTGTATTGTTTTTAGTTCTGAATTAGATCCTGGTTTATTTTGGATTATACCAATTTCGTCATTTGGCTCGAGCCATAAAGGGGGTTATCGTATTTTACAAAAAACATCGACATATAAAGATTGCAAGGGAGTTATAGACAACACGGGTATGTTTTTGGAAGATATCCTAAAATATATTATAGAATCCTTACAGATAGTGATAACAAATCTCCTGAAATATTAGAACAGAGATTAAAAAAAATCATGACTGCTATAGAAGGAGCTGGTGTTGATTGTATTGATAAAAAAATATTTGTATCAAATATTGAAATTGAATCATGGTTTATGGCCGGCATGACTAACGATTTTCCTTATGTTATGAAATCGCAAGAAGCTGAAGAGATTTTTGGATCTAGTAACGCGGAATTATTCGATATGCCAAAAGAAAAACTTGATAGAATTTTAGAACCAAAAATATCAGGAAACAGAGAAACTATAGGTAATATTTTTGGTGAGCATATTAATTTATCGTTAGCTTTAAGTAAATCGGCAACTTTTTCGCGTTTCTACGATTCATTAAAAGAAGATGGAATGATATTATAGCCGAGACGAGTAAAATTATTTAATTATTTCTATATGAAATTACTTAAGATCATTCTCGCCATTGTCGCCATTATTGTTTTTGCTGTTTTTATAATGTATGGGACTATAAGTCCATGCGGTATACTCAAAAAAGAAATTGCTAATCAAGCCCGCGCAAAAAGCGAGCAGGGGCTATATGTATTGTTTGGCGGCTTTATCGAAAGGGGCATTGATACTCTCACTCCGATTCAATGCGCGGCCGGGGTATATAAGGTGAAAACTGAAGGGGTTGATAAGGCAATGAATGATTTCCTCTATTAAATTTATTTACATGATATCTAGGAAAATAAAAAAATTATTAACATCTTAATATGACAAATGAAATAACGGATTCTCTTATTAAAAATTTGAATAAAAGACTTACCACCCCTCTTTATGGCACCTTTCTAGTTTCATGGGTAGTTTTTCACTGGAAAGCTTTTGTTATATTATTGTTTGTAAGCGAAGATAAAATATGGCAATCAACAGGATTATTAAAAAGCGATTATTTATGTAAAATAGTTTATAATTTTCAAAGCATATATTTTTATATATCTTGGATTGCACCATTTATCTTAACATACTTTGTCATATGGAAATTCTCTAAATGGTTTTCTTTACCCGCTTTTATAAAAGAGGAGGAACACCGAACAGCAAAAAAACTAGTCAGAATCCATGAACAAAAAAAGATTGAGATGGAAGAAACAAACTTAGAAAAAGAAAGTATTAAAAAATTAGAAGTTGTAAGTGAAAAGACTAAAAAGCAAGAGGAAATATTAAAGTCTGATCCCACCATTAGCTGGCTTGAAGAATATAAAAATTTCTTTAAAAAATACTCTAACAAAGATTTTAATCCTATTATCGAATCACTTTATCAACACAGAGGTTATATCAGAATGCAAAATTTTGAAATTCCCAAAGAAATATTAGCCTACGCTCATTCTAGCGGTCTTATCAATATAGATTATGGTTCCAACAAGATTGATTTGACTGACAAAGGAAAATTCTTTGTTAAAAACTTCACCCTAAATCCTTAAATTTTTTAAGTAATTTAATGTTTAAATATAAATTACTTTATCACCCTACCGATATCGCCGCCCCACAAAAAATTGTGACGCTATTGTGACTGAGAGGTGATAAATTGTGACTTTTTAGGGTAAAAACTGGTAACATAAAAAGTCTTAAAAAAGTTCTAACATTAGAATAATTTTGCTACTTTTAAAGTAATAGTCAAAAACCCTATTGAGCCATTCGATTCCCGTTACCCGCTCACAAACAAAGGCGGTCCGAAAGGGCTGTTTTTTTGTTTTATGTTGGGCGAATTATAATCAATAAGAATATTAATAATTTCAACATTATTAGTCTCTATGACCGAATTGTGACGTGGGGCTAGCTTTTGATCTAAGATTTTAATAGACTCTTTTTTGGCGGTGATTTATAAATTATTGACAAAAAAATAAATAAATGGTATATTTTATAAATAGTTATTTTATAATTAAATTAGGGAGGACAAAAAAATGGAGAGAAAGATGGAGAAGATTAAGAAAAATTGGCAACCTAATTGGTCAGAGGTTTTTATGCAGGTTGCTTGGGTTATGTCTCAGAAGTCTCATTGTATCTGGGTTAACGCCGGAGCTGTATTGGCCGTTAAGAAGGACGACAAGTGGATGTTTATTAACACTGGGCATAATGGAGCGGTTAGAGGATCAGCCCATTGTGATGAAGAAGCGTGCACTAACCGTGATGATAACGGAAATAAATTAAAAGATGGTTATTGCCGTGGAGCTCATGCTGAAATGAATGCCATTACTAATGCCGCTGATTTAGGTATTGATATCTCTAACGCCATTCTCTTTGTTATTTTATCTCCCTGTCTGGAATGTGCTAAACACATAGCGAACAGTAAAATAAAAGAAGTAGTATATTTATATAAATATTCCCATTTTTTTCCAGATAAAGGCGAGGAGACAGGGAGGGCAATAGAGCTATTAACTCAGAATGGTAAGATTTGTAAAAAGTTTGAAGGGAACTTGATAATACAAGAAGGAGATAAATATGTGGTTAAAATTTTTTCCCATCATTAAGGAGATGAATATATGGTTAAAAATTTTTCTCATTACTAAAGACGGATATCATCCGTCTTTTTTACAAACTTAAAAAAGAACTCACTAAACATTAACAGGTGCAGATGCCTGTTTTTGTTTGACTTTACTCCTAATAATAAGTATGATTATCTGTTGCTCATTAACAATTAATAATAATCAAAACAATTAATAATAACCCACAAAAAAGGAGGAGATATGAAATTTTTAATGGTTTTATCCGTGCTGTTGTTTGCTTTTATCGCCTTTCCTTTGAAGGCATCGGGGCAGACCACTCGCCATATTACTATCGGTTATAAAATAACCGGTATAAATAGCTCCGGGTATAGCGTTTCGGGATTTCCTGCCAGTACTCGGGCTATTCCTCGCCATCCGGACGATACCTGGATAAAAGATTTGTTTTATGCCAATAATGTGCTGGCGGACACGTCGTTTAATATTGGTTCGCAGGAAATCAGGTATTCGGTCGTATATGTATCACTGTACGATATTTTCAGTGTCGGATTTTCTTTAGTTAACCAGTTGGAAATCAATAAGGCCGTCGACCCACCTTATCGTTTTGATCAAAACCAATTTGGCAATCATATCAGGGGTTATGGTAATTCATTGCGTTATTATGAGATGGCGGTCGGCCATGGCGTTCATTTTGGCTTATATGCTTCTCTGGGTTCGCCGATCATTAAGATTTATAAAAATCAGGAGATGCTTATAGGTTTCAGGCCGTTCATCGAGGGCGTTTATCAATTACGAGGTTCTAAGACGCAGGTGACTAGCGGTTGGGATCGCTTCGATGAGGACGAAGCTTGGCAGACAAAGACAGTTGGGGAAGTTAGACAACATTATCTAAATCTTGGTTTAGAGTTTCATCTCATGAATATAGACAGATCTGTCGGCATTTATCTTTCTACCGGCTATGCCCAGTCGTTTGTTATTCGCGAAGGCTCCATACTTTATGACGGGCCAAGCAAAAGAGCCGACTTCATGATAGGGGTCGGAATAAAGTACAGCTTCTAAGATTACGAGCCCGGTTTAAACCCCCGGGCTTTTTTATTATAAATTAACAAATAAAAAACACCGAATTTTACTCGGTGTTTATCTGTCAGAAACAGATTTAGCTTTCCATCTCTACTCACCAGTCCATCTCTACTCGCCAGTCCATTATTTCGCCGCCCATTAAAACAGGAATCTTATTATCGCCGACAGTCCCAGGTATGATTACAGGGTTTTCATTGGAGATAATAACTCTTTTGGTCGGTATCGGCAGGCCGTAAAACTCCCTGCCGTAAATTGACAGGAAATTCTCCAGAAGGCTCATCCTGCCGGTTTTACAAAATCGTCCTATCATCAACAGTATGGCCGCGGGTGCGGAAAATATCCCGGCGGCGGGCGGTAGTTTGTGGAATTTCATCTCCGCTGGATGAGGAGCAGTATCCGACCCGAAAAAAAATCGAGGATGGCCGCTCAACATGACACTTTCCACAAAATTACGGTGTTCCTCGGATTTTAAGACCGGCTTGCAGTAGAAATCCGGCCGAATGTTCCGTTGTTTGTCATATAAAAATAAATCATTAAAACAGGAGTGATGGGCCGTTATAGTTCCGGCGACATTATCCCCGCACGACATTATTAAATTGCAAGCTGCTGTAGTGCTCACATGTTCAATGATTATTTTCAGCCCGGGAAGATCGCGGATAATTTTTTCTACGAACGGCAAGGCTGCCAATTCTCTTTCCTCTTCAGGAATCTCTTGGCCGTTATCATCCAGTATCCTCTCGGCATGAATTGAAAAAATCATGTTTTGATTCTTCACCTCTTCCAATATAGGATAATATTGTTCGAGGTTTTCAATAGATATTCCTGATTGGGCGTTAGTCGAGGTATTGGCCGGTATGAATTTTAGTACTTTCGCGTACGGCGCGCACGATCCTATTGTTTTAACCGTTGTTTTTGGAGTTAACATTATAGTCATCACCGGCCGGAACCATGGATATACTCTGGTCGCGTCTCGTATCTCGTGTTGATATTCTAACAGCAATTCCAAGTCATCGACCGGTTGCTTAAGATTGCCCATCGCCACCGCTTCGCCGCAAATACTGGCAGTATAAGGAATAACGGTTCGTAGAATCGGCCCCGTCCGGAAGTGGGCGTGAGCGTCGAATGGTATTACAATTTTTCTTTTCATTATTATAGATGTTTAAAAGGTTTTAAAAGGACGATTTGATATTAAACTTATAATTATAGGATTATTTTGTCAATCCATGTAATTCGTCCCCGCTGATATTAAAGCGGAGAGCCAAGAGGAAGCAGAGCCTCCAGGGAGTTGGTCCCAGAAAACTAACAAAAAACTCGGGTCCCCTTCTATTATTTGGTGGCCCTTTTTTATTGACATAAATCTTTTTCAGTGTTATTATAATCTGTTAAGTCCTTTAATAAAAATTGTATAAAACTACCACTAAAATTTCAGACCATGGGAAAAAAGAAGATTGTCGTGAAGAGAGAAAATTCAATCGATGTGGTTGGATTAGGGAGCAATCCCACTGGAGAACCCTCGTTCTTAAGTGAACAGATTGATCTGGCCCTGGAGCATATTCCTCAAGGACTTGAGGAGTATGCTCAAAATAAGGCCTTGGCCATAGAACTGAAAAGCGGTCGTCCGAAGCAACTAGCTAATGCTCTTCAACAAATTAAGCGTAACCAAACAAAAGGGCAGTGAACTAAAAGAAATAAGAAAATAAGGAGGCAATGCATATTACCTCCTTTTTTTTGATTGGGGTTTATCTTTAGCCATTGACAGCCGCTTATTTTTTTTGTAAACTATTATTACTTAATTAAATATTCACCTTTTTAGAAAACCCGCGGATTTTATAGTTTTTGTTCCAGAAAGCTAGAGGTGGCCACGGGGCTCGATTAAAATATCGGGTTAAATAAGCTTTTTTTATTAATATTAGTATAAAAAGCTAACATATATATGGAAGATAAAAAATCAGAGGAAACCAGCGAATTTGCGCAGCTTTTAGAAAAAGATACCACTAAGATTCCTCAGGTTGGCGAAATTGTCAAAGGCGTAGTCGTCGCCGCCTCTAAAGCCGAAGTTAAACTGGATATTGATGGCGTTTTGATGGGTATTGTCCGCGGTCCGGAACTTTATAACGAAGTCGAGGAGTTCGCGAACTTAAAGCCGGGCGACGAAATTGAAGCCGCGGTTATTGACGCGGAAAACGAGAACGGCGAATTGGAATTATCCTTCCGCTTAGTCGGTCAGGAGAAAGCTTGGACGAAACTGCATCAAGCCCTTAAAGACAAAACCACCATTAAAGTTAAAATTGTTGACGCCAATAAAGGCGGTTTACTCAGCCGTTATTGCCAGATCGATGGCTTCTTGCCGGTCTCTCAATTAGCGCCGGAGAATTATCCGCGTATTTCCGGAGGCGACAAGAGCAAAATTTTGGAAAAATTGAAATCTTTTGTCGGCCAAGAATTTGAAGTGACGGTCATTACTCTTAATGAAGCGGATAATAAGATTATTTTCAGCGAAAAGGATGTCTGGAACAAGAAGCAGAAACCGGCGCTGGATAAATATAAGATTGGCATGATTGCGGAAGGCCGCATCACCGCCATTACTAATTTCGGCGTTTTTGTTTCTTTCGGCGAAAATATCGAAGGGCTTATTCATATCTCCGAACTGGCTTGGCAGAGAATCGATTCTCCGAGCGAGATGTATAAAGTCGGCGATAAGATAAAAGCGGAAATAATTTCCATTGACGGCGCTAAAGTTTTCCTAAGCGCGAAAAAATTATTAAAAGATCCGTGGATGGAGGCGAGCGCGAAATATCAGATCGGCCAAGTCGTTCCGGGTACTATCCTGAAAATTAATCCTTTCGGACTGTTCGTTAAGCTTGATGAAGAAATCCATGGCTTAGCGCATATCAGCCAGCTTAATCTGGACAGCAAGGATAAGATTACCGACTTATTCCAAGCGAACGCCACCCAGGATTTTGAAATCGTCAGCATTTCTCCGAGCGAACATCGTTTAGGACTGAAACTGGCCGACGCCAATTCCCTGGTCAAGAAAGCTAAGAAGGTCGAAGAAAAACCTGAAGAAAAAAAGGAGGAAAAAACCGAGAAGCCGGCTAAAGCCAAGAAGGCTAAGGAACCGGTGGCAGAAAAAGACGCCAAGGATGAATCGGCTGATTCGGAAAAGAAAGAGAAAAAATCCAAGACTGTTAAGAAAGTGAAATAAGAGTGATAAAAATGCCCGGGAAACGGGCGTTTTTATATGGACAAAAGCGGGTTTTGCGTATAAAATAAGAATAGCTAGACATAGTTTATTAATCCTTCAACAAACATGAAAAAGCTCATCAAAAATTTTTTATTATTTTTCATTATTTTTCTGGTGGTCGCCGGAATTTTCAGTTCCTTATCCTCCGGCGGCAAGAAACCGTCGTTAGTCGGGATTGAAGCGCTTATTGGCCAGATAAATTCCGACGCGGTTTCCGATATCGTCGTTTCCGGCGATAAGATTAATGTGACTTTAAAAGATGGACAGCAGGAAAGTATTTTAAAGGAACCATCCGAGTCTCTCTCTACTTTATTAAGCAATTTTCAGGTTGAGCCGGCGAAGCTGGCGGGAATAAAAATTTCCGTTAAAGAAGTGAGCGGCTGGGATTATTGGCTGGCTAATATAATTCCTATCGCTTTACCGTTTTTACTCATCGGCGGTTTTTTATTCTTCATGCTCCGCGGCATTCAAGGCGCTAATTCCCGGGCCATGAGTTTCGGGCAGGCTATCGGCAAAGATTTTAAGCCGGACGAAAAGAATCGGGCGACTTTTAAGGATGTCGCCGGCGCTAAAGAAGCCAAAGAAGAATTGCAGGAAATAGTGGAGTTCTTAAAATTTCCCAAAAAGTTCCATGATTTAGGCGCGAAGATTCCGCGCGGCGTTTTATTGTTAGGCGCGCCCGGAACCGGAAAAACTTTGCTTGCCCGTTCTGTCGCCGGCGAAGCGCAAGTGCCCTTTTTCCATATGTCCGGTTCGGAATTCGTGGAGATGTTCGTCGGCGTTGGCGCTTCCCGGGTCCGTTCTTTATTTGAGAAAGCGAAGAAGAACGCGCCTTGTATCCTGTTCATCGATGAGATTGACGCGGTCGGACGCCGTCGCGGCGCCGGTCTCGGTGGCAGTCATGACGAAAGGGAACAGACTTTGAATCAGATTTTAGTGGAGATGGACGGTTTTGAACCGACGCAAAATATCATCGTCATTGCCGCGACTAATCGTCCGGATGTCCTTGACCCCGCTCTGCTTCGTCCGGGACGTTTTGATCGCCGCGTAATGATTGATTTGCCGGATTTAAAAGATCGCGAAGCGATTTTATTGGTTCATTCCCAGAAAAAGCCCTTGGCTAAAAACACGGACCTGAAAATAATCGCGGCCCGTACCGCCGGATTTTCCGGCGCCGATTTAGCTAATATTTTAAATGAGGCGGCGATTCTGGCGGCGCGCAATAATCAGAAAGAGATTAGGAACGAGGATCTGTTTGAAGCGATAGAAAAAGTCATGATCGGTCCGGAACGCAAAAGCCGGGTCATTACCGATAAAGAGAAAAAGATCACCGCTTATCATGAAGCCGGCCACGCGCTCGTCGCGCACTTTTTGCCGGATGCCGACCCGGTTCATAAAGTTTCCATTATCGCTCGCGGCAGCGCCGGCGGCTATACCTTGAAAGTCCCGTCCGAAGACCGTCATATGCACGCTAAATCAGAATTCATTTCCGAAATTGCCGTCTTATTGGCCGGCCATTTGGTAGAAAAAACTATCTACGGCGAAGTGACGACGGGAGCGACCTCTGATTTAAGGAGAGCGACCGCCTTAGCTCGTAGTTTAGTCACCGATTACGGAATGAGCGACCATCTGGGTCCGCGCACCTACGGAGAAAAAGAAGAGATGATTTTCTTGGGTCGGGAAATCCACGAACAGCGTGATTATAGCGAGAAAATAGCGGAAAGAATCGATGAAGAGATTTCCAGCTTCATCGCGCAAGGTGAAGCCAAAGCAGCGGAAATTATCAGCCGGGAAAAGGCCCAATTGGAAAAAATCGTGGCGGTTTTGCTCGAAAAAGAAACGATTGAAAAAGACGAGTTTGAAGCGCTGGTCGGACCAAAACCCAGCTCGACGTTTTAATTTGACTAATGCCAGTTTTAAGTTATACTGAAAATAGCTCTTAATTTATAAAAATAAAATAAAAAACATATGGCTAATCCTAAGAAAAGGAAGACCCACAGCGCTACTCATAAAGGCCGGGCGCATTTGGCCCTTAAGAAGATTGTTTTAAATAAGTGCCCGAAATGCGGTCAGGCCGTCAAGCCTCATACCGCTTGCGCGTTTTGCGGTTCCTATAAAGGTAAAGTAATCCGCCCGGTAAAAGTTAAGGCGGCGGGTAAGAAAAAATAATTATGTCTAATCGGCATTTAGCTCGAACGATTGCTTTGCAAACCTTGTTTGCCTGGGATTTTAATGGCCAGAAAGACGGGGATATAGAACGGCTGATAGTCGATAATTTTGCTAATTTTGCTCCTAATTTTGATGATGGGGGTTTTGTTAAAGACCTGGTTCTGGGAGTCAGAAATAATCTCGCGGAAATCAATAAGTTAATCATAAAATACGCGACCGAATGGCCGTTGGATCAGATTACGACGATCGACCGTAATATTTTACGTCTGGGTATTTATGAATTACTCCATACCCCGATTCCGCCACGCGTCGCGATTAATGAAGCGATTGAGGTCGCCAAGAGCTTTGGCGGCGATGCCTCGGGCAAATTCGTTAACGGCGTTTTAGGCGCTTTATATAATGATGAGCCGGAAATTCAGAAGCGGGATAATAAGGAAGAAGCGGAAGCCGCTAAGCATGAAGCTATAACTACTAAAGAAGAGACAGACGCCGCGGTTTCCTAAGCGTCTATTCTGTTAATATGACTACTAATGATTTGATAAAACTGCAGAAACGTTTGGGTATTAAGTTTAAGACTGACGGCTTATTAAAACAAGCGCTGGTTCACCGGTCTTATCTTAACGAACATCCGGATTTTAAAATCGGCCATAACGAGCGCTTGGAATTTTTAGGCGACGCCGTCTTAGAAATCGTCGTGACCGAATATCTTTACTTGAATTTCGCCAACACTCCGGAGGGAGATCTGACTAATTGGCGCGCGTCTTTAGTCAACGCAAAAATGCTTTATGAGATTTCCCGCGAATTGGGTATTGAAGAATGCCTATATTTATCCAAAGGCGAATCGCGTGATAAGGATAAAAAATCGCGGCAATTTATTTTAGCCAATGCCGTGGAAGCGATTATCGGCGCCATGTATCTTGATCAAGGGATGCCCGCGGCTAAGAAATTTATTCTGAAGAATGTCATCAATCGGCTTGATGACATCTTAAAGAATCAGAGCTATCTGGATCCGAAGTCTCATTTCCAAGAGAAAGCGCAGGAGCATCAAGGAATCACGCCGCATTACGAGATTATCAGCGAGAAGGGTCCGGATCACGCGAAAATATTCACTGTCGGCTTATATTTGAATGAGGCATTAGTCGCCTCCGGCGTCGGTTCTTCTAAACAAGAAGCGCAAGTCGCCGCCGCCAGTAACGGTTTGAAAAAAATGGGCTGGCAGGTTTAATTTATTTATTATGGATATTAATAATCTTTTTAAATTAGCCGCTGTCAAGAAGGCTTCGGATATCCATCTTTTATATGGGCGGATGCCGATTTTAAGGATTGACGGGGGGCTAGTTGATATTAATGAGGCTGTCAGCGACGGGAATTTCGCACCGCTGACGGCGATTGATTTGGAATCTTTCTTGGACGCCATGCTGAATAAAGAACAAAAGGCGCGGTTCTTGGATAAGCGCGATTTAGACTTAGGCTATCAGGTTGAAAATTACCGTTATCGGGTTAATTTTTCTTTTGAAAAGAATAATATTAAGATTGTCGCCCGGGTTATCGACGAGCGTCAGCCGACTTTGGAAGAAATTGGCATGCCGGCTGTCGTCGAAGACCTGCTGGATCTGCCTCAGGGCTTCATTCTGATTACCGGTCCGACCGGTTGCGGTAAATCTACGACCTTAGCGGCTATGATCAATCATATTAATTCGACGCGGCGCGCTAATATCATCACTTTGGAAGATCCGATTGAATTTATGTTCAAGCCGGATAAGAGCATCATCTCTCAGCGTCAGCTCGGTACGGATATGCTGACGTTCGCCAGCGGCTTGAAACACGTTTTGCGCCAAGACCCGAACGTTATCATGGTCGGAGAAATGCGCGACCTGGAAACTATTTCTACGGCCGTGACTTTAGCCGAAACCGGACATTTAGTCCTGGCGACTTTACATACTTATAGCGCCGCTCAAACGATAGATAGAATTATTGATATTTTTCCGCCTTATCAGCAGGGACAAATAAAATCGCAATTATCCTCGGTTTTAACCGCGGTCATTTCTCAGCGCTTATTGCCGCGTATCGGCGGCGGCCGGGTGGCGGCTCGGGAAATTTTGCTTAATAATGAAGCGGTCGCGAATCTGATTCGGGAAGGGAAGATCGCTCAGATTAAATCTACGATTGAGACGAATTCTTCCATCGGCATGATTACTTTGGATAAGCATATCCAGCAATTATATAAAGCCGGTGAGATTACCAGGGAAACGGCTGTCGGCCAGATGGAAGACGCCCGCTCATTGGATAGTTAGCTCCCGAAAAAATATTTAGACAGGGGAAAAGAGCCGAATAGTTTATTTGGCTCTTTTTAGAGGTTTTTAGGTATTTTTTCAGGGGTTTTGGCCTCTTGACATTATTTTTAAAACAGTTATAATTACTATCAGTTTTAAAAGGGCATAAAAAATCGAAAAAAGTATGCGTAAATCGTTCAGAAACCATATCAAACAGCGATTCTAAATAATCAGCTATTTTGCGATTACTTAGAACCGCCAAAAGCGGTTTTTTTGCGCCCTCGAACCTTAACAATTCATGTTAGAGTAAAGACATCAAAAATATAAAGTAAAATTGATATCTTAATCCCTGGTCTCAAATTTTTCGTCCGAGATCAAGGGGCTGTAATTAAGATGTCAGAAAACACGCTTTTGTAGCTTTAAAAATAAAAGCGTGGGAAAATCTCAATAAGAGTATACGGTGGATGCCTTGACATAAGAAGACGATGAAGGACGTAGCAGCCTGCGATAAGCTGCGGTGAGGTGGCAAGCAACCTTTGACCCGCAGATCTCCGAATGGGGAAACCCCCT